>Ga0187887_10000194_pt1 | contig 62882 bp, 55 predicted proteins | sample June2016WEW_7_10_FD_132977 | JGI IMG/M metagenome (GOLD analysis project Ga0187887, IMG submission 132977) | Peatland microbial communities from SPRUCE experiment site at the Marcell Experimental Forest, Minnesota, USA - June2016WEW_7_10 | ecosystem: Environmental > Terrestrial > Soil >... | reverse complement strand
TCGGACAGGTCTCGTGGATGGCGCTCGCAGCGGCGGCCTGGTGGCGCCTAAGCCAGCGGCGCGAGTTGTCCGATTTCCTTTTCGAGATCACAAATTGGATTTTGACCTTCCAGCAGATTCGCGGCGAGCAGGAGACCTGCGGCGCGTTCCTGACGGATCAACAACCCGACACGCCCGGATTCACTACAGCAGTTTACCTGGAGGCCGTCGCGGCGGCGCTGGACGTCGCAGCCGCGCTCTCCGACTCAATGCGTGAACGCCGATACGCCAACGCCTGGCAACTTGGTTTCGCTTTCCTCGACCGGTTAATCATTCAAGAGCGTGATTCATCCATCCTGCCGAACGCGGAGTATGCGGTGGGCGGGCTCCGGGAAAACCTATATAGCGGCCACGTCCGCGTCGACTTCGTTCAGCATTCGCTCGCGGCTATCATCGAACGGCATCCAGATGTTTTCGTAAATAAACCAGCAGATTAGGAGAATCAGAATGGCAGCTAAGAAACGTCCAACGAAAAAGCCAAAGAAACCAGGCGTGATAGTAGAGGTTGCGCCCCCCAAGAAAAAGAAGAAACCGTATGGGCCGGTTGTCGAGGTCGCACCCGGCAGAAAACCAAAGGGCAGACCGATCGTCGAGGTCGCCCCACCGAGGAAGGGGAAGAAGAAGGCCGGATCGCGAGTCACCGAAGTGGCTCCTATGACCAGACGCAAGCGGCCGGCGAGCGGAGTGATCGTCGAAGTAGCTCCGGAAATCGCGCCCGAAACCGCGCGGAAATCGCGTGGGGTGATCAAAGAGATGGCTCCCGCGCTGAAGCGTAGGGCGGGGACGATCAAGGAGATTGCACCGGCGACGAGAAAAAAGTCGAGGCCGGGCGTGATCGTCGAAGTTGCACCACCCGTGGACCGGAAAGAGTAACCTTTTTACCGCTGCATCAGCCGGCGGAGCGCCTGTTCCGCCGACGGATCCTTTTGAGTGGAGTTGGAAAGATACAAGCCCAGCATCCGCTTGGCGCGTTCGTTGTCACCCGCCCGGAGTGAAAGATCGGCCAGCGAACGCGCGCATAGCGGATACTCGGGTTCGTGCTCGATATGCAGCGAGCATTCCGCCTCCATGTGATCGATGCTCAGGCGCGCCTTGTCCAGCACCGGAATTCCGGCTGGGGGGTCGCGCAGGAAGATAACACTTTGCGGATCTTCGTAGACTAATTGCCAGTCGGAGGTCGAGGGATTGCCGAGCGCCAGGGCGAGCGGGTAAAACGCGCCGGTGACGTATTCGAACGTGTTCATGACGATCACCCGGACGGCATAGCGGTCCAATAGACGCTGGCATTCGGTTCCCAGTACGTTGGGCGTGGGGCTGGAGTTATAGAGGATGCTCCGGTAATCCTGGTAGACGGATTCGTTTAGGGCGCGGCCATCGACAAAAGTGCGTTCCTGGGGCCACAGCTTCCAGATCAAGTATCCGCCATATTCATACGTATTGAACATGGGTTTCGAGATGGCGTGGGCGCGCAGAAAATCCACGGCGCCGGAAGGGTATTGCCAGAGCGCTGCGCGAAATTGAAAAAAGCGTCCGCGTGCAACGCCCGTGACCAGCGTGGCCACGAGCAATGCAATTGCGGCCAGACCTATGAAGCGCGGCGTGCGGAAACGGCGCGGAAACCAGGCGGCGATCAGGATGGGCGCGAGAAATCCGATGAGCAGGATATTCCGGTACGCCGTGAGTGAAGCTGCGGCGAAGGCCGCGAAGAGCAGCCAATCCGATACGCGAACCTTGCGCCAGGAAAGTAGCAGCACCACCGCGGCGGCATACAGCAGGATGTCGAAAGAATAGGGAGGACCCCAGAGATAAGGCGAACGCCATTCGATTAGTGTGGAAGTGAGATAACTATTCCGGTAGCGGAAAAGTGTGTCGAGAACGTGAAAGCCGTTCGGATTGAGAAAGGAAACGGCGATGGCAAGCGCGGACATCTTCCAGATGCGCAGGTCGTCTTCAAGCGGACGCTTTCTAAAACGCAAAACAACGGCTTCGGCGCAATAAGCGCCCATGACCACCCAGCCGAGAAAAAAGCCGCCATGGCAGTTCGCCCAAAGTAGCGCGAGAGGCGGCAGCAACCACAATGGCCAGCGGAGTTCGAAGATGGCGATGAAGACAGCGACCATTAGAAATGTGATGAGCGCCGGCCGATCGGAAGCGAACTCCACGGCCAACAGGGCGGCGGCAAATGCGGCTGCTAAGCCAGCGTAAAAGCTGCCGGAACGCCGCGCGGCAATCAGGCCGGTGAGCAGACACAGCACGGCGAGTAATAATGCCTTGAATAAGACTAATCCGGGGGTACCCGCGGCGGCGTAGATACTGTACATTATGGTCTGCGCCAGCCACTCGTGCGTGAGGTTAAAGTGGCGGACCTGCTCCTCGCCCGGATACGCCGGCTTGCTCAGGTAAGTGGTGTAGGAGAACGGATCGGGAACAGGTAAAGCGTGATAGTGGACGATATACTCGCCGGTTTTGAGGTGCCACCAAGTATCATATCCGGCCACTTCGGTAGAGAACATGCCGATCAGGCAGATCGCAGCCAGAGCAAGTATGGTGGGGCGAATCCAGGCGGGTTCGCGCCGCTCGGGTTCCGCGATGGCCGGGGTCGAAACAGCTAGAGCTTGTTGAGGGCTTCGAGTGCGGCGGGACACTTTATCAATGATAGAACCGTTTCTCGTTTCTCGTTTCTCGTTGGGTGCTTTCGGGAATTTGCGTGCAATCGCGTTCATTCGCGGCTATACTGAATACAGCGGTTACTGATGTTTCTGCCATCCACAGCTCGTCCCTCTCTGTTCGGCTCCGATTAAGCCGTCTCCTTCTGCTGTTCTAGTTGTCCAAAAAAGAAAACTGTCGATAGAGAAAGAGACTGAAGATGCTTACCACTGAAACTGTCCGCCTGGACCTTCCCCACATCCTGACTTCCCTGCCCGGCCCACGTGCGAAAGCGCTGGTGGAGCGCGACCGCAAAGTGCTTTCGCCATCCTACACGCGCGACTATCCGCTGGTGGTGAGCCGCGGCGAGGGCGCCATCATCGAGGACGTGGATGGCAACCGCTTTCTCGATTTCAACGCCGGAATCGCGGTGGTTTCCACGGGCCATTGCCATCCGCACGTAGTTGCCGCGATCAAAGATCAGGCCGAGCGTTTGATCCACATGTCCGGCACGGATTTCTACTACGAGAATATGATCGAGCTGGGCGAGAAGCTGGCGGCCATCGCACCGGGCGATGTCGATCGGCGCGTTTACTTCGGGAATTCGGGCACCGAAGCCATCGAAGCAACCATGAAGCTGGCGCGTTACCACACGGGCCGCGATAAATTTATCGCGTTTCGAGGAGCATTTCACGGCCGCACGCTCGGCGCTCTCTCATTGACCGGCAGCAAAGCAGTTCAACGCAAGGGATTCGGGCCGCTGGTACCGGGCGTGTTTCATACCCAGTTTCCTGATCCCTACCGGTGTCCGGAAGGGATAACGCCTGAGGATCACGCTGTGAATTGCGTCCGCGCCATCGAAGAAGACCTTTTCAGGACCACGCTGCCGGCCGAGGAAGTGGCCGCAATTGTTGTGGAGCCCATTCAGGGCGAGGGTGGTTATGTGGTCCCTCCCAAGGTGTTCTTCGAAGAGCTGGAGCGCCTGGCGCGGAAGCACGGTATCCTGCTGATCTTCGACGAAATCCAATCGGGCATGGGACGCACCGGCAAAATGTGGGCGGCGGATCACTTTGGGGTGACGCCGGATATTCTCACAGTCGCAAAGGGTATCGCGAGCGGCATGCCGTTGAGCGCCATGGTAGCGCGGCAAGAAGTTATGAACTGGGGGCCCGGCGCGCATGCTTCCACGTTTGGCGGAAATCCGGTGGCCGTGGCGGCAGCGCTCGCGACCATCGAGCTACTCGAGCGTGAGTTAGTGGCGAACGCGGCTCGCATCGGCGGTCATATCATGGACCGGCTGCGCAGTTGGCCGGCCAAATTCAAGAATGTCGGCGACGTGCGCGGTCTGGGTCTCATGATCGGCATTGAAATGGTCCGCGATCAAGCCACCAAGGAACGGGCGCCCGAACTGCGCGACCGGCTGGTGGCCATGGCCTTCGAGCGCGGCCTGTTGGTGCTGGGCGCGGGCCGCAACGTTCTTCGGCTCTGCCCGCCGCTGATCATCACGCGCGATCAAGCCGACTTCGCTGTGGATACACTGGAGGAATGCCTGAAGTCGATTTGACTGCGACACGTACGCTCGACGTCGGCTGCGGCATCAATAAGTATCCGGGCGCGGTCGGCATCGACCGCAATCCCCGCAGCCGCGCCGACGTTCTGTGCGATTTAGATCGCTTCCCGTACCCGCTTCGCGATAGTTCCTTCCAAGCCCTGCGTGCCGTGCACGTAATCGAGCACGTCTCTGACGTGATCCGTGCCATGGAGGAATTTCATCGCCTGGTGGTTCCCGGTGGCCGGGTTCTCATCGTCACGCCGCACTACACAGACTTCAGCTCTTTCTGCGACCCGACGCACCACTGGCATCTGAACAGTTTCTCGTTCCGCTATTTCGGACCCAACCACGGGGGCTTCGGCTACTACACATTGGCGCGTTTCCGCGAGGTCCGAGTGCACGTTCGCCTGCTGGCACTGTGGCGATATTTGGGGTTCGAATTCCTGGTGAATCAATTTCCGCGCTTCCGGAGATTTTGGGAACACTATTTGTGTTACGTGATTCGCGGCAAGGTGATGGAGTTCGAGTTTGAGGCGATCAAATAGCGACGATGTATAACGTGATGTATAATTAAGCATGGCGATGGTTCGTAAACAGATCTACATAGAGGCCCACCAGCAGCAGACGCTGAGGAAGGTAGCTCGCCAAGCCGGCAAGACCGAAGCCGAGATAATCCGAAACGCTCTGGATGAACACGTGCGGCTTCTGAAAGCCAAAGAGGACCGCATGGCGGCGTGGCGTGAGATCGAGGCCACGGTCGATCGAAGAACGAAACCTACCCAAGTCAGCACTGGGCGTACATGGAAGAGAGAAGATCTTTACGATCGCGATGAGCGTCCGCGTTCTGATTGACACTAACGTGCTCGTCTATCTCTATGACGAATCCGAACCTGGCAAGCAGCGTCAAGCCCGATTGGTTCTACGGGCCGTTGCGGAAGCGGGCGTCGGGCTGGTAAGTACGCAGGTACTATCGGAATTCTTCAGCGTGGTGACCAGGCGGCTCCGCCCACGGCTGCCGCATGAGATTGCTCTAGCTGAGCTGGAGCATCATGTACGAGTCTGGGACATCCTGTTGGTGACCCCACCCGTTGTGATCGCTGCTGCTCGCGCCGTTCGAGATCACAGCCTCAGTTTCTGGGATGCTCAGCTCTGGGCAGTCGCCCAACTAAACCAGCTGGACACGATCCTCAGTGAGGATTTTCAAGCTGGATCGCGGCTGGGTGGAGTCAGGTTCGTCAATCCGTTTGCCGCCGGCTTCGAGCAGTCAAGCTGGCTAGCGTGAACACTGGTTCCCAGCCGTCCCGGCACTCCAACTAGATGGGGTAGCAGAGATAGGTATGGAGAATGTATTTGGGGCTGGATTTGGGCGGCCGGCCCGCATGGGGAAAGAGCCAAATCGGAGGAAAAGCCAGGAGCTTGCCCGGCTCCGGCGCAACGGATATGTCCAGATTGGGAAAAACAGTCTCGCCTCCGCTTGTGGAGTTCAAATAAATGAAGGCCGTCATGAATCGTTTGGCTGCCACTTGACCCATGACGTCCACATGCAGCGGGAAGAAATCCCGGCCGTTCGGGAGATAACGCTTTATCCGTAAATGCTCGAAGCAAAAGGTCAGGGGCCAGAAGCGCGCATTCACCGCCACTTGATATCTGTTGAAGTAGGAAAGAAAGATGGGCGTGAGAATCTTGCTCTCATCGGGCCATTTCTCGGTGACGTTCAGTTGAGTAAAACTGTAACCGCGCTCGATCTGGCAAGTCTCATGCTCGGCCGAGGACTCAAAACGATCGATAAGCGTCTGGCAATGTTCCGCGGAAAGCGTGTCGGCGAATACCATGACGTGATCGGAAAGGGATGTGTTGGGCATAGGCTAAGTAGGACTTCTTGAAGGGATGGTGCACCCCGTGGCGAATATTCTCACAAGGCATGACCGCGGCCGTGAGCGAGCCGGTTTATCTGAGATTTTCCGCATTCAACCACCACTCCACTTGCGAGCATCCATTATGATGGGGCGCCTATACGAATTTGCCGACGTGCTCCGGCATCACGGCCGGAAGGGGCACCTCACGCCGCACCTTGCCACTGGGCGCCGCGGCGAGGATATTGCGCATCGCTACCTGCAGCGTGCCGGTATTATTATCGTCGCGCGGAATTTTCGAATGGCTTCTGGTCACGGTGAAGTAGATCTCATCGGGTGGGAAGGCGATGCGCTGGTCTTCGTCGAGGTGAAATCCAGGCAAACAGAGGAGTACGGCGCTCCCGACCGCGCCATTGGACGTCAAAAAGAATCCAGCCTGATCCGGGCCGCGCGCGAATATGCGAGGCAAGCTGAAGTTCCCTGGGAAAGTGTCCGGTTCGATGTAGTCAACATCGTGTTCAGCACTCCACCGTTGGTGACGCACTTTCGGAACGTTTTCGGTCCGTCCGCTGCCTAGGGCCTGGTTGAATTCTAGGCTGCGTAGGGTTGTGCTGGCAGCAGCTTCGGGCTGGGGCTTTCCAGTTCGGATAACACCGTAAGGTTGTAATTGGGGGAGTGATTCAAGAGAAGCCGGGCGGCCCGTTCGGGCTTTTCAGTTTCGAACAAGCAAGTCCGAGAACCTGCCCGCCCCTCCACACGCACCATGGATGCGCGCTGACTCACGCGGTAGGCCATCCCGGCCCCATGATGGGCTTGGAGGGAATCCAGCGGCCAATCCGAATCGGCCACCATTCGAATCCCTCCCTCAGCGCTGATCAGGATGGTCATCTCCGAAGGAGTGTGGCCGGATCGAATTGCGTTTTCCGCCGCATCGAAGATCTGAACGGCGTTGTCGACGAACCTGCTCACAGAATCCTTATCGGAACTGGGGGCCGGAGTTTGAAAGTATTTTTCGCCCGCGCTGAGAGAACCAGTCAGAAAACTGGGCCTGAGGGACTTGGGAGGTCGCCGGCAGCGGTAAACTAGGCCATCGGACCAAACATGAGTACCACCAACGCAGGACTAAACGCGTATACATTCACTAAGCACGAGCGGGTCTTTCTACGGGATATCAGTAAGGACGAGCGATGGCTGCAGGATCGGATTCTGGAGAACCCGTCGATCCTCGGCCTTGGCGATGTGGTCGTACACAGTAAAGAGAAGATGCAACGCTTAGGCGGGCGGCTCGACTTCCTGCTCCTCGATACAGAAACCGAGCCGGAGACGATGTACGAAGTCGAGGTCATGTGCGGCGCCACTGATGAGAGTCACATTATCCGGACGATAGAGTACTGGGATGTTGAGAGCCGTCGTTTTCGTGATCGTGAACACCGAGCGGTCATCGTTGCCGAAGAGATTACAAATCGTTTTTTCAACGTTATCTGGCTCTTAAGCCGATCGCTGCCGATCATCGCCCTTCAACTGAACGCACTGACAGTCGACGGCAAGCTCCTTCTCCACTTCACCAAGGTCCTGGATCTTTTCGAACGACCCGACTCGGATGACGAGGAGCAATCCGCTCACGTCGATCGTGCATGGTGGGAGAAGCAGTCGCCGGAGGGTATGAAGCTATTTGAGAGTCTCTTGGCAATTCTGGAAAGAGAAGGTCTGCATTCGAGCCCGAACTATCGAAGCGACTGGATTGGCCTTGATGGCCGCACTTGCCGAAACATCATAGCCCTTAAGCCAGGGAAAAAGGAGGTGTGCAGATTGTCCTTTGGGAAACTGCGCGCCATCTCTGAGTCGGAGAATAACGCAGCTAGACTGGCATGGGAGACCGCAGGCGCTGATTTGAACGACAAGGCCAACGACAAGTTTTCGATTAAGCTTACGCGCCAGTTTGTTGAGCAGAACGCGAAGTTCATCGCCGACCAGATCAAACATGTCTTCGAATTGTGCGACCACGAATGAATCACGGTCCGTGCTCAGGCACCCACTACAATCAAAGGTATGCGTATCCTGTTGTTCAGTGGTAAGGGCGGCGTAGGTAAGACTAGTGTCGCTGCGGCTACTGGCCTGCAACTGTCGCGTCTGGGCTATTCCACGCTAGTGATGAGCGTCGATCCGGCCCACAGCTTGGCCGACGCATTCGACCTCGAAACCAGCCTTTTCCAGGAAAAGACCAGCGAGCCCCTTCCCATCGACGCCCACCTCTCCATCCAGGAAGTGAACATCCAGAAGGAAATCAAGCGGCACTGGCGCGAAATCTCCACCTACGTCGTCTCGGTGCTCAGGACCACCGGTATCAGCGATGTCGAAGCCGAGGAACTGGCTATTTTGCCGGGCATGGAAGAACTGAGCGCCATGATGTACGTGAATCAGTTCCGTCGCGAGCAAAAATACGACGTTATCGTGCTGGATTGCGCTCCCACCGCTGAATCCATGCGCTTCGTCAGCATGCCTACGACGCTCGAATGGTACATGAAGCACATCTTCCCTTTCCAACGCGGATTGCTGAAGGCGGTGCGCCCGGTGGCCAACCGCATTTCGCCCGTGGAACTGCCGACTGACAACTATTTCGCTAACATCCAGTATCTGTTCGCGCGCCTGGATGGGATCGCGGAGCTACTGGAAGACCCGAAAATCACCAGCGTCCGGCTGGTAACGAATCCGGAAAAGATGGTACTGCGCGAAACACAGCGGGCTTTCGTTTATTTTTCACTGCACGGCTTGACCATCGATAATATCATCGTGAATCGCGTGCTGCCGGAGGCTGTAACGGACACCTGGTTCGATCAGTGGCGCGCTTCCCAAGCCAAAATCCTGGACGAGATCGAAGAATATTTCGCGCCCGTGCCGATGAAGCGCGTCCCGTTGTTCACGCATGAAGTGTTGGGGCGCGAACGGCTAGAGGAGCTCGCCGACGTACTCTATAAGGATAAAGACGATCCCGCAGCCGTGACACGCACCGAAGCCCCTTTCACGTTCGAGAAACGCAACGCGCATTATGAAGTGCGTGTGCGACTCCCATTCGCGGTGAAGGGCGAGGTGGGACTGTTCAAAAAGGGCGACGAGCTGGTGGTGGAGATCGGAACACTGCGGCGCCACATTGGCCTGCCGACATCCATGGCCGCACTGATGCCCACGCGCGCCACGTTACAGAATAAGATATTAATAGTGGAAATGAAGGAGGGCTGACATGGAAGAAAAACAAACGGGCCACGGCTGCTTTTTCTGCGCTGTTGCCGGACCGCAGATCGAAGCCATGCTCGATCACCTGTGGCCGGAGGAGACGCAAAAACATTTTCGCGCCGCTCGAGTTGAGGCGCTGAAAGGCATTCGATCTTTATTGGATGCCCGCATTGAGCGTCTTTCGAAGCAAGCCCCTAAGGGCACCAAAGTCACGGTGGAATAATCGCTAGCGCTGGCTCAATCCGCCATCCACGGCCAGCACCTGGCCGGTGATGAAATTGGTCGCATTCAGAAAATAGAGTACCGCCTCCGCCACTTCTTCCACGGTCCCCATGCGTCCCGCCGGAGTAGCCGCGATCATCTGTTCCACGCGAGGCTCCTCGCCCGAAGCAAGAATTACGCCGGGAGCCACTGAGTTCACCGTAATTTCGGGCGCCAGTGCCTTGGCCAAGACTCGCGTCAGCATGATCGCGCCGGCCTTCGAAGAACAATAGTGCGCGTAATCCGCCCAGGCCAATATGCCGCCGAGCGAACTGATGTTCACGATCCTGCCGGCCCCTGACTTCTTCATCAGTAACGCGGCCTGCTGGCAGCAGAAAAAAGTCGCTTTCAAATTTACACTGTGGATAAAATCCCAGTCGGCCTCGGTGATCTCCACTGGATCGCGGCGCCGGAATCGTGCGGCATTGTTGACCAACCCGTAGAGTGAACCCAGCCGCTCTTCCACCTCTCCGAACATACGCCGGATTTCATCCACGCTTTCGAGATCGGCCTGGAACAATGGCGCGTCGCCGCACTCCTGGGCGGTAGCTCGTGCTTCCTTTTCCGAGGTGCTGTAGTGGATCGCCACCCGGTAGCCTTCGCGAAACAGCCGCAAGGCGATTCCGCGGCCAATGCGCTTGGCGGCACCGGTGATAAGTACGGTTCTCTCCATGATTTATTTTGGCCGCGAATAAACGCAAATGAACGCGATTCAGATTGCTTTCTTATTTGCGTTCATTCGCGTTCATTCGCGGCCAATCCTCGCCCCTCGCTATACTACCGGATCTCCATGCACTTCCACTTCCCTGGGCTCCACGCCCTCGGCCGGCGGCTGCGGCAGACGTCCGGTCCAGTTGGCCCACAACCAGAAAATTGCCGTGCTCGAGCTCAACAATCCAGACGCCGCTCCAATCATGCGCGGACTCCACTTTTGGGAGGCAAGCCCGGCGCCCAACATTGAAAGCATCATCATCGACCATGACATGGTCTCGATGGTGGCGAACACCCGGCCGCGAAACTCATCGGGAACCCGACGCAGCAACTGCGAGGTATTCAGCACTGAACTTACGGCGATGGCCGCTCGCGACAGACCTAAGAATACCGTGGCCAGCGCGAAGCTGGGCATCTGGCTGAAGACGACATACGCTCCGCCATGGATCACGTAACAGATCCCGATGGCGCGCTTGTATCCTTCAAACGAGATGTGTTTGCCGATCCGATGCGCAAATGCTCCGCCCACCAGCAAGCCCACACCGGCCGACGCCCACAGGTAGCCGATGCCCGCCGGGCCGCGGTGAAACACCAGCTCGCCAAACAGGCTGAACAGAATCTGCGCAGCGCCTCCGCCCGAAGCCCATCCCACAGCCAGCAACGCGATTCCGAGAATCAGAGGCGAAGAGCGCATGTAGCGCAGCCCCTCAGTATATTCGTGCCAGGGACGCACTACTTCGTTCTCAGTCAGTTCGGTGCCTTTGGCTCGAAAGCTGCCGCCTTCCACCTTCAATCTCGAAATACACGCGGCTGAAAAAAGAAACGACAGGGCGTTGAACGCAAACGCCCACTCGTAACCGAACTGCGTAACGCTGGCGCCGCCGAGGAACGCCCCGACCGTGAGCGTGGTCCAACCGGTGGTCTGCGTAAGTGAATTCGCAGTGTGCAGCTCTTCCTTGCTCGCAATTGTGGGAAGAATGGCGGACCTGCCGCTCGTGAAAAACGGCGAGGCGAACATCAACAATGCGCTCAGCACGTAGAGTGACCACGAGCTATGCGCCGAAATCGCCAGTATGAAACCAAGCGCCACCACCGCGCGGATCAAATCGCTCACGATCATGATTCGCTTGCGATCCAGGCGGTCCAGCACTACGCCGGCCAGCGGACCCGCCATCACCGCAGGAATCGCACGCGCCAGCATTACGCCGGTAACGACCATGCCGGAATGCGTGGTGGCCAGCGCCAGGCTGAACACGGCGATGTTATTAAAATGGTCGCCGATCTCCGAGACCACCTGTCCGCTCCAGGTGTAGCGATAGTTCCGGTTATTCTTGAGCAGACGTAGAAAGTCGGACATCAGCGTAGCGCAAGCCTCCGGCTTGCTAGGGAATGCTCTCCTGGCGCACCGTGATGGAGTCTAGAAAATCGCGATCCAGCTCGTACCCGAAACCAGGCGCATCGCGGACGGCGATTGTTCCGCGCGCCGACACCTCAACCGGCGGCTGGATGATATCGCGAGCCCAGTAGCGTTTGCTCGCCGACACGTCTCCGGGGAGTACAAAGTTCGGAAGCGTCGCCAGCGCGATGTTGTGCGCCCGTCCGATGCCCGCTTCCAGCATCCCGCCGCACCACACCGGAATTCCGGCTGCTTGCGCAACGTCGTGAACGCGCTTGGCCTCCGCGAAACCACCCACGCGGCCAAGCTTGATATTGATAATCCGGCCGGCGTTCATCGCGATGGCCTGCGCGGCCTGATGCGCGGACCGGATGCACTCATCCAGGCAAATGGGCGTTTGAAGCTGAGCCTGCAATTTTGCGTGATCGATAATCTCATCGTGGGCCAGCGGCTGCTCGATCATCATCAATCCGAATTCGTCCAGGCACTTGAGCCGCGCGGCGTCGGCGAGCGTGTAAGCGGAGTTGGCGTCCGCCATCAGCAGGATCTTCGGGAATCGCGCGCGCACTTCACGAATCACATCTACATCCCAGCCCGGCTTGATCTTCATCTTGATGCGCTGGTAGCCGGCAGCGAGTTCCGTCTCGATTTTCTGAAGCAGCTCCGGGACTGAATTCTGTATACCAATCGAAACGCCGCAAGGAATCTCACGCCGCGCGCCGCCGCCGATGTGCTGATAAAGAGGCTTACCTGCTAGGCGCGCTTCCAGATCCCAAACCGCCGCTTCGAGAGCGCCTCGCGCCATGTTGTGACCGCGAATATGCGCTGTCCGTGCGTCTACCGCGGCCGCATTCTCAAAATTGTAATTCAGCACGCGCGGGGCCACGTAATCGCGCAGGATCAGCCACGCGGAATCGGTCCACTCCTCGTTATAAAACGGGTTTTCGCCGGCCGTGCATTCGCCCCATCCGGAAAAACCAGATGCCACGGCTTCCACCAGGACCATGTGACGTTCCGTGGTGCGGCCGAAGCTGGTCTCAAAGAAATGCACCAGCGGCATCCGGATCTGCCGTAATGTGATTCGTTCTAACTGGATTCCCATTTTCCTATTAGATATGTCCCCGCTTCCTTGGACCTCTCGAAACCGATCACAGCCAATCCCGCATCGAACGCGCGCTGAAAATGAGCGCTGGCTTGTTGTTGAATTTCGCGCGCTCGCTTGGGATCATTCGATCGTATGGCCGCAATCTCTGCTGGAATGGCGATCCGCACTTCAATCGGGTTTCGTTCGAACGGCTGCCCGGCGATGATGGCTTTGACGCGCGGGCTCCCGATCCACCACTCCGCGATGCAGCGATCGGTCGGCAGGCCACCATGTAGGTGGCTAGTGGTGGTTCCGTATTGATTGAACACGTAGCGGCGAACGATGGCGCCCAGTCGCTCGGTGTTGAAAAATGCGTTTTTGATTTCGAGCGGATCGAAGGTCCACTCAATGAGATCGATGCCGCGCGAGAGCGCCTCCTCACGCTGGGCCAATTTGAGGCGCCTTCCAACTCCGGCGTCGCGGTAATCCGGAAGCACTCCCAGCATGTGGCTGTGCAGATAACTTTTGCCGCCTGCTTTCAAACCACCTAACTTTAAACCAGGAATCGCCAGGCAAAATCCCACCATGCGTTGACCATCGTAGGCTCCGAACACTTGGCCGCCCACTTTGCTCGCGACAACGAATAGCCGCAGCGGCAGCAGCTCGATCTCTTCGAAGCCCCAAATCTGCTGCTGCAACCTGACCGCATCCTGGAATTCCGGATGCGCTGTCAGCGTCCGGATCTCAATCATCTCGGGCCTTGGCCTCCTGCCAGAGCGCTTCCATTTCCGCGATCGTGGCGCCCGGCAGCTTCGCTTTACTTTCCACATGCGCGAATCGTTTGCGGAATTTCGCGTTGCTACGCCGCAATGCCTGCTCGGGATCCACTTTCAGAAAGCGCGCCAGGTTCACGAGGACGAAGATCAAGTCGCCGACTTCGTTCTCGAGCTCCGCCTGCGATCCACCGGCGCGGGCGCCTTCCAGCTCTTCCAGCTCCTCATCCAACTTTTCGAGCACTTGATCGGGATTCTCCCAATCGAACCCAACCGACGCGGCCTTCGATGATATCTGTTGCGCCTCCACCAGCGCCGGCAGACTGCGCGGAACCGATTCAAGTATTCCGCGCGGTGCCTCGCCCCGCTCCTTCTTCTCGTCGACCTTGATCTCGTCCCAGCGGCGCTTCACGTCGTCCGCAGTCTTGGCATCGCCTTCGCCAAACACGTGCGGATGACGGCGGATCAGCTTTTCGGCGATAGCGTCGAGGGAATCATCGATCCGGAATTTGTTCTCTTCCGATGCCATTTGCGCGAAGAAAACCGGCTGCAACATCAGATCGCCCAGCTCTTCAGCGAGCCCGCGCCAATCGCGCCGGTCGATGGCGTCCAGTACTTCGTAGGTCTCTTCCAGAAGATAGGGTTTGATGGTATCAAAGCTCTGTTCGCGATCCCAGGGGCATCCGCCGGGAGCGCGCAGACGCGCCATAATCCCAACAAGCCGTTCGAATCTTTCGCCTGTAGTTTTTGGATCTGCAGTCATTCCGTGGGCGGTGGAATCCCCATTGTGGCACAGCCGTGGCGGAAACCGCGCGTTTTAGCCCACGTGGTTGCGCTATCAAACCCTACACCCATTGAATCTTACAGATAATAAACATCTTATCCGTGGATTCCCGCGTGCACCACCGCGCGGTGGAGAGGAGCGGAAATCATGACTAATTTAAGAACTTGGATGTGGATTGCGCTATTTGCCGTAGTTGCCGGCTGTATGCAGAGCGCTATTCTTGCGGCCGACGGCGGGCCAGCGTTGGTGACGCTCGATCGCTTGCAAGCCGCCTATCGCGCGGAGAACATTGCTCAGGAACGGTACTTGGCTTTCGCCGCCAAGGCGGACGAAGAAGGCTACAAGCAGGCGGCTAGCCTGTTCCGCGCTGTGGCTCGCGCGGAGCAAATTCTGTACACCTACCACTTCGACGCGATCAAGGAATTGGGCGGCGTCCCGGCCGAGGTTGAGTCCCAGCCACCAACGGTCGGTTCCACCAAGGAAAATCTGGAGAAATCGTCCAATAAAGCCGAAGCGGAACAATTTGACTCGGACTATACAACTTACGTCAAGGCTGCTCGCGCCGAAGGCAATCGGACTGCGGCTAAGGTTCTGGAATATGCCCGAATCGTAGAAGCGCAAAACGTCCGCCTGTTTGCGGTGGCAGCGAAGAGCCTGGACCAAATGCGCGGTGGTCCCAAGGGATATTATATTTGCGGTGTCTCCGGCGTTGTGAGTCCAACTCTGGATGCCGCAAACTGCTCGGGACCCGATTGGGAAAGAGTGAGGTAGCGGGTTTAGCCAACTCCCTCCAGCCACGGCTTCGCTCCGTGGCGGAGGGAGCACTATATGCGCAGTGCGTCCACCAGTTAAGATAGTGGATGCAATGAGCGACCAGGGTTACCCCTTCTTTCCAGCCACTCTCGAGTTCCTGATCCTTTCGCTGAAGACGCAGACTGAAATGCAGCTCGGTCTGCTGTATACCGGCGAAGAAAAGGACCGCCCCGAGCCCGAGCTGCGCATCGCGCGCCACAGTATCGACCTGCTGGCCATGCTGCAGGAGAAAACGCGCGGCAACTGCACGTTAGAAGAGCAGCGCCTGCTCGACAACGCCGTTACTGAATTGCGTTTCCGTTTTGTCCAGGCTACCGAGCAGCAGGAAAAAAATGCCGCCGCCAAAGCCGAAGCGCCGGAGGAAAAGTCGGAAGGGCAGGCCGGCTCGTAGATGGCCTTGGAGCCGATTCGGATCACGGTGCTCGGCTCGGGCACCAGCGTGGGAGTGCCTACCATCGGCTGCCATTGCGCAGTATGCACCTCAAGCGACCCGCGCGATAACCGGCTACGGCCTTCCATCCTCATAAATTACGGCGGCCACGGCGTCCTGATCGATACCACACCCGACCTGCGCCAGCAGGCCCTGCGCGCGAAAATCGAAAGAGTGGATGCCATTCTCTTCACGCATTCTCACGCGGACCATATCATGGGCCTGGACGACGTACGCCCTTTCAATTTCCGGCAGGGCGGTGAGATTCCCGTCTATGGATCAGCTGAAACCATCGCAAATATCCGGCACTGTTTTCGCTATATATTCGACGCCCGCTTTGCCGAATCCGCCGTGCCGCGCCTGATCACGAACGCGTTTGACGGCGGCCCAATCAACTTGTTCGGGCTCGATTTCACACCCATACGCTTGTGTCACGGCAAAGGCACGGTATACGGATTTCGTTTTGGAAACGCAGCATACCTTACCGATCACAGCGACATCCCGCCGGAATCGATAGAGCTGTTGAGCGGCCTGGATGTGTTATTCCTGGACGCTCTCCGGCACCGCCCGCATCCCACGCACTCCACGGTGGAGCATTCGCTTCAGACCGTGGAGAAACTCGCGCCACGCCGGACGTTCTTCACGCACATCTGTCACGATCTTCCACACGCGGTCACTGAAGACGCTCTGCCGGCGCACGTTCGCCTGGCTTACGACGGCCTGGAGATTCAGGTGGGAGAAACCGCGTGAGGATTTTTCGAAGCTTGCCGGAACTGGCGGATGATTTCGGCCCCTGCGCGATCACCATCGGCAATTTCGATGGTGTGCACATAGGTCATCAACAGATCATGCGGCGAGTGGCCGCAATCGCTCATGAGCACGGCTGGCAGGCCGCAGCGCTGACCTTCGACCCGCATCCTACCAAGCTGGTTGCTCCCGCGCGCGCGCCTCGCTTGCTCACCACGCCCGAGCAACGCGCCAGTCTGCTGCTCGATCAGGGCATCGACAAAGTCTTGATCCTGCCCTTCACGGCGGAAATCGCGAAGCTAACTCCCGAAGAATTCGTCCGCGATATTCTCAGCGGGAAGCTCAAAGCGCGCACGGTTTTGGTAGGAGATAATTTCCGCTTTGGAAACCGCGCCGCCGGCGACGCCCGCACGCTTCAGGAACTGGGAGACAAGTACGGATTCTCCACCGAAATCATGCATGCCATTTCATGCCGCGGGTGTGTAATATCATCGAGCGAGATCCGGCAAGCCATCGAGGCCGGCAAGGTTACATTAGCCTGCCGCATGCTCGGCCGTCCCTACGCGCTCGAAGGAAGAGTGGTTTCAGGCGCCGGTATAGGAGCGAAGCAAACTGTTCCCACGCTCAATCTGGAAACAACTGCAGAAGTGCTGCCGAAAACCGGCGTCTACATCACCCGCACGCATGAGCTTGGCAGCTCACGCGAATGGCCGTCCATCACAAATGTGGGCTACCGGCCCACTTTCAACGGACATGGGCTGACCATCGAAACATTCTTGCTATCCCCGCTGGCCGGTGAGCCGCCGCAAGGAATTTCTGTGGAATTCCTGCGTTGGGTTCGCGAAGAGCGAAAATTCCCAAGCCCGGAAGCGCTGAAAGCGCAAATCCTCCAGGATGTAGCCCGCACCAGTTCGTATTTTCGCCGTAGGGCAAGCCTCCGGCTTGCCAAGCCCAGCAACGCGCGATAAGAGTTCCTGCCTAAGCCGGCCTGCGGAGCGCGACGCTAGGATCCAAGCGCGCAGCACGGATCGCCGGCAACGTTGTTGCAACCGCGGCGATGATCATAACCAGAACGACACCGATTCCGTACGCCCACTTGTCCGTATAAGAAACCCCGTATAGAAGAGATCGCAGAAACTGTCCGATTAGCGCCGAGGTAGCGAGGCCCGCCACGACGCCCGCCAACACAAAACATAGTGTCTTCATGAATATTACTTTGACGACATCCGCCGGCTTCGCGCCCAGAGCTACGCGAATGCCAATCTCGCGGCTTCGACGTCCGACTGCATAGGAGAGCATCCCGTATAGGCTGACCCCCGTGAGCAACGCGCTTAACACTGAGAAAACTGAGCCAAGTCGAGCCAGCATGTGTTCCGTCCACAGCGATGCTTCAATATCCTCACCGAGCGTGCGCACCTCACGGAGCGCAGAGTTTTGCCTCATGCCACGGAGCAATCCTTGGACAGCCGGGATTACCACGGCAGGTTTTCCACTGCTCCTGACTTCCAGTTGGAAGAAGGAATTCGGAAGCATGTCAGATGATTGGCAGATGCATTCGAATATCTCGGGGAAGGATGCCTCGCGAAGGGATCGGTATTTCGCATCGGCGACCACGCCCACGAGGTCGTATTTTGGCTTGATAAACTGCTCGCCTTCCGAATTACCGAAAGTCTGCCCAATCGGATTGATGCCGGGGAAGAATCGGTCAACGAAGCTTTGGTTGACAACACTCGGGACTGGCTTCAGAGCCTGTGTGTCGCGGTCTTCATAAGTCCGGCCGGCGAGAAGGCGCATTCCCATTGTTTCGAAGTAACCGGGAGAAACCATGTTGATATCGGTATTCAATGCATCTGATGTGGAAGGCCGTGAACCTACGCGCCCCATGGTGGCCCTGATTCCGCCGCCGCGCATCAATGCCCGCGCGGCAATCGCTGCTGAGGAGACGCCTGGCAGATGCCGCGTCTCCTCAGCCAAATGAAGCGCGAATGAGCGAGTCTGCTCAGGCGTGTATTTCTGGAGCGTTGTGTCCAGCGTGAATGTCACGACGTGATCGCGGTCAAAACCAGCATTCGCATGATCCAGGCTGTATAGCGTTTCGACCATTAGGCCCAAGTTAGCGAGAACCAGCGTGCAAATTGCAACCTGGACCCCAACCAACAGCATGCGAAGAAGCATCCGCCTGGGGGTGCCATCGCCGGACTTGAGCGCCACCATAAGATCGGTACGAGAAGCATGCCATGCGGGACTTGCGCCCGTGAGGATTGCGGCACAGGCACATATCAGAAGTGTGAAACCAAAGACCCGCAAATTGAGCGCGACATGCAGGCTTACGGGAAGTTGTTCTGTCAGAAGATTGCGGATAGGAGGTAGTAACCGTTCGAGCAGCGGCAGACATATCCACGTGATGAGCAGTCCGCCTAGCCCACCGATCACAGTCAAGAGCGCGCTCTCAACTAGCCATTGCAGAACAAGACGAGCGGGTGTGGCGCCGAGCGCGAGACGAACGGCGATTTCTCGTTCACGCGCAGTTACCCGAGCGAGTAATAGTCCAGCCACGCTCGCGCACGCCAGCATTAGAAACAGTGCGACGGCACCCATGAGCGTCAATAAACCGGTCCCAAACCGCTCGCGCAAGTGGGAGACGCCTCGTTCGATGCTTTCAACGCGTACATGCCGCTGCCGAATCCAGCGCCGATCGTCTTCAGTCACGGGACGAGCCGCGGAAATGAATTCTTCCCAAGCAGCCCCGATCGACGCGGACGTCTCTGGTTGCGCCTGCGCGATCGTCAATCCGGGCCGGAGGCGTCCTGCAATCTCCCACAAGCAACACCGCCGCGGATCCTTCAGTGCCGGTCCCTCTTCCGTTGCTTTGCTTAAAAACTTTCCAGCGATGAATGGGACTCGCAAGTCGGGGCCACTATCGATTGAAATTCCGCTGAATCCGTTTCCTGTGACGCCAACAACGGTAAAAGGTTGATCATCCAGGCGCACCACACGGCCAAGAACATGGGGATCGCGGCCGAATCGTTTACTCCAGAAGTCGTAGCTGAGAACCGCCGGCATTTCAGTTTGTGTGCCCCACTCGTCTTGCCTGGTTAACAGCCGGCCCAGCGCCGGAGGAGTGTCGAGAATGGAAAAATAGTCGCCGGTGACGATTTCGGCTCGGACCCGCTCCGAGAATGAGCCCTGCTTAAAGGAGACATCGAGATCCGACTGAGCGAAGGAAGCCGCGAAACTTCTCGATCGTGAACGCCACGCATCGTAGACACCAAAGGGATTTTCGTCACTGATAGGTGGCCGATTATGTTGGATGGATACGAGGCGAGCGATTTCGCCTGAACGGGAGACTGGGAGACGGCGAACCAGAATTGCGTCCACCGCGCTGAATACCAGCGTTGTCCCGCCGAGTGCGCCCGAGAGAATCAGGACTGTTACAATCGCGAAGCCCGGGCTCCTGCGCAACGCGCGGCCAACAAAAACGATGTCGTCGAATCGCCCCCTGAACATGACGGCCTAAGACCCTCAGTTCGTCGACCTCGGCGAGCCTTCCTGAAACAAGAGAGGTGCGAACACCGAGAGGTTTCGCCGCCAGACCATCCACGCGTGAGCGCCCGGTGTTTCAATCTCGGTAACCCGAATGTCTTTCGACTTCAGCCATTCGCGGAACTTGCGATTGGCGGCGATCAGGCGATCGTCCGTACCGCAGGCGATCCACAGCAGGTGCAGCTCTGAATTCGCTTTGGAATCGAGCGCCGGGAAAGTGGCAGCCAGATCGTCGGATAGGCCGCCGGCGCTGAATGCGCCGACCCAGCCGAAACGGTCCAGCGCATTGAGGCCAACATACAGCGATTCGGCGCCGCCCATCGAAAGGCCGGCGATGGCGCGCGCACCGCGGTCCTTCGTCGCGCGGTATTCCTTCTCCACTTGTGGAATCACTTCTGTGAAGAGAGCGTCACGGAAGCGATTCATGTTGCGTTCGCGCAAGCCGGGAGTACGCATTCCAGTACGCGAGACAATCTCCGGCGCCCCATAACCAAGCGTCATCACGATGAGCATCGGCTTCGCTTTCCCTTGCGCGATCAGATTGTCCAGGATCACATTGGCCCGGCCAACCGCCGTCCAGCCACTCGCGTCGTCACTGAAGCCGTGCAGCAGATACAACACCGGGTACATCTTCTTCGCGCTCGGATCGTAGCCGGGCGGCGTGTAGACGAAATAATCGCGATCGTCGCCCACTACAGCCGAATGGTAGAAGTGATGATGCACTTCGCCGTGCGGTACGTCGTTGGTCTCCCACGTCAGCGAATTTGGCCCCGGAACATGCACTTCACTTTCGTTGTTCAAAAGATTTGGCTTCATCAGCGAATTCGCAGGATCCACCAGGCCAACGCCATCCGCGACGAACGCATAGCCATAGAAATCGGGCTCGAGCGGGTCGGTAGTAACGCTCCAGACGCCCTGTTCATCCTTCTGCATCGGAAGCTTCGCTGCGCCTTCGCGCGTAAGAAACACTTCCTTCGCATTCGGATCGCGAAAGCGGAAAGTAACGGTTTTGTCAGCGTGGACCTCTGGCGAGACGATCGGCGGAGGCGGCTGCGCTAGGGCGGCAAGAGCGGTTAGCGTGAACACAAACAAAGTGCGCTTCATGACTGCCTATCTTACCGCTCCGGATGTGAGCGCGGGAAGCTGTCAAGGTAGTATGATTCCCGTAAAGGAGCGCTTATGGAATTCCGAGCTTCCTCGATTCTGCGTCTTGCGGGTATTGCTTCGGCTCAAGTGAGTTTTCCGCCCGCAGGGAATGCTCTGGCCACGCTCGCTCATCAACCCGAAACGCGTGTAACTTGGTCCAAGGAAGTGGGCCGCCTCGAAAGCGGGGAGTCCCATGCCATTTTTACCGTTGTGAGGCTGGAAAATTCCAATCCGGCGGGCGCGGGGGGTTCGCATCGAATTGTCGTGGACAAATGGTCAGATCACTATGTATCTGGACGAGATCAAGATTCGGCCAGAAAAGAAGATCTTCGATCAGCTTGCCGTCGACGCCGAGCGAATCCCAGGCGGCCCCCTCGGGTCCTGTGAGCTAGGAAGAAATCCGGCTGTTTATCCGCTAATAGCAGACGTGAATTACTCGGCCCCGGACCCGGCGCTAGTAATTTGGACTGCACAAGATCACATCACGTTCCCCGGGACTCACGTCCTCCGATCTGTCGAAAGTCCTCGGCAAGGCGATTGACCAGTTGAGATTCCAACGACTGTTGCTCTTGATCTAAAACCACATGGTCAGATGACCACATGACTGTTATGATGGTTGCAGGTCATGAAAACGCGCGTCGTGAGTGCCACCGAGTTCAAAGCCAAGTGCCTCGCACTTCTCGATGAGATCGAGCAAAGGGCCGAGCCAATTACGATAACCAGGCGAGGCGTTCCGGTGGCAGTCTTGGGCCCCCTAAAAAAGACCGCGTGGAAGTCCTCAAAGAACAGTTTGGCGAAGAGGGGACGCATCGTGGGTGACATCGTGAATACCGATATGTCGGATTTGTGGGAAGTCCTGCGCGAGGAATAGGAGGGAGACTTGCTGCCCCGTTTCCTGGTCGACACTCACGTGGCAGTTCGATGGCTAATGGAGGCGAGCAGACTCTCGCGAGAGCAGCTGCGATTGATGGAGCAGGCGGTACGCCGCACGGAGCCAGTAGGATTGAGCGCGATGAGCCTTCTCGAAATCGCAATGCTGACGAGTCAAGGAAAGCTCAGGCCACGCGCGGACGAATTCTTCGAAGAGCTCCAGGCGAATCCGCTGTTCCGTATATTTCCGCTGAGTTATGAGATCGCCTCGGAAGTTGCCTCACTGGGTGCCGGGCTCCGGGACCCCGCCGATCGAGCGATCGTCGCCACTGCGCGCGTTCACCGGCTTCGTCTGATGACGTCAGATCAGCGCATTATCGAATCAAAGTTTGTGCAGGTAGTGGCGTAGATCCTCAAGGCGTCGACACCAGAGGCAGCTCAATAAAGCTCGCCTGACCCGGCGCGTGATAAATCCGCTGAGTCGCCTTTTTGTAATCCCCTGGCTTAGCCAGAAAAATATTTTGCACGAACGTCTGCGGATTCCGATCGTAAAGAGGAAACCAGCTGGATTGAACCTGCACCATCATCCGATGTCCTGCGAGAAAAACGTGATTCGCAGTGGGTAGCGTGACGCGATAAAGCAGCGGCTGGCCGGCCGCGATGGGTTTGGGCGTTTCCAAGCTCTCGCGGTATCGTCCTCGAAAAATATCCGCCGAAATCATGAGCTGATATCCGCCCATGGCGGGCTGGCTGGCCACTTCATCAGGATAGACGTCGATCAGTTTGATCACCCAATCGGAATCCGTGCCACTGGTGGACGCGATCAAGTTTGCGATGGGCTGGCCGCTGATCTTTACCGGCGCGGTCAAAACGTCGGATACGAATGTCACTACATCCGTACGACCGGATTCTTCGCGCTGATCGTCCACCAGCCACCGGCTCCAGGAGCTTCGATCAATGGGCCGCGCCCGATAAGGCACCGGCTTAGCGGGGTCCGAGACATATTCATCGAATGCTTCGTTCCCGGATTTCGGAGCGTCAAAGCTCAGCTTTTGACCCGCTGCCAGATAGAGTGGCGTCGCTTGGGAGATGCAACCCGTTGCGCAGCCGACCGGCCACGCGGGCAGGCGCCGCCATACATTTGTTCCGGTCTCAAACGCGGACACCGGCGGTATTTCCGCTTGCGGCGCGGCATCTTTGAGATACCGATCCAGAAACGGGCGCAGAATCTCGCGTCGAAAATGAAGCGCCGTATCGCTCGGGAATTTCAGAGCGCCCAGCGAACTGCCATCTCCGATTTCCTGACCGTGAAACCAAGGGCCCAGGACCAGAAAAACCTTGTCATTATGGTCGTCTTTCGGCTTGATCGCTTTGTAGACAGCGACGGCGCCGTAAATGTCCTCTTGGTCCCAAAGGCTCGCGACCAGCATCACCGGAATTTTCAACGGCTGCGACGCCAGCACCCGATCCATCGCCTGATCGCGCCAGAAAGCGTCGTAGCCGGGATGCTCCAATAGCTTCACCCAGAAGCCAACTTGTTCCAGCCCGCGGCGGCGTCCGAGTTCGCCCGCGGATCCGGCTTCGAGAAACACATCGTAATCGTCGTAGTGGCTGTTCCACCACTTCTCTTCCGAGGTGCGCGTCGCTTCCTGTTCGTAGATGTAGGACATCATGGTTTCCCGAAATGCGCCGTTATGGAACCAGTCATCACCCATCCAACCATCCACCATCGGGTTCATCGGCACCGAAACTTTGAGAGCCGGATGCGGATTGACGAGAGCCATCAGCGGAAGAAAACCGTCGTAGGAGATGCCGAGGATACCGACCTTGCCATTACTTTCCGGGACGTTTTTCACCAGCCAATCGATGGTGTCATACGTATCGGTGGAGTGGTCCACCGGCGTCGGGTTGTGCGGCCCGTGCAGCGGCCGGTTCATGATGTAGTCGCCTTCGGAGCCGTGCTTGCCGCGGACATCCTGCACCACGCGGATATAGCCGCCTTCGATAATCACGTCCGTGGCGTTGTCATAGCCTTGCAGCATCGGGCCCAGGTGAGAGCTCTGCGCATGGCTGGTGAGCGCGGTTGCATTGTAGGGAGTGCGCGTCAGCAGGATCGGCGCGCCTTTTGCACCTTTCGGCAAAAGGATCACGGTATGTAGCTTCTCGCCGTCGCGCATCGGGATCATCACGTCGCGCTTGGTGTAGTCGAAACTATCGGTGACCGGCTTGAAGTCGGCGGGGGTCTCGCTCGGATAGGCGGGATATTTCGGAGCAGGCGGGCTGGTCTGGGCCGAAGCCTGCGTCAGCAGTACGGCGAGGATCAAGGCGGCGTTGCGCATCCATAAATTGTATACGACGGATACTAAGGTCTCCCCAGCTTTAATACCTATGTTCGCGGCTCGCGCTGCAACCGATGGAGTTTTTGAAGAGGTGCGTATGAATCTTGCCACGAAAGTCCTGTGCGGAGCCGTCCTTTCCGCAGCCGTCATGCTCGCGCAGATCCCGGTCTACAACTCGTATGAGGACTATTGTCGCGATAATCCACACGCGCCTACATGCAAAGATGGCAAGCCCATCAGCATGGACGAATCCATGAAGGCGGTAATGGCGAATTCTTGGTGCGGGAAGAACCCGGACGACGCGATGTGCCGCGATAAGAATTCCACCAAACCTAAGGCCAAAGTTCCAACCGCGAGAGCGACAACGTCGGCGCCTCAGACCGTTGTTGCACCCAGCCCCGGGCCAACGCAAGAGATGTTGCCGCGTGCGCGGCGCACCAAGGGCAGCCCATCCGACATCCGGCTTGGAGAGTGGGATTGGAGATTGGTGGAACCGAACGCGGATCTGCTGATTGGTCTCAACATGGCCAGCATGGTGGAGTCTGAATTGGCGCGCACGCTCATCCGCCAATGGACTGGAAAGCTGGGCGCCACCCCCGAGGAGCAGGATAAACTGCTCGCGAAGCTAGGGGATCTTACGCAGGCGGTGATTTCGGTTCACGGCAAAGAAATTCTCGCCGTCATGATGGGACGCCTGGATGATTTCCCGGAAGGAGCTCAGGTTGGCGGTCTGCAGTCGATGCGCGTGTCGGTCGACACCATCGCGATGGGCTCTCCCTTTGCGCTGAAGTTCGTCCGGCATCGTCTCAGTTTTCCACTTTCGGCAACGACGCCGCTCAAAGAGGCCCGGCAGCTTTCCGGGATGTATCACTTTTGGGCTTGGGGCAAACCCTCGGCCTTGGCCGCGTTGGGCCGGGGGATGAGAAGCAACACGCCGATAACAGCCATCAAGTTCGGCGTGAATCTGAACAACCAGTTCCGCATGGATCTCACTATGGATACACCCAGTGCGGAGATCGCTGAAAAGATGCTGGGGCCCATGCTGAAGAATGCGCCTCGCGAGATGCAGGCGGCCGTGGAGGGAACGTCCGTGCACTGCGCTCTGGTCCTTAGCCGCGATGTGGCGCTCGCGCGTTTCGGCGGCTTCATGACGGATGACATGGGCAAGCAGTTTGCCACGCTACTGACAGCCGCGCGGCAAATGGCAGCGCAGCAGCCTGCAGCGGCCCGCCCGCCGGGCAAGATCGTCATCGAAGGACTGGACGACGGCCCGAGAACGGTTACGGCCTCTACGAAGCAGTAGCCGCTAAATCTTGGTTGATCCCCCAGACGGCATTTGCTATCTGGGGGATCGGTTTTAGTTACTTCTTATTGTGATGGTTGCGACAGCACGCCCCGCCATTGCAACAGGCCGTTCCGCCACAGCACGTCTTAGTTTGCGGGAAGATGCTGGATGTCATAGCCAGCATCAAAACGAGGCCCAATAGGGCCGAATGAAGTCTCTTCATAGCAAAATCTCCTTCTGAAAGTTAACTAACGTGGTTTAGTTAGACGACACACGTCGCCTAGTTCCCGGGAAGTCCGGAACTTCTCAGATCAGGAGAACTCTGATTCGGATGTGTAGATCGGTGAGCGACCGAGTCCAATCAACTGGCTCACTCGCCGAGCGGAGAGGTGAAAGAAGCGGTACGTTCAAACCCAGGGCCAGAGGCGGCATATCGAAACTAGCATCCGCGTGTTCAACCTTGCTATCCAGGGGAACATACGGACACGTTTCGAAGCTATTTGATAGCGGGCATTTCTTGGGCGCGTATTTGTTATGGCAGCAAGATGGATGGCCGGATGAAACGAGAAACGGGCAATTGACGAGTGCCAGTCCTGAGGCCACGCCCAGGAGAGCAAACGCGACGCAGCACGCAATTGCTACCCGCACGTTTTTAGGGTAACACCCTGAACAGCGTGGTGCGTCTGAAATGTGCGAGACACTGCCGATTTTTCCCACCACCCCATTCTGCGCGACAATCTAAGTGATAGGAGATCTATGAGCATATCCGAAGGCAAACTGCGTCACATGACGGCGCTATCGAACAAGAACGGAATCATCGCCGCTGCCGCGATGGACCAGCGGGGCAGCCTGCAGAAGGCCATCGCCGCTGGCAAAGGCATCCCCACCGATAAAGTAACTCCGGAGATGATGTCGGAATTCAAGATTGCAGTCTCCAAGGTGCTTACGCCGCACGCCAGCGCGATCCTGCTGGATCCCGAATTTGGGCTCCCGGCCGCTAAGGCGCGTTCAAAAAATGCCGGCCTGCTGTTGGCCTACGAAGAAACCGGCTACGACAATACCAAACCCGGCCGTTTGCCGGACCTTCTGCCCCACGTTTCCGCAAAGCGGATCGCCGATTGGGGCGCGGATGCTGTCAAAATTCTTATCTACTATTCGCCGTTCGAAGAAGCGCCATTGAACGACATCAAGCATGCTTTCATTGAACGCGTCGGCGCCGAGTGTGAAACTCAACAAATCCCCTTTTTCCTGGAATTCGTCGGGTACGATCCCAAGGGCGGCGACGAAAAGGGCCTGGAGTTCGCCAAGCAGAAACCGGTGAGCGTGACTAAGAGCATGGAAGAGTTCTCGAAGCCCCAATATCGCGTGGACGTCCTGAAGGTTGAAGTCCCGATTAACGCGAACTTCGTGGAAGGCAGCAGCGTCTATAAGGGGCAGAAAGCCTACACACGCCAGGAAGCGCTGGACTATTTTCGGCGCGCCGCGGATACCGCCAAGAAGCCCTTCATTTATTTGAGCGCCGGCGTGGGCAACGCCCAATTCGTCGAGGAACTGAACATGGCCGCCGAAGCCGGTACTGACTACTCTGGTGTGCTGTGCGGACGAGCCACTTGGAAGGATGGGATGCCGATTTACGCCAAACAAGGCGTCAAGGCGCTGGAAGATTGGCTCTCCACCGAGGGTGTGAAGAATATCGAAGCCGTCAACGCCGCTACCAAAACCGCGAAGCCGTGGTATCTGAAGGCGGGCGTGCCTCAGCCGGCTCACGCTTAGCAGTCTTCAGAAAATTTGAACATTCCGTCCGGCGGGTGCGTCGTAGTAAAAAGATATGCGCACCCTCTGGAACGACATTCGCTACGGCATCCGGATGCTGGCCGCCAATCCCGGCTTCAGCGCGGTCGCCATTCTCTCGCTCGCCATCGGTATCGGCGCCAACACCTCGACGTTCAGCCTGGCGGATGCCATGCTTCTGCGGCCGCTCCCGGTAGAACATCCCGCCGACGTGGTCCGAGTAGTCAGCACCTCACAAGCTGAACGCTATGCGCGGATTTCGTATCCGGATTACATCGATTTTCGCGATCACGCGAAGTCTTTCTCAGGGTTAGTGGGCTACAAGAACATTGCGATCGGATTTAACCCGAACCCCGATGCTCCCGCGAAACTCATGCTCGGCTTGGCGGTCACGCCGAATTTTTTCGACGTCCTGGGCATCCGGCCTGCATTGGGCCGGGGATTTCGCGCGGACGAAGATCGCGAGCCAGTGGTCGTCATCAGTGATTCCACCTGGGACTCGCAGTTTGGACGCGACCCATCCGTCATCGGCCGCTCGGTGAAGCTTAGTAAGGTGGACTTTACCATCATCGGCGTGGCGCCGGCGAGCTTTCCCGGCATTGACCGGTATGTCCACGAATCCATGTACGTGCCTGAGGGCGTAACGCCGCGATTCGCACCGGATGAGAAAGATTTATTGGGCCACCGCGAGCGCCTCAACCTATCCGTCTATGCGCGGCTTCAGCCAGGACATACCGCATCCGAAGCGCAAGCGGAGTTGCAGACGATCGCTCGAAATTTGGAGCGGGCCTATCCGGATACAAATCGGGGACGCGGAGTGCTAGTGATGCCCGAGCTGCAAGCGCGCATGCGTGTAGATCCGGATGACGCGCTCGAGACGGCTATCTTCCTGGCCATCGCCGGTCTGGTTCTGTTGATTGCCTGCGCCAACGTGGCCAGCCTGCTGTTGTCGCGCGCCCGCGCACGATCGCGTGAAATCGCCATTCGCCTGGCCATCGGCGCCAGCCGCGCGCGTCTGCTGCGACAATTGCTTACCGAAAGCCTATTGTTGTCGCTGGCCGGTGGCGCGGCTGGCCTGGGCTTGGCGTTGCTCGGGATCAACTTTTTCTCTAGCATCCGGCTGCCTACCGCGCTGCCTCTGTGGTTGGTGGCGCATCTGGATCTGCGCGTCCTTGCGTTCTGCGCGGGGGCGTCAGTGCTCAGCGGGGTAGTCTTCGGGATCGCGCCGGCCCTGCATACGCTGCGGACCGATTTAAGCGGGACGCTGAAAGCAGGCGATGCCGCGCTATCCGGCAAGCGGCGGCGCTTTCAGGTGCGCAACATCCTGGTGGTCGCGCAAGTTGCAGTATCCATGCTGCTGTTGCTCATCGCCGGGCTCCTGGTCAAAGATTTCGCCAACGCAACTTCATTCACAGCAGGTTTTCGCACTGATCACGTGTTGCTGTTGACGCTTGACCCATCCTTGGTGGGCTACCAGGAATCGAAGGGACGGGCCTTTTACCGCCAGCTTGAGGAGCGCGTAGGCGGCCTTCCCGGCGTCCGTTCCGTAGCGCTCGGCGAGCACATCCCGTTGGGAGTAACGTCGTCGAGTAAGAATGTCGTGATCGAAGGATTTGAGATGGCGAAGGGGCAGCAGAGCCTCTCCATGCTGGTTGACTCGGTGGACGAGCATTACTTCAACGTGATGCATATTCCAATCGTGGCCGGACGACAATTCCAACCGAGCGACACGCAGTCGTCAGTTCCGGTGGCCATCGTCAATGAGGCCATGGCGCAAACCTATTGGCCGAAACGAAGCCCGATCGGCGGGCGGATTCAGATGGGCAAACAGACGCTTCAGGTGGTGGGTATTGCGAAGAACATCAAGTACCGGGATTTGTCGGAGCACGGGCTGCCGTTTATTTATTTGCCGTTCTCGCAGCAATACGAATCGCTGATGACATTGCATGTGGAAACTGCCGTCGATCCCGCTACGTTGGCCGGGCCGGTTCTGGCTGAGATCCGCAAGTTGGACGCAGCCACGCCGGTGCAGGACGTCCAGACCATGCAGCACTTTTTCCGGGAAGGCGCGCTTTTCGGAAACCGTCTGATCACGCAAGTGGTCACGGCAATTGGCCTGTTCGGATTGCTGCTCGCGATCACCGGGCTTTACGGCGTAATCGCTTATTCAGTGAGCCGGCGCACGCGCGAGATCGGCATTCGAATGGCCATCGGCGCGGACCCTGGTTCCATCGCGCGCCTGGTCTTGCGGCAAGGCATGCTGCTAACAGGGATCGGCGCGGCTATCGGCTTGGCGCTATCGCTGCTAGCGTCACAATTGTTGGGCAGTCTGCTGGTAGGGGTCAGCGCGCGCGATCCTCAGGTGTACGTTGCGGTGCCGCTGCTATTGGCCGCCATCAGCCTGCTGGCTTGTTATGTTCCAGCCCGCCGCGCCGCGCGGATCGATCCGTTGTTAGCGCTGCGGCAGGATTGAGGTAGGCGCGAATTCTACGCCTTCCCAGCGCGCCACCACGGCCGTCGCCATGCAGTTGCCCAGTACATTCACCGCTGTGCGCCCCATGTCCATCAATGCGTCCGCGCCGAAAAGCACGGCGATACCGGCGCTCGGCAATCCGAAGGTGTGAATCGTTCCAGCCAGGATTACCAGCGCCGCCCGCGGCACTCCCGCCACGCCCTTACTCGTGAGCATCAGCGTTAACATCATGAGCAACTGTTGACCGAGCGGCATGTGGATTCCAGCGGCCTGCGCCACGAACATAGATGCCATCGAAAGATACAACGTCGATCCGTCCAAGTTGAAACTGTAGCCAGTCGGTAGCACAAACGATACGATGTGCTTGGGAACGCCCATCAGCTCTAGGTTCTCGATAGCCGGAGCCAGCGCTGCCTGGCCGCTGGCGGTGGAAAACGCGATCACGAATGGCTCGCGGACCGCGCGAACGAACGGACGCAACGGAATCCGAGCGATCCACAGCACCGCGCCTAACGCCACAACGATGAAGGCAATCAGCGCAGCATACAGAGACAGCACCAGCTTACCGAGCGCCAGCAGAACCCCGGTGCCGTTCGCGCCGATGGTATGCGCCATGGCTGCTCCCACACCCAGCGGCGCAAGATACATAACGTACTTCGTGTACTGGAACATCACCTCAGATAGCGACTTGCAGAACTCAACTACCGGCGCGGCTTTCACTCCGACTGTTGCACACGCGGCTCCGAACAGAAACGCAAACACGACAATCTGCAACACGTCGCCTCGCGCCATGGCATCGATCACGCTGGCCGGAAAAGTATGCTCCAGCGTGCTGGAAAGAGTTGGATTCACCTGTGGCAAAGCGAGTTCGCGGGAGGTAGATTCAAGATTCATTCCTTCGCCAGGTCGCGCAAGATTCACCACAGCCAATCCCAGAAACAGTGCGATAGTGGTGAGCACTTCAAAATAGATAATGGCTTTCACGCCGATGCGGCCCATAGCCTTCACGCTGCCGGTACTCGCGATGCCCGCCACCAACATGCCGAAGATCAGCGGCGCCACGATGGATGCGATCAGCCGCAGGAAGACATTGGCCAGCGCGGCCACCCAGTCCGCTTTCGCTACGTCCGGGCGCAGCAGGCCGAACGCGACACCCAGCACCATTGCGATGAAGATCCAGGCTGTCAGCGACAGCCGCTTCACCGCTCGCCCCACTTCAACTTCTGGCGCAGCACATCGAAGAAGAACATCTTCGGCGGACGAATCAGGTGCACGCTGTGTTCCGAGCTGCGGCAGATGATGCGGTCTTCACGCAGCAAAGGCTCGCCCACTTGTCCATCCACGGTGAGGAACGCCTGCCCATCTTCAGCCTGGCAAACAACCTGGATCACCATGTTATCTGGAACCAGCACGGGGCGATTGGTCAGCATGTGCGGACAAACCGGCGTAATGCAAATTGCCGCCACCAACGGATAAACAATCGGCCCACCGGAGGAGAGTGAATACGCCGTGGAACCCGTGGGCGTCGCGATTATCAATCCGTCTGCCTTGAACGTGCTGATGTACTGCTGATCCACCTGGGTTTCCAGGTCGATCATGCGGGCGATCTGGGTCTTCGCGATGACGATGTCATTGAGCGCTTCGTAGGACTTGATAGTCTGCCCGTCGCGCACCAGCTCCCCGTGCAGCATTTTCCGCGGCACCACGCGCTGCTCGCCACGAAACGCGCGCTCCAGCTCCGGATAAAGTTGATCCAGAGTAATGGCGGTGAGGAACCCCAAGCCGCCCAGATTCACCGGGAAAAGCGGAATCACGCGGCCGGCCACCGCGCGCGCCGCCGCCAGCAATGTTCCATCGCCGCCCAGCACGATCACCAACTGCGCGCCTTCCGCCACTTTCTCTCGAGGTAGCGCGTTCGGATGGCCCAAGTAGAGCGCCGTCTCCGGGTCCAGGCGCGATTCAACACCGCGCGCGTGCAACCATTCCACCAGCTCCGACACGATGGCCGAAGCGTGCGGGATTCCCGGCTTGGCCATAATGCCGACCACTCTAATGTCGGGCATATAAGAGGAACTCCTGATTCCCTTCTGCTCCTAGCACTGGAGACGGAATGATATCAGTTTGAAAGCCCAGCCGCTGGACCACTGTTTCCACGCGATGGCAGGCCTGTTGATGCAGCCGGGGATCGCGAATGATCCCCCCTTTACCCACCTGCTCCCGTTCCAATTCAAATTGAGGTTTTACCAGAATAACCATTTCCCCGTTTTCCGCAAGAAGATCCGGCAGCGCCGGTAGAATCATTGTGATTGAGATGAAGCTGACATCGCAAACGGCGAGTGCGACCGGCTCGGGAACCTCAGCACGCGTCAGATAACGCGCATTCACCTGCTCCTCGACCACTACTCGCGGATCGTTACGCAATTTCCAATCCAACTGTCCCGTCCCCACGTCGATGGCATAAACGCGCGCAGCCCCGCGCTGCAACAGACAGTCCGTAAATCCGCCGGTAGACGATCCGACATCGAGGCACACCTTGCCAGCCACTTGGATGCGAAAATGATCCAGCGCGGCTTCCAGCTTCAGCCCTCCGCGACCAACAAAGCGCGGCGACTCAAGCAATTCAACGCGCGCTTCCGGCGAAACGGCATGCCCAGCTTTATCTAATTTCTGCCCGTCCACCAAAACCTGCCCGGCCAATATCAGCGCCCGCGCCTTCTCTCTTGATTCAACCAATCCGCGCTCCACCAAAAGAATATCCAACCGCAACCGCGCCTTCATTTGCGTTTATTCGCGTTCATTCGCGGCCATCAAGTTTTTCGGTGAACAATAAAATCCGCCAACTCACGCAAGCGCTCGGCCCGCTCATCCAAAGGACGCAGAGCCAGGTGCGCCGCGATGCGCTCCTCCTCCGCCATCTCGCGCGACCGTTCCAATCCATACACCGCCGGGAACGTGATCTTCTGCTGCTGCGCATCTTTGCCGGCGGTCTTGCCCAGCGCTTCCGACGGCTGCTCGACATCCAACACGTCATCTACAATTTGAAAAGCCAGCCCCACATGCGCGCCGTAGCTCGACAAGGCGTTCACCTGCTCGATGTCAGCCCCGGCATAAATGCCGCCCATCTTCACACTTGCCCGCAGCAATGCACCAGTTTTGGCGCTGTGAATCGCTTCCAACAGCGCCGCAGTTGGATGTTTGCGCTCCCCTTCCAGGTCGTTCACCTGGCCACCGATCATGCCATTTACGGTTCCAGCCGCCACCGCCAGCTCCTCTATCAACCGAGTCTTCCGTCCAGGCTCACACTGCATTTGCGCCAGCACCTGGAACGCCAGCGTCAACAAAGCGTCGCCCGCCAGGATGGCCATCGCTTCGCCAAACACTTTGTGGCAGGTGGGCATACCGCGGCGCAAATCGTCGTTATCGAGCGCGGGCAGATCATCGTGGATCAACGAATAAGTGTGGATGAGTTCCAACGTGCAGGCTGCCGACTCAATTCCCACCGGCGAATCCGAGATAGCCTCCGCCGCCGCAAGGCACAGGATGGGACGAATGCGTTTACCGCCCGCGAACAGGCTATAGCGCATCGCCTTGTGAATGGATTCGGGCGGCGTGGATTCGGGCGGGACCCAGCGTTCGAGCGTGTCATCGATTCTGTGCTGCTGGTGCGCAACATATTCCGCGAGCGTCATGCTTTGTCGGGCCGGAACGGTTCGGGCACTACTTTGTCGCCCTTCCTCACCAGCATCTCGATCCGCGTCTCGGCGGCTTCCAATTGCTTGCGGCAGCTTTCACTCAGGCGCATCCCCTTCTCATACAGCTCCAGCGCGCGCTCCAGGGGCAGATCGCCGCTCTCCATTTCCTTGACAATTTGTTCCAGCTCCGCGAGCCCGCTCTCAAAACTGGCGGCTGGCTTTTCTTCCGGCATCTCTACATTCTAACCGGCACTGCCACGCCTAACTTCTCCGCGGCCTGCACCAGATTCTGCCACGCGCCATCCGACACCGGGATTCCATCGCGACGGCGCTGTTCTTCCATGCGCCATTCCGGCTCGCCGGCCACCAGCACTTCCTCAAATCCCTTCGCCGTTCGCGACGATTTCACCATCTCCACCAAGGATTGCATGCTCCGCGAAAATTCATCCAGCGGCATGAAGCGCGCGACATCGATGGCCAGAAACATTTGGCTGGTCCGCATCGGCTGGCCCTGAATCCGTATCCCGCCGAGCTCCGTCGACATTGCCCCGCCGCTCAACACGGCGCAAAGAATCTCAGCCATCATCGCCAGGCCGCTGCCTTTGTAGCCACCGAGTGGCATCAGTAGCCCCCCAAGCGCGGTTTGCGTGTCGGTGGTGGGGACGCCCTCGGAATCCATCGCCCAACCCTCTGGAATGGTCGCGCGGCCGTGGAACTGTGCGTTCAAAATCTTGCCTAGCGCGACTGTTGTGGTGGCCATGTCGAGCAGCCAGGAGTCCGGTCCCGGCACGGAAACACAAATAGGATTGGTGCCGAATCGCTGGTCTTTCCCCTGCCAGGGCGCGACCAACGGTGATGCATTGCACATCACCATACCGATCATCCCGGCCGCCGACATGCGCTGCGCCCAAAACGCCGCCGCGCCAAAATGATTCGATTCCCGCGACACCACCAGCGACACTCCGTGCGCCCGGCCTAAGCGAATGGCATGGTCACAACAGATCTCGGAAATCCATTGGCCGATTCCGTTTTGCGCATCGTATACCAGCGACCCGCCGTTTTCCGAAACCACGCGCCCGTCGGTGTTGATGTCGATGTTCCCCATCAGGATCAGCTCAATGTAGAACGGCAGCAACTGCAGCCCATGGGAATCGACGCCGCGCAGATTCGCGGCCACCAGCGATCTCGCCACAAGATCGGCTTTCGGGTGCGGAACCTTGATCGCGATCAAGAGTTCATACGCAAAGCGCGTGAGGATATCTGAAGACAGTGTCATTTGGAATCTAACCGATTGTAATATTTAGCCACGGATGGACACGGATACACACGGATAAAACCGGGTTCGTTCTATCTGTGTCCATCCGTGTGCATCCGTGGCTTAATGACTTTCGTATACTGAACGCCATGGTTGCACTGGTCACCGGCGGTGGACGCGGCATCGGACGGGGCATCGCGCTCGGTCTCGCTCAGCAGGGATGGGAGGTTGCCGTTACAGCCCGGTCCGCGGATCAACTTTCGGAGACCGTTCGATTGGCGGAGGGCCGCGTGATTGCCGTACCCGCCGATGTGTCCGATCGAGCTTCCGTGAAAGCCTTGGTCCGCTCAGTGGAATTTATGTTGGGGCCAGTCAGCCTGCTGGTGAACAACGCCGGAACGGCCGGCCCTCTGGGACCATTTTGGGAAAGCAGTCCTGAGGAATGGTGGCGCTGCCAGGAAGTGAATCTGCGTGGTCCGATGTTGTGCTGCCGGGAACTATTGCCGGGAATGATCGCGCGCCAGGCAGGACGCATCGTCAATGTTGTGAGCGGGGCCGGGTGTCGGGCTTATCCGGACATGTCCGCCTACGTGTCCAGCAAAACTGCTCTAATCCGCCTGAGCGAGCAGTTAGCGCTCGAGCTGAAGCCTCACGGCATCAGCGTGTTTCCCATCATGCCCGGCTTGGTCCGGACAGTGATGTCGGAAGAAGCCCGGCATCAGTTGCCATTTCTCCAGAAACTTTTCGATGATGGCCTGGAAGTTACGCCGGATGTCGTGGCAAAGCTGGTCCTCACTCTCGCGTCGGGTGCGGCGGATTCGCTCAGCGGCAGATTGTTTTCGATAAGCGACGACGTGGAAGAGATTGTCGGACGCACCGAGCAGGTGCATGCGAATGAACTGCACCTGTTGCGAGTCCGTAACGCTTAGTTCTTCGGCTGCGGCACAATCCGAAGATATGGCTTCGGCGCCTTCCATCCGTCCGGATATTTCTGCTTGGCTTCTTCCTCCGGCACCGACGGCAGGATGATGACATCGTCACCTTGTTTCCAGTTCACCGGTGTCGCCACTTTATGTTTCGCCGTAAGCTGCATCGAATCCAGCACTCGCAGCACCTCGTCGAAGTTTCGCCCGGTACTCATCGGATAGCTCAGCATCAGCTTAATTTTCTTATCAGGACCCACTACGAATACCGTGCGTACGGTGGCGTTGTTCGCCGCGGTGCGTCCGTCGGAAGTTGTTCCAGAATCCGCCGGCAGCATGTCATAGAGCTTGGCGATTTTCAATTCCGGATCTCCGATCATCGGATAGTTCACTTTATGGCCTTGGGTCTCTTCAATATCCGCCGCCCATTTACCGTGACTCGACACCGGGTCCACGCTCAATCCGATAATCTTGCAGTTTCGTTTGGCAAAATCCGGCTGAAGGCGCGCCATGTAGCCGAGTTCCGTGGTACAAACTGGAGTGAAGTCCTTGGGGTGCGAGAATAAAATAGCCCAGCCATCGCCGATCCATTCGTGGAAGTTGATGCTGCCCTGCGTGGTCTCGGCAGTGAAATTTGGAGCTTCGTCATTGATGCGTAGCATAGAGCTATATTTTACCCCAATCAGTATTGAGTCTTGCCGACAAATCTTTACACTAATCTGTAACTCAGCGCTCCGTTAGCGCCGTCCATACTTAGAACCGTGGAGGGAAAACTGTACCCAGTCCGTATAGCGAAACGATCGTTCGCGTTCTTGTCTCTCGCCGCCGCAATCTCCCTGGCGCAGACTCCACCGCCTAACGACGCCAATGCCGCTCCGGCCCAGCCGCCTCCAATCTTGGACGACCATATTCTGGGCGTCATTCCGAACTTTCAAACCGTAAACGATTCAAGCCAGATCGTTACGCCGTTGAGCGTGAAACAGAAGTTCCAGCTCTTTCTCAGAGAAACCGTGGATCCGTTTACGATCATCGCCGGCGCCGCGGGTGCCGCGCTGTCCCAGGCCCACAACGACGACCCAAAATACGGGCAAGGCAGTGGACCCTATGCCCAGCGATTCGGTGCGGCGGTGGCCGATATCACTACCCAGAATTTTTTCAGCGACGCAGTGCTCTCGTCCATATTGCATGAAGATCCCCGCTACTTTCGTAGAGGCCCGCGGTATCGTTTCTGGTATCGGCTCGGCTATTCGGTGAGCCGCTTGGTGGTGACCCAAACCGATGCGGGCAAATCGCGTTTCAACTACTCCAATATTGGCGGAATGGCGTTAGGGATTGGTCTTTCCAACGCCTACTATCCCGACAAAAGCGTTAACGGAACTGAAGTAGCGGAGCGATTCGGGACCAGCATTGTGGCCTCCGCCCTGGCCAATATTCTGCCGGAATTCTGGCCGGATATCAGGCAGAAGTTCTTCCACCGCAAGTAGGACAAGTCCCTGACTTGTCCATTCTTCAAGACTTGCTATCCTGATCGGTTGGCACGCATCTACCCATTCCGACCCTATCGCTATACACCGAAAGCGGGCGCTATCGAAGACTTGGTAACCCAGCCCTACGACAAGATCTCTCCCGCCATGCAGGCGCGCTATCTTGCGCTGAGCCCGTACAATCTGGTGCGGCTCATTCTGGGCGAGAGATTCCCCACGGATTCCGAACGCGAAAATGTTTATACACGCTCAGCCGCCACATTAAACGCCTGGATCGCGAGTGGGATCCTGGAACGCGAGAACGCGCCCAGCCTGTACGCCTACTACCAGCGATTCACCGTTCCCGATACGGGGCAAACTCTGGAACGTAAGGGCTTCATCGGACTGGGGGCCCTGGAAGAGTATTCAGCAGGCGTAGTGCACCGGCACGAACAAACGCTGTCGGGTCCAAAGAGAGATCGCTTAGAACTGGTGCGGCACACCCGCGCCCAGTTCGAGCTGCTTTTCTTGCTGTATCCCGATCCCGATTTAACCATCGACAAAATACTGGATTCAGCCGTCCAGGCCGCGCAAGGTGTCGCTCAAGGTGTCGCGCAGGGCGTCGTCATTAGTGACGAATACGGCGCTGTGCATCGCCTCTGGAGGATTTCCGATCCCGCCGCGGTGTCTGCGATCCAGGAGTCCATGGCGGACAAGAAACTGCTGATTGCCGACGGACACCATCGCTACGAAACGGCGCTGGCTTTTCGCAATGAGAATCCGGGTTTGGCGGATGCCGCCAGCGTCCCGATGACTTTCGTCAACATGCATTCGCCGGGCCTGGAGATTTTGGCGACGCATCGGGTGGTCCGCGGCTTGACTGGTTTTGATCCAGCCAGTTTGCTAGGCAAACTTCAAACCCGCCGGCTAGCATTGCTGGACGAACTGCGGAAAATTTTTCGAGTGCCGGCGCCAGCCAAAATCCGCATCGGGATTGCCCTGCGTTCCGGCGAAATTCATTTGTACGAGCGCGACCGCCAGCCCGGAGAGTTGGACGTCAACGTTCTACATCAATACTTGCTCGGCTCCCTGCTCGGCATCAGCGAGGAAGCGGTGCGCGACGAGAAGCACATCGAGTATGTGCGCGGCTTAGATGCCGCCTACGCCAAGGTTCGCGAAGGCGCGGATGCGGCGTTTCTGCTCGAGCCCACCACCATGGAGCAGGTGGCCAGCGTGGCTTTCTCAGGCGGAGTAATGCCGCAAAAGTCGACCGACTTTTATCCGAAGCTACTCAGCGGCCTGACTATTCACAAGCTGGAGCAATAACTACCGTGCGCAATCCAGCGCGAGCTGAAGCTGCTTGAGCGCCCTATTGGTGGCTTCCAGAGCTTCCTTGCGATGACCGCAAAAATCATGCGCGGCTGTTCGCAACTCGCCCTGGGCTTCCCGCAGTTCGCCGATCGCCGCATGAATATGCGGATGCGGCTCCGGCGGTGGCGAGGCGGTATTCGCGTTTCTAGGTACGGAAATCAGAGCCAGCGTCATAAGAGCAAGCCAAGGCAGAGATTTGAGCAGATTCTTCATCGGGCTCCTTTCCTGGTGCATTCTATCATCGTCGGTGCGCTGCAAAAACTTCAGCGGCCCGTGTCTTGCACGCGTCCCTTCCATAACCCGCCGCGGCCGAAGAAGTAGCGGATCGCCGAATCAAATGTAGCGATCATGTAGAACAGCGCGACTAACGGCAGCGCCAGCGCCCACGCCATCGAACGACGATAGAAACGGAGCGTCGGCACATACGCGATCATCATCAGAATCCACGCGGCTAGTCCGCACGCGGCCGCAACGCGATCGCCGGTCAAAATCAAAAGCGGCGGCGCGAGATAGATGACAGCCATCCCAAGGATTGTCCCGGCCAGCAGAAGCGTCGAATGGTGAAGCTGGGTAAACGCGCTGCGTGAAATCATGCGCAGAATCTCTGCGAATGTCGCGTATTCGCGGATGCTGCGCGTCTCCTCCGTCAGTCCCATCCGGATAGCGCCGCCCGGCTTCACCGCGCGGGCGAGCGCGCAATCGTCGATCAGCTCGCCTTGAATGGCAGCGATCCCGCCAATCCGCTCCAGCGCAGCCGGCCGGATCAGCATGCAACCTCCCGCCGCGCCGGCGGTCTTTCGATCGCGCCGCGCAATCCACGAGGGCGGATAAAGTTTAAGAAAGAAAAACACAAATGCTGGAATCAGCGCGCGCTCGGCCAGAGTCCGGCATTGCAGCTTGACCATGTAGGAGACCAGGTCCAGCCTTCCGGCTTCAGCGCGCGCCACCAACCCGGCAACATTGTCAGATGCGTGAAGGATGTCCGCATCGGTTAACAGAATGTAGTCGGGAGTAAGCTCGGCTGCGCGCTTCAGCCCTTCACAAACAGCCCACAACTTACCAGTCCAGCCGTTCGGCAACGGGCCCGCTTCGATGATGCTCAACCGTTCATGCGTGCCGGCTGCTGCAACCGTCGCGTCTTCGCTATGGTCGTCCACCAAAATGATGTGCAGGGAACCGGAGTAATCCTGATTGATAAGCGATTCGATAGCCCGCCCAACCACGGCTTCCTCGTTGCGCGCAGGAATCACCACGACCACCGATTTTTCTGGAGCAGACAGCTTCGGAATCGGCGCCGCGCGCACCAGCCAGAAGCCGCCGCGCGCAACCAGCAAGTAGATCCACACCGCGAGCGACGCCGCACCAACTAGCTCAAAGAGGAACACCGATACATAATGGTGACATAGTGACCGACTTCGTCCGGGACATCCTCTACGCCTTGCGACTCATTCGCAAAGCGCCGCTGTTTTCGCTCTACGTGATTGTCCCGCTCGCCCTCGGCATCGGACTGAACGGCGCGATCTTTCTATTGGTAGACGCGTTGCTATTGCGGCCGCTGCCGGTAAAGAAGCCGGAGGAGCTGGTGCGGTTGGTGCAGATGGTCCAGAATCTGGGACCACGCAGCTACTACAGCTACGATGCCTTTGAAGCGCTGCAGCGCAAATCCACCAGTCTCACCGATATCATCGGTTACGCCGATTCGAATACCGCGGTGCGCGATTCCACTGGCGTGAGCCGGATTCGCTGCCAGATCGTGACCGGCAATTTCTTCACAGCTCTTGGAGTGCAGCCCTTGTACGGCCGCGTCCTTACTTCGGTCGATTCACTCGATCCAGCGGAAGCGCCGCCTGTGATCGTGAGTTACCCATACTGGCGGCGTCAGCTTCAGCGCGATCCGGCGATTGTGGGCAGGAGCATCACGCTGGAGGATCGTCCTTTCACAGTAGTGGGCGTGATGCCGCAACGATTCAATGGCCTCGAGGCGGAAACTTCGCCCGACATTTTCGTCCCGTTGATGGCTGCGAGCCTGATATCCAGAACCAATCCGGACGCAAATTCATTTCGCAAATTTGAATACTCGCTGGCCGCACGCCTGCGGCCGCGAGTGAATCTGGAACGCGCGCGAGCGGAGTCGGCCGGCATTGTACGCGCCACCCTGGACACTCAACCCGACACTATGAATCGCGACGAGCGTCTGGAACTGCAGCCCATCGAAAAAGGCGTTTCGCTGATCCGTCCCAAATTCGCGTCGGGGCTAATGCTATTGATGAGCGGCGTAGGCCTGCTGCTGCTAATGATCTGCGCCAACGTCGGAGGGCTCTTGCTGGCGCGCGCTTCAGCCAGGCGGGAAGAAACGGCTGTGCGGCTTGCGATTGGCGCCACCAGCGGACGGTTGATTCGGCAATGGTTGACGGAGAGCCTGGTTCTGACCTCGATCGGCGCGGCAGCGGGATTATGCGTGGCGTTCGCCGCTGCGCCTTTATTGGCCCGCGCAATGCCAACCGTGCGCGATGCCGGCGCCGCGGTGCTCACTCTTTCCATGGATCTGCGGCCCGACGGCCGCATGCTGGCCTTCGCCATCGGGCTTTGCGTCGTGTGCGCGATGTTCGCAGGCCTCCCGGCTGCGTTCCAGGCAGCTCGGGGAAATCTACAGTCTTCGCTCAAATCCGCGCGCGGCACTTCGCGGCAACCGCTGCGTTGGATTCTGGTGGCGCTTCAGATCGGATTGTGTACGTTTCTCCTGGCGGGCGCGGGATTGTTGGTTTCGACATTCCGGAATCTGCGCGCGCTCGATCCCGGCTTCGACCGCGATCACATCGTGACATTTTCGCTTGACCCAGGCATGGCGCATTACACCGTGGAACAAGCCATGTCCTTGCGCTCGCGTCTTCTGGCCGCGGTACGCAATCTGCCCGATGTCGAATCAGCCGGAACCGCAGGTCTCGGATTGATGCGCGGCACTGGAATAAAAACCACTGCTGCTCCCGAGGGCCAATCCGTGCCGCGCCGCGACTTCCTGAACAGCAGTTTGAATTTCGTCTCGCCCGAGTATTTTGAGACCATGCGCATTCCCTTACTAGCCGGCCGCGGTTTCCGCGCCGACGAACCGGAAACCAAACCGCGCCACGTAATCGTGAACCGCGCATTTGTCCGGCGCTTCTTTCCTACGGTGGACCCCATCGGCCGAAAATTCGGAATCGGTATCGAAAGGATTGTTCCCGGCGATTACGAAATCATCGGCGTGGTGGGTGATGCAAAATACCGTTCTTTGCGTGAGGTGGTTCCACCAACGATTTACAATTTCGCGTATTCCGACCCAAAGTACATAGAGGGCTTCATCCTGCACGTAAGGACCAAAAACCGGCCGGAAGCTGTCATCGAAGCGGTCCGCCGCACACTGACCGAAATCGATCCCAGATTGACGTTTTATGAAATCCGGACGCTGGCTGAAGAAGTGGATGCAACGCTGTGGGCCGAACGTTTGCTCGCGTGGTTATCGTCGGTATTCGCCGCGGCTGCGGTGGTGCTGGCAACATTAGGCGTCTACGCCACGCTAGCTTATGCCATCGCCCAAAGCCGGAAAGAGATCGGCATCCGCGTAGCCTTGGGCGCGCGAACGGCCGATGTGCTTCGGCTCTTCTCGGCTCGTCCCATGCGCTTCGCCGGCTTGGGGGTGTTGCTCGGAGTAACTGGATTCTACGCCGCCACCCCCGCATTTCGCAGCGTCTTATATGAAGTTTCCTCAACCGACCCAATCACCGTGGTTTCAGCCGTGGCCGCGGTCTTGATCATTGCCCTGGCCGCGACCATGGTTGCAGTGAGTGGCGCGCTGCGGGTGGATCCAGCCATAGTATTACGAGACGAGTAACGAAACCGGCGGGCCCTCAGGCCGCGTCGATATCCAAGTGGAGGTTTGCAAGATGCCGAAGGTGAAAGGCCCAGCCGAAGGCAGGATCACCGGCCGCATAGTCATCGATCAGCTCATCCGGAACATGGAGCTGGGGCAGTTCGAGATGGCGTACAGCACCTTGCTGCCATGCATTTTCAGCCTCTACTTACACCCGGATGACTACGCCCGGCTGACTGGCGTCTTCGACCTCATAAAAGATGACGCCAAGCGTGCCCTCGCGGCGCGCCTGGAACAGTTGAATGCGAAGCCGCTCGGTCTGAGCGTCATCCGTCCGGGCAAAGAGCGCAAGCCTTACAAGATCGCCTGCAAGGATTGGACCTTCGAATTCTTTCCGGATTCCGAAGGTGTGGTGCCGTTGGGCGACGTCGAAATCCACTCCGAGCTGAATGAAGTTCCGCAGCCCGGCTATCACGGAACCAAGACCACGCTGCTCGATCGCGAGCCTGCAGTCGGATCCAGCACTCAGACTCGCCAATCCAGCGACCGCGTTTTGGCCGAGTTTCGCTACGAAGATGACTCCGGCCCACAGGTCTATCACATGTTGCAGGATGAAATCAGCATCGGACGCGGAGGTGACAACGTGTTGGTCAATCTGGCTCTGTACACCAACGACGAAGTGTCCCGCGAACATTTGCGCGTTCGGCGCGACCCAACGCGCGGCGGATTTCTGATTGTGGATAACAGCATGAACGGCACCTGGCTGAATGGCAAGCGTCTGACGCGCGGCCAGGAAGAGAAACTTCCGGCGCAAGCTGAGATCGGCGTAGCCGAGATTTTAACGCTCCACTTCGAGGCCAAGGGATAGGCGGAGCCGGCTCTAAACATGGGCGTAACTACCAAATGGCGATCCGCCGCGCTCACCGACCCCGGCCGCCTGCGCGCTGAAAACCAGGACCGTAGCTATGTGGACGACACCCTCGGCATCTTTCTGGTTGTCGACGGACTCGGCGGTCACGCAGCCGGCGAGAAAGCCGCGGAAACAGCGCTCGATGTGATTCGCGCCGAGCTGGAAGCTTCCGGCGGCGACACGCGCCAGCGCATTCGATCCGCTATCGCGGCGGCCAACAATCGCATCTGCGATCTCGCCGAAGAAAACCCGGATTGGCGCGGCATGGCCTGCGTCCTCACCCTCGCCGTGATGGAGGACGACCGCGTCATCGTCGGCCACGTGGGTGATTCCCGGCTCTATTTAATCTGGAACGGCGCCATGCGCAAGCTCACCTCCGATCACTCCCCGGTGGGCGAGCGTGAGGATCGCGGCGAGCTGAGCGAGTCCGAAGCTATGGCGCACCCGCGCCGGCATGAGGTGTTCCGCGACGTCGGAACCCGCCGCCGCGAGCCCGGCGATGAAGAATTCGTCGAAATGAAGGAGTTTTTATTTAAGCCAGACGCCGCCATGCTTCTCTGCAGCGACGGCCTCAGTGACCTGCTAACTTCCGCCGAGATGGCCGAGATCATCGAACGCTACGACGGAGATGCGGATCGAGTAGCACAGGATTTGGTGGACGCCGCCAACCGCGCGGGCGGCAAGGACAACATCACGGCTGTTTTCGTCGCCGGCAGCGAGTTTCTGGGCAATGATTCGCCTCAAATGGCGGAGGCTCGTGCACGCCATTCCATCACCAGAGCGCGCGAAAGCATCCCAGCTGAAGTCGCGCACCAGGGAAGTTCCCGAGTACGCCGGATTCTCACCAGCCGCGTAGCTTTTTTAATCTACGGATTTGCAATCGGGGTGGCGCTGGCGTTAGCATGGCGGTAAGCGAAACCGCCCGCCCGCGTCTGCGTCAACCTCACTAGGCAATTTGTGCTCAGTTCGAAGCAATTCGGAAATTATCAGATTATCCGCAAGCTTGCGCGCGGCATGACGGACGTGTATCTGGCCTTCGACACCAGCGCCAAGCGCCACGCCGTATTAAAAATTGTTGAGGAATCCGCCGATCCGCTGACGCAGTTAATCCTGGAAGCAGAGCGCCGCGGCGCAGCCATCCAGAGACAACTGCACCAGGCCGATTCGCGCGTCATCGAGCTCTATGAATCCGGCGAACTGGATGGATATTTCTTCATCGCCATGCAGTACATCGAAGGGCGAACCATCGCGGAGATTCTGAAAACTGAACAGAGAATCGAACCGGCGCGCGCGGCGAAATTCGCCATCGAGATCCTGAGCCAGCTTGATCACTTGCATTCCTTCCAAGCCGAGATCGACGGCGAGCGGCGTTCCGTTGTGCATGGCGATATCAAGCCGTCCAATATCCAAATCGGCGCCGACGATGAAGTTCGGCTGCTGGATTTCGGAATCGCCAAGGTACTGACGTTCACGCATAGCCGGACGCATTTGAACTTGGGCAGCCCCGGTTACTGCTCGCCAGAACGGTTGAGCCGCGGCCAAGTGGATCGTCACGCGGACCTGTGGGCAGTGGGTGTCACCCTGTACGAAATGGTGGCCGGTTCCCCGCCCTATCAGGCGCGCGACACACGCAAGCTGGAAGAGCTGATCCAATCGCGGCGTCCTCCGCGCGCGCTGCCGGTGGATTGCCCGAACGCGATGCAGGCCATTCTGAACAAGGCGCTGGCCGGGGATCTGCACCAGCGCTACGTCTCGGCCGCTGCATTCGAGAGCGATCTGAGGCTGTTCCTGCAGAACCGTCCGACGGTCGCATTCACGGAACGGCGCACTTCCTGGAACACCAATCCCACGTTGGAAAAACAGCGCATGCGTATCCTGCACGCCATTCCCCGCAGCGTCGCGAGCATGGCGGATACGGTGCGGCAGAGCGTGGTGAAGTTGAAGCCGGCACCAAACAAGCGTCTAGCCTCCGTGATGAGTATTCTGGTGGCCCTGTGCTGGGGTCTGCTGGCCGGCTTGGTGGTATGCGTTCCCGCCGGCTACGCGTATCGTTTCTGGCGCCAGAGCACGCCCCTCAGAGCCAATGCGGATTACACTCACCTCAGCGTGGCGGGCATCAATTCCGATTGGAGTCTTTTTCGCGAGCTCGAAAAACGCAACGCGTTCCTAGGCGAGCTTTCACCGGCCAAAAAGCTTTCCGCGCCAATGCATGCGAACCTGATGCGCGCCGCTGATGACGTGATTGAACGTTATCGCAACAACTCCGATCCGGCTATTGAAAACTTCGATTGGCGGAAGGCCCAGGTGTGTCTGCAGCATGTCCTCGATATGGACCATGCCGATCACGTGGCGCAAGGCAGGCTGGCATTGGTGGAAGGCTATTTAGATCTGGTCCGTGCGAATGCGGATCAACCGGAACAGCGCCACGCATCCGTGGAAGCGGCCCAGGCGAAGTTCCAGGAGTCGGTTTCCCTGCTTCCACGCGCCGCGGATCCGCATCTGGGCCTGGCGCGAATCTACATCTATTCGGTGCGAAACGTTGGCAAGGCCGTCGCTGAGCTGCACGAGGCAAAGCGCCTGGGTTTCCAGCCAGGCCCCCGCGAAATGGAGCAGGAAGCGGACGGCTATCGTTTTCGTGCGAAATCGGAGCTGATCCTGGCACGCGCGTTTCGCGGAAAATCGCGGACAACGGAGGGGCGCTATCTTCGCCTCGCACAGAGCGATTACGATCGGGCGCGCCAGCTTTACGAGCCCATTCTCGGCTATTCGAACGTCAGTGCGGCCCTCCACGAGGTTGATGATGACGACGAAGCTAGGCAAGAGCTGGCCGACGTTCTGAAAAAACCGGTGAAGGCGGTCAAGCGGCAGCATCGAACAACCGCTCGGAGGTACAGCCGGTGGCAGTAACCAAAAGCTGGGAAGCCAAGGTTCTCGCCGTCGGCAGCGAATCCGGCGTGCCGAGGCGAATCGGATGGCGCGAGTTTGCGTGGCTCGGTGGCGCATCTTTGCTGGTATCGATCGGCCTGGCGCTGGTCTACTCGGCCAAGACGCACAACTTCGCGGAGCTTTCCACTCGTCTCGATCGCGGCGAATTGCTGGATCTGAACAGCGTTTCGAAGCCCGAGCAGTTGCTCCCGTTTCTTCAGATTTTCCCGAGTGAATCCGAACGCGACGCAGCCGCGAGCAGGATTTTCGATTTCCTATCGGCGCACCGGCCCATCCGTAACGTCGGCGCGCTGGCCCGCCTGCGTGTGAGCAAAACAGAAATCGAAAGCAACCCGCAGTGGACCGTTCTCGCGAAACAACTGCAGGAGCAACTGGCGCGGCAACAAGCGAAACCGCATCGATCGGAACTGCGGATCCCGCTGTTGCCAATCGCAAAGCTGAAACCCGCCCTTACGGTCCGCACGCCGCGCGAGTTCCAAAAGCAGTTTCTGATCTGGATCGCGGCCTACCTGGCAGGATTCTATGTGGTGTTTCTGGTCTGGCGATGGAGCGCCTTCCGCGGCGATTTCAGCGTTCTGCCTGCGCTTCATCTGCTCACCGGGCTCGGCTTGATCCTTTCCATCAGCCTGCGCGATCCTCTGCGCGACACCCTCGAGTTCACTAAATTTGCCTGGGGCGTAGCGCTAGGATGCCTGGTGCTTCTGCTTCCTGCCTTGCGCATCGCGAACTATCAGCGATTTTCCAAGTGGTGCTACACGCCGTTATTCGCGGCCTTCCTGCTATTCATCGGATTGCTCCGCTTCGGCTCCGGACCTGGCGGCAACGATGCCAAAGTGAATCTCGGTCCGTTCCAGCCTGTCGAAGCCATCAAGATTCTGCTGGTCTTTTTTCTAGCTGGATATTTCGCGCAAAACTGGGAGCGTCTGCGCGACCTGCGTGAGAAACGCCTGGTGCCGCGCTCGCTGCGCTGGATCAATTTGCCGCGATTTTCACACGTGCTGCCCGTGATGTGCGCAGTAGCGTGCGCGCTGGGATTGTTTTTCCTGCTGAAGGATCTCGGCCCTGCGCTGGTTACCGGATTTCTTTTCCTAGCGATGTTCTGGGTAGCGCGTGGGCGACCCGGACTGGCGTTGCTCGGCATTGCATTGTTGGTTGGTGGCGTAACCATCGGATACAGGCTTGGGAAACCAACCACAGTTGTGGAACGCATCGACATGTGGCTCTCGCCCTGGGACAACGATGTTCACGGCGGCAACCAATTGGCGCATTCGCTGTGGGCTTTCTCCACTGGCGGCGCCTGGGGATCCGGCCCCGGCTGGGGCGATCCTGCCATGATCCCGGCCGGCAATACCGATCTCGTCCTGCCCGCGATCGGCGAAGAGTGGGGATTCGCCGGCGTGGCCGCGGTTCTTTTGCTGCTCGGGTATTTGGTCCACCGCGCGTTGCGAATCGGATTGCGCGCGCCCAATGAATATGGGATGTTCCTCGCTCTCGGCCTGGGAGCGTTGATCGCCTTCGAGATGCTACTGATCTCCGGCGGCGTGCTGGGCGCCATCCCGCTTTCGGGCGTAGTGTCACCATTCCTGAGCTCAGGCAACACAGCCATGCTCGCCAATTTCCTGATCTTCGGAATCCTGCTGGCAATTTCTAATCATTCTCGCGGGCCCGTAGATGGCGAGCTGTTCCGCCGGCCCGTACGATCACTAGAACGAGCGCTAGCCGTCTGCGCGCTGACGTTGCTCTGCATGGCTGCCTATTACCAAGTCCTGCACGACCGTGAATTTCTCGCCCGCGACACCAAGGTTTTCGAAGACGATGGCGTGAAACGGCCCCAGCACAATCCCCGGCTGAATTCGCTGGCGCATGAAATCCATCGCGGAGATATTTTCGACCGCAACGGAGTTCTGCTCGCCACCAGTGACTGGAACCAATTGGAACAGAGCCGCGCGGACTATGCCAAGCTCGGAATCAACATCGATACTGCTTGCTCACGCCTCGATAACCGGCACTATCCCTTCGGAGGCGCGACGACGCATGTCCTCGGCGATCTACGCACGGGCGATAATTTTCACGCCACCAATGCGTCGCTAATCGAGCATGATTCGAACGTGAAGCTGCAGGGGTTCACCGATTACAGCGAGCTAGTCCCGCTGGTTCGCTATCGCCATCATCCGGGAAATCCCGACATCCAGCGGCTGATGGCGCGCGATCGTAATCTCAAAACGTCGCTCGATATCCGCCTCCAAATCCGCGTGGATAAACTGCTCCGGGAGCATCTCGCAAAAGCTCACAAGGATAAAGGCGCAGCCGTAGTAATGGATCCAAAGACCGGCGACGTTCTCGCGCTGGTGAGTGAGCCGGAGCCGATGGCGGCCGAGGCAACTCCGGATGAGCTTTTGGACCGCGCGCGCTACGCGCTCTATCCGCCCGGCTCCACATTCAAGTTGGTCACCGCGATGGCCGCGCTACGCATTGATCCGAAGCTGGCCGATCAGAAATTCACCTGTCGGCGGCTTTCCGACGGCCGCGCGGGTACACAGATCCCCGGCATACGGAAACCGATTCGCGACGACGTCGGCGATTCGGCCCACGGAACGCTGTCCATGGAGCGCGCCATCATTGTTTCGTGCAACGCTTACTTCGCGCAGTTGGGAGTTTTCTCGGTTGGGCCCAAGGCGCTGAGTGAAACCGCGAACCTGCTCGAAATCCCGGCAGGCAGTGTCGCGGATTTGAAAGCTGCCATGCCGTTCGCTGCATATGGACAAGGGCCTGTGCTGGTGACTCCGTTCAAGATGGCTCGCGTGGCCGCAACCATCGCCGCATCCGGTGATATGCCGCAGGGCCGCTGGGTGATCGATAGCAGCAACTCGCGAACTGCGCCGCCTCGTTCGATTCTCGCGCCGGACCTCGCGAATTTCGTGGCCCGCGCGATGCGCTCGGTAGTCCTGGAAGGAACGGCGCGGCGAGCCATGAAAGGCGAAGTGATCAGCGTCGCCGGGAAAACTGGAACTGCGCAGCTCGATGAAGGCATGCCGCACTCCTGGTTCGCCGGATTCGCGCCCTATGATGGCGACCGGTCGAAGAGCATCGCATTTGCCGTTGTCGTGGAGCATGGCGGCTACGGCGGGACCACTGCGGCGCCCATCGCGCGTGGCATCGTGGACGCAGCCGCTGAGTTGGGCTTATTCGGAGGCAAGTGATGAGAATTTCGGAGATCATTGAGCGTTTCGGCCGCACTGTGTTTGAGGCGCCGTTCGGCGCGATGGCCGAAACCATCGGCGATTCGCCAGAAGTTGCGGAGATTCGGATCGCCGTCTTGGATGAAGTGAAAAAGAAGATTCAGCGCGCCGGCGGCAAGGCGCTGTTCCCCTACAATGTAGTCCGCATCGGGATTCGCGCTAGCGGCCAAGACGCCGCAGTGTTCGAACGCGAATTCTTTCGCAAGTTTTTCGAGGAAGAAGTACGCAAGGGCATCTCGAAAGAATCGTGCAGGTATCCCGAGGACTTGCGCGTCGAGATTCGCGCCACTGACGGAGATCAAGAAAACTGGCTGCTGATCGAAACCCTAGCTGAGGAAGTTCCAATTGTCGCGGAGCCTGCGCGAGCGAAACGCGTCGCAAAGTTGGTGGTGGCGGCCGGAAGCGCCAATAAACCGGAAGTCCCGCTGCAAAAGACCCGCACCAATATCGGCCGGCTGGTGGATGTCTATAAATCCGAGGGCGTATCGCGGCGGAACGACCTCGCGTTCGCAGAAGACAATCCCATCAACCGCACCGTATCGCGCGAGCACGCGCACATTCTGCATGAGAAAAAGACCGGTGAGTATCGGCTATTCAATGACCGTTGGTATAAACGCGGCGACAAACGCGAATCGAACTGCGGCTTATGGATCGTCCGCGACGGCATGGGACAGGAGGTGCATCGCGACACGCGCGGAACGCGGCTGCTCCCTGGCGACGAGATTCACTTAGGCAAAGCCGTGCTGAAGTTTCAGGTGAAATAGCCGCTACACCAAATCCAGCGCCTGCTCAAAATCCGCCAACAGGTCCCGCCAATCCTCAATCCCGATCGAAATTCGCACCAACCCATCCGTCACGCCCGCCTGCGCGAACTCCGCGTCCGTAAATCCGGAATGCGTGGTGGTTTTCGGATGACAGACCAACGTCTCCACGCTGCCGAGCGATACCGCATTGCGTGCGATACGCAGATTCCGTAGAAACTCGAAAGCCGCTCTCTTGCCGCCGCGGAGATCGAGCGAAAGCATCCCGCCCGGAAAATCGCACTGCTCATTCACGATGCGGATTTGTTCGGGGTCCTTGAAAAGCGTCGGATACAACACGCGCGCCACTTTCGGATTCCGCGACAACCGTTCGGCGATTCGCTCCGCATTCTTGCTGGACCGGTTCATTCGCAGCGCAACTGTCGGTAACCGCCCGTCCAACATCCAGCATTCGTCCGGCTGCAGAATGTTTCCGAACAGGCTGCGTTTTGAGCGCATCTGGCGGATCAGATCCGGATCCACCGCGATAGCTGCACCACCGATCATGTCACTAAATCCGGAGAGGTACTTGGTCGCTGAATACAGGCAGATGTCCGCGCCCAGCATCAGTGGATGCTGGAATGCCGGGCCCATCAGCGTATTGTCCACCATCACCAGTGGCTTCCTCTGCAAACCGGCAGCGGTATCCGCCGCCCGCTTGATCCCGGTCATGATGATGGTGGGGTTGGCGGGCGTCTCGATCAAAACCACCGCCAGATTCTTCGCGCTCCGAATCGCATCATCGATTTCCTGGCTGGCGCCGGCGGCCACCGGAATACCGATTATTCCGAGCGTCGACAGAAAATCCTGGATAAGATGCTGCGTGCCGCCATAAATTGGAACCGTATAAACAATGCTCTCGCCGGGATGTACGAAAGTGAGTAGCGCCGTCATGATGGCAGCCATGCCGGAATTAAAAACTACCGCGGCATGCGCTCCCGTTTCAAGCGGGACCATCTTATCTTCCAGGATCTCGGCGTTCGGATGATTGAAGCGCGAGTAAACCAGGTCAGGCCGTTCGTCGGGCGTTGGCTGGGCGCGTCCGGCCATCAAGTCGAAGGCGCGCTCGGCCGCTTCCGGACTGGAGAAAACGTAAGTGGAGCTGCGAAAGACCGCCGGTCTCGCCGAGCCTACCGAGAGGCTGGGATCGAAACCGCGCGTCATCACTTGAGTATCCGGACGAAGTACCGAACTATTCTTATCGGACATTGATTCGACTCCCATTTCGAGTGTAACTGTTCGGAGACTATCCGAGCGTTACGAAACACCCAGTCCTGCGTCATTATGTTTCTGAGGACTGCAGCCAGATGATCGCTGATCTTAAGTACGCCGCCCGAATGCTGCGCAAAAGCCCGGCCTTCACTTTTCTGATAGTGCTGATGCTGGCCCTGGGCATCGGCGCCAACACCGCGATGTTCAGCATTTTTGACGCGTGGCTTCTCCGGCCGCTGCACTTTCCGCACCCGGAACGGCTGACCATCATTCTCAAGAGTGAAGCCGCTAACCCACGCGAGCCCAAGATCTTCGATGGCTATCGCGATTGGGAAGCGTGGACCCAGCAGTCGCGCGCCTTCACCAACCTCGCGGGCGTTTTCTGGAGAAGCTTCGAGTCGAGAAACGGCGACGAAGGGGTCTTCGGCATGATTGTGACCGCCAATCTCTTCGACACATTGGGCGTGCAACCGGAGCGTGGACGAACCTTTCGGGCGGAGGATATGGATGGTCCGCCAGTGGCCGTGATTGGCCACGATCTGTGGCACAGCCGGTTCCATGCCGCTCCGGACATCCTCGGCCGCGAGATTGCGCTCGGCTCGAAAAACTATCAAATCATCGGCGTGATGCCGCGCGGCTTCGGCCTCCGTATGATCAACCAGGACAGCGACACGCAATTCTATGCCTTGATCCAAAAGGACGAAGCAGGCTATCGCGGAGATGGCGCAGCGCCGATTGCAGTAATCGGCCGTCTGAAACCTGGCGTCAGCATCGCAGCCGCGCAGGTGGAATTAGCCGGCATTCAGCGCTCTTTGGACCAACTCCATCCGGACAATCCGAAAGGATATACGGTATTGGTGTCGAATCTGCAGCGAGACAATACGCGCAATGTGCGAGCCTCTTTGTCGCTCGCGGCCGCAGCGCTGGGATTCATTCTATTGATTGTCTGTGCCAATGTAGGCAGCCTGTTGTTGGGGCGCACGCTGCAGCGCCAGCGGGAAATGGCCATTCGGGCAGCGCTCGGATCGGGCCGTCGACGGATCATTCGCCAATTGTTGATCGAGAGCGCGGTAATCACGGCAATGGGCGCTGTCGCGGGAGTGCTGCTCGCTTACGCGGGCATTCAGACGTTCGCCGCGCTCAACCCGTTTGGAAGAATGCCTCCGAATGCGATCACGTTGCATTGGCGAGCGCTCGCGTTCACATTGCTCGCGAGTTTGGCCAGCACTTTGATCTTCGGCCTGGCGCCCGCACTCGCAGCAGCTCGCGTGGATTTGAATCAGGCCATGCGGGCTTCCACGAAAAATATAGCAGGCGGCCCAGGCGCATTTCGCCTGCGTGGATTTCTGGTATCGGGTCAGGTGGCTCTTTCAATGATGCTGGTTGTGGGAGCCGCATTGCTGACCGAGACCCTCCTCAGATTGGAATCGCAGCCGCTCGGATTCCGCACCAACGGCGTGACGGTTACAAGCATTGGCATCCCTAAGGAACGCTGGAACAACGTGCGGGATCGATTGTTGGACAAACTCAGGTCGACGTCCGGAGTCGACTCCGCGGCCATCACCAATATGACGCCGTTGGGCAATGGGGTCGAGAATCTCTTTTCGATTGACGGTCAGCCGGCGCCGAGTGAGGATTTGGCCCCCAAAGCCAGCACGCAGTCCGTCACGCCCGGATATTTTCAAACGCTGGGCATCCCTCTGATTGGCGGCCGTCCTTTCACCATGGACGACAGACCAGATTCGAGCCCAGTAGCGATCATCAATCGCAACGCCACCCAGCGCTGGTTCAGAACAAGGGAACTGATTGGCGTTCGAATCAAGCTGCGTGACGAAAAAACCTGGCGCACCGTAGTTGGAGTTGTCGGCGATACTTCGTACACGTTTTACAACACGCTGGAGTGGCTCACGGGACCTCGGATCTTCCTTCCAGCCACGCAGGTGCCGGACGAGAGTCTCCCGCCGGTTGCGCGTGAAGTCTACCTGATTGTTCACGGCCAGCCAATGACGGCCGACACAATGCGCTCACAATTGAAGTCCGTCGATCCCGATTTGCACCTGGGCCGCCTGCGCAGCCTGCCGGACCTGGTGGATGAAGTGGTGCAGCAGCCGAGATTGCGAACCCGGTTGTTGAGCGCCCTGGCTGCGTTGTCGCTGCTACTTGCCGCCATCGGGATCTACGGCGTGGTGGCACAATCGGTGATCCAGCGGACGCAGGAAATCGGAATCCGCATGGCGCTGGGCGCGCGGCCGCGCGATCTGGTGCGTATGGTTGTGGGACAAGGTGCGCGTCTGGCGCTGGCGGGAATCGTCGTCGGAATTTTGGGCGCGCTCGGCCTGACGAGGGTCATTTCGAGCCTGCTATATGGAGTGAAACCAACGGATGCAGCCACATTCGTCGCGGCAGCTCTAGTGCTATTGGGCGCGGTGCTACTGGCTGCGCTCATCCCTGCGCGCACTGCAGCACGGGTGGATCCCATGATCGCATTGCGGCAGGAATAAGCACTCTATTCCGCTCGCAAAACTTCCGCCGGATCAATCCGCGTCGCTCTCCACGCCGGAATCGATGCTGCCGCCAAAGCTGTCAAGATGAGCACAACAACCACTGCGGCCAACACTAGCGGATCAGCGGGCGCGGTCTCGAACAGTTCCGATCTCAGCACTCGCGTCGCCGCCAATGCTCCTGCCATCCCCGCGCAGGCGCCCAGTGCAACCGGCCGCATAGCGATCCCGATCACGAACCGCACCACATCGGCCGGTGTCGCTCCCAGCGCGCCGCGAACACCAATCTCCCGCGTACGCCGCGACACGGAGTAAGAAACCACGGCGAAGATGCCCGCCACCGCTAATCCCAGCGCGAGACCCGCGAAGATCTCGATAAGCAGCGTATGGAATCGCACTTCGGAAGCGGATTTGACGACCAGCATCTGCATGGTATCCACTGCAGTCACAGGCTGCCCCGGATCCACATCGTGAATTCGTTTGCGCAGGCTAGAGACCATCGCCAGAGGGTCGCCCTGCGTTCGCAAAACCAGATAAGTATATTTGGCACCGATCAGTGATTGCGTGTACGGCAAATACATCTCCGCGTCAGCACCGGCTTTGAGCGACCGATGCTTGATGCTTTCCACCACCCCAATTACGGTAGCCCACTCACCAGGCTTGGGATGATCGGATCGCGAAACGCGTTGCGCCAGCGGGTCCTGGCCCGGCCAATAATGACGAGCCAGCTCATCGTTGATCATCACCACCGGGGGCGATGCGGCTGTGTCGCCTGCGCTGAAATCGCGTCCGCGCTGCAGCCGCACTCCGAGCGCCGGGAAATATCCAGGACTGATTTCTCGCAGGTAAATGCTATAGCTGTGCCAGTTCGTGTCCTCGATGCCTTCGGCGGTCAAGGATGTGGTGATCGACAGCCCGCCAAAAGGAAGAACGGTGGAGACGCCCGCATTCAACACGCCCGGCAACGATCGCACTTCATCCAGCACACGCGAATAGTGGCTCGCTTTCGCCTCTTTCGCGAGCTGCGCCGGCGCGGAAACCTGGGCCACCAGTACGTGCTCTGGCTCAAAACCGAGATGCACGCGCATCAGACGATCGAGCGAATGCAGCATCAGGCCCGCGCCCACCAGCAGCATCACCGATAGCGCCACTTCGAAGGCGAGTAGCGCGGCTCGCGTGCGATTGGCCGCGCGGCTGGATGATACGCTGCGTCCAGCAGTTTGGATGCCGGCGGTGAGATCAGTTCGCCACAGACTGGCGCACGCCGGGATCGCGCACAGCAACGTAGTGAGCACAATCAGGCCAGCCGCGGCAGCCAGAACCGAGCCATTGATGGATACTTCGTCCAGACGCGGAACCGGCAGCTTCGCTCGAAACAATTTGACCAGCAGACGGATCAAGCCGAATGACAGCGCCACACCCGCCGCGCCCGCAGCCAGGCCCAGCGTCAACGTCTCCACCAACACCTGTCGCGCCAGTCGCACTCGATCCGCACCCAGCGACGCTCGAATTGCGAATTCACGCCGGCGCTCAGACGCCCGTGCCAACAACAGGTTCGCGCCGTTCGCGCAGGCAATCAGCAGCACCAGCCCCACAGCGCCCCACAACATCAAGAGCGCGTTCCGATAAGGTCCGGTGAATTGTTCGGTGAAGGGACGCAAACGCGCGTGCCAACCTTTCTCACGGTCCGGATTCGGTGGCAGGCCGGGCGCGACGGCATCCATCTCCTTTTGCGCTGCGACCATCGAAATTCCGGGTCGCAGCCGCGCCAGATTGCTGAAGAAGTTGTGCAGTTCTCCGCGTTCCGCGGCGGGTTTGTACGGGACCCACGCCTGGTGATCAGGGTTAGTAAAGACGAAGCCCGGACCCATGACACCCACTACCGTATAACCCTTGGAATCCAGCAGGATTTGCCGACCGATGATGGATGGATCGGCGTGAAAATGCTTGCGCCACAAACGATCGCTAATAACAACCACCGGAGGCGCGGAGGAATCGAACTCGCCGGGAAGAAATGTCCGCCCCAGGGCTGGCCGCACGCCCAGCGTATCGAAAAGGTGCTGGCCAACTTCCAAAGCAAAAATAGAGTCGGTGTTGTCGACGCCGGTCAGGACGAAATTCTGCCATCGCCAGATCTCCACTCGTTCGAAAGAATGGACGTGATCCGAGAGAAACTTCAGGTCATCGGGAACTCCATTGGTGTCCTGGCCCTTGGCGTCCATCGCCCGAATCTCCACCAGTCGGTCCAACCCGCGAAACGGAAGCGGATGCAGCAGAACCCGATCGACGATGCTGAACAACGCGGTATTCGCGCCAATCCCAAGCGCCAACACCGAAATTACAATCAGAGAAAACCCGATGTTTCTTCTAAGGCCTCGCACAGTCCTAGTTTATCCGCAGGCGAACCAAAGAACCGAGTAACTGGAGAACCGAAGAACTACGCGGGACTAAGGAACCAAGTACCCAAAGAACAGAGATTTGCCCGATTGGTGAAAACCTGATTACCGCTTAGCATTCAACTTAAGCACCATGAACCAGGGATCTCTTATCATCAAACCATCCAAGACGCAGTACTCCGAGCTCGAGGCTGCCGAGGAGTTAGGGGTCTCGTTGGAGGAGCTGCGAACCTTGATCCGAAGCCATATCGTCGAAAGCGATGAGGATCTGAATAACGTGCCGATGGCGAGCTTTCATCCCTCGGATCTATTGGTGCTCAAGCTCCTTTTGAGCTCGAAAGGGACGCCCACAACTCAGGATTAAGCAGCGTAGGTGGACGCCGGCCCTCCAGCGCCTCCACTGCATTCTTAGCCGCCAACATCGACATCTCGCGCCGCGTATCGATGGATGCGCTGGCGATGTGCGGAGCCAGCACCACATTCGTCAGTTTCAACAGGCCCGGATGCACCTTGGGTTCGCTCTCGAAAACATCCAGGCCGGCGCCCGCAATCCAGGCTTCCTCAAGCGCCTTAGCCACCGCGGCTTCGTCCGCTACGGGACCTCGCGAGGTATTCACCAGGATCGCGCTCTTTTTCATGAGCTTCAGCTCCGGCTCGCCAATCAGCTTGCGCGTGGAATCCGAGAGCGGGACATGCAAGCTGACGAAATCGGATTCGCGCAGAAGCTGTTCCTTCGAAACCAACTCCAGCTGCAGCTCTTTCGAGATCGCCTCTGGCGCAGGCACCGGATCGTAGTAGAGAATGCGCATGGAAAATCCGCGCGCCCGGCGCGCCACCGCTTGTCCTATGCGGCCCATCCCGAAAATCCCGAGCGTCCGATGATGTACATCATGGCCCACCAACAAATCGATCGCCCATTTGCGCCACAGGCCGGCGTGCAGAAACTGGTGCCCTTCCACCACGCGGCGCGCCGCGGCTAGCAGAAGCGCGAACGCGAAATCGGCCGTCGTGTCCGTTAGCACATCGGGTGTGTTGCTCACCAGAATTCCTTTGCGCGTGGCGGCCGGCACGTCGATATTGTCGAACCCCACGGCGACATTCGCGATAATCTTCAAACCGTCGAGCGAATCGAGCACCTCAGGCGTGAACTTGTTGGTGAGTTGCGCAAGGATAGCCTGCTTGCCGCGCAGCCGAAGTAGCAGTTGATCGTTGGGAAGGCCGTCGTCAGTCTCTTCGTAATCCACTTCAAAATGCTCTTTCAAGTACTCGATTGCCTCCGGAAAAATCCGTTTGGTGACCAGGACGCGCGGTTTCATTGTTACCATTCTCTCTTATGGCAAAGCTCGGATTTCTAGGACTCGGCTTGATGGGTTATCCCATGGCGCGGAATCTGCTGCGCGCAGGTCATCGGGTTGCATTGTGGTCAAACACCGCGAGCAAAGCGAAGCAGCTCGCGGAAGAGGAGAAAGGGATTGCTTGCGATTCGCCCAAGCAGGTGGCCGAACAATCGGAGTTCGTATTCCTTTGCGTCGGCGACACCAAGATGTCGGAAGAAGTGCTCACTGGCGAGAGCGGCGTAATTGAGGGTGCGGTGCCTGGCACGGTCGTAGCCGATGCCAGCACCATTTCCCCGTCCGCCAGCCGCGCGATCGGCCAGAAGCTGGCATCGAAGGGCATTCACTATCTGGACGCGCCCTGTACGGGCTCCACGCCAGGAGCAACGGCCGGCACGCTGACGTTCATGATCGGTGGCGCGCGGGAGGTATTCGACAAAACGAAGCCATTCCTCGAAATCATCGGGAAGCAGTTCTACTACTGCGGCGAAGCTGGCTGCGGCCTGGAGGCCAAACTAACTCAAAACTTGATTCTTTCCAATATCATGCAGGCTTTCAACGAAGGCATCGTGCTGAGCACCAAGGCCGGCATCGCGCCAGAGCTGATGCTCGAGATCCTCAACAACAGCGCCGCCAAGTCCGGATTGATCTCCTACAAGGCGCCGTTCGTCTTCAAAAGGGACTTCACCACCAACTTTTCCACAAAATGGATGCACAAGGACATCGGGCTGGCGCTGGACTCAGCCGAGGAGCAAGGGGTTCCATTGCCCTTGACCAGCCTCACTCGCCAGATGTTTCAAGCTGCAATTTCAGAAGGTTACGGCGAATTGGACATGTGCTCGACCATCCAGGTCATGGAACGCTGGGCCGGGATTCAGGTTAAGGAACATTAAAAATACAAAAAACTGTTGCGTTCCAGGAAATCATATATTAGTATTGGAAGTAAGCCGGGGAGGCAACTCCCACCAAAGCGAGACTAACCTCATAAAAAAGACCCCTGAAGCAATCCTCCCCGGCGCCCGCAAGGGTTCGACTCGCTGAGAGGTTCAGGGCTCAACAAGAAAGTTAACCCACTCCGCAGCGCCCTTTTCGCAGGTCAAGTTTCCGATGGTTCACAGTGTCTGTTGACGTTATAATGGGGCAATTGAAGACTCTCACCATTCTGGGCTCAACCGGGTCGATTGGCGTCAGCACTTTGGACGTGGTTGGGCGACACCCCGAACAATATCGCGTGCATGCTCTGGTGGCCGGGCGCAATGTCGACCTGCTGGCCCAGCAAATCCTTCGGTTCCGGCCTAAGGTCGCGGTGACAGCAACGGATGCCGATCGCGAGAGTCTAATGGTCAGGCTCAAGGATTCGACGCTGGCGCCCGAAGATTGGCCCGAATTGCTTTGGGGTCCCGAGGCGCGCGTAGAGGTGGCCACCGAGCAGGATGTAGATTTCGTGATGTCGGCGATTGTCGGCGTAGCGGGCCTGGAAGCCACGTACGAAGCCATTGTTCACGGCAAGCGCCTCGGGTTGGCGAATAAGGAGGTTCTGGTGGCTAGCGGAAAGCTGGTGATCGATGCTGCCAGGAAGTCCGGCACCGAACTAATTCCAGTGGATAGCGAACACAACGGAGCCCACCAATGCCTGCGTGCAGGCCAGCGCGGCGAGGTATCGCGGCTGATCTTGACGGCCTCCGGCGGTCCGTTCCGTGAAACGCCGCTGGAAAGATTGGCTCGCGTGACGCCGGCCGAGGCTCTGAACCACCCCACCTGGAAGATGGGACAGCGGATTACCATCGATTCCGCCACGCTCATGAACAAGGGATTCGAGGTGATCGAAGCCTGTTGGTTATTTGACTTTTCAGCCGATGAAGTGGATGTAGTGATCCATCCTCAATCCACTGTGCATGCCATGGTAGAGTATTCCGATGGCAGCGTGATCGCGCAGATCTCGGCCACCGATATGCGCATGCCGATTCAATATGCGCTCACTTATCCTGCGAGAGAATCCGCGCCGGTACCCAGGCTGGATTGGACCGAAGCGCGGTCCTGGAGCTTCAGCGCGCCCGATTTTGAGAAATTCCCTTCCCTGCGCCTGGCCTATCAAGCACAGCGTCAAGGCGGATCAGCAACCTGCACACTGAACGCGGCGGACGAAATCGCGGTGGAAGCATTTCTAGCCGGAAAGATCGCCTTCCCTGACATCGCGACCGTAGTAGAGGAAACGCTAGAGCGGGTTCCTGGTCACGAACCGGCCTCCGTCCGGGAAGTGTTGGAGATCGATGAACTGTCTCGCTCCGTGGCGCGTCAGATTGTTGACGACCGAGCACAAAATACATACGAGGAGCGCGGACAGGTGTCCGTCAGAGCATAGAAAATGCCATTATTAGTTCTACAAAACATCTGGTGGGCGCTGGTCCTGATCGGGGTCATGATCTTGATCCACGAATTGGGCCATTACTGGGCAGCGCGATTCTTTGACGTCAAGGTGGAAACCTTCAGCTTCGGATTTGGGCCGCGTCTATTTGGATTCAAGAAAGGCGAGACCGATTTCCGTGTCGCCGCGATATTCTTCGGCGGCTACGTGAAGATGACCGGCCAGGAGCCGGGTGAAGAGAACGCCGACGATCCGCGCGGTTTTCTCGCCAAACCTCGCTGGCAGCGCCTGATCATTTCCTTTGCCGGCCCGGCCATGAATATTATTCTGGCGGTGGCAATCCTCACCGGACTTTTCATGGTTCGCTTCCCCAAGATTCCGTCTTCTCCCTCACCAGTGATCGGCTATGTAATGCCGGATAGCGCCGCCGCCAAAGCCGGCATCCACGAGGGTGACCGCATTGTTCAGATTGAAAATACCGCCAACCCCAATTGGGAAGATATCGAGATGAAGGAAGTGGCCAGCGCCGGCCATGATCTTTCGCTGTGGATTTCGCGCAACGGCGATCGCAAACACGTTACCGTCACTCCGATTCTCGATCCGAAAACCGGCACCGGATTCGCGGGCTGGGGCGAGGAGAACGAAATCGAAGTGATCAGTGCACCTCCGGACAAGCCTGCCGCCCAAGCCGGTTTGGAGCCGGGTGACATCATGATCAGCGTCAACGGCCAGCCCATCCGTTCCACTCCTAAACTCCACGATGTGATCAACAATACCGGCGGAAAGCCAGTGTCAATCGTATATTCCAGAAACAGCAAGCCAGGCACGTTGACTGTGACGCCCGTCATGACCACCATGGACAGCGCGGAGCCAAGATGGATGATCGGCGTGAACCTGGGGCCTAAGGTGGAGTTGGTCAGCCTGTCTTTCCCGCAGGCACTGGTGGAATCAGTCCGCTACAACACAAAAAACGCAACGCTGATTTATCAGTTCCTAAGAGGAATTCTGGAGCGCCGCATGTCGCCGAAATCGCTGGAGGGCCCCATCGGAATCGCGCGGCTATCCGGCCAAGCGGCGCGCGAAGGCCCCACGGCTTATTTCGCTTTGACCGCCATGGTCAGCCTGAACCTGGCTATCTTCAATCTGCTCCCAATTCCAATCCTGGACGGCGGAGTGATCATGCTGCTGCTAGTAGAAATGTTCATGCGCCGCGACTTGAGCCTGCGCGTGAAAGAGACAGTTTTCAAGCTAGGATTTGTGTTTCTGATGGCGGTGGTGGCCTTCGTACTCTATAACGATATTTCGAAGTTGGCGGGCTGAGCTTACTTCTCATCCGCCGTTGCGAAAATCGGCTCGATATCTACCGGAATGTCGCTCAGGCTGTTCAACGCTTTCTGCATGTCCGGTCTCATCACTCCGAATTCATCTAGCATCCGCTTGGCTCCCGTGTAGTCGCCGGTGGCTTCGATCGTCAGAAGGTCGTGATCCAGATCCCGAACCGCGGATTTGATCTTGTCGAAGTGCACTTCAAACCGGCCGTCCTCCCGCGCGACGAATCCGCCTTTGTCCGTTAGATAATTCACCTGCATCGCCATGCCTTTTCCGTGTGCGTCGTTCAGGCCGAACCGCAGGCTGCGAAATGTCGACGCGAGATACGTCGTGTAGAGTTTCCGCTCCGCGCTGGCACCGCCATCGATCAGTTTGTGGTCGTAGAGATACTGCAGCATGAAAAGCCCCGTCACGTCGGCTTTGGCTTCCTCGATAGCGCTGTACAGCTCTTTCAACTCCTGGCGCGGACTGGTCGCACGCCCGCTCACGGTAATCTGATGCGGCCCGATGCCGTGGCTCAATTCGTGCGCCAGGATGTGCGTGAAAAATGAATCGAAGCTCAAGTCCGATTGGCTCGCAGGCGTGAGAACGCGCTTCGAAATCGGGGCTAGCGTGCTGCGAAACTTGGCTTCCTGAACGTTTTTCAGCATTACACGCTTGCTGCCCTTTTGCGCAACCACGCGCTCGTCGTTCGGCAGATTATACGCCGCCGTTTGGACGCCATGATCGCCATCGCCGGCCGATAGAACCTCATTCACCACGCGGATGGGCGCCTGGCTGCCGAGTTTCGGATTCCGATACTCCGGATTGATGGGCAGATTGTTTTCGATCTCCTGCAACTGGTCGCCGAAAAACTTGAGCTTCGCGGTTTCCACTTCATCCCGAAGATTCACGTAGGCTTCGAAGCCGGCTTTGTAGCCGAATACTTCGTCGTTATAGGTTTCATATGGCCCGATGGTGATGTCGATGGGCGCGTCAAGGTCCATCCACGCGAGATCGCTTGCGTAGTAGTCGTTCGAAAGAAACGCCGCGCCGCGCGATAGCAGAAACCTCTTCAATGTCGCGTTGCCAGTGAGTCCGGCCGCTTCTTCCATCAATCGAGCGGCTTTGGCCAGATCGTTCTTGTATTCCTGACTGTAGGGTATCGCTTTCAAGTGTCCCCCGGCATCGCGGCGAATCACCGTGAAGAAGCCCTCGGCTTGTTCGTGGTCCTCTTTCGAAAGAGTTTTCACCCAGCTCTCGAATTCCTCACGGGCCATGTCTTCCGGATAGAAGTTCGCGCCCGGCAGTTTCTTGGGAGGAACGTCCGCGAGAAACGCAGTGTGGTTGTCGATGTCCGACCAGGGCCCTTTGTTGATCCAGAAATAATGCAGCCGGGCTTTCCCCAGCGGAGTTTTATCGCGCTTCAGCTTCTCGTACAGCTCCGGATTGCCGCTCCACATCTGCTTCAGAAAAATGTCGTTCAATATCCGCGACGCCTCGATCAACTTCCCAAGCGCGGCTCGATCGCCGGGTGACAGATGCGAAATATC
>Ga0187887_10000186_pt1 | contig 63944 bp, 38 predicted proteins | sample June2016WEW_7_10_FD_132977 | JGI IMG/M metagenome (GOLD analysis project Ga0187887, IMG submission 132977) | Peatland microbial communities from SPRUCE experiment site at the Marcell Experimental Forest, Minnesota, USA - June2016WEW_7_10 | ecosystem: Environmental > Terrestrial > Soil >... | reverse complement strand
CGATACGAGTGTGAGTGTGAGTGTGAAAGGCAGTGAGATGGCAAAGTCTTTTCGTGATCTATCGGTTTGGCAAAAAGGGGTCCAGTTGTCAGTTCTTGTTTACCGGCTATCGAAACAGTTTCCTCGCGAAGAGACCTATGGGCTCTCGAACCAAATGCGCAGGGCGGCAGTGTCGATTCCAAGCAATATAGCCGAGGGCGCGGGACGGCTCAACACTCGCGAGTACAAGCAGTATCTTGGGATTGCCAGGGGATCAAGTTTTGAATTACAGACACAGTTGACCATTGCCAGGGAATTGGGATTCGGAGATATTGAGCAGCTTCATGAAGCCGAGGCTGCCTGCGATGAGATTGGGCGAATGCTCTTCGGAGTCATTCAAGTGTTGAGTGCAAAGCAGGAAGGGCGCGTTAATCCACACTCACACTCACACTCAAAACTAGAAGCTAAGAGCTAGGAGCTATTTCAATGGCGGTATTGGTTGATAGAAATACGCGACTGATTGTTCAAGGCATCACCGGCAAAGAAGGAACGTTCCACGCCAAAGGCGCTGAAGAATACGGTACTAAAGTCGTTGGCGGCGTAACACCAGGCAAAGGTGGAACCACTCACGAAGGTTGGCCTGTCTTCAACACCGTTGCCGACGCGGTTGAAAAAACCGGCGCCAACGCAACCGTAATCTTCGTTCCTCCACCCTTTGCCGCCGACGCAATCCTCGAAGCCGAAGATGCGGGCATTTCGCTCATCGTAGCCATCACCGAAGGCATTCCCACGCTCGACATGATCAAGGTCTGGGCCAAGCTCAAGAACTCGAAGTCGCGCCTCATCGGCCCCAACTGCCCCGGCGTCATCTCCCCCGGCAAAGCCAAAATCGGCATCATGCCCGGCAACATTCACAAAGAGGGCTCCATCGGCATCGTCTCCCGCTCCGGCACGCTCACCTATGAGGCCGTCTACCAACTCACGCAGCGCGGCATCGGCCAGTCAACGGCCATCGGCATCGGCGGCGACCCCATCATCGGCACCACCCACATTGACGCACTCAAGCTGTTCAACGACGACCCCGAAACCGAAGCCATCATTCTCATCGGCGAAATCGGTGGCACCGCCGAAGAAGCCGCTGCCGAGTACGTCAAGCAATACGTGAAGAAGCCTGTAGTAGGCTTCATCGCCGGACAAACTGCCCCTCCAGGCCGCCGCATGGGCCACGCCGGCGCAATCATCAGCGGAGGCCAGGGCACCGCCGCCGACAAAATGAAAGCCATGACCGCAGCCGGCATCCACGTGGTGGTTTCCCCAGCCGAGATTGGCGCGACACTGGCGCGAGTCATCGGGAAAGGCTAATGTCAATGTGAGCGCTCGCCCAGTGAACGGAGCCTTTTCCGCGCCTTTTTTCTGGCGCGGGGCTAACCCCACCGCAGGTGGTCACCAAACCCTGCAAGGCTTTGTGCTGACCATCGCCGCGGGCTTCTTGCAACTGAAGCTCTTCCCAAACTCCGGCAAATCCTGAAGCGCCGAATTCGTCCTATACTCATCCGGCGCATGCGGATCGCCCTCGGCCTGGCTCCGCAACTGCTCGGGCCGCGTCTGCGTGCACCACTGCTGCGCATAAGCAATCCAGAAGCGCTGGTCCGGCGTGTACCCATCGGTCTTCGCGGTCATATCGAGGTGCGCCGTTTCGGCCTTGTCGAGCCAGGCCAACCAAGCCAGCCACAACCCGCCCAGATCGGCCAGGTTCTCGCCGAGCGTGAGCTTGCCGTTCAGGTGAACGCCCGGCACAGCCTCGATAGCGTCATACTGCTTCACCATGCATTCGGCGCGTTCGTTGAAGTTCCGCTCGTCGTCCGCGGTCCACCAGTTTTTCAGGTTGCCGTCCTTGTCGAACTGCCGTCCCTCGTCGTCGAATCCGTGCGTCAGCTCGTGCCCGATGGTCGAGCCCATATCGCCGTAGTTAGCTGCATCGTCTTCCTTGCCGCTGAAAAACGGCGGTTGCAGGTACCCGGCGGGGAAGTTCACATTGTTCATCTGCGGATCGTAGTAAGCGTTCACAGTGGGCGGCGTCATCTCCCACTCGCCCTTATCCACAGGCTTGCCGATCTTGGCCAAATCGCGCGCATGTTCAAACTCCCGCGCCCGCATTTCGTTGCCCAGCCCGTCTCCGCGCACAATTTCGAGCTTTGAGTAGTCGCGCCATTTATCCGGATAGCCGATCTTGTTCATCACCGCGTGCAGCTTTTCCTTGGCCTTCACCTTGGTTGCGGCGCTCATCCAGTCCAGTCCGTCAATGTCCTTGTCCATGGCTTGTTCAATGGCCAGCGTCATCTCCAGCGTTCGCTGTTTCTCTGCGGGCGGAAAATATTTGGCCACATAAGCCTGCCCCAGCGCTTCACCCAATTCGCTATCCGCGCGGCTGGTGCAGCGCTTCCATCGCTCCTGTTGCTTTTCCGCGCCATTCAGAATATGGGAATAGAAACTCCAGTTCTCATGATCGAAGCTCTCCGGCAAACCGGTATCGGCATAAGCATGCAGCAGGTGCCAGCGCAGATAGGCTCTGATCTGCTCGATAGGCGTATCGGCAACCAGCGCGTTAAACTCCGTTAAAAATTTCGGCTCTGATTCGTTCACCTTGCCTGCGGCGGGAGCGTGCGCGCCGGCGATGTAATCGGCCAGGAAAAAGTGCGTCAGCTCCTTTTCCATGCCGGCCATATCCGTGGGATGGTTCAGATTCTTCGGATCGCGCTGCTCGGTAATGGTGAGCGAAGCCTTGGCCAGGCGGGTTTCAATGGCCAATACGGTGTCCGCATCTTTTTCCGCCTGCGCATCAGTCTCGCCCGCCAAAGAAAATATTTTGCTCACGTGGGACTCATACTGCTGGCGCTGTTCAACTGATTTCGCGTCGGTACGTGTATAGTAGTCGCGCTCCGGCAAACCCAGTCCGCCTGCGGTATAAAAGGAAATCATCGCGTTCGAATCGGCATAGTCCTGGTTCGCCCCCACGCCGAAAAATGCATTCACGCCAATCGAGTGCAGATGCGCCAGCAGCGCGGGCAGCTCCGAGGCGGATTGCATCGCGTTAATCCGCTCCAGTTCGGGATCGAGCGGCTTGAGACCCAGCTTGTTCACTGCCGCATCATCCATGCAGCTCGCATACTCATCGCCGATTTTCTGCTCGTTTGCCGGGCGTGCAGCCGAAGGCACAGCCGCTTCTTCCAGAATCTGGCGCAGGCGCATGCGGTTCAGCTCATACAGTTCCGTAAAACGGCCGTAGGAAGCCTGATCGGCGGGCAATGGATTTCGCTTGAACCAACCGTTGCAACTGTAGCGATAAAAATTTTCGCAGGGATCCACGCTCGTATCGACCAGCGAGGGATCGAAGACGCGCAACTCCTGCGCGGCAGGCGGCACGGTGGCTGCGGCATTCTGGCAGATTACCGGTACTGCGGCTAGACCAGCGACCAGAACAGCTGTGATTGCGATTGAAAAACGGATGGGCGTGAGTGCGAAGCAAAACATGCCGAAACTCTAGCAGATTTGACGCCCTGCCGGGCAGTTGCAATAGGCGGCAATTACAATTGAAGACGGAGAAACAAATCTTTTCGAGGAGCAATCCAAGTGCCGCAGCGCACCTTCAGCATCATCAAACCCGACGCGGTCCGCAAGGGTTTTACCGGGGCCATTCTCGCCGAGATTGAAAAGGCCGGCTTCCAGATCGCAGCTATCAAAAAACAGTCCATCTCCAAAGAGCAAGCCGAGGGATTTTATGCCGTTCACGCCGCAAAACCGTTTTTCGACGCGCTCTGCGATTTCATGTCCTCCGGCCCGCTGGTCCTGATGGTTCTCGAAAAAGAAAATGCCATCGCCGACCTGCGCAAACTGATGGGCGCCACCAACCCCGCCAACGCCGAGCCCGGAACCATCCGCAAAAAATTCGCCAGCTCCATCCAGGAGAACGCCATCCACGGCTCCGACGCCGAAGACACGGCGATCTTCGAGATTGGCTATTGGTTCGCCGGATACGAGTTGATCTAGCGTTCTATTCTGCATGCGCTTCAACCAGCTATTTAGCAGCGGCCGCAGGCTGTGCAGTCAGTGCCTCCAGATCGCCTACGAGATTGTTGATTGCGTCATCCAAACAATTGTCGCGAGTCTTTTGCAAACCAGTTATCTTGACTGTCTCGTATATTGTCCAAATCACAATTCCAGTCCCGGGGTCCAGAATCCTCAGCCTGAGCTGCCGGATTCCGGGGTCGCTGACAGCTTCGACCTCCATGACCAGGTCGGCGGCGTTTGGAGCAGTTACAAGCTGATATCGCCCATGACTTTTCATGACTGCGTAGAAGTCGTTGTAGAGTCGATTCGACCCTCCGCTCCATATGCTCGAATCGAATCCGTTCCCAATATTAGAGATGAAAACCTTCTTCGCGGTGAGGACTTGCGAAGCTATCGGAGCAGCCGGCGCCTGTGCCCGCACTGCGGGAACTAATAGCAACATGATTGCAAAACCGAGAGACCAGAAAGCTAACCTAGGTTTGAAAATCACTCAACCTTCCCCCATTGATTCGAACTGATTATCGCCGATTGGGCTTTAACCAACTTTATCAATCTCCAAATAAATCGTCGATCCTCTGCCGCAACGCGGCTATTTCCTGCCGAAACTCCGCCACGGCCGCTTCCAGTTGTGCGATACGCTCCTCGTGCCCTGAACCCTCACCACTGTCGTGCCCTACGGATGCCGTCTCTGCAACCGCAGCCTGCAAGACCTCCACCGGCCCCGAAAGCAGATGCGCATAGCGCGACTCCTTTGTCCCCGGCTGTCGCGGCAACACAGCCACCAGCGCCGGTTCCCGCTCCATCAGCTTTTGCAGACCGGCCAGTACCTCGGAAATCTCTTCGAAGCGATGCATCCGCTCCGTCCGCCCGCGCAACTCGCCGGGAGTCTGCGGCCCGCGAAGCAGCAGCACACAAATCAGCGCCGTCTCCGCGCGGTTGAAGTTGAAGACCTCGCCCACCCAGTGCTCATACTTGGCCACGCGCCCATCGGCCCCGCGCGCACGCCCCGCCAGCTTCTTATCCTCCAGTCCGTGCAGCGCTTGGCGCACCGCCTCCTCATCCAGATCCATTACCGGCTCGCGGTTCGAGCGCTGGTTGCAGGCATTGATCAGCGCATTAAGCGACAGCGGATAATAATCAGGCGTGGTCACTTCTTTTTCCACCAGCGCGCCCAGCACGCGGGCTTCAGCACGAGTCAGCACAATAGGCACAGTCGGGGTCATATCACTATTCTCCCACCCCAGCGCCGTCGCCGGCGGAACACCAAGCCCGCAAGAACCGAGTGGTCAACGACCAAGCCCGCTAACTTACCGACCCGCTGACTCGCTCCTTTACGGCTTCACGCCCGGCACTTCCTTTTCCTTCGGTCCCAGCAGAACCTGCAAGCCCACATAAGCAATCCAGCTCGGCTCGCTGTTCTCGCGGGTCACAGCCTGGATTCCACGTCCTCCCATGAACAGCAGCCGTAGATGCCCGCCGCGGTCCAGCGTCTGCCGCCCGCCCACGTCCAGCGTCAGCTCGCGCTGCTTGGGTACGTTGCCGATACGGTTAGCGTCCTGAAGATCGTAGAGTTCACCGTAGAGTTCGAAACGCTGGCTGAACTCGTGCCCTGCGATCAGCCCACGCCCCCAGCGGCTGGGAATAAGCTGGTTGCCAAACCAACGCCCCACCTCGCTGTCGAAATCGATCGGCCCCCATTTGGCCGTGAACTCCACCGGCAGATAATACTGCGGCCCGTTCTCGACGATCCCACGCCGTACTGCACTGGTGGGGTTGTTGATGGAAGCCTGCGGATAAGTGCCCAGCGAGAACAGCATATTCTCATCCGACTTCGTCTCACCCGCGCGATGAAATTCGTAAGGCCGCCACTTGATGCCCAGCAGCGACTCGCCCAACCCGGCGCGCGTGGTGTTGTTCTGGTCTGTTGCCGCGGCCAGCGGCAATTCGTACTTGAGCTGAATGCGGTCTCCCCAGCCGTAGTTCATATCGATATCGGGCAATTGGTAATAGGCCTGGCCGGGGTTGTGATCGGCAATCCAGCCAAAGTTGATCTCCCAGTGCCGGTTGCCGGGCGTGCCGGGATCGTCGGTAATAAACGGCGGGCCGCCCTGTGCAAACGCGACCGTTGTTATCGCGAGCGGAATAAGCAACAGAATGAGCCTGCCGACTCGAATGACCGGCCTTTTCCGTCGAAATGAAAGTTGCAAATAAATTGAAGTTCCCTTGGCTTAAAAGTAACATCTCCCCTCGTGCGGCAACGCTTAAGATGGTCAACATGGAAACCACAACCATTGCCGGCGCACCAGTGTCCCGCATCGGCCTGGGAACCTGGCCTATGGGCGGGCGCGAGTGGGGCGCTGTGCCGGAAGATGTGGCCGTCGCCACCTGCCTCGGCGCCATCGAGCGCGGCATCAACCTCATCGATACAGCGCCCATCTACGGCCACGGACGCTCGGAGGAGATCATCGGCAAGGCCATCCGCGCCCACGGCCGCCGCGAAGATTTTTTTATAGCCACCAAAGCCGGCCTGGAGTGGAATCCCTTCGGGGTGTTCTCGAACTCGACTGAGTCGCGCCTGCGGAGAGAGATCGAAGACAGCCTGCGCCGCCTAAGAATCAAAACCATCGACCTTTACCAAGTGCACTGGCCCGACCCGCTCGTGCCCGTGGCCCAGGTCGCCTCCCTGCTGGCCGGCTTCCAGCGCGAGGGCAAGGTGCGCGCTCTCGGAGTGAGCAACTTCAGCATCGCTCAAATCGAGGAATTTCGATCTGTGGCCCCGCTGGCTTCAAACCAACTGCCCTATAACATTTTCGAACGACAGATTGACGCCGAAATTCTGCCCTGGTGCGCGGCCAATGACGTTGCAGTGCTCACCTGGAGTTCGCTCTCCCGCAGCCTGCTTGCCGGCCGCGCCCATCGCGGCATGAAGTTCGATCTTAGGGACATTCGCAACTACGACCCCAAGTTTCAGGAGCCGCGCTTCAACCAATACATGACGGCCGTGGAGCATCTTACGGCCTTCGCCAGCGAGCACTACGGCAAAAGCTTGCCGGAACTGGCCGTCCGCTGGGTCCTGGACCGCCCCGGCGTCTCCGTGGCCTTGTGGGGCGCCAAAAGCCCCAAGCAACTGGATGCTGTGGCCGGCGTAATGGGCTGGAAGCTTGACGCAAGCGCGATGGCCGAGATCGACCGCATCGTGGAAGAGTCCGTGACCGACCCCGTCGGCCCCGAGTACCTGAACCCCAAGGTGCGGTCGAACTGAGCGCTTGTCGCTCCGCAGGGACGGAACGAGTATCATCATTATTGCCGATCTTCGTTCATTCGATTGTCCGTTTTATTAGTTCAGTTTCCCGCCCCCGCCCCGCTCTGCGATACTAGTCAGTTATGCCAATCGCAGACCTGCAGGAAGCTGCTCAGAAAATTGCCGGATTTCTCGCCACCCTGAACAAACTGGGTGGAATGCGCCTCAAGTACCGCATCACTGCGGGCGACGGCGCCCGCGACCCCGAGGGCATGGAGGGCCGCCAGATCTACGTCGAACTGGCCGGGCCGGACGTACCGCTGGTCACGCAGCACAACGGCGAGTTGTTGCGCGCTCTCGAAACCATCGCCGGGCAGATGCTCCGTCTCGACCAGCGCGAGGGCGATCTGGTCAGCTTTGACGCCGACAACTTCAAGGCAATGCGTGCCGCCGAGTTGCGTCTGCAGGCCGAAACCGCCGCCGACAAAGTGCTCAGAACCGGCGTACCCTTTGCTTTCCCACCGATGAACAGCCGCGAGCGCCGCCTGCTGCATATGGCCTTCCGCGGAATCGAAGGCGTGGAAACGGCCAGCTCCGGCGAAGGCCAGGACCGCTTCCTTGCCGTCTACCCTGAAGGCAAGACCAACCTACCCGTGGCTCCGCCGTTCAAGCCCAGCGGCTTCAGCGACCGGGATCGCGGGCGAAACTCTGGCGATCGCGGGCGAGGCTATGGAGATCGCGGCCGTCCACGGCGCTAGCGCCAGCGTAAATGGCCCGACCCGCAGAATCCGCTTACGCAACACAAAGAAGCCCACACCCTCAATCGAGGCGTGGGCTTCCATTTTTTCGTCGGCTTGCCGACCTTGCTAACCCGCCAACCACTTAAGCGTTCAACATTTCTTGAAGCTTATTGAGCGTGCGATGCAGATCCTTATCGGCGCGGCGTTGCTCATCGATCTTTGAAATTGAATGCATCACCGTAGTATGGTGCTTGTTGCCAAACTGGCGGCCGATCTCAGGCAAACTGGCCTCAGTCATCTGCTTGGCCAGGTACATGGCGATCTGCCGCGGCACCACCACATTACGCGAGTTGTTCTTCTGCTTCAGGTCACTGACCCTCATGCCAAATTGCTCGCTGACGGCGCGCTGAATGGCCTCGATCGTGATCTTGCGCACTTGCATGTCGATGAACTGCTTCAGGCACTGCTGGGTTGTCGCCAGCGTGATCTCCATGCGGTTCATCTGGCACCAGGCAATAAGCCGCGTCATGGCGCCTTCCAGTTCGCGCACGTTGGTACGCACGTTCGAGGCCACAAAGAGCGCAACGTCCGTCGGCAACTGCACCTGTTCGCTCTCGGCCTTCTTTTGCAGAATGGCCACCTTGGTCTCAAGGTCCGGCGGCTGAATGTCTGCGATCAGTCCCCACTCGAAACGCGAGCGGAGCCGGTCTTCGATCTCCGCCAGCTCCTTGGGCGGACGGTCAGATGCGATCACGATCTGCTTCAGGCTCTCGTGCAGCGCGTTGAAGGTGTGGAAGAACTCCTCCTGGGTGCGCTCCTTCTGGGCGATGAACTGGATATCGTCGATCAGCAGCACGTCTACTGAGCGGAAACGATCGCGGAAGCTGGTCATGCGGTCGTTGCGCAGCGAGGTGATCATCTCGTTGGTAAATTTCTCCGCCGAAGCGTAGCAGATGCTTGCGGAGGGCTGACGGCGCTTTACCTCGTGGCCGATGGCATGCATCAGGTGAGTCTTGCCCATGCCCACTCCGCCGTAGAGGAAGAGAGGATTGTAGGCCTTCGAAGGTCGCTCAGCCACGGCCAGAGCGGCAGCGCGGGCAAACTGGTTGCCGTTACCAATGACAAACGCATCGAAGGTATAGCGCGGGTTGAGCTGCGCCGCGCTGGACCAGTCGAAGCGGGCCTGCTCCGGCGTGCGCGAAGGCGCAGGTGGCGGTGCAGTGGGCGCGTGTGCGGGAACCGGGCCGAAGCCCCCGTCCCGCCGCTGGGGCGGAATCGAGGGATCCTCCTCGGCGGTCACAAAGCTCACGTCGTCAAGTTCCAGCGACTGCAGGTCGATGGCTTCCTGAATCAGGTCTCCGTACTTATCGCCGATGTGCTGGAACTCCGCCGAAGGCACGCGCACGTAAAGCGTACGGCCAGCGATGTGACTAAACCGCGTGGGTTTGAACCATGTCTCGAACGATTGGCGGATTACCTTTTTTTCTAGGGCCGCGAGAATCTGGAGCCAGGGATTCAGTGGTGTTGCTTGAGAAGTTGCGAATGCCATCGTGCCGATCCTTGCCTGCGTCTCTATCACCGGTTAGGTTCATCCGCAGTTTTTAAAACAATTTCTCACTCTTGGCGAAAAGCATGCGCTTCCCGTCAAAAGAAATGTTTCACCAACTGCCTGGCTACCGCTGGTCTGCCCCTGATTTCGACCTCGGGGCCGTGGATGAGATCCGTTGCGTTGAACGCTGAAAAACTTTCTGGAACGGTCCCGATAGTAGCACATTTAAGCCTCCTTGCAATCCCCTATTCACATAACTTTGGTTCATGAACTGTAAGTTGCACCAATGATGGTGAAACTCTCATGAAAAAATTTAACCGAGCAAATATCTCGACCGCCCAGAGTATTTTTGTCCCCGCATCCATCTCTCGCTCAGGTGCATGCCCATCTTGTTTGCCTGCGCGGCAATTTTACCGGACGCGCCGCCGCTGGATTCCTGGCCCAACCTGCGATACACTGGATATTGCCGTCAAGGCTCAGATCCTCTTTAGGAAACAGGAGCGCATTTTCATGCCCAAGCGCACATTTCAACCCAATCGCCGCAAACGCGTGAAGACTCACGGTTTCCGTGCGCGTATGAAGACCAAGGCCGGCGCAGCCGTCCTCAGCCGCCGCCGTGCCGTTGGCCGCAAACGGGTATCCGTGAGCGCCGGTTTCCGCGACTAACCTTCGGCGGCCGTGCTCTCCCCGTCCGCAGCCCCCGGCCTCTTCTTGGGCCCGGAATTGGTTGCAAACCGTTCCGGCCAGAAGCCCTTCCGGCATTCTCATGAATATTCCTCCCCATCCTGCCAAGCGCCCATCCTTAACCGGCGCGCGCCTGCGCAAGCACGCCGACTATCAGCGTTCCTATGCGTCCAGTCGCAAGCGCCAGTCTCCGTCCATGAGCTGGTTTCTGGCCCCGCAACAGACCGCTTACCCCGGCGCCGAGCAGCCGCCAGGTCCGCGCGTAGGGCTCACCGCTGGCAAGGTTCTGGGCAAAGCGCACGAGCGTAATCGCATCAAGCGCCGCATGCGGGAGGCCGTTCGGCGCCATGTGGATCTACTGCCCCAGGGTTGCGACCTGATCCTCCACCCCCGACGCATGGTGCTCACCGTGAATTTCGCGAAACTTGAGGCGGAGATTGTACGTATCCTTCAACAGGCAAATGCTGAAGCGGCGCGCATGGCCAGGTTGGCCCCGCCGCAGGTGGCTCCATGACTCGCGTTCGGTCCGAAGCATTGCAACACAACGCTCGTCACTTCAATGCAACATCTGCCGCGCCACAGACGCCGCTGGCCCACCGCAGGTGATGACCCGCCAGCTGCTCGCCACTCTAGTCTTCTACCGCCGCTGGATCTCTCCGGCACTGCACTCGCTCAGCCCCGGCCACGGTTGCAAATTTCTGCCCACCTGCTCGGAGTACGCCTCCATCGCCATTGCCACGCACGGCCCTCTGCGCGGTATTGCCCTCGCATTTTGGAGGCTGCTGCGCTGCAATCCCTTCGGCCGTGGAGGACTCGATCCAGTGCCGCCCCGGCGCCAATTGCCCATCCGGCAAGCCACTTCGAGCCATGAACCATTAACATAGAAAGAGAGGCAGCCTGACTGGTTGCCCTTTTTGATCGATAGGAAGTATCCTTTGCCCGAAATTCGCAATCCCAATCTTCAGACGCAAGGTTCCGGCGGCGGCACAGGCGGCGATATGCGCTCCACCATGGCTTTCGCCTTGCTCGCGCTGGTCGTTCTGCTGGGCTACCAGTACTTTTTTAAGCCCAATACTCCAGCCACGCCTACGCCCGCCACACAAACACAGACGCAGGCCACGCAGCATCCCTCCACGCAGGAAGCGACGGGCCAGCCAGGCTCGCCGCAGCCGGCCGTGGCACAAGCGCAGATTGCCGCCGCCGTTCCGGTCGTTGCTGCCTCGCTCGAAACCGAGACCACGGTCGAAAATGATTTCTACAAGATCGTTCTCACCAATCGCGGCGCACAGGTCAAGCATTGGATCCTGAAAAAGTACACCGATACGGCGGGCAAGCCGCTGGATATGGTGCAGCCCCAGGCCGCCGCTCTCTTCGGCCTGCCGCTCTCGCTATTCACTTACGATTCGAACCTCGATGAGGAGCTGAATAAAAAGGCGCTCTATCAACTCACAGCTTCAGGCGCCCAGCCCTCGGCCACCGGCATGGTGCATGCGCCTGACACTCTCACCTACCACTACGCAGCCAGCGGCCTTGACGTGGTAAAAACCTTCGCCTTCGATTCCAGCTACGTGGTCACCGTCGAGGCCCAGGTCAAGCGCAACGGCGCACCGGTACGGGCGCTGGTCGAGTGGCCCGCCGGCCTGGGCGATATGGAGGAGTTCCTTCCTTCGTCCCTGACCCGCAGCCAGGTTTTCACGCCTTCTTATTTCGCCTGGTCCCTTGATGGCAAGCAGGACTCGCAAGCGGCGGCCAAGGTAAGCGGCAAGAACACCCTCACCGAGCCTTACGCCTACGCGGCCATCACGGATCTTTACTTCGCCTCGGTCTTCCTTCCCGACGCGCCCGAACGCGCCACCGTGGTCACGCTGCACAACACCATCGACCTGCCCACTGACCTGAATGACCCCAACAGCCCGAAGAAGCCGGCTCACGTGCTTGGCCTGGCCATGGGCGACACCAGCGGCTATACCCGCCTGCGTCTCTTTGCCGGCCCCAAGGCCATGGATGTGGTCACCTCCATCCATGCCATCGGCGCCGACGGCAAACCTACCGGCCAGTCGCTCGAGCCGCTCATCCAGTTTGGCTGGCTCACCATCATTGCCAAGCCGCTCTACCTGGCTCTGCGTTACCTCTACGAGCACGGCGTTCCCAACTGGGGATGGGCAATCATCGTCATCACCGTCATCTTCAACCTCCTCATGCTGCCCACCCGCCTGTCGATGATGAAATCTTCGCTGAAGATGATGCGCATCCAGCCCAAGGTAGAAGCCCTCAAGCAGCGCTACGCACATCTCAAGATCAACGACCCCAAAAAGGCCGAGATGAACACCGAGATGATGGCTCTCTACAAGACCGAGGGCGTGAATATGTACGGCAGTTGCCTGCCCCTCATCATCCAGATGCCGCTCTTCTTCGCCTACTACCGTGTGCTGGCCAACGTGATAGAGCTGCGCCAGGCCCACTGGTACTGGCTCACGGATCTCTCATCCCCAGACCCGAAGTACATTTTGCCCATCATCATCATCATCAGCATGTTCCTGGTGCAGTTCCTCACCCCCTCGCCGGGCATGGACCCCAAACAGAGAAAAATGATGGCCATTATGATGCCCGCCATCTTCGGCTTCTCCATGCTTCACTTCGCCTCGGGACTGGCGCTTTACTGGTGCACCGGCAACCTCATCAACCTGGCCATCCAGCTGGGCATCAACGAATCCAGGATGGGCAAGGAGATGCACGCCATAGCCGCCAAGCGCGCCGCCAAGAAGACCGGCAGTAAGCCCCAAACCATCCAGGGCCGGCGGTAAAGGCAGGGAATAGGGAATAGGTGTAGATAAAAAACTGTAGCTATTGATATCATCCCGTGCGCCATCCTTGCGACTTCTTTCTGTCGCAAGGGTGGGAGCCCACAAAACTTTATCTCCGGCCCTACTCGCTATTCCCTATTCCCTATTCCCTGCTTTCTCCGTCCCACCCCCATGGTGTATCGTCCAATCCGTATGGCACCCGAGAACAATGTCCCGCATCCCGCACCAGAGGCGGAAGAAGTCTACCGCCGCTGGCTCCAGTTTCTAGACGATGAGTTCATCCGCCATGGCTCCCCGGAGCGCCGCGCCGAGATTGTGCGCGATCAGCTTTACCAGCTCTACCTGGGCCGTCCGCATGGGGGCAAGCTGAACCTCACCCTTACCTCCGAGCTGCCCGGCAACGTCGTCGGCCTCTCGCTGGACCCGGAAAACATAACCCTCGAAGCCCAGCACTTCGCCGACGCCGACTGCAAAAAGTACAATCCGCGCAAGCCTCTGCTCTGGTTCTGGCAGATGTTCGACCGCTCCCCAGTCGGCCTCAACCACTGGCTGGGAATCCGTTTCCGCTGCATGCTGGGCCGCCACATTTTCAATCACATGGGCACCGGGGTCAAAATCTACCACGGCGTCGATCTCACTTATGGCTACAACATCTCCATCGGCGACGGTGTCACCATCCGCCAGCGCGCCCTGCTCAACGACCGCGGCGGCATTACCATCGGCAAGGGCGCCGTCATCGGCTCCTTTGCCCGCATTTATTCCCACTCCCATAACTCTGATGACTTCGATCAGGTAGCGCTCGTCCCCACCGTCATCGGTCCCGGCGCCCGCATCGGCAGCCACGCCATCGTCCTCGCCGGCCAGAACGTAGCCGCAGGCGAATCCGTAGGGAGCTTCCCCACCGACCGCATCTGAGAAGAACGATCGGCTCTCGAATGAATTGATGCAGCACCTCTTGACGGTGAGATATTTGCTTTTTCCCTTCTCGGCAAGGAATAGACAGACTAATCAGCTATATACAAGACTCCATACGCCTACCGGCATTTCGTAATCAACTATGGTAACCAATACTAAATCCTTGACAATTGCCTCGGTCTTCAATAACTCTTACACTCATCGGCCCTGAAAACGGCTCTTCCCCTAGTGCCGGGCTATCTTGGCTGACCGATACGACATGAAAAGCCCGGAAGTCGCGCCATTCCGTGAATGGCAGCTTGCCTGTTTTCTCTGCGATTGAGAGTACTGTGCCGAGCGGCTGGGGCGCTTGCCCGGTGCGAAACGGAGATCCTCACTGAACTGCGAACTTCCCCGTGTGTTCGCTAAAAATCCAGTGGCTCAGCCTGTACTGATCCACTTCGCGGCAATCTGTGCTTCAAGGGCTCCCTCAGACCATTCGACGATAGCTCCAATCCCTAGGAGACCTGGCAATATGATGAAGAAGTTGGCCGGTTTGACGTGCAATGTGCGTTTCCCAGAATTCCAGCAACTGCTGATCGCGGCTCTGTGTGCCGTGGTTTTCGCAGGTCTTTTTCCACAGCGGAGCCTGGCGCAGCAGCTCACCTACTACGACTTCAACGCTCCTCAAGCCACGCCAGGCCAATCATCAACCGCCTGCGGCTCGATCGCGGGCGGACCCGCCGCAAACGGCGTCCTTTTATGCTTCAATTACCTGGGAGCCGATCTCAGCTTCATCCAGGATTTCTACCCTCCGCTCATCGATCCCGACGCGAGCACGGACGGAGATACTGGCAGCACGAATTACGCGATGCAGATTACCGAGGCGGCGGGAAACCAGGACTCGAGCATGTGGTACTCGATCCCGCAGAATGTCGCGGCGGGCTTTACCGTCTGGTATGCCGTAACGCTCAAGCCTTCGACGGGTTCCGGCTCCACTGCCGATGGTCTCGCGTTCGTGATTCAAAATGCATCCGGTGGAAAAACGGACTCCCTTTCAGCTTGCTCCGAGACTGGCTCGGGCTTTACCGTCATTGGCCATAACGGCGGCGGCTGTATTGGCTATGGCGGCATCGACAATAGCGTCGCTCTGGAATTTGATACGTACCAGAACTCGTGGGACCCACAAGACCCTGATCTGAGCCCGCCCTATGGCGATAACCACATCGCTCTGCAGAGCTGCGGCCTCGACAGTGGCGGCAATCCGATTGCCAACTCGCCAGCCCATTATTCGGGAAATCCACCTGAGCCTACCAACTGCCTGATCACGCTCGGCGGCGCGGGTGCTCTCGCTTCGGACCCGAAGAGTTCCGCGACCGGTAGCGCGGTCACCCTGGCGGACGGCAATCCGCATCAGATCGTCATCGTTTATAACGGTCCTAACGATTCGCCGGCGAATTACCTGTATGTTTACCTAGATCCGGTGTTCAACCCAGGGACGCACACCCCCGTTGCAGGGTCCGTACCTGTTTTCTCGGGGCCGTTCAACATCACGAAGTACATCAATCTGAACAATGGGACTGCTTATTTAGGCTTCACTGCCGGAACCGGCGCGGACTGGGAGCAACAGACGCTGCTGGGTTTCAGTTTCACACCCCACGGTTTCGGCAACACGAATGTGTGCCCGCCGGGGCAGAGCACTCCGGCACCGTGCAGCGTTACCAAACCGGTCACCTTCACCATGGCATCGAGTGCGATCATCGGCTCGGTCAAAGTAGTCACGCAGGGCGCTACCGGCCTCGACTTTCAGGTGGGCAGCGGCAACACCTGCATCGGCGCCATCACCGCTGGCAGTTCCTGCACGGTTAATGTCACGTTCGCTCCGATCGCGCCCGGATTGCGCCTGGGTGCGGTTGAACTCTTCGATAACAGCGGCAACCTGCTGGCAACGCAACTGATTTACGGAATTGGCCAGGGACCGGCGGTTGCCTTCAGCCCTCTCACGTCTTTCGTACAAAACACTGGGGCATACCCCTTAAGCGGGCCGAAGGGCATAGCGGTTGATGCGGCGGGCGACATCTTCATTGCCGACACCGGCGACAGCCGGGTGGTGGAGGTTCCGGGGAACGGCGGCGGCGTTCAGACCGTGGGCACCGGACTCAATTCTCCGCGGGGCTTGGCGGTGGATGGAGCGGGGGATCTCTTCATCGCCGACAGCGGCTTGGATGAGGTCGTGGAAGTCCCCGCAGGTTGCACCAGCGGTGCCTGCCAAAGTGTGGTGTACAACCCGGCCCCTCATCCCAGCCCAATTGGCGTGGCTGTGGATGGGATGGGCGATCTTTTCATTGCTGACAATCCCCTTGGGGTCATTGAGATTCCGGCCGGCTGCACCAGCAGTAGTTGCCGGATCACGGTGGGCAGCGGATGGTCTCAACCGGCTGGCTTGACCGTCGATGCGGCGGGCGACATCTTCGTTGCGGATGCCGGGATTCCGGCAGTCGTAGAAGTTCCGGCCGGTTGCGCCAGCAGTGCCTGCCAGCTCACGGTAGGCAGCGGATGGTCTCAGCCGGAGAGCGTCGCAGTAGATGCGGCGGGCGACGTGATCGTAACCGATGCCGGCCTCAACGCGGTCGTGGAGGTTCCAGCCGGCTGCACCGGCAGCAGTTGCCGGATCACGTTGGCCAGCACAGCTCAGCCCTCATTGGGCACCGGGTTCCAGCCCTTTGGTGCGGCAGTGGATGCCCAGGGCAATGTCTTTGTGGCCGACTATGGGATCAACAGGGTGGATGCAATCCTGCAGGCGTTCAGTGCCCTGAACTTCTCTCCGTCGACCGTGGACAACGTAAGCGGCGACAGTCCTGAATCCATCCTGTTTCAGAACATCGGCAACCAGACGCTGAACGCAATCAGCCCCGGACTGGTCCTGAGTGATACTTCTGACTTCTCTCAGGTTCCCGGCCCCGGCACACCCGCCGATTGCGCCGGCAACTTCTCGCTCACGCCCGGCGCGGTCTGCAATCTGAGCATCGACTTCGACCCGCAGAGCAGCGGTGCGATCAGTGGCTCCGCTCAATTTTCCGATAACGCCCTGAATAATCCACTCTCTTCTCAATCGGTCACCCTCAACGGCACCGGCATAGCGGTGGTGCCCACCACATACACGCTGACGGTGACAGAAACGGGCTCCGGTCCCGGCGCGGTGACCTCCGGTGACGGACTGATCAGTTGCACTTATGCCAGCGGAAGCGCCACGGGTTCTTGTGCGCAAAGTTATTTGACCGGCTCCAGTGTGACGCTATCGGCGAGTCCGGCAGCTGGATCGACATTTCTTGGCTGGGGCGGAGCATGCTCAGGAACGACCCCGACGTGCACTGTCTCAATGACCTCGGCGATGAATGTATCCGCGAGTTTTTCGCAGCAGTCCTTTGGCAGCGTCAATGTCTGCGCCACAGGGCAAACCTCGCCCGCGCCGTGCAACAGTTCTCTCTCTGTGACATTCAACATCACGGCGAACACAACGATTGGCGCGATTGAGGTCCTCACGCAGGGAATCACAGGCCTCGATTTCGCGCAGGCTAGCGGCGGCACCTGCACCGGCGCCGTCTCCGCGGGCAATTCCTGCACAGTAAACGTCAGCTTCACGCCCCTCGCGCCGGGCTTGCGCATGGGCGCGGTGAATCTCTTCGACAACGACGGCGACCTGCTGGGGACCGCACCGGTTTATGGCATTGGCCAAGCGCCCGTGGCTGCGTTTGGTCCGGGCACGCAGACCACGGAGCCCACCCGCGGTCTGCATTACAACGTCGGTCTGGCCCTTGATGCGGCGGGCGATCTCTTCGTGGCGGATTACGTCGCCGGCAAGGTGGTTAAGATCACACCCGGTGGCGTCCAGACTACGGTACCTGCGACCGGTCTGACTGCCCCCATCGGCGTGGCCGTCGATGGAGCGGGCGATGTCTTCATCGTGGACCTCAACCTCCCGTATGCGGTGAAAGTCACACCCAGTGGAGTCCAGACGACGGTGGGAAGCGGACTGAACTACCCCATCGGTATAGCGCTTGATGGAGCGGGCGATGTCTTCATCGGGGACCAGAACAACAATCAGGTGGAGAAGATTACGCCCACTGGCATCCAGACGACGGTGCCCGTCACCGGTCTGAGTCAACCATGGGGCGTGGCGGTGGATGCAGCGGGCGATGTCTTCATCGCGGATGGTGGCAGCAACAACCGTGTGGTGGAAGTTACGCCAGGCGGCGTCCAAACCACAGTGCCAACCACCGGACTGGGTCAACCATACGATTTGGCGGTAGATGCAGCCGGTGACGTCTTCATCGCTGATGCACCGAATAGCCGAGTGGTGGAGGTTTCTCCCAGCGGCGTCCAGTCCACGGTGGGCACCGGACTGAATTACCCGAGCGGAGTGACGGTAGATACAACGGGCGATGTCTTCATCGGAGATCAGGGCTCCGGGCAAGTGTTTGAGGTCAATCGCTCCCAGCCGCCATCGTTGAGCTTTGCCTTGACAGCCGTCAATAACACCAGCGCGGACAGCCCGAGGCCGGTCTCCGTTCAAAACGTCGGCAACCAGCCGCTGACGGGCTCGGTGGCCTTGACCCTGGGCACGAACTTCACACAGGCCACAAGCTCCACGTGTGGCAGCGGGTTCTCGCTGTCCGCGGGCGCATCCTGTTTTGAGGGCTTCATCTTCACGCCGCAAACCACCGGCTATCTCACAGGTGCGGCGATTTTCAGCGACAACACGATGAACCTTGCTTCTTCAGTGGTCGTGCAGGCAGTCAACCTCAGCGGCATCAGCAGCATCAACGGCCAGCCCATCAGCGTGGTCCCCAACGTGGTAGGAATGACGCAATCGGCGGCGTCAACGGCCCTGACAAACTCGGGCCTGACGCTGGGAGCGGTCACCACCCAGTACAGCGACAGCGAACCTAATGGCAGCGTGATAGGCGAAAATCCGACGGCCGGATCGCAGGTAACTCCGGGATCGGCGGTCGCGCTGGCGACCTCAGTGGGCGTGGCGCCGACGCCGGCTCCCAACCCGCTCTCCCTGATGAACAATTACTTCGTCACCGGCGACTATGCGGCCGCGGGCGTCACTCTGCGAGGCACCGGCGTCGGCGGTATCGCCACCGGAACCATCAACATTCCCGATAGCACGACCAACCCTGGGGTCAGCCAGGGTGTTCCCGACGGAGCCGACATTATCGATGGTTTCCTGTATTGGGAAACGCTGGAGAATACGCCGTCGCCCTCCGGCAACACCGGAGCCTTCAATGGATTTCCCATCACCGGCCAGCAGATCGGGACCGACCTGCCCTTTACCGACGGCGCGTTGACCGGGACGCTGCGTGTCTATCGCGCAGACGTGAATGCCTATTTCGAGGGGACGAACGGCGTGCGCCTGGGCTCCGGCGCCTTCAAGGTATCGTTGCCTGACAGCGGAGGAAGCGGACTTCCGCTCACCGAAGGCGTGAGCCTGGTGGTTCTCTATCGCGTCCTGTCGCCGAGCTTCCCGCTCAAGTCAATCGTGATTTACGACGGTTCGGCGATTCCAACCGCCGCGACGACGCAAAACGTGCAGGGATTCTATGACGCTTTTGGCGGCTCAGGCGCGGGAGAAAATACGACTCTCTCCTATTCGGGCGGAACCTGGAACAACACCTTCAGTTCCGTTTCGCCCGCGGCACACGCGAGCCAGTACAGCGTGCCGATCAACGCCGGAAACGCTTACGGTGCGGTGATTTTCTCCACGCCCGTGACCAATAGCGATAATGACGGAATTCTGGACGCCTGGAAGTCCGGCCCCGCTTCGGGCGATTTCTTTGCGGGGCAGCCGGGTTATTACGATGTGAAGACCCAATCGTGGGTTCCGCTGCCGGGCGCTCAGCACGGTCAAAAGGATCTCTTTGTTCAACTGGATTACATGTGCGGCGCCGTGCTCGCAAACGGTGCGTGCGATCCCAGCCAGGAGAACCTGTTCCCCGCGCCGGACGCCCAGGGAAACGACCCGCTGGCGATGGTGAAGCAGGCGTTCGCCACTCCGGCTCCATTTGGCCCTGGAATTGTGCTTCACCTCGAAATTGGCAACGCAGTGCCGGAAAGCACCTGCACGGATAACCCGTCCTCCACTCCTCCGCTGTTATGCGAGTTCCCCGGCCAGCCGGGAGTCGTCGACTGGAAGAATAGCCTCGAGATCTCCAAAGTCTGGCCGCGCAATTTTGCTTCCTGTGCCGCAGGTGGCGATTGCACGGCTCGTTTCCCGTACGGGCAGAAGGATAGCTATCACTACCTACTGTTCGGTCATTCGCTGGCCGTACCCGCCTGGAATACGCCCTATGGAACCTTGACGTCGATCGTGGTTTCCGGCGGCACGGCGACCCTCGTCACCGCCGACCGGGGCCCATCGGGCACGATCAACTATTGCCCCAGCCGCTTCACCATCTCCGGCGTACAAGGAAACCCGAGTCTCAACGGTATCTACAACACCTCGTCATGTCCCGACTCGCAGACCATCATTTTGTCCACTCCCGGCGTTCCCAACTGGACCTATCCCAACAGCACATTGCCTGAGCCCGAAATCGGGCTGACCTCCGGCACGGTAACCAGCATCTCAGGCTATTCCGATCTGGGCGGGCAGGATTCGGCCGTGACCCTGGGCCTTTGGGAGACGTCTCCGACCCAGAACATGGCCACGCGCGCCAACGTCATCGCCGGCACCACGTACCATGAGATCGGCCATACGCTCGGTTTGACACACGGCGGGCGCTACTACGACACGGCCGGAAGTTACATCCCGACCTACGAAGCCAATTGCAAGCCGAATTTCCAGAGCACCATGAACTACCTATTCCAACTGGACGGGGTGGGTCCGAATTCGTCTGTTGCTTACTCTGACCAGGCACTCACCACTTTGCTCCCCGGCTCGCTAGGTTCGGTGACTCAGCTTACGGACGGCTCCGGCAATCCCGCCACGTTCCCGACTTCGGCCTGGTACACGCCCACGAACCCCGGTACCGGGGAGAGCGCCGCCTCGTGGCATTGCGACGGCACTCCGCTCACCGGCGATACGGGGTATCGCATTGATGCGTCGGTTTCACCCATCCCAACGACGGACGCGTGGTCGACTGGGCAAAACATCACCTTCGATAGCATCACGAATGTCGGTGGAGTGCCGTACATCGATGGCGTGCCGTATACGCAGTTGCGCGGATACAACGACGTGGCCAACATCGACCTGCGTCAGGTAGGCGCCACCGGCGGTGAGTTCGCATCCCTGGCGAGCGTGCTTTCCTTCGCTTACTCGACAGCCCCGTTGAACATCGCCCCGGGCGGATCCGTGACTCTGGGCACCGGCGGCACCGTAGCGGTAGGAAGCGGCGGCACGGTGACCCTCAGCAGCGGCGGAAACGTGACTCTGAGCAGCGCCGGCACCATCGCCCTGGGAAGCGGCGGAAGTGTCACGCTCAACAACGGCGGCACTGTCACGCTGCCCCCGAGCGGCGGCACCATCGCTTTGGGCAGCGGCGGAACGGCAGCGCTGAGCAGCGGCGGTATCGTCACGCTCAGCAGTAGCGGCACCATCGCCCTGGGCAGCGGCGGCACCGTAGCCCTGGGCAGCGCCGGCACCGTCACGCTCAGCAGCGGCGGCATCATTGCTCTCGGCAGCGGCGGCTCGGTAACGGTTCCCGCAGGCGGCAGCTACACACTTCCCGATAGCGGCGGAACTGTTACGCTGGACAGCGCCGGTACAGTAGCGCTGGGCAGCGGCGGCATCTTCGCAATCGGCGGCAGCGGCATCATTGCCCTCGGCAGCGGTGGCACCGTTGGCTTGAGCAGCGGCGGCGACGTGACGCTGAGCAGCGGCGGCATTGTCGCACTTGGCAGCGGCGGCATCGTTGCGTTGGGCAGCGGTGGCAACTTCACGCTGAGCGGCAGCGGCACGATTGCACTGGGAAGTGGCGGAATCGTTGCCCTCGGCAGCGGCGGATCCGTCACCCTCGGCAGCGGGGGCATCGTAGCGCTGGGCAGCGGCGGCAATGTCACCATTAGCAGCGGAGGAACGGCCACCCTAAGCGGTGGCGGAACGGTCAGTAGTGGCGGCACCATCGCTCTTGGGAGCGGCGGCACCGTCACGTTCAGCAGCGGCGGCATTGTTGCCCTTGGCAGCGGCGGCTCCGTCACGCTCGGCAGCGGCGGCACGGTCACGCTCGGCAGCGGCGGCACCGTAGCGCTGGGCAGCGGCGGAAACGTCACTCTTAGCGGCGCCGGCACCATCGCCCTCGGCAGCGGAGGTATCGTGGCCTTGGGCAGCGGCGGCACGGTGGCGCTAGGCAGCGGCGGCGTCGTGGCGCTGGGTAGCGGCGGCATCGTCGCCCTCGGCAGTGGAGGCACAGTAGCCCTCGGCAGCGGTGGCACCGTCGCCCTCGGCAGCGGCGGCACAGTCGCGCTCGGCAGCGGGGGCGCAGCCACCAACGAGCTGGATTACGACACCGCCAACTCGTATGTTCGTCCGCCGGTATCACCCAGCGAAACCCCGATGGCAATGCCCACCGGCCAGCAGGTCGTGGTCAACTGGAGTGCGCCTGCTTTCGGCGTGGTTGCCACTTACAGCGTCTATCGCAGCTCTGATGGAGCAACCCCGATTTTGATTGGCAGCGTCAGCGGCGTGAACGGAAATCCGCCGGCAACAACATTTACCGACACCAATCCCGATCTGACATCAACCACCGTGGTCTACACCATCGCGACCATCCTCGTTCCGGACTCAAATGGCAATCAACGGCAAAGTCCGCCCTCGCCGCCGGCGATGTTAAAAAATAATCAGACCATCGTTCTTGACTCCTTGCCGAGTTCAGTCCTGATTTCGAGTTCGCCGCTCACGGTCACCGCGACTGCCGAGACCAACAACCTCCCGAATTTCTTAGAGGTCGGCTTCAGCGCTTCAGGAAACTGCTCCATCGGCAGCCAGTCGATCGACCCGGCGAGCGGCATCTCCTCAGCCAGCGTCACTCTCACCAGCACGGGAAGCTGCACCATCACCGCGGCGCAGGCCGGCTCCAGCTCTTACAATGCGGCCGACCCCGCGTCAGGTACATTCTCCATCCTGCCTGCGGGTTCCAACATCCAATCGCAAACCATCGCCTTTGGGCCGTTGCCGAATGTACAGTATGGCGGCACCTTCTCGTTGAGCGCGACTGCCTCCTCCGGACTGACAGTCACGTTCTCAACCTCCGGGCCATGCACAACTGGCGGCGCCACAACCGGAGTCGGCTTGTGCACGATCACCGCGAATGTGCTGGGAAACAGCACATATAGTGCCGCCACGGCGACGCAGTCGTTCTCCGTGCTCCCCGCGGTCATCAAGGTGTCTGCAGCCAGCCCGACGATCAACTACGGCCAACCAATCCCCGCGTTGACCTACAGTCTCAGCGGCTTTGTGAATAGTGATCCGACCTCGGTGGTGAGCGGCACAGCGGCGCTCTCCACGACCGCAACTGCAACGAGCAATGTGGGCAGCTATCCCGTCACGGTAGCGACCGGCACGTTGGCCGCAACGAATTATTCCTTCCTTTTTGTGCCCGGTACGTTGACCATACAGCTGGCTAGTCAGGCGACGCTGATGCTGAGCGCGGGCTCGCCGCTGACCTACAACCAGAGCGAAGCCCTGATCGTGACCGGCGGCAGCACCGGGCTCGCGGTGACCTACACGGTGACCGGGAACTCCGGCGGCTCCTGCTCTGTTAGCAGCGGTCAGCTTACGGCCAACAGCGGTACCGGCAGTTGCACCGTGTCGGCGACCATGCCCGGCAACAACAACTACAACTCGGTCAACAGTAACTCGGGCACGGTCAACCTGCAGCCGGCGAGTCAGACGATCAGGTTTACCACACCCCCTCCGGTCGCGGCAGCCTACAACACGAGCTTTACGGTGGCGGCCACAGGCGGCGCCAGCGGGAACCCGGTGACCTTCGTTAATTCCGGGATTGGGGCGTGCAGCGTAACGGCGGGTACAGTGCCGGGCACGGCTACCTACACCATGACCAACAGTACGGGAGTCTGCTCGGTGATCGCCAACCAGGCGGGGAACACCAACTACGCTGTGGCGTCGCTCACAATATCTGTAACCGCAGCAGGACCAGCGATCACCGTGTCTCCGTCGAGTATCAACTTCGGCCCGGTAGCTGTGGGAAGCATCACGACTGAGACCGTGACAGTGAGCAACACTGGAACCGCGGCTGCCACCATCAGCACGCCTCTCATTACCCTTCTGCAGGCAGGGAAATCTGACGAGTTTGTTGTGGTCAATTACTGCCTGTTGCCGTTAGCCGGGGGTAAATCCTGCACGATTTCGGTCTCCTTCATCGCGGGTGCGTACTACAGCACTCCGCAAACTGCGACCCTGGAGATAATGGACAATGCGCCTGGCAGTCCGCAGATGGTCACGCTGAGCGCCACTGTTCTGGATCCGCAGACAATCACATTCACCACCAACCCACCGGCAAGCGCCGCCTACAACGCGAGCTTCACGGTGGCGGCGAAAGCTTCGAGCGGGCTCGCTGTCGCATTCACCAGTTCCGGGGCATGCAGCAATTTGGGCGCAACCTACACGATGACCGGCGCCACGGGAACGTGCTCGGTGATCGCCAATCAGGCGGGCAACTCTAGCTACTCGGCAGCGCCGCAGGTTACAAAGTCAGTAACCGCGACTAAAGCCACGCAGACCATCACATTCACCACCAGCCCCCCGGTGAGCGCCGCCTACAATGGCAGCTTCACGGTGGTGGCCTCGGCCTCCAGCGGGCTCGCGGTCACATTCACGAATTCCGGGGCGTGCAGCGTGACGGCGGGTACAGCGCCAGGCACAGCAACCTACACGATGACCAGCGGCACGGGAACGTGCTCAGTCATTGCCAACCAGGCTGGCAACTCCGACTATTCGGCAGCGCCACAGGTTACAAAGTCAGTAACCGCGACTAAGGCCACGCAGACGATCACAGTCACCACCAACCCTCCGGCGAGCGCCGCCTACAAGACCAGCTTCACGGTTGCGGTCTCCACCTCCAGCGGGCTCGTGGTCACATTCACCAGTTCCGGTGTGTGCAGCGTAACAGCGGGCACAACGCCGGGCACAGCAACCTACACGATGGCCAGCGGCACGGGAACATGCACGGTGATTGCCAACCAGGCGGGCAACTCCGACTACTCGGCAGCGCCACAGGTTACAAAGTCAGTAACTGCAACTCTGGCTGCGCAGGCGATCACATTCACCACCAACCCACCGGCGAGCGCCGCCTACAAAAGCAGCTTCACGGTGGTGGCCTCGGCTTCTAGCGGGCTCGCGGTCAAATTCACCAGTTCCGGAGCATGCAGCAATTCAGGTGCAACCTATACGATGACCAGCAGCACGGGGACATGCTCAGTAATCGCCAATCAGGCAGGAAGCTCTAACTACGCGTCAGCGCCGCAGGTCACGCTGGCCGTACCCGCGACCTGATCACCTGCGACCCACACTCCAACGAGTACGAGTTTCGGCAGCAAGGGGCACGCGAGCATGGAACGGCGGCTCAGGGGCTGAGAACCACGGGTGCCGATAAACACCGGCACTCTTTTTGCCTTGTCTTTATTGAGATCTGGATGGGACGCAAGCGTTGATGCGGAGCCTTCGATTCCGCGGTGGATTATTGGCCCAGGCGGCGCCGGATGTCTGCAGCCAGAGGGTCGTCCGTCGACTGCCCGCGGATGCTGAGGTAGCTCTTGTATGAATTCGCGAACCCCTCGCTCTTCAACCCTTCCCGCACGCGCCCCTCGTAGTAATACACGGGCGGAAAATATGCATACGTCGGCACGTTATCCATAAACAGTTCGATAGCTTCGCCCTTCCGCTTCAGGCATGTATCGAACTCCGAGTCGGCCTCGGTGAATGCTCCCGCTTCGAAATATGCCCGTCCAAGATCGTAGTGGCCGATCCAGGTGTCCAGCAGGTTATTCGCAGCAGTAATCTGTCTGATCGCCTCATTGGTGTCTTTGCGCTTCAGGGCGATCAGCCCCTGAACGGTCTTGCCGTAAGCCTGCGCCTCGCTCGACAACGCCGCAGACAGGCTCGTCGCCAGCTTTTGCGCTTTCGCGAACTCATCCAGGTCCACATAGCTTCTGGCCGCCAGGAACTCAATCTGGATCGACTGGCTCTTCGCTAGTGCCTTCTCGAGGTCAGAGAGCGCTGCCGAATGGTTTCCCTCGATGGTTTCGATGTTTCCCAGCGCCGCGTACTTTCTTGCCGCGTTGTCGTCCATCTTCGCCGACACATCGCCAGCCGCTCCTTGTGAGAGGATGCGCGCGGCATCGGCGTACTTCCCTTGATACGCGGAAAGATCGGCGAGCCCCGCGGCCGCGGTGGATGCAGCTACCGGTCCAAAACTTTCAAGATGATGATATGTCGCGGCTGCTTTGTCGGTCTGCCCCTGGCCGAGTTGCGCTTCGGCGAGCACCAGGTATCCCTGCGCGGCCTTTGGGTTGATCTGGAGCGCGTACTGCGCTTCTTTATCGCTCGCGGTAAAGTCTCCTGCGAAAGCGCTGATGAATGCCAGGTTCACCGCTGGCCCCACCCCTTTGGGAACAATCTGTACCGCATGTTGCGCTGCCGCCAGCGCCTTCGGCGCGTCGCGCAACTGTACATAACAGCTGGCAAGATTGTTCTGGCCGACGCGATCGGCAGGATAGTCGGTAACCAGCTTCTTATATTCCTCGACGCACTTCTGCCAGTCACCCGCGGTCAAATAATAAAGTCCCCGGTCGCGAAGCTTCTCCCGATCGGTCATGTTGCTCTCGTGTTGCATGGCCAGCTTCATGTAGTTCAACGCATCCCCGGGTCTGCCCAGATTCTGGGCCATGGCACCCATGCCGGTGTACGCGCGCGCGAAATTCGGATCCAGTTGCGCGGCTTTCTGAAACGAATCGAATGCCTCCTGGAATTTGCCTGCAAACTGCTCATCGACCCCGAGAGCGTCCTCGTGAACGGCCTCTAAAGACGCTGCGGTGAAGCCTCCGCTGACCTCATTGAACTGCACCGAGGGCGGCGTCGAATCGCCCAGAGCCTTACGGAGCGGCACCGCCAGCTTGGGCAGACTGGTGAGAATCTCGTTTTTATTGGCGACGCTGACTTCCGATCTGGCCAGCACCTTGCCACTAACGCCGTCCATGGCAATCGCCGTGATGTTGTACTCATCCCCTCGCAGAGCAATCTCGCCGGTAATCACCGCGTTGATGTCCTGGCTCATCGCCACCTGTCGCACGGTGTGCTCGTCGAGTTTGTTTGTGGGGTTCGGAAGCTTCCCGGCCAGCCTTCGCGCATCCTCGCGGCCATAGACGTTGATGAAGCTGGCGCCTTCCAGGGCCAGGCCGAGCATCGGCTCCAATGTGTTATCCAGAACCGGGTCGCCGGTATGGTTTTCGAAGTCGCCAATCAGGACCGAGACCGGGACATGCGCCGCTGACTTCGCGGCCTGTTGCCTCCTGGCGACGAACCAGCCAATGCCAACTGCGACTACCAAAATCAGGACGCCCGAGATCGCATAGCGCGTCCAGGGAACCTCGCGCATGCGGATCATGCGCAGCCGCATCGAGGATGCGGCAACCTTCTTCCCGCCGCTGCTTTGCCACGCGCGAAGATCCGCATCCAGTTCTGCCGCGTCCTGGTAACGGTTCGCCGGGTCCTTCTCAAGACATTTGGCGACGATATTGCTCAATGAGCTCGGGATGTTCTTATCGACATCCGTCAGGGGCACGGCCCGCTGTTGCGTGCGCTTGACCAGGCTCGCGATTGCGCTCTCGGCATGGAAAGGCATGATCCCGGCCACCAACTCATAGAGGATCAAGCCGAGCGTGAAAATATCGGAGCTGGCTTTGAGCTCTTTCCCCTGCGCCTGCTCCGGAGACATGTATTCAATCGTGCCCATCATTGCGCCGGTCTGGGTCATCCCCTCGCCGCGTACGGTGCGGGCCAATCCGAAATCCATCACCACGACCCGGCCGTTCGCGTCGCGCATGATATTGCCGGGCTTCAGATCGCGGTGGATGATTCCTTCGCGGTGGGCAGCAGCCAGTCCCGCGGCCACCTGTTCCATTATGTTGACGGCTTCCGCGGCTTCCAATTTTCCCCGCTGGCTCAAAAGTTGATGGAGGTTCTGGCCCTCGATGTACTCCATCGTGATGAACTTGGTTCTGCCGTCTTCCCCAAGATCGAAAATTCTGATGATGTTGCGGTCGGTGACCTGGCGTGCAAGGATCAGCTCCTGCTTGAAGCGCTGCAGGATTTGAGGATCGTTGGCAAGCTCAGGCCGGATGACTTTGAGAGCGACCTCTCGATCCAATTCCCGGTCCCGTGCCTTGTAAACCGCCCCCATCCCGCCTTCGCCCAGGGTCTTGATGATTTCGTAGCGGTTCGCAAAAACCGTCCCCGGCCGCAGGGCAGAGCCGCTGCCCATGCCCGCTGCGGCATTTCCGGCGAGCTGCACCGGTGTTCCGGGAGGCAAAGTAAGACCGGTATCGAACGGTCCTGTGCGCGCCGTGGGCAGCATGGTGGGCGCCTCACCGTCCCCATAAGTTGGAGCTTCGGGAAATCCGTCGGACGGCTGTGCCGGCGCCGCGGATACCTGCGCTCTCGGGTCGCTCTGTCCTGAAGCAGGAGCAGCGGAAACGCTTTTCTCGACTACAATCGTCGGCGCTTCCGGCTCGTACTTCTGCTCTTTTGGGTCGTTCATGCCTGATCCGCCCCATGTAGCTGTCTAGCTATAAAAATGTGATGAAAGGTGCTGTTTTCGACCCCGTTCCACTGCAGCCAAGCCTGCGTAAAAGGTAGCTGAGGGTACACTTTCGCAGTATATACCGTATATACCTCAGTTGATTCTGGAGTTACAGATTGACGGGCGCCGTGCTGGAGATAGCCAGAGTGGCCCTGCCTGCGGTGATCCCGGTAGTGGTCAAGCCGAAGCTCAGCGAGGGTAGACGTCAGATCGCAGACATCCGCAGGCTTCCGATCAAGGCGAACCCATGCAAAACTGGGCGGGAATAGACAGTTTGGGTTGAAGCTTGGGTCGGAGGATGGTGCAAGGGAGGATAATAAAATTGCTAAACTATTGGAATTAAATGGGGACGACTGGATTAATACCGGGACGTAATTATGACAATCTAAAGTACTTATAGTTCTAGCCATGCTAAATACCCCCACATGTACCCCCAGCCGACCATCGCGGCAGCAATTCACACCCCAACTCCCGTGCCAGGCCGCGAAGGAATCATGGCAACTCTCCAAGGAGGTCGCAGCATGTCTTCACCACCAGGTCTCGATATGCCTCAAGGGACTCGCCAATGGGCAGCATCTCCTCGGTGGCCGGCGGTCGATAAAGTACATCGGAGCGCCAGGATGTGGTGCAAGATACAACTTCTCCGATAAAACACGTCCGATGACTGCGCTTCAGTAGCCCTACGAATTGCCAGCTTCTTACGGCAGTCCCAACTCTCCAGTAATCAGTGATTTCACGGATACTCGCCACTACCAGGTTTGTGAAAATATGAATTTGGAGGCAATTGATGAAAGAACAGCACAATGCACTGATCGCCACGGCTCCTAGAGTTGCTGATGGCCACAACGAACCGCGGGAATCTTCAGTAGCGCAGGACCACATCTATTTCGAGAAATCAGAATACCCGCAGAGCCAACGCAACAGTGGTGGCATGAGCAACATGAAAAGCGACCCCTCTGTGTCGATGACGATTGATGAACTGGAGGTGAATTTCACCTCCAATAGCTTGACCGGCCTTGTGCTCAGCCGGGCGGAAGCACTGGGTCATGATCATGTGCTCGCGGAATTGCATGAACTTCTCGACGAGGCCGAGGCCGATGCGGCCGAGCCGACGGATGGTCGAATCAAGACAATTCTCAAAGATCGAGTCCTGGTCTTGGAGAATTGTATGGATGCGCTTGAAAACCGACTGGCCGACTACCTTGGCAGCCATATCCGCGTGCGTGCCTGGATTAACCGGATAGGCTCCAGAGTACGACTTGAAGACGTCATAGCCGTTGGCGGGAAGCGAGTGGCGCGCCACATTTCGATTCCGGCGCGGACCTGGGGGCGTGGATTGCATGACGGACAATTCATTGAGTTCGAAGCCGACGTTACAAGGCGCGGGGATGGAGAGGTGGTTCTATCGCGGCCTTCGCGGGTCCTGGTGTATAAGAACGTGTTGCAATTTAAGGCGGCGTAGAAGCAGAAGATTGACTCCAGGTCTTGTGGTGCGGAAGGCCTTTCGGTCTGGATTTCTCGACGGATTCAATCCCTGCATTCGGATATTCAGGCTGGTCCGGGTTCCCGGATCTGCTTCATAGGAACAGATAAGGCTGAAGCTACGCATGGAGGCCTGATCCATGCTTCTGACCGATGTGACAGAGTTCAATTATCTTGGTTTCGATCGGGTATCGGGGATTGGGTGTCGCATCTGGCCCGATGGCATCGATTAGCATCTTTCTTGCCGTATCCTGTCCTGTGAAGCTGCACCATGCGTCTCTCATGCCGCGCCAATAGATTTCATAGTCAAACGCATCAACCGCCCAGTTGTCCATGACCACATACAGATTTGGCAATAGGAAATGGCACATCTTGCCTGCGAAAACGGATGAGCCCTTGATTCCATAAGCCAAGGAATACAATGGCGCGTCTCCTTTCCACCCTCTTGCCTGCACTTCGCGGAACAATGAACGGTCTCAACTCAAGATTCCCTGGCCGCAACGCGCCGCTCCATTCGTAGAGAGGCTGAACCCGCTGTGCTCCACCTCTTCACGCGCAATCTGCTAACTCCGGTCCGCATGACCAACGTGAAAGCGTCCATAATTAAAGCATTGGTACGTGTAGTGGTAACCATGTGTATGGTCAGTCCCGTTTTCCTAAGCTAACGTCAGATCTTGATGAAGATTCTGTTGCGGTATAGGACATAGGTGAAAATCCAGCAGACTGCCACAAATCCAAGGGAGTAAAGCAGCGAGGCGAATGCCGTATCGGGTGCGATGCTTACTATTGCTCGATAAAGAGTTTGCTGCAAATTGATCCCCGCATAAGTATGGATGCTGTTGAGCGTTGACGACAATAGCTCTGAGAACACATAGGCCGCGATGGCGTTGGTTCCGAAGACCGTTAGTGGTGTGAAGAAGCGTGATCCACGGTATCGCTGCGGCCCGGATTCGACGGCACTGCCATCATCGACGACGAGCAATATAGAGAGTGCAAGCAGCAGAAGGCTGAGCCCGCCTGCGAAAAGTACATAGGAACTCGTCCACAACCTTTTGTTAATCGGAAAGGTGAAATTCCATAATCCACCAAGCAGGACTGCGATAATGCCGGCGATGGCGATGCCCCTGACCTTTCGCATGAGGCTACGGGATGTGCGGAGCCACTGGCCGGTCAGCATGCCAAGGAGTGTGATGCCGATTGCGGGCAGGGTGCCCAGCACACCTTCCGGATCGCCTTTGCCTTGGCCTTGAAACAAGTGGGGAGTGGAGAATATCTGGTGGTCGAGCCATGCTGACAGGTTGCCATCGCGATCGAGTAGCGGAACGCTGTGCGTTGGAACCCCGTAACCAGGTACGGGTACAAAGCGCATCAGCATCCAGTAGCCGATAAGCAACCCGGCCATGATCGCTGCTTTATCGCGCCATCCTGGGCTCAACAGGTAGAACGTCGCAACAACCAGATAGCAGATTGCAATACGCTGAAGCACCCCGACGAAACGCATCGTGGGGAGATCGAACAAAGGGAAACTGTTGACCAATATGCCGAGCAGGAACAGGATGACGGCGCGCTTCAGAACCTGAAGAAATAGCTCCCGCTTTGTGATGCCTCGTGACAGCCTTGACGACAGCGAAAGAAGCGTGGTGATTCCAACAATGAAAAGGAATGCCGGGAAGACGAGGTCGGTCGGCGTAAACCCGTTCCAAAAGGCATGGTGCAACGGCCGGTAAGCCAATGTGAAGTCGCCGGCGTTGTTAACGAGAATCATAAAAGCGATGGTGAGACCGCGAAAAAGGTCGAGCGAGAGCAATCTGCCTGGCTGCAGCGAGGCCAGAGATTCGCTTTCAATTTGCGCATGAGGCGATCGGATGGTTACGGCACTCGGATTCAACGTTCTGCTCCTGTTTGGCCTTTTGCCCCGGCCGGCAGTGAAGGAAGCGGTGCAAGATTCAGATTTTGTGCGATCGCCAAAGCAGCCAAATATGTGTCACCACGAGGCTTTGCGCTGTAAAGAGTCCGGCTTCGATTCCAAGTGTCCCCAAAAGCGTACCAATCTATATTTTGTGGAGCCTCTCCAGTTTTGAGAGACCTGGACAGCGAGTCGAAGTAGAGCTTCCAGCGTGGAAGGTAATAGTCGCTCGTCATTCCGGCCCAGTCGCGATTCCCGTAATCATGCAGGCCGGTCTCGCTGGCGCCGCGATCTCCCCACGTCGTCAGGATGGAGCGCGCATCATAATTAAGGCGGGCCAACTCGGCTGGAGACGAGGCCCATGGTGCTACGCGGGCCAGCCAGCCACCAAGCAGGAAGCTCTGGTTTGTCTGGAGCAGGTCATTCTGCAATTGCATGCGATGAAGCCAATCCGTTGTGAGTCTGGAGAAAGCCACTTCATCCTTGGCTTCGTAAGCCTGCTTGATCTGGGGAAGCATCGCGCGGCTCTCGTTTGCCATCACCTGACGTGCAACGTGAACTAGATCGAATTGATAGGTCTCTTCCTTTCGCAACGCCGGTGCGACCTGCAGCAATTCAGTCAGTGCCGGCTTGAGATCGTCGGGGTTATAGCGCATGCCATCGGGAGCCCAGGTGGAGGCTCGCATTGTAGTCAGGGATGGTTGTGCGTTGAAGAGCGACTCCTGCCCTGAATCGCGCTCGCCGTGGTTCAGGATGCCATCGGCACGTAGGCCGTATGCAGTTTTGAGCAGGATCTGCCAGGCGCGCTGCGCATGTGGATCGTAGGAGCCATAACGGCGGACCGCATAAGCATCCGTCCAGGACGCCAGATCGACCGGTTGCTCATGCCAGGCCATTTCAGTGTAAAGATCGAAGGCAAAGGGATTCGTGTCCATGCCCTCGTTAAAAATGGCGGTTCCGGCGATGTGGCTGCCTGGCTGGCTCGCCATGCGCGGAAAGCGCACCGCATAGTCGTAGAGGGAAGCCCCCAAGGTGGTGCGCCCGCCGAACTCCCATAGCCCGCCGAAAAGCCAGGATGCGCCTTGAAATCTCTGGTCTCGATCTTCACGTGGTACACGGCCCTGCTCGATATCGAGGACGAGCAGATGGCTGGTTTCTATTCCCGCAAGCAGTTCAGGCTTGGGCTGTGACCCCCAGGCCATCAGCATCCAGAAAGCGCCTGGGTGGGCTCGATCAAGTGCCTGCTGCACCTTTGTCGCAGCGGCGCCTACAGGAACGTCGCCAGCAGTCCCGCCCTCCTGGAAAATCTCCATATCGTAGATAGTCGAGTCCCCATAGAGCGCGCTTTGATGCTGGTAGAACGACTTGGCAAGCCTGTCGAATTCCGGGTCGCGCGGGTCGAGCCAGCCAGGACGGGTAAAGCCGACCCATTTTCCCTGCGTGATCACGTGTGCACCCGGGTTCAGCTGGGCGAAATCAGACGGAACTATCCCGTAGTAGCCAGGAAGAACCGGAGTGATGCCAAGACTGCGCATTGCAGCAATGGTCTGCTTCGCTGACGCGGATCGTCTGTTGAGCAGCTCCATGGAGATCGGCTCTTCAAAGCAGCACATATTGCCCATAAGCTCCCAGGGCTGGTGTGCGGGTTCTACGATCCAGCGCCGGATTGCTTCGTCTGAGTAACCGGCGTCACGAAAGGTCTGATAAAGAACCATATCTGTGCCGCGCTGAAACAGGATGGCATTGGTACCACTCATCGCGAGGATATCGATCTCGTGTTGCCACCGTTGCTCGCTCCAATATGGGGCTGCATATCCATCTACAGTTTCGTTGAGCACATATCTCCACGGATAAATCGCAGGCTTCTCGATGGGAGCCGGCGGAGAAGGCAGGCGAAGGTTGGATGAGCCGAGTTGCGAACCATCCGGCGTCATCTGCAAGTGGGCTACATACTTCAGGTACCAGTTGACACCATAAAGCAACGTGGGTTGCGTGGCTGCCTCGACGTGGATGCGCCCTTTTCTTCCCGTAATGCGGAAGTAATCCTTGTGGTCCGGCTTCTGGACGAGCTTGAGCTCAAACTGCGGTGCGAGTTTTGGCATGAGGCGCTGCAGTACGCCCATCGCCGGCAAAGCTGCCGGCTCGGACGGGAGATTCGGCACAAGGAGCAGACCCAGCAGAAATGACGTGAGAAGATGCTTCAGGTTCATTTTCAATATCCCTTTACCAGCAACTTTCCAACACCCTAAGGAAGTTCGAAAGTGCGAAAGACTGTGGCACTAACAAAGTTGAGACTTGTGCAATGTCTCCTTATCCATGACAGAGCAAAGAGAATTGCGAGTTATGCTCCCGTTGGCATGATTGTTATGAAGATCAACGTCGGTCGTGGCAAAGGTAATGCTAAAATCGGATTCGCCATTCTACCGGGCCGTCCGCGCCTGTGAAGCTCAGGCGGCCGAATCCGCCCTCCTGATGCCACTCGGCGTCGATCGCCTTGCCGATTTTTAAGCTCACTTGCACCAACGATTTCTTATAACCATCCGGAATGCTGAACCACAACGTGTAAGGTTCGCCGGGAATTGTGGCCGACTCTCCGTGTAGCTCCTTTTCAGTTCCATTCCATCCCTGACTCAAGATAGAGTAGGTACCCGAAATGTGGCGTGAGTTTCCGATCAGTTGCGGCCGGTCGGCAAGAGGGTGAATCAGCAGTACTCTTGTGTCGTGTGACGCGATTGAAAGATCGATCTTATCTTCGAAGATACCTAGCGGTTGCTGCTTCCAAAAGTCAAAGATGACGTACCTGCGCCCTGGCGCCACTCCTAACTGGCCAAAATCGAGTCTGCGTTCGGTTGTGTCGCTCATCCAGTTGGTTTCCGCCACTACATCGTAGACTCCTGCCGATGAGTTAACTTTCAGATCCATTAGCTCAGGGTAATGATTGATGTAGTAGTCGGATTGAAAATGTTTAAACGTATCCCAATCGCTATTTGACCCACGGCTGAATAAGTCGATCGGAAGAATTGGCAACGTCGGCATTGTTGCCTGGAGGAGCTTTACCCGCTCCCTCGGTAATTCCGGCATTACGCTACCGACCGAATACACCACCCCTGTGAGAGCGTCATACGTCACCAGCGTCCGCGCCTCCGCCAGGGTAACTCCCAGCCCCGTTGGCGGATCCTCGCGTGATCGCACCACGTCCACGACGACTGCGGCGCGCTTGGCCGCGGCCTGCGTCATCGTCATTGGCTCGCTGAGTTCCAGTCCTTCGCCGGGCATGACGTAGCTGACCATATGGTTCAGGAAGAGATTGCTGCCAATTGAACTGAACAGTGAGTGCATTCCCTGCCAGTTGCCGTAAAGATCCATGCCATTAAAGTACGCGTCGAAGAATCCCATACCGTTCAGCGGAGTTCCGGCGGGACACACTTCAATGAAGCGCTCCCTGCCGATTGTCTGCCGTATCAGCGCGAGTCTCTCGCGATAGTTTTCAACGAAATCAATCGACGGGGAATGCAAACGGCTCTTATCAACAGTCGGTGCATACGCCGGCAGAGCGTGCTCGCCGTCAAACATGTAGTAGTCAAAGCCCATAGTGTCGAGCTTGGTGAACAATGATTTCAAATGCTCGAATACGTGAGGGTTTGTTGAGTCAAGCGCGGGAGTGGAGTAGTCCTGAAGTACCTTGTCTTGCTTGTCGTAGAGATACCAGTCGGGATGCTCTTTTAGAGCCGAACCGTATGAGTTGGGCACAAGCCATATCCCCGCCTTCAGTCCGTCGGCATGAATATGGTTTGTCAGCCATTCAGGGTCGTGCGGGAAGCGATCTGAATTCCAGTGCAGCCATGTATGTCCCACTTCTTCGGGGTGAGGAGCTGAGTGATCTTGAGAATGCGTATCTGCCGAATAATTGAAATCGGCGTCTCGGTCATAGCCGTCGTCCAGCCTCACATATTCCAGTCCATATTGCTTCAGATTCTTCGATAGCCAATCGGCATTGCGGATAATATCCTGCTCGGTGACGGTTGCGTAGTAATTGAGCCAGCTTGCCCAGACTATCGGCGCGGATGGAAAATTTGTATCGTCATAGCGAGTGTAAAAAGGCACTCCCAGCACCTGGGTATAGTAATTCGGCGTAAGTTGGATCGTGGCGCTGTCGCGGACCGGGATCGTCAACGCATAAGCGTCCTTCGAGCCCTCATCTGCTTGCAAGGCTGCGTCTTCGCCAAAGTCGATGGCTATGTCTGTTTTACGATCGAATAAACTGTGCATCCCCGCGCCGGACACATGGCCAAGTCCCATATGCATTACTTCAGGGTGGCGGCGCGGAAGATAAGATTGATTGCTGGTCTGTGTGCCCCCATAGGCTCCGACTATTTCCTTGGTTCCTTGCCATTGCACGGGCTCGCCTTGCCGGTCAAGCAGGATAGCGATTGTTCGGTCAGTCGAAGAAGCGGCCCATCCCGTCAGCACTCCGTGGAAGCCTGTAGTTGAGACGGCAACCTTTCCAGGAAGTGCAGCAAAAACCCATGCCGTCTTTGGTGCGATTGTCTCAATGATCAATTGCTGCTTGGCGTTTATGCTCGCGGAGAAATGGGTGAGCCTGTGAAGGCCCGATGGGGTTTCCTCATTGAGTTGGATATGCTGGGCCACGCTTCCCAGGTCCTTGGCGGAGATAGTCAGTGAAGAGCTCTCTAGGGAGCACTCGATCGTCCATCCGTTTTCTTGCAAGGAGACGGGCGCAGCGGCCTGGCCCCACACCCGCACCGAAAACATGCTCGTAAAAAATACGATGCACCACTGAACACACCTTACGCCTACCAGTCTTCTCACGACTTCCTCCTGGGTGTCCAAATGTTTGTTGGCACGATAAATTATCATACCGCGCTATTTTTTGTCATGCGATCGAGTAGAAGGATCAGGGCCGACCTAATAAATGAAAAAGCCCAGTTATGTAGTCGACTGGGCTTTCTCTGTATCTCCACGAAGGCACATCCTACCGGATCGGACGTTCAGGAACGTTACTGCGACGATGATGTTGATTTGTACTTCGAAACCCGGCCTATGTTAGGACAAGTGCTCCTTTTACTTGTCATATCAGAAGGTAAGCTTCATTCCTAGCTGCAGGACTCTTGGCTGAATCGGGCCGATCGTCGTGATTTGCCCAAAATTGGCAATTGACGACGGATCGTTAGCCGGTTGTCCAAAGTTCGGATGATTGAACGCATTGAACGCCTCGCAGCGGAATTGAAGGTTATACCGCCTCACGATTTGCCAGTTTTTCGTCAAAGCCAGATCCCCGGTATTCGTACCTGGTCCTTTAAGAAAGTCCACGCCGGTATTCCCGTATGTTCCTGGGGGATTTACTACAAACGCCAAAGGGTTGAAATAATGCGTAAGCCACTGCGATTTGCTGCCCTGGTGCACGTTCCATGGCTGGTTAGGAACAAGGTTGCCACGGTCTTGACCCGTTTGAGTTTCAGAGTTGTTATTTCCATCTCCTCCAACGATACCAAACGGAAGCCCTGACTGGAACGTCCAGATACCGCTGATTCCCCATCGTCCAGCTATTTCCCTAAGTGCAATGCTGTGTCCAGCTAGGGCAGGCGATTCGTAAGTGAAATTTGTAACTGAGACCAGAGGAATGTTGTAACTAGCTATACCGCGGCTAAACCCGACATCGTTTGGTTTAGCAAGAGCTGCATAGTTCCATACCGAGTTATTTAAGGACTGTGTGTCGATGGTTTTAGACCATGTGAAATTCGACTGGAGCGTCAGTCCCTTGTAGGGCCGCAGATCTATACCGGTTTGCAGGGCATTGTAGGATGCAGTTCCGACGCTGTTATCTTGCTCAATCTGATTGAAGTTTGGGTAGGTCGTGCGATTCCCGCCATCTGCAAAGACCCCTGGATTTCGATCCAGAAGGACAGTTTGATGGTCAGACTCGCTCCCCACGTAGGCAATGTGAAACAAAAGGTTTGAGGTGAGCCGCTGCTCAACGGATAGCGTCCAGCTTTGAGTTTCCGGCAGGCGAAAATTCGTGGCAAAGACCGACGGTATAGAAGTTGGTAACGAGAAGACGGCCTTATTTGCTGGAATATTCGGGTTTTGGAGAAAATCCTGAGGCGTGACGAAAACACTCACCCCTCCGGTTGGCGCATAGCTAGCCCATGGATTATCGAAGGAAACGGTATTGGAAGCTGTAGAGTTTATATTATAAATTGGCGCAAACGGGGCGAGACCAACAACGTTGGTGTAGAACGCCGATGAAAGAGGCGCCGCGTACATACCGAAACCTGCACGCAACGCAAGCTTGGGACCAATGGGCATCCAGGCTATTCCGACACGCGGCATAAAGAATTTGTAGTCCGATGGCCTGAGAGCGTCATTTACCCCTGGATCACCAGGGAAGACCAAATCCAGTGGTGCCGTCGGATAACGCTGGCTTTGCTCTCCTGGTATCCATGAGCCGCCTCCATTGAGGGATCTTGGGGCCATATCCGGCTCCCATCGCAACCCCATAGTCAGCGTTAAATTGGGCTTTATTTTATATTCGTCCTGCGCATAGATGCCTAGTTGCAAGCCCTCCACTCGCTCACTTTCATCTACCCCTTGCTGAAAGCCGGTTACATAACCCAGAAGATAATCCGCCAGTGCATTTCCTGTTACCTGTCCACTGATGTAGATAGATGGTTGTGTAGGATAATCGGTGTGAGCGTTATCCCATTGATGAGCAAAATCGACACCCGCGGTAATTATATGATTCCCCTTTGATGTAGTCGTATGATCGGAAAGGAACCAGGTAGTTCTGGTATTAACATTCGGCGCGTACCAACCGCTACTGAAGTCGCTGCCTACATACAGTCCATCCATGTAGCAATCGCCTGGGTCCACAACATTTATATATTCGGAGAGACAGAACGGTTTTCCTTCCTTCGTGTAGTCGTGGCTGGCTGTGTTTACAATATTACTAATCCAGGCTGCTGAAATCACATTGACAAACTTTGGAGTTGGAAGCCAGGTGTGGCTTACAGCTTCGTTATAGATCTTTGCGATTTCTCCGGCGCCGGCGCTGCTGGCCGCGACCATATTGCCGTCGTCAGGAAGGGTTGGGTGGAGATACTCCTGTACAAAGTTGCGGGCGAAAAGGCGTTGGCTGTTCGATATTGTGTAGTCTAAACGAGCCGTGAGTTCTTTGTAGGTGCTAAGAATACCGGGAGCAGAGGTGTTGAGCTGCCCAGTTGCTGGATCTTGTCCCAGGGGAAGCAAATCATTTGCTATGGCAACCGCACCTTTGCTGAACAGGGACGGATCAACCTGATTCGGCACATTATTCACTGTGGCAAATGGCGCCGGAAGCGTCTCCGGAACCGCGCTAAAATCTCCTTTGAGCATGGCAGCCGTTGGCGTGTAGCCGGTAACGGATTGCGAACCATAGATCATTCTGGTTTCCTGGAAGTTCGCAAAAAAGAATAGCTTATCTCTTATGATTCGGCCACCCATAAAGCCACCAAACTGATTCCGCTTGAGAGTATCCACCATGCCGGTAAAATAGTTACTTGCATTCAGGTCCCCATTTCTAACAAATTCAAATGCTCCGCCGTGGAATGCATTCGCACCGGATTTAGTATCCACGCTGATAATGGCGCCAGGGGAAAATCCATATTGAGCGCCATAGCTGTTCGTAATGGCGCGGAACTCCTGCGTGGCATCAGCGTTGGGAAAGGGAGCCATATTGGCCACAAAGGTGTCCATGTTCGGAATGCCATCCAGCAGAGCGAAGGTGCTGCCTTGCTGTCCGCCGCCCGCTGAGGGACCCTGTTCGTTGGTCATGGATTCGTTGGATTGAAGAATGCCGGCTGGCGTGTTGAGGATATTCGTTACTCCAGGAGAGAGATAAACCAGGCTTGCCGGGTCGCGTCCGTTCAGAGGCAGCTGCGCGATAGTTTTCTCTTCAACCACGTTGCTTATCTCGGCATTTGTAGTATTCAGTTGAACTTCCCCTGCATTCACCTGAACAGTGTCCACTGTACTGCCTATTTGCAATCTAAAATTAATGGTTGCTTCCTGACCTACGGTTAACGTGATTGTTTCCACGTACTTTTTGAATCCAGCCTGCTCAGCCGTGATGCGGTAATTCCCCGGAGGTAACGGCGAGATCGAATAAAAGCCGCTGGCATTACTCTGCCTGGCTTCAGTAAGACTTGTATCGGTATTTTGCGCTGTGATTCGCGCTTGAGGGATTGCCGCATTATTTACGTCTGTGATCGTACCGTTCAGTGTTGCGTAGGTGGTTTGAGAGAAAGCTGCTAAACACGACAGAGTACAGAGAATTGCCAGATATGCCCCCGAGCGTAGTACTTTTCCTATTTTCATTACCGTATCCTCCTGCGGTTGTTAAAGAGACCAATTTTGGTCGTGCGAAGCCGATTCCAAAATCGATTTCGCCACTCCACCAGCCAATCCACGTCCTTGATTCAAGAACGGCCGAACTTCCCCCTGATGCCATTCGTCACAGATCGCAAATGGCGAATCCTTGCAGCACTGCATCGCCACACAGCAGGAAAGGCACCTTGAGGATTTACAAACGCCATCCTATGCAGGGGCGAGAAGCTTCCACAAGTAAATGCAAGTAAACCGACGTGTTAAGTTGTTGGCCGACCTTGAGTAACGCGATTGCTCACGACGAGCTTAAGTCGTTTACATTTCACGTTTACGCTGGTCAGACTAGACGAACAGATACATGTGTAATGTGGTGGCTAAGAAGAGTTTAAAGAGATTTGCAACCTTTAACAAGGGGACCGAAGCCTGAGCACCTACCGGCCATGTCCAACCAGGACGGGTCTTTGTCGCGAAAAACATAGCGCGCGACAATCTCGCCTGACGGTACGTCAATCTTCTTAGGGCATTAGGAGGGAGCTCCGATTACGTCCAATATGCTTCGCCGGCTGGTTTACGCAACAGAACATGGTTCAGAAAATCGACCGCACTCCGCAGTCCTTCCTCAGCTTCAACCAGCGGATCTTCGTGCTCGATGCTCAGTACATAGTCGTAGCCTACCTCGCGCAGTGCGCTGGCGATGCTGCGCCAAGCTTCCAAACCATGCCCCCACCCCACGGTCCGAAAGCTCCAGGATCGCTCGGCCACAGTCTGATAGGGTTTTCCGTCCAGGCAGCCGTTGATGGACGTGTTGAAACGATCGATGGCGCAGTCTTTAGCGTGAACGTGGAAAATGGCCGAGCCCAACTTGCGGATGGCGGACGGTAAATCAATACCCAGCCAGAATAGATGGCTGGGATCAAGATTCACGCCGACGATGTCTCCCACGGCTTCGCGAAGTTTCAGCGCGGTCTCCGGGTTATAAACGAGAAAACCGGGGTGCATTTCGATCGCAAGACGGACGCCATGCGATTCGGCAAAGGCTGCGGCGCGCTTCCAGTACGGAATGGCGATCTCGTCCCACTGCCATGCCCACAGTTCGGGATACTCGGGCGGCCATGCGAAATGACACCAGTTTGGGAATCGTGCTGTGAGGGAATCGCCGGGGCAACCTGAAAGCAGGTTAATGACGGGTACTTTCAGGCACTCAGCCAGCAAGACGGTCTTTTCGAAGGTGCTGTGGTGCTCATTGGCAATAGCCGCGTTGGGATGCAATGGGTTGCCCTGACACGACAGGGCGCTGATGAATAGCCCCGCGGATTCAATCTGGCTGCGATAGGTCTGAATCCGCTCCGGCGCGCCCAGCAACCCATCCAAATCGCAATGGTGGTTGCCTGGATACCCACCGGTGCCAATTTCTAAGCAATCCAGCCCCAAGTCGCGGACTTTTTCAAGCATGGCCGCCAGAGGCAAGTCTTGAAACAAGACGCTAAAGACACCCAGATGCATAGGCCCTCAGGCTTCATGCGGCGCAACTGGCCGGGTGTAGAGGCCGCCATCCACCCAGATCGTCTGGCCTGTAATGAACTCAGATGCCTCGCTGGCCAGAAACACCACCGCACGGCCAACGTCGCGGGACGTTCCGATCCGTCCCAGGGGAGTTACCTTGGACCACATCCCGGCGTAGTCCCCCAGCTCCAGTTTGGTGCGTTCGATCTCGATCGCGCCTGGAGCGACACAATTGACACGAATCCTGAACGGTCCCAATTCCACGGCCGCGACCTTTGTGAACATCTCAAGTCCGCCTTTGCTTGCGGTGTAATCCACCAGGTTGGCAAAGGGCCATTTATTGCAGCCGGAGCCGATATTGATGATTGCTCCCCCGTCCGCTTGCATGAGCCTCGCCGCCTGCTGCGTGCAGAGGAAGCTGCCTTTGAGGTTGGTGGCGAGCACTCGATCCCAATCGTCTTCCGGCAAGTCCAGCAGCGATTTCCAGGTCTGTATTCCGGCGTTGTTGACAAGAATGTCCAGCCGCCCGAAGGCCTCCAACACCTGCTGGAACATCTTTTCGACCTGAGCACGCTGGGAGACATCGCCCCCGACGGCAATTGCTCGCCTGCCCAGGCGGGTAATCTCGTCCACGGTCGCGGCCGCGCCCGCCTCATCCCCGCGGTAGTTGACCGCCACATCGCAACCAGCCTTCGCCAACTCCAATGCGATTCCCTTCCCAACTCCCTTACTGGCGCCGGTGACGAGAGCAATTTTGTCCTTGAGAGACGTATGCATTCAGCCTGCCTTCCATTCCACCTGATGAGTATAAATCGGCACGTAGTCGAACCGAAAGTAACTCGAGGTGGGTCGGAAGCGCTTAACGTTAGCACATTCAGAACCCCACCTGCATTTACTTTGCTGGGGCCACTCAATGGTGCGAGGATTCTCATGCAATGGCGATGAAAATTGCGTTAGGTGCTGACCATCTCGGAGTGGCACTCAAGGACGAAATCGCAGCTCTGCTTCGAGAGCGGAAGGTGGAATTTCAAGACTTCGGAGTTGCGAGCGGAGAGGTAGCGGATTATCCGGATATGGCCGAAAAAGTTGCGCGATCCATTAGCGATGGGCAGTTCGATCGCGGCATTCTTGTCTGTGGAACAGGCATCGGCATGGCGATCGCCGCCAACAAAGTGCCGGGGATACGAGCCGCGGTAGTGCATGATCCCTATTCGGCCGAGCGTTCCCGCAAGAGCAACGACGCACAAATTTTAACCATGGGGGCCTGCGTGATCGGAACGCAGGTGGCCCGGCAACTTGTTTCTATTTGGCTGGAGTGCCAGTTCCAGGGTGGCGAGTCGGCGCGCAAAGTGGCGAAGATCGGCCTGATTGAGGCCCGGCATGCCCCCGAACCTTCAGCGGGAGATCTTATCAAGCCATGAAAAAGCTGATCAATGACCCGTTCCAGGTAACAGTGGAAGAAGTGGAAGGTTTTGTAGCCGCGTTCCCGCGCGAGGTAAGGCGCGTTGGCACTCAGTCGGTGGTGCGCAATGAGGCGCCCGTGGCTGGCAAAGTCGGCGTGATCTTCGGCGGCGGAAGTGGGCACGAGCCTCTGTTCATGGGTTATCTCGGCAAAGGCTTGGCGGACGGATGCCCGGTGGGCAACATCTTCGCCTCTCCCTCCCCTGGCGTCATCCTCGATGCAACCCGCGCGGTCACAGGCGGAGCGGGTGTGCTTTACATTTATGGAAACTACTCTGGCGACGTCATGAACTTCGACATGGCAGCAGAGATGGCGGAAGAGGAAAACATCCGCGTTCAGACTGTCAGGGTGACGGACGACATCGCTTCCGCTCCGCTGGATCAGAAGGAACGGCGCAGAGGCATTGCAGGCGACTTTTTCGTTCTTAAGGCTGCGGGAGCCTGCGCAGATGAGAACGGGAACTTGCAGCAGGTGAGTGCCGCGGCGGCCAAAGCGAATGACAACACCAGGTCAATGGGCGTGGCCTTGAGTTCCTGCACCATTCCGGCCTCCGGGCGGCCGATTTTCGAGTTGGGCGCTGACGAGATTGAAATCGGGCTCGGAATTCACGGTGAACCGGGCGAGCACCGCCAGAAACTAGTGGCCGCCGATGAAATTACAGATATTCTGGTTAACCGAATTTTGGAAGATCAGCTGTTTGAGTCCGGTGACCAGGTCGCCGTGCTTGTGAACGGTCTGGGAGCCACGCCTCTCGCGGAACTCTTCATTGTGTTCAGGCGGGCGGCCAAGCTTCTTGGCGATGCCGGTATTCGCATTCACCGGTCCTATGTGGGTGAATACAGCACCTCGTTGGAGATGGCGGGTTGCTCGATCACTCTGATGCGGTTGGACGACGAGCTGCGCCGTTGGCTGGATTGGCCTGCTCACAGCCCCTATTTCACACAGGTAAATTGAAATGCAAGAGACAACGATGAATGCCCAGGACTGGATCCGCGTTTTATCGCAGGTGGGCTTACGGGTAGAAGCGGACAAGGATCGTTTGAATGAACTGGACGGCGCTATTGGTGACGGCGATCACGGTGTGACCATGGCGATCGGATTTCGAGCCCTTCGTGAGGCGCTCGGAGGACTGGAAGGCAATGTAACGATCGACCAGGTATTCCAGACTGCAGGCCAGGCTTTTCTATCGGCCGCGGGAGGCGCCATCGGACCCCTGTTCGGCACCATGCTATCCGACACTGGGAAGGCTTTCAACGGCCGAGTCACGTTCGGAGCAGAGGAGACCGTCTGGATGTTGGAGATCATGGAACAGGCGCTGGTTCGTCGAGGAAAAGCCAGCCCCGGCGACAAGACGATGCTGGACGCGTTGCATCCAGCGGTCGATGCAGCGCGAGCGGCTGAAGGAGAAGACATGGTCGAAATCCTTCACAGAGCGGCCGACGCTGCTTCGGCTGGCGCACGTACAACCAGCGGAATGATATCCCGGCTAGGGCGGTCCAGCCGTCTCGGCGAGCGCACACTCGGGCACGAGGACGCCGGCGCGAATAGCATCGCTCTGATTCTGCATGCAATGGAAGAATCAGTGGCGGCGCTATGAGCCAGCCCTGGAAATCCAGCCAATGGTTCACAAGCTGTTGGAATCACACTGAGGCGGTCCGCGCTTGGCGACAGTTGCCGCGCAGGTTGCAGTTTCATGATGTGACTCTGCGTGATGGCGAACAACAAGCGGGCATAGCATTCGATCCCCGGCAACGGCTGGCCATCGCTCGGCAGTTGGCCGCTTCCGGGGTACACCGTATCGAGACCGGCATGCCGGCAGAGTCGGCCGAAGATGCAGCGCTGCTGGAAACATTGGCTGCGGAGAATCTGGGCGCCCAATTGCTGGCCTTTGCGCGCTGCGCACCGAAGGACGTGTTGGCGGCTCGCGCGTATGGGGCTAGTGGGATTGTCTTGAAAATCACAACCAGTGAGCACCTCTTGCGTGAGGGGATAGGCCGCTCCCTGGAATGGGCAACTGGCGCCGCGATTGAAGCACTCCGGGCAGCACGTGAATCGGGTCTCTATTCCGTTTTGTTCACCATCGACGCAACCCGCACTGAAGTTCCGGCCTATCTGGCGTTCCTGGAGCGAGTGTGTGGCGAAGCCCCACCCGATGCGATTGCTGTCGCGGATTCCTACGGAGTAGCCACGCCTGAGGCTATCGGTTCCATGATCCGGAATTTGCGGCAGCGATTTACGCAGCCCATCGAAATCCATTGTCATGACGACTTTGGGCTGGCCACCGCCTGCACGTTGGCGGGAGTTGCAGCCGGCGCCGAAGTGGCGCATGTGACGATTTGTGGCATCGGTGAGCGGGCCGGGAATGCTTCCCTGGAAGAGACCGTCATGGCCTTGCGGTGCCTCTACGGAATCGATGCCGGCATTCGCACAGAGGCGCTCTATGGCCTATCGCAGCTAGTCCAGGAGAGCGGGCGCTTCCGCCTTCCCTCCAAGCAGGCCATCGTTGGCGAAGGTCTCTACCGGATCGAGACCGACCTGGTCGCAGGGCTGCATCGGCGGTGCAAACTCGAGGCTCCGCTCGAGTACCTGCCTTTCCTGCCCGAAATGGCCGGTCGTCCGGGTGTGGAAGTGGTTTTGGGAAAAGGCAGCGGTAGAGCCAACGTAGCCGAGCAACTGGAGCAACGCGGGATCGACTGGGTTGCCGAGGATGTTGAGCGGCTTGCCGTGCGCGTGAGAGAGCTCGCTGCGCGGGAAGAGCGGTTGCTCACCTCCGCCGAGTTCGATACTCTTATCGCCGAGATGCGGAAATGAGATCAGTTCGTTGCGGAATCGTGGGTTTCGGCTTCATTGGCCCTCAACACGCGGAGGCCATGAGGCGGCTGGGGTTTGTGGACATCGCTGCTGTCTGTTCGGCTGAACCGGAAGTCACTCGGGAAAAGGCGGGGCTGCTCGGCATTCCCACGGTATACGAAAGATATGAGGATCTGCTCGATGATCCCTCCATTGAAGTAATTGACATCGTAACGCCTACCCGGATGCACCATCCCATCGCGCTGGCCGCTATCGCGCGGGGCAAGCACGTGATCGTTGAGAAACCACTGGCGCTGAGCCTGGACCAGGCCATTGAAATACGGGATGCTGCACGTGCGGCCGGCGTTGTGCATGCTGTCACCTTCAATTACCGCTATCACCCAATGGTTCAACATGCCCGAATGATGGTGAAGAGCGGCGAAGTGGGCACGATCCATCTGCTGCATGGGCATTATCTTCAGGAATGGCTGCTCTACGATACAGATTTCTCATGGCGCCTTGACCCAGCCGAAAGCGGTCCCTCCGCGATGGTGGGAGACGCGGGCTGCCACTGGTTCGACCTCGTGGAGCACGTCACGGGGCTGCGGGTGACGAGCGTTCTGGCGGAACTGCGCACGGTCATTCCCATTCGCCAGAAGCCTCTGGGCGCCCGCGAAGCTTTTGCCGGACCAGCCATGGTAGAAGAGACTGAGCCTTATTCCGTTCTGGTGCCCGATCTCGGCGCAGTGCTGCTCCGGCTGAGCAACGGAGGCACAGCCAGTTTTCTGGCCAGCCCGCTGTGCGCCGGACACAAGAACGATCTGCGCTTCGAGATTCACGGATCGAAACTGAGCCTGTCATGGGTACAGGAGGATCCAAACCGCCTCTGGATCGGAAGACGCGGCGAGCCTGATCAACTTCTCAACCGCGACCCTGGATTGCTGGCGCCCGAGGTGCGCCAGTATACGGCTCTCCCTGGCGGACACAACGAGGGATGGCCGGACGCCTTCAAGAATACGCTGCGCAACATTTTCGAGTTTATTGCTGAGAATCGCGATCCGCAAACCGCCGACGGAGTCCTATTTCCAACCTTCGCCGATGGCTGTCGCGCGGCGTCTATTTCCGACGCGATCGTTCGCAGCCATGCCGGGGGAGGGATCTGGACGAATGTCGAATCGTAAGTCGAACAGTATTCAACGCGGAAACCTTTTTCGTGCAAGCTGCGTGGCCATGGTGGCCACTGCCATGTGTTTCGGCGTGCGGGCCGAGATCATGGATGCGCTCAGCAGCCAGTTTCACCTTACCAACGAACAGACGGGCTGGATAGCAGGCGCGGCCTTCTGGGGCTTTACCGTTTCGATGTTCATCGGTGGACAACTTTGCGATGTGCTGGGAATGCGGTGGCTTATTGCGATGGCCTTTGCCGGCCATGTCGGCGGTGTGCTGCTGACCATCTTCGCCACTGGATTCAACTTGTTATACGCGGGGACCCTGGCTACCGGACTGGCGAACGGTCTTGTCGAAGCCACTGCCAATCCACTGATCCCGACGCTTTATCCCGACCGCAAGACTGACCGGCTGAACGCACTGCACGTGTGGTTCCCCGGCGGCATAGTGATCGGCGGGCTCGCCGCCTTTGCCTGCACACAAATTGGATGGAACTGGCAGGTGAAGATGGCTCTGATTCTTGTGCCGGTGCTCCTCTATGGAGTGCTATTTTTCCAGTTGGTACTGCCGCCGACGGAGCGGATGCAGCACAGAATCTCTACTGGAGCGATGTACCGCGAGGCGCTGCGCCCAGGCTTCCTCGTGCTGTTGGGCTGCATCATTCTCACTGCGGCCACGGAACTGGGTCCGGCGCAGTGGATTCCCAGCATTCTCACTCGCACTACCCATCTACCGGGCATCCTGGTGCTTGTGTGGATCACTGGGCTGATGGCCGTCGGCCGGTTGTTTGCGGGCCGCATCGTGGCTCACATCTCCCCCGTCATCCTGCTGCTGAGTTGCACGCTTTTGTCTGCTGCTGGACTGCTCGGCCTAGGGATGACCCACTCCCGCATGGGAATCTTCCTGGCGGCAACGAGTTTTGCGGCAGGCGTTTGCTATTGTTGGCCGACAATATATGGCATTACGTCGGAGAGATTCCCCGCCGGTGGCGCATTCTTGCTGGCCCTCATTGGCAGTGTGGGCATGTTGAGCGATGCCTTCGTGGTTCCGCTGATGGGACGGATGTACGACGTGTGGGGACCCGCCCGGGCGCTGCGCTCGATGGCCGTTCTCCCAGTGATCGTTGCGTTGGTCTTCGCCCTGATCGCTTTGCGTGACCGGGCACACGGAGGCTACCGCGCAAGAGAGCTGGCAGACACGGCATCGCCAGTTGCGCTTAACGATTAGAACCTGCCCACAACCATTGTTGAACTCCCCGATACTTGCTCGGAGAAAGTGATTCAGAGAAGGAGAACGTGAGTGCCTGATATTTCCCGTCGTAACCTGCTTTGTTCCGGAGTAGCGCTTTCCGCCTCAACGCTGTTGGCCCAATCAGCTTGGGGGCGCGCGGCCGCGCTAATGGGCGATCTTCACGGGGCCGCATCGAACGAAGCGCTGGCGGCGATTGCGCCGCGCGAGCAGCTGCTCTTCGATTTTGGGTGGAAGTTTAAATTTGGTCACGGCAGCGACCCGGCCCGCGACCTGGAATTTGGGTACGGTCAGGGAGACTTTGCCAAAACCGGCTACTTTGCCTTTGCGAACGCCGGCTTCGACGACTCGAAATGGCGCAAGCTGAATCTGCCGCACGATTGGGCGGTCGAGTTGCCCTTTGTGCGCGACGAGGAGCAGAAATCGCACGGCTATAAACCACTCGGGCGGCGCTATCCGGAGACGAGCGTGGGCTGGTACCGCCGTGAATTCGAGATTCCGGCCAGCGATCTGGGCCGGCGCATCGCTGTTGAGTTCGACGGCGCCTTCCGTGACGTACTCATCTTTGTAAACGGCTGCTTCATTGGCCGCAACGACAATGGTTACGCACCGTTCAGCTTCGATCTGACCGACTTTCTCAACTACGGCGAAAGGAATTGTATCGTTGCACGTGTGGATGCGAGTTTCGGCGACGGCTGGTTCTACGAGGGCGCGGGCATTTACCGGCATGTGTGGCTCACCAAGAGCGAAGCCTTGCACCTGGGTAAATGGGAGAGCACGGTGCGCACGGCGGTGAGCGGCAATTCCGCCGCTCTGACGTTGAGTACAGTCGTTCAAAACGAAGGCAGGCAGGCGGTGAGCGCCCGAGTAAGATGGCGGATTCTCGACACCGCCGGTAAAACGGTTGCCACAGCCGAGGCCGCGCTGCAATCGATCGCCGTTGACGGAAGCGCAAACTTTACGGCCAGAACCGAGCTGGCCAATCCCGCGCTGTGGTCGGTGGACGAGCCAAATATCTATTCGGCGATTGTGACGGCCGAGTCAGGTGGCAAAGCGTGTGATGCCGAAGAAGTGACATTTGGCGTCCGCACCGCGGTCTTCGATGCCGAGAAGGGTTTTCTGCTGAACGGTAAATCCGTGAAAATCCATGGCATGTGCAACCACCAGGATCATGCGGGTGTGGGTGCGGCCCTGCCCGACCGGATACAGTACTTCCGTTTGGGTGTGGTGAAGGAAATGGGTTGTAATGCAGTTCGCACCTCGCATAATATGCCGACTCCGGAGTGGGTGAAAGGCTGCGACCGCATGGGGCTGATGATGATGTGCGAGACGCGGCAGATGAGTTCAAATCCAGAAGCAATGGCTCAACTGGAGGCGATGGTGAAGCGGTACCGCAACTCTCCGTCGATTGTTCTGTGGTCCCTCGGCAACGAGGAGGAACACCTGCAGAACGACCAGGCAGATCAAGGCGAAAGAATAGCCACAGTCATGGTGCGGAGGTGCCACGAACTCGATCCAACGCGCGTGGTCTCCGCGGCGGTCAGCAGCGACAACGAAAAAGGCGTCTCCAACGCCCTCGATATCATTGGCTTCAACTACCATCTGGGCCTTCCGGATACTTTTCACAAAGAGCATCCCAGGCGCCCCATCTTCGGTTCTGAAACTTCCGGCTACATCGGAACCCGCGGAGTTTACTTCACCGACCCGCTTCGCAATACGGTGAATGCCTACGATTCCGTCGCCGTTCCGTGGGGCAACACCAACGAGACATGGTGGAAGTTTTATGCCGCCCGCGAATGGGAGGCGGGCGGATTTGCCTGGACCGGTTTCGACTACCGGGGCGAACCAACACCCTACGATTGGCCTTCGATCAGTTCACAATTCGGCGTTGTCGATACATGCGGCTTTCCCAAAGACGTCTTCTATTACTTCAAGGCATGGTGGGGGCCTGAGCCGGTGCTGCACCTGTTTCCGCACTGGAACTTTGAGGGCAGGGAGGGCGATGAAATTCTGGTGTGGGTGTACTCGAACCTGGACGACGTGGAGTTGTTTGTAAATGGGCAAAGCCTGGGCAGCCAGAAGGTTCCACGCCGGGGCCATGTCGAGTGGAAGGTGAAGTACGAGCCGGGAAATTTTGAGGCACGCGCCAGCAAAGATGGCAAGGTAGTACTGACCGAGAAGCGTGAGACCACGGGATCCACTGTGGCCATACGGCTCACTGCGGACCGCATGGAAATTAATGCCGACGGCGAGGATGTCGCAATGCTGAAGGTGGAAGCTGTTGACAGGGAAGGGCGTCCAGTTCCAACAGCCGGCAACCTAATTGGATTCAGGGTCTCCGGCGAGGGCGTCCTGATCGGCGTGGGCAACGGCGACCCCAACTGCCAGGAGAGTGACAAGGAGCCCAGGCGGTCGCTCTTCAACGGACTGGCGCAAGTGATTTTGCAATCCACCAAAACGCCCGGAGAGATTCGCATCGAGGCTGTAAAAGAAGGCTGGGAGGGACCGGAACTGACTCCGGCCAAGCTCACAATAGCTACCAGGAAAGTTGAATCGCGGCCAGCTGTGCCAATCGCCAACATTGTCTAGCCTGGAACTAGAATCCGTCAGAAGTCGAAGCGGAAATCCCCACAATGCGCGGTAATTTCAGGGAGATTTCCGCTTGCCGAGCTAGTCGTGTTGGGTTAGGCGGCGTTTCTGCATAGGGCCAGACACCGTATCCGTAACATCGGTAATCGGAAGCGTGAATCGATCTTCTGCCGTAATCCCATTCAAGAACTTAACCTTTACATGCACCAGATAAGTTCCTGGTGTGGTGTAGGCGTGGCTGGGGGCTGCGATTGCAGCGGTTACACCATCGCCAAAATCCCATTCGTAGGCGAGCACCGGCTCTTCGTTATTGGAAGAAGTCGCAGAGAATGCAAGTTCGTCGCTGGTGTGGCCTTCCTGCACGTGCTTTGCGGTAATTGAAGGCTGCAGCCGCGGGGCTGTCGTGTCCTGCAGCCTGAAGATGCGAACCGATTGCGGCGGCTGTTCCACAACGAGAATGTCTTGGGGGCTGAGCGATATCGGCCCACCGGTAAATACATCTGTAGCCTTTACCTTCGCGTCGGTGGCGGGAAAGCCGAATTGAGTTAGCTGAAAGGTATGAGTCCTCGGTTTGCCGGTCCAATTGAACACGGTGAGCACGCTCTGCTGCGGATCCTCGCGGAGATAAAAGATGCTGGGCTGCTCATCTTCAGGCGTATAGTCCATCAGATCGACAGGCGTTGAGGCACGGCCGAGTCGAGCCATGTCGAGCAGGTCGGGATTCTTCGCCAGCGCGAGACGTTCTGCGTCAATCCCCAATGACAGCGTCGGCAGATTGTCGCCAATTTCGTACATGCCGCCGGAAACCGCAGAAATCGCGATGGACACCTTGGCCTCCTCTAAAGCGAAAGGAGGGTTGCCCTCCTGCCCTTGAGGAGAAATCTTATGCGTGGCAACCATAAACGCATCGGGATCGCTGGTATAAAAATTGTGGTTCATATAGTAGCGAGCGGCGATGCCGGTGGCTAATCCCTTTGTGCAGTCGAAGCAGGGTCCGGAGTCGTTCGAAATGCGGCCTTCATCCACAAAGCCCACCGGATTGAGCATCACACTGCCGTCTTTATCCAGGAGAACCGCATTCCCCACAGCATCGCGAATCACGGCCAGTCCGGTGCGTTGCGCCTCAAGTGCGGTGGTGTGCGGCTTGAAGTAAAAGCCCTCGACAGCGGAATCGTCCATGAAATCCAGCTTGATGTAGCGGACGCCCCAGTCGCGAGTTAGAGTGATGTAGGTCTTGCGAAGAAATTCCTGGGCCTCCGGATGGGTAGTATCGAGTACATAAAGCGGCTCTTTGCTATCCCAGGTTCTGTCAAGGGCAATCACAATCGGCTTGCCTTGAGCATTATGCACCAGCCACTCCGGATGATTCTCGTAGACCCATGATCGCTGGCCTACCTCAAAAGGAGAAGTCCAAACGCCAGGTGTCAGGCCGAGTGCTGTGACCTCCCTATCGAGTGCGCGAACGCCGTGAGGGAAAAGGCTGGCGTCGGGCGTTGTGTATTCGCCGTAAGCGTATTGATATCCGTCGTCTACTTCGAAAATACTATAGCCGAGGGGTTTAAGATTCTGCGCGAGCCATTGTGCGCTGGTGAGAGCTGCACCTTCGTTCATTCCGTTTTTAAAGGCGGTCCAACTCCACCAGCCGATCGGCGTAGGTCCCGCGGGCCGAGGGTGATGGAGAGTCCGGATAAGATCGCCGTAGGCCTCTAACTGGCGGTGGGGGTCGTTGTCCACTCCCACTAACAGTCGCTCCGCTGCCAGCGATTCGCCAGGCTGAACCGGGAGGCTCAACGCGATGCGATCCTCTTCCGGGGAGCCGTGTAATGAGTCACCGGCGGCGATTTCCATCTCGGTTGTTCCGGTCGAGTCGACCTCATAAGATTGGATCGAAGGATTGGAGGACGTCCCGCCTACGTGCAGCCGGAGAATGGTAAGAAACCGCTCTGAGCTAAGAGCGCCGACAAAGAGGCTGCGATGAGTCTGCCGGTTGAAAATAAGCTGACTGCCGACACCGCGATGCATCTGCTCAAGGGAATCTCCCAGGTCGCGAATGCGTATGGACGGGCGGTCCTCACTGAAACTGTCTGAGAGAACTCGATCCAGCGCTGACGGCCCCCCAAGATCGATGCCCCTGGAACTCTCGATGGAGCGAATATCTTCGACATTTACAACCTGGCCGGTTTGGTTTATCACAGTCGCCTGGATATCCGCGAGTGGCTTGCCGGCATAGCTGCGGAGGGTATAACCGAGGTTCGGCTTGCCGTCGAGGCCGGAGTACTCGACCACCCACTGTTGAGCGGAGCCAAGCGTCCCGACAATCTCTGACTTGGCGATGGAACATTTTGGATAGTCGCCGGAATGCAACCAGGTGTGGTCAACCTTGGCGGCGATACCTGCGCTGAGAACAATTGCGGAGGAACCCTCGACATTCACGCTAAACCGGCAGTCGCCAGGCGCAACGGCAACGGCAAGCGGCCGCTCCGACGCAGCCTCAGCGGCGAAAATTCCACTAGGTAGACCAAGCACAAGCCAAACGGCAAGAATACGATAGCGAAATACGTAACGGTAGATCATCGAAAACATGCTCCTTGCTCCTTTTTGAATGGCGTCAGCGTTGGTTTCCAACAAAGGCCCGTTCCCTCCCCCAACATACATACGAACGCTATCCTATAAACCAGCAACAGCGCTCAACAAGTAAATGCAAGTAAACCGCCAAGTTAAAGCTGGATGCAGAGGGCTTTCACGGCTTGGTTGAGGATTTTTGCGCGAGGGGCCGCGTCCTTCTCTCGCTACGGGAATCTGCTTCCGTTCTCTTTTCATTGGGCTTCGAGCCGCAAATGGCACGACCAGGCATTAACACGTTGGTTTACGTGGATTTACTTGCGAGATATTGTCATCCGCACATAGGATTCAAACAACCCAATTTGATCACAGGAGAACTTAGATGGATAGGCGCAGCTTCGGCAAATTGCTTGCAGGAACGGTTACGGTAGCGGGGATTCCCCGAGTGAGTCCCGCAGAAGAAAAAGTGGGCTTGCATGGCCGGGAATCGTCTGTCACGGATATACCTCCCAGCGGCGGAGCCAACTCATGGGAACTGGTGGTTCTTGACGCCGCCCCTGAATTTATGACCAACACAGATGGCACGGCGGCTGCCGACATTGATGGCGATGGCAAAACCGAAGTGGTTATTTCTGGAAACGGCGCTCTCCACTGGTATAGGCCATCCACTTCAGAGAGGGGCATCGTCGCGCGGGGTCATTCTACTGTGGGTCTTGCGCTGGAAGACATCGATGGCGATGGACGCAAAGAGATTATTACCGGGAAAATCGTGCCGGCGTCGGGGGGACAGCCTGAAAGAACCATGATTTGCTGGTACAAGGCTGGGGCGACTCTCAACGATCCCTGGACCGAGTACATTCTGGACGGCGAGACGGCGGGGGGAGCGCATGACGTCATTTTTGCCGACCTGGACGGCGACGGCCGACGTGAACTGGTGGCCAACGCAATGTATTGCGATCAGCCGGGGCTGTTCGCCTATAAGGTTCCCAGCGACCCACGGAAGCTCTGGAAGAAGCAGGTGATCCAATCAGGGCTCTCAGCAGAGGGCACCAGGGCAGGCGACCTGAATGGAGACGGCAAAGAGGAGATCGTCTTCGGGCCCTATTGGTATTCCGCTCCGCGCGCGGGCGCTTTCTCCGGGCAACCGTGGGAGTCTCACCCCCTTGCGCCGGGTTTTCGCGAGATGTGCCGTGCGGCAATCATCGACGTCAATGGAGACGGCCGCCTCGACGTGATCCTCGTCGAGGATGAGTATCCCGACGGGCGCTTGTCATGGTTTGAGAACAGGCTGAAGGCAGACCCTAAACATCCATGGATCGAGCATCCCATCGACTCTGCGCTCAACTTTTGTCATTCGCTGCAAGCCTGGCGTGACGACAAGACAAAGCAGGTTGAGATACTGGCCGGCGAAATGAACGAAGGGGGCTTTGATACTCCCTACAATTGGGACGCCCGCCTGATGATTTACTCGGCGTTGGACGAAGGCAATTCCTGGCGACGCGAAGTTATTTATGAGGGCGAAGGTACGCACGAGGCGGTTCGCGTAGACCTGGATGGCTCCGGTAAGCACGTCATCTTTGGGCACGGAGCGCTGGTTGTGGCTCTGACTGGCTACCGGATGGGTCCAGATGTTCCGTCCGCGCCAGAAGCATAACGTGCTCGCTCAATACAAGCACACATTTGTCGATCGTCAAAAGCCTTATACGGGCATCGACATTCATGCGGTCGATGTGGATGGCGATGGATTGCTCGACATTGTGTGCGGAGCCTGGTGGTACAAGAATCCCACCTGGGAACGGCATCCCATCCCCGGCGTTGCGCAGATCATCAACGCCTACGATCTGGACAAGGATGGACGCAAGGAACTGATCGGCATCAAGGCCAAAAACTCCGGCCGCGATTTTTACGCCGCGCTATCCAGCAACCTGGTTTGGCTCAAGCCAATCGATCTGAGCAAGGATCTTTGGGAAGAACATGTCATCGGCTCAGGCGATGGGGACTGGCCCCACGGAAATACGATTGCGCCGCTGTTGCCCGGCGGCCGCGTGGCGCTGGTCTGCGGATATCATGTTCACGCGAATCATCCACCCCAGATATTTGAAATGCCGGATAATCCAAGACAGTCTCCCTGGCCGAAGCGCGTCATCGCAGACATTCCATATGGGGAAGAGATGATCGCCTATGATCTGGATGGAGACGGCAAGCTCGATATCGTAGCCGGCCCGTACTGGCTTGAGAATTTGGGGGACGGCAGGTTCGAGCCGCATCTGCTGATCGATCCGGATCTTGTCCAGTCCGACCTGCAGGCGATTTCCCGCATAGCAATTATGGATGTGAACGGCGACGGCCGCCCCGATATTCTCTTTACTGTGGAAGATGTGGACTATAACGTTCACAAGGCATTCTTCGCGCCTGTGGGCTGGCTGGAGAATACCGGAAACCCGCGGAATAAACAGTTCAAACTGCACATCATTGACAGAGTCCGCTCGCCGCATTCCATTTCAATTGCTGACTTGGATGGAGACGGCGAGATGGAAGTCATTGTCGGCGAGCACGATCCATTTCATCCTTACCGCAGCAAATCCCGGCTTTACGCATACAAGAAGGCCGACCCCAAAGGAATCGCCTGGAGCCGCTTCCCTATCGATAACAGATTCGAGCATCACGATGGCGCAAAAGTTGCCGAATTGAGCCCTGGGAAGATAACCATCATCAGTCACGGTTGGCACGAGCCGTCCTATGTGCATATTTGGGAACGGAGCTAGCCGCCTGTTCCGGTGATTTGATCTGTATGGGTGCTCAATGAGGAGATTGCAGTTGACGACGAAAGGCAGAGGAACCGCGAGACTCGCTGGACGCCATCTATTCGTGCTATCCATTGTGCTTCTGGGTATGTCGATCTCGGCCCCGTTGCGCGCCAGTACGGCCGAAAACGTCCCGGCGGCCACAGCGGCTTCCATCGATGCGGATCGCTGGCTTGAGATCGACCTGTACTGGTTCAAGCAACAGGGGATGACGGGCTCAGCGCACGAATTCTGGGATCGGTTTCAACCTCTATTCGCGCGAGTCCAGGGATACCGTGGCCTCATACTCAACATTGGATGGACGGTCGGCCCCGTGATGGAATGGTCCGGCAATCTGGATCAGAGAATCTCGCTGCCCAGTGGGTCCGGTGAAAGTCGATGGGTCGACGAGCATGGGCCGTTGACCGGCACCACGGAGGAAAGGAAGCAAAAGTCGACAGCCCGGTTCGCCGGCTCGCAGTCGGTGAAAAGGCATGGCTACGATCCATGGACCTATGGCGATGTGAAGCGGTTGATCGCGGAATTGAAGGAGGAAGCAGCGAGACGTGGCATCTCCGGTCTGAAGGTTGGCATGCTGAACTACGCATGGACTCACGCATATGGCGAGGAGGCGGCCTGGGTTCGTAAACACCCGGAAGCATTCTCTCAATCTGCCCTTGACTTGCCTGAAGACATTGGCATCAGCCGTTATTTCGATCCGGGAGCCCGGTTGCATGCGGATCCAACCCCGCTGGGGGGACTACCCCACGGAATCGTCGAGGGGACGCCGGTACATCAGGCATATGCGGCTCAATGGGGCAGCCTTTCACAATCGCTGAGCCTCGATGCGATTATGCTGCGAGATTCCTTTGGCGCGCCGGTTCCATATCGACGCCGTGGTCCCTGGGGTGCGGTTGCTCCCTCCCCGGATGTCATTCATCAGGCCACAGATGCGGTTGCGGCACTGATCAAAGAAACAAAACTGGCAAACCCGAATGCATTGGTCATGATGTATTCGAATGGATCCAGCGCCGTTTCCGATTGGCGGTCAAACGGATTGGACTTGGAAACCATCGCCAAACAAGGCTATTTGGATATCTGGGTAGATCAGACCTGGGCCGGGGGGTGGAACGAAGTTGGCATTCGCGAAGGAGCGTTCTGGAATGACCCAGACAAAGGATGGACTTACCAGCTCGCCTACATGCTCACCCACGCGGCCATTCTCGCCGATACAAAGGTCCGGCATTATTCCCTGGTCGAAACCTTTGACGCATGGGAGAGTTGGGACGTCATCCACACCGCGCCTGAAAGACTGCGCTGGGGGATCTGGGCTTACTCTCACGCTGCGGTGAAGACTCCGGCTGGCCTGAAGATGCCGGCGGGGTCATACATTTCATGGGCGAATCAGGGGGAACGCCTGCTGGACAAGCAGGATGTGAGCTTCCTTGCGGACAATATCAATGCCGCGGTAGCAGATGCGCATCAGACAACGGCTGTATTCGGCCCCACACTCGTTTATTCACGCGAAGCGATGCAATGGCAAATTGACCATGCATCGCCCGATCATGACATCAATGAATGGATAGATGAGCAGGCTGGATCTGTTGCCAAGTGGCCCGTTCCCATCCTGTCCTCCACCCGCATTGAATGGCTGCCCAAGGTTCAATCTGATCTTTTTATAGTTCAGACACCGTCTAATCTCTCTCCAGAACACCTTGAAACTCTCCGCCAACTCATCAAGAGCGGACATCCGGTCGCTCTTCTGGGAAGTTTTAGAGGAGGCATCGACGAATCGCTGTTGCGGCTGGCGGACACAAGCGGAAGCCCAATTTCCCAGGAAGGGCAGGTTCGTCTGTGCAAGGGCAAGGCAACGAGTCGGGCCTTGCAGTTGGTGAAGAACATTCCTCTGGAGTTCAACCTATATTGCCGGCCCGAGAACCTCTCTTTATCTACGAAAGCGCATGTGATTTATACGGCGGATAACTCTCCGGCACTAACGCTCGATGCCGATAAAGAGGTTCGAATCGTGTTGTGGGATGCTCCGGATCTGCGATCGGTGGAGCAGTTGCCTCTATCGCAAATTTGGGGAAACACAGGCGCCCCATACGCGCTCGCAGCCGGTGTACTGAACGAGCTGCTCCAGGCGACCTCCTGTTTTCACGTCAACAAGATCGACTTGAAGCAGACCATAAACGTTGCCGCCTGGCGTGCTCAGGATGGACATCTCCGCATCCTCGCCGGAAATCTGGAAGAGGGTCTGCGCGATGACGCCGATTTGTCGCGCCACACCACACTGGTATTGCCGAAATCGTGGCAGAGCGCGGTCTGGAAAGACGCCTGGACCGGACGCAGCTTCTCTTTGAGCAACAGCCTCCTCAATCTTGACTTGAATCAAGGTGAATCCGTTCTCGTGGAGACCTCGAAATGAAGAGAGCAGTTCGCGTAGGCCCTGAGCGCAAGCTGTGACCCGAAAACAGATTTCTGTTGGAAGACATTTGCCAGGACTGAACGGCAGAGGAAATGAAGTGTATGGGATTGAATGAACTCACACCACGCGAGCGAGTGCATCTTGCGCTCTCTCATCAGGATTCGGACAGAGTGCCGGTCGATTTTATGGCCACATCCGAGGCCTGGACTCGATTGCAGAAACACTTGGGCATGGATGACCGTGAGGCAATTCTGTCTCACCTCGGCATCGATATCAGGCATCCACGCCAGCCTTATATCGGCCCCCCCCTTGGTTGCGATTCGAGCGGGAATCGGCTCGACGCCTGGGGAGTGTCACGCCGGGAGGTTTATCACGAAGGCGGCACGTACGAAGAAATCGTCAGAAATCCTCTGGCGGATATTCAGGATGCAAGCGAGTTGGAGCGGTATGCCTGGCCCCGCCCGGAGTGGTGGGACGCCAACGCGCTGGCGGACGAGATCCGGCGCCTCGACACTCTCGGAGACTACGCCATTGCGCTAGAGGAGTTCGGCGACCCCGGAGGCATGTTTGAGATTGCCTGTTTCATGCGAGGCATGGAGCAGTTCCTCATGGATATGGTTACGCAGCCGGCTATCGCGTACGAGATCATGCGCCGCGTAACGGATTTCTATCTCGGCATGCTCGAACGCGTGATGGCGGCTGCGGGAGATCGCGTGGATATTGTCTGGACCAGCGATGACATCGCCCATCAGCACGGTATGCTCGTCTCTCTTCGCGCATGGGGTGAGCTTATCGCGCCCCATCACGAGCGCCTGAACCGGCGGATTCACGAGCTGGGCAGCCGGGTAATGTACCATTCGTGCGGCTCCATAAGGCCTTACATCCCCGGCTTAATCAAAATCGGAATCGATGTGCTCGACGTCCTGCAGTTCAGCGCCGCCCGCATGGACCCTCTCGAGATCAAAACCGAATTCGGAGGCAGCCTTTGCTTCCACGGGGGCATGGATATACAACATACTCTTCCCTTCGGCTCCCAGGATGAGGTGCGGCGAACAGCACGGGAGCTAATCGGCGTGCTCGGACGCGACGGCGGCTATATATTGGCGCCAACTCACAATATCCAGGTGGACACGCCCCCGGAAAATATTATTGCGATGTACAGCGAAGCCGGAAGCTTACGCTCAATGCGCGTCGGCTGAAGGAACTTGAGCAGGAAAACGCAAACCTGAAGCGTCAGGTGGCGGAACTGAGCCCGGACAAGCTTGTTTTGAAGGACATCGCTTTGACAAACTCCCGTTATAACTAGATAAGAAAGACAGAGCTGGTCACTCAGCTGACGTAGAATCAGGCACTTGGAGAAGTTCTGGCCGATCATCGTTTCAGACTGCGCCTTTCACATCCCACACCGCCCCCCGGCCTCCTGACGCTCTCATGCGACGGGTTAACAAGCCGGTTTACTTGCATTTACTTGCAAGGGCTCCTTGATTTCCTTAAGGTTGAATCCAGATATACTCACACAATTCCTCTAATTTGGCGGCGAGTCCAGGCGTGCCAAACTCCGGATGTTCGTCAGCAACCGGGTGCGGTGATGTTAAGGTCTCATGGAGAACATGAATGAAAAAGTCTTTTTTGATGGTATTTCTCATTTCGGCTGCTTTTTGTAGCGCCCAGAGCACAATCCAACAGCCCGTGGAATGGAAACATCTTTCCACCGCCACTGGGGAGCTTCCACTTTGCAATCATGGAACCCAGGAAACATCTCTGACGGTAGGAGATTTTGGTCACGACGGGCATCCCGGCTTTATCGTCACCGAGCGCACGTCGCCGAATTCCGTCGTTCTCTACCGCCGCATAGGCGATAAGTGGACGTGCTCAGTGATCGAGCCACAGCCACTGCACATCGAGGCGGGCGGAGTGGCCATGGACGTGGACGGTGACGGCAATCTCGACTACATCGCCGCGGGCGACTTCGCGAGCAATGAAATCTGGTGGTGGCGGAATCCCTATCCCCATATGGATCAGCCATGGAAGCGCTACATCATCAAGAATTCAGGAGCCAATAAGCATCACGACCAGATGAAGGCCGACCTGGACGGGAGCGGCAAGCCTCAGATCGTCTTTTGGAATCAGGATGGGCATGGGCTCTTCATCGCCAAGGCGCCGGCCGATCCCTTGCACGCGGACTCCTGGCCCATCACACAGGTGTATCACTACAACACCGACAGTCAACCGGAACAGCTAGGGCAAGCGGCCCCATTTAAAGGGGTAAACGAACACGAAGGACTTGCGATTGCCGACATCGACAGCGACGGCAAACTCGACATAGTCGGCGGCGGACGATGGTTCCGCAATCTTGGCGGGTTCAAATTCGAAGAAAACCTGGTAGAACCGCGCTATCCGTTCTCTCGTGCGGCGGCTGGCAAACTGATCAAGGACAGCGATCGTCCGCAGATTGTGTTCGTGATCGGTGATGGCGATGGGCCGCTGATCTGGTACGAATGGGTCAAAGGCACATGGATTGCCCACAAACTCGCTGATATCCGCTACGGGCACAATCTCCAAATTGCCGATTTCGATGGCGACGGCAACCTTGATATCTTTTGCGCCGAGCAGCGCCTCAACGGAGCAAACCCAGAATCGAAGGCATATATCTTCTATGGCGACGGCAAGGGCAATTTCAAGAAGACCGTCTTCGAAGAGGGGCTCGACTTTCATGAGGCAAAGGTCGTTGATCTCGATGGCGACGGGCGTCCGGATATCGTCTCCAAACCGTATAACTATGGATCACCACGTGTTGATATCTTTATGAATCTCGGCCCGAAGGATACGGCGAAATGATCAATCGCAGAGAGTTCGTTACCGGGCTTGCGGCAGTGGGGTTAACCTCCAACCTTTATGCCAAAGATCACGGAAGCAAGATTGATGTTGGCCTGGAACTCTACAGCCTGCGCGAGGACATGAAGCGCGACGTCCCGGGTACACTCGCGCGTGTTCGGCAAATGGGATTCGACCATGTCGAAGTGCCAAACCTCTACGGCCTTACCGCGTTGGAGTTCCGCCGTGCTCTGGATCGAGCTGGACTGAAGGCTACCGCCATGGTCGCACCCTACAAAGACCTGCAGGCCAACCTCTCCAATGTGCAGCGCGACCTTGATGCGCTCGGAGCGCGCTGGACGCTCCTAGGTTGGATTCCACACGACAATGAATTCGCACGCGCCGATGTGGACCGCTCGTCCAGAGATATGAATGCCTGGGGCGCCGCTCTTGCCGGCTCCGGTCACAAATTCGCATACCATCCGCATGGATATGAATTCCATCCCTCACCTGAAGGTACTTTATTCGATGTCATGGCGGCGTCCACCGATCCAGAGACAGTTAAATTTGAACTCGATACGTTCTGGATTGTTTGGCCGGGACAGGATTGCGTCAAGTTGATGAAGCAGTATCCAACCCGTTTTCGGCTTCTCCACCTGAAAGACTTGCGCACAGGAGTCAAGACCGGCGATCTTTCCGGTCAGGCTCCTGTGACTGATAGCGTTGCGCTCGGAGAAGGCTTAGTTCCATGGAACGACGTCCTCGCGGTCGCGCGGGAACAGAAATTCGATGACTACTACATCGAGGATGAAAGCCCCGACGCAGCCCGGCAAATTCCACTCAGTCTGCATTTCCTGCGCACAAAGAAGGTCATCTAGGTATTCCCTCACTGCCTTATCCGATGGTACGGGTAGCACACGACCTTGACAGCTGTCTTGGCATGCGGTTTATTCATCGACGACACTTACTGGAACCACCAAAGCATTTTCTCGCGGGGAACTTATCATGACTGCCTCCGCTTCGCCTAGTTCGACTGCACCTCACCGCCAGCGGGTTTTTGTCGGATCCTTTACGCCGGACGGAATTTTGGCATATGACTGGGATCCGGTAAGCGCCGACTTGGTTCCCGCCGGGCCACTAAATGTCAAGCTCGCAAACGTGGATTGGATCACCTTCTCTCCGGACCGCGACTTTCTTTACGCAGCCTCTGAAGTGGATTTATTCAACGGCAAAGCCACTGGCGCAGTGGCCAGCTTCCGCGTCCTAAACGGGCAACTTTATCATCTCTCAGCCGAGAACTCGGCCGGCGTGGGCACTTGCCACGCAGCCCTCGATCACAGCGGCCGTGTGCTACTCTCTGCCGATTACAGCGGTGGCAGCGCGGCTAGCTTTCTTATTGCCGAGGGCCGTCTGAGCCGAACCGTCTGGACTGAGCACTACACTGCGCACGGCCCCAACATTGATCGCCAGGAAAGCGCCCATGCCCACTTTGCCTCCGTCTCACCCGACAACCGCTTCGCTTATATCAACGACCTGGGCGGCGACTCCATCCATATTTACAGCTTGAACACAGCAACGGCCGTAATGACCCCCGCAGGCACATACCGAGCCAAGCCCGGCTCCGGTCCGCGTACGCTGCACTTCCACCCCAATTGCCACATCGCCTACTCCATCAACGAGCTGGACTCGACTGTAGACGTGCTTGAGTGGAGCAATGTCCGTGGTCTCCTCACACTGGTCAAGCGCATCAAGCTTCTGCCAGAGGGTTATCACGGTCCCACACGCGCATGCGATACGCTTATCTCCAGGGATGGAAAGTCAGTTTACTTTGCCAATCGCGACTACGATTTTCTCTATAGCTTCCGTGCCGATCCGAGGACCGGCAGCCTGACGCCAATCGGTCGCTCCAACTGCGGAGGGAAGACTCCGCGCAACTTTGTGCTTGATCCGACGGAGCACTGGATCCTCGTGGCCAACCAGGACTCTAACCTAGTGAGCATCTTCGCGCGTAATACCGAGAACGGGGTGTTGGCCGAAGAGTGCAAGAGCTTTG
>Ga0187887_10000184_pt1 | contig 64294 bp, 63 predicted proteins | sample June2016WEW_7_10_FD_132977 | JGI IMG/M metagenome (GOLD analysis project Ga0187887, IMG submission 132977) | Peatland microbial communities from SPRUCE experiment site at the Marcell Experimental Forest, Minnesota, USA - June2016WEW_7_10 | ecosystem: Environmental > Terrestrial > Soil >... | reverse complement strand
TCACATCCGTGTTGGACGACCCGTCGAGCGGATCGAAGACCAGCAGGTAGCGGCCGCGGGCAAATTCGGCCGGTATCGCGTGGGGCTGTTCGAGCTCTTCGGACACCATGCCGGCGACCAGCCCGCCCCACTCGCAGCTCTTGATGAGCACCTCATCGGCGAGCACGTCGAGCTTCTGCTGCGTCTCGCCCTGCACATTGGTCGTGCCGATCTTGCCAAGGTATTCGCCGAGCGCCCCTTTGGCGGTCATGGCCGAGATTGCCTTGACGGCCGCGGCGACGTCGACCAGCAGGGCACCCAAGTCGCTGGCACCCTCGATTCCGGTCAATTGCTGGATCAGAAACTTCGACAGTGTGGTGCGTCCCAGATGCATGATTTACTCCTTGGCGCCGGGCTCGGCCGGCGATCGTTCAGCGGCAAGCGCAAAGACGCGGCTCGCCCGGATATCCGATTCGGCCAGCGTGGTCAAATCCTCGGCAGTGAATTCCCGGTCGCGGTCGGCGAACAGCCGGCTCGCCTGACGCAACCGCGCGCGATCGAGCGCGTTGCGGACGCTGCGGGCATTGGCGAAATGCGGCTGCTCGATGCGGGCTGCGAGATACTCGGAGAAGGTCTGGCGCGCGCCCGCTCCGAAACGATAATTTTGCGCCGCCAGCATCTTGTCCGCGATCGACAGCAGATCTGCGATCTCGTAGTCCGGAAAATCCAGGTGGTGCGCGATGCGCGAGCTCAAACCGGGATTGGATTGGAAGAAGGTATCCATCCGATCCTTGTAACCGGCCAGAATCACGACCAAATCCTCGCGCTGGTTCTCCATCACCTGCAAAAGGATCTCGATCGCTTCCTGACCGTAGTCGCGCTCGTTCTCCGGGCGGTATAGATAGTAGGCCTCATCGATGAACAGCACGCCGCCCATGGCCCGCTTCAACACTTCCTTGGTCTTCGGTGCGGTGTGTCCGATGTACTGACCGACCAAATCGTCGCGCGTGACGGCGACCAGGTGGCCCTTTCGCACGTAACCCAAGCGGTGCAGGATCTCCGCCATGCGCATGGCGACGGTGGTCTTGCCGGTGCCGGGGTTGCCGGTGAAACTCATGTGGAGCGAGGGCGCCTGCGCCTGCAGTCCGAGATTCATGCGCAGCTTGTCGATGACCAGCAGCGCCGCGATATCGCGGATGCGACTTTTGACCGGCGCGAGACCCACCAGATCTTTATCGAGCTCATCGAGCACATTGCCGGCTTGGGAGCGTGCCAGCACGGCGGCGACGGTACGTGGCTCGGGCTCGCCGCTGCCGGCGGCCGCGGCCCCATCCGCCCGGGCGGCGGTGCCGACTGCCGGCTCGCCCGTGCCGCGCGCACTCGTCTGCCCCGGAATATTGTAGTTGGGCGATGCCATCAGGCCGCCTTCGGCGTCGGCGATGCGCGCTTCAATTCCGTGCGCATGGCATCGACGACCTTGCGGTAGTCGGGTTGGCTGAAAATCGCGCTGCCCGCGACGAACGTGTCGGCGCCGGCTTCGGCCACACGGCGGATATTGTCGGCCTTGATGCCGCCATCCACTTCCAGTCGGATCTCGCGGCCGCTGGTCTCGATCAACCTGCGCGCGAGTTCCACCTTGCGCAGCGCCGACTCGATGAAGCTCTGCCCGCCGAAGCCGGGGTTGACGCTCATGATCAGGATCAGGTCGACTTTATCGAGCACGTAGTCCAGCGCTTCCAGCGAGGTCGCCGGATTGAATACGAGCCCCGCGCCGGCGCCCGCCGCTTTGATGAGCTGCAGCGTGCGGTCGATGTGCGCCGAGGCTTCCGGATGGAAGCTGATGAAATCGGCCCCGGCCTCGGCAAACGCGCCGGCCAGGGCATCCACCGGCTGCACCATGAGGTGCACGTCGAGCGGTATCTTGGCGCCGTCGGCGCGCACACAATACGGTTTGATCGCCTTGGCCACCATCGGCCCGATGGTCAGATTGGGGACGTAGTGATTGTCCATCACATCGAAGTGAATCCAGTCCGCACCGGCGGCGATGACCGAGGTGACCTCATCGCCGAGGCGGGCGAAATTGGCGGACAAAATGGAAGGGGCGATGCGATACATGTTAGGCCTACCAGGGCGCCATTCGTTGCGGCGCCGTCCATATCGTTGCGCCACCGACCAGTACGGTGGCGCAACGGGTTGCTGCTCGATCGTGGTGAGATCCTCGGGTCTCTCGCCAAGTCCTATTCGACGTAGCGTTCGGTTTCGGGCTTGTCAGTGGCATAGCTGTGTACGGTGTAGTGCATGCTGCGACCTTCCACTTCCTGCCGCGCCAGACCGAACCCCGGCTCTTTCGAGGGGCGATTGACGATGAAGCTCATGACGATGCTTTCGACGCCACGCGTCGAATCGAACGCCATCAGCCGGATGTAGTGCTGCGGAAAGGTCTTGCGGCAGCCATTGAGCTCCGTGATCACGCCGGCGGCATCCTTCAGATCGAACATGGGCAGACCGAACATCTCCCAGTAAGTATTGCGCGGATGCGGATCGTCGGTGTACTCGACGCTCCAGGCGTAGCCCTTCTGGAGCCCATATTCGACTTGCAGTTTGATTTCGGCGTCGGTGAGGTCCGGCAGATAGCTGAAACAGCCCTGCGTAATGCGGCCGACAGGATTGGTCATCATAATCGTGTGCTCCTTGTGGTGGGGGCGCGCGGCATCAGGCCGCGACTCCCGGCGTCACGGCAAAATCCGAGGTATCCGTGGAGGTGTAGTTGAAGCTGATCTCGCCCCAGGTATCGAGCGCCTGCTGCAGCGGGCTGCAGGATTTCGCGGCCTGGCGCAGGATCTGCGGACCCTCGTTGCGGATGTCGCGACCCTCGTTCCTTGCCTTGACCATGCATTCGAGCGCAACGCGATTGGCCACCGCGCCGGCTTGGATTCCCGCCGGATGTCCGATGGTGCCGCCGCCGAATTGCAGCACCACATCGTCGCCGAACAGATCCAGCAAGAGGTGCATCTGGCCCGCATGGATGCCGCCCGAAGCCACCGGCATCACCTTGCGCATATCCGACCAATCCTGATCGAAGAACAACCCGCGCGGCAGATCCTGTTTGGTATAGCTGTCGCGGCATACGTTGTAATAGCCCTGTACCGTCATCGGGTCGCCCTCGAGCTTGCCGACGGCGGTGCCGGTATGCAGATGGTCGACGCCGGCGAGGCGCAGCCACTTGGCGATGACCCTGAAGCTGATGCCGTGGTTCTTCTGCCGCGTGTAGGTACCGTGGCCGGCACGATGCATGTGCAGGATCATGTCGTTCTTGCGGCACCAGTTCGCCATGCTTTGGATGCCCGTCCAGCCGACCACCAGATCGACCATGACGATGACCGAACCCAATTGCTTGGCGAATTCGGCGCGCTCGTACATGTCCTCCATGGTCGCGGCGGTGATGTTCAAGTACGAACCCTTGACCTCGCCGGTCGCGGCGCTCGCCTTGTTGACCGCGTCCATCACGTTCAGGAAGCGGTCGCGCCAATGCATGAACGGCTGCGAGTTGATGTTTTCGTCGTCCTTCATGAAGTCCAGGCCGCCCTTCAGTCCTTCGTAGACCACCCGGCCGTAATTGCGTCCGGACAGACCGAGCTTGGGCTTGGTGGTCGCGCCCAACAGCGGCCGGCCGAACTTGTCGAGCCGCTCGCGTTCCACCACGAGGCCGCAGGGCGGCCCCTTGAAGGTCTTCACGTAGGCCACCGGAACGCGGATGTCTTCCAGCCGCGCGGCCTTGAGGGGTTTGAAGCTGAATACGTTGCCGATCAGGCTCGCCGTCATGTTGGCGATCGAACCCTCTTCGAACAGGATGATGTCGTACGCGACCCAGGCGAAATACTGGCCCGGGGTGTTCGGCACGGGCTCCACTTTGTAGGCCTTGGCGCGGTAGCCGTCGCAGGCGGTCAGCCGGTCGGTCCACACCACGGTCCAGGTCGCCGTACTCGATTCACCCGCGACAGCCGCGGCGGCCTCGATGGGGTCGACGCCTTCCTGCGGCGTGATCCGGAACAGGCACAGGACATCGGTGTCCTTCGGGACGTAATCCGAGTCCCAGTAGCCCATTTGCCGGTATTTGAGGACACCCGCGCTATAGCGCTTCTTGGCGTCCTTGATAACCCCTTCGCCTGATTTTGCTGTGGTTTCCGCCATATCCAATTCCCCGTGTGTGAGCCTGGTCACACTGTAAGGCGGCTGATCGTTCAGGTACATTCAGTAATTGTTACTACTATCTTAGGTACTTTTTAACGATCCGACACGCCGGCCACGTGCAGGGCATCATTGCTGCGCAGCACGTGTAGGATGGAGGGTCATGCTTAGAAAAAAGACGCTTCGACCGGCTCATCGGTGCTCGGCAACCCGTCTGATGCTCATATTGGCCGCCGCATCGCTGGGATCGTTCGCCCAGGCAGCGCTCGCCAGGGTGGCATCGGAGCCGGACTCGCCGGCAATCGCTTCGTCGACCCGGCCTCAAAAGATCCGGGAACTGGTGGCCGATCTCGGCTATGGGGCCGACATCAAGCACGTGGACGCCGCCATCCCCACTCTGACCGCGAATGTCGCATCGGACGATCCCGCCTGGAACAGCGCGAATCCCCGGTGGCGGTCCGTGAGTGCTTTGATCGGGCAAAATCTGCGCGCCGATGCGGAGGCGCAGTTTTCGGAATCCGAGGCCGCAATCGTCGAGAACGCGGTGCGCGCCATGAGCGACGGCGTCGTTCGCGAGGATCTCGATGCCGCGCTGGCCTTCTTTCACTCCCCGACGGGACGCCGTTTCCTCGATTTGCAACACGCCTTGATGGATCTAAGCGTCGAGGTCAACCTGGAGAGAGACACGGCGGCGAGCAGCCCGTCGGTGGAGAATCTCGATACGCGCAAGCGCGTTCTGGGATTTTGGTTTCCCATCCTGTTTATTCGCGTGATGTACGGACCCGGAACCGCCGATCGCGCCGTAGATACGGCGTACCGATCATTCAGCCGGCCGCGAGGACCCCAGCTCGATGCTTTGGCGCAACGCTATGCTGAAGACTTCCCGCAATTCGAGCAATTTCTCCAATCGGCATCCTTTCGAAGGATCATCGAGGCCGAAAAGACGACAGAGCGTGTCATGCCGGAGCCGGATCTCGCGACATTCTTCACCGCCGAAGCCAAACAGCATGCCTCCGAGTGGCGCGCGGCCTCCCGCGGTCCCTGAGGACCCTTCAGCGATTCAGATGCTTCAGGATGAAGTACCAGGCGATGGCGGCGAGGATGTTGAGGACCGCGATGGCGATGGCCGAATCGATGAGGCAGCCGCGCCAGTTGAAGCTCTTCCGAGACGGACGCGGGCCGGCGCGGCTCACCGCGCTGACCTGCGGAGGCGGCCTTTACGGCAACTCAAGCGATCTCCGTATCATCGTCCTTGGGCATGGTGGTCAGAGCCAGCTCGATGTTCTCCGCCAGCTTGTCGGCAAAGTGCGCCGCTTCGAACAAGTTCAGGGATTTATAGAATGGGATTTTCTTTCGGTAGGTGTCGATGTCTTGCGACAGCACTGATCGAATGTCGTCTTTGTTCATCTAATCAACTCCGTAGTTCCGATTTGATATACTAACAAGGTGTCATGGGGACGCCGTACCGAAGGATGGTAACCGTGGGCAAACTTAGCGATTCGACGATCGTGTTGGCGATGGTAATCGTGTTCCTTGCGATACAGTGGATCGCCACTCGATAACCGAAGCCATCTAGCAGAGCCACCAAAGGCCGATTTGCAGCTCGGCATACCTGGCCTCGGCCGCTTGTTTCGCACGCCAGGCAGCCTGGCTGTTCATAGCGGCTATTCGCTCGAATCGCCGGGTGTTGGAAACCGCACCGAGGCAATCCGGGCGGACACCAGCACCGCGAGCAGGGCCGCGAGCGCGAGGATCTGCGGCCAGTCGACCGTATGGTCGTAAAGACCGATGAAGATCTCGCGCAGGATGAACGCGATGCCGACCTCGGAGAGCACCCGAAGGCGGACGCGGTGGAACTCCAGGTAATCCGTGAACGTGCGGAACAGCTCTATCAGCACGAAAACGGACAACACATCGATCACCAATTCCCGGTCGCTCGCATAGATCACCCCGTGGGCCAGCTTGTGGTTCACCAAGGCCGAGCGGAACAAGCCGGCCGCGGTGGCGAAGTCCAGGATGATTCCGGCCAAGGCGCCCAGCAACGTCAATATCATGACGACAACGAGCGCCGTGACGATGGCGTCGAGTATAAAGCGGTATAGCCGCAGCGCCCGGGTCGCGAGCCTCGGATTGGGGATCGGCTTAGGCGAGGCCGCCCGGATGGCATCGCTTTGCGGTAACTCGGTCATGCTCCTGCAAGGCTCCTCTTGTGCTGCGCGGACAGTACAGCATCTCGCGCCCCTTGCCACGCTGAACCCCAGCCACCTCGAGCCACCTTTGCCCTGCCGCGCCGCTACGCCCAGTTGATCGGTCACATTAAGTCCGATAAAGTGCCTGCAAAGTTAAGTATTTCTTAATGAAAAACGCCACCTTACGCCAGCTGAGAGTCTTTGCCTCGGTCGCTCGACACTTGAGTTTCATTCGAGCGGCGGAGGAGTTGAAACTCACCGCCCCCGCGGTGTCGATGCAGATCAAGGAGCTCGAAGCGGAAGTCGGCATGCCGCTCTTTGATCGCACCAGCCGGCAAGTGTCGCTCACCATGGTGGGGGAGTACGTGCTGGGGCATGCGCGGCGGGTGCTTGCCGCGATGCGCGATGCGGAGGATTTGGTGGCCCGTTTTCGCGGCCTGAAGACCGGCCAACTCGATGTTGGGATGGTCAGCACGGCCAAGTATTTCCTGCCTCGCATGCTCGCGCAGTTTCGGCAAGAACATCCAGGGATCGAGATCCGCCTGCAGGTCGCCGACAACCGGGAACAGATCGTCGCGCTCATGCAGCAGGGGGATATCGAGCTCGCCGTCATGGGCAGACCGCCCAAGGATTGGCCCACCCGTGCCGAGCCTTTTGCGATGCATCCGCACGTATTGGTGACTGCGATCGATCACCCGTTCACGCGCATGGAAATCGTACCCGCGCGTGCGCTCTCCGAGGAGGCATTCATCGTTCGCGAACGCGGGTCCGGCACCCGAGCCGCGCTCGATGAGTACATGCACGCGCACCAGGGGACTCTTCACGTGGCGATGCAAATGTCGAGCAACGAAGCGATCAAGCAGGCGGTCATGGCGGGCATGGGCGTGTCGCTCTTGTCCCTGCATACGCTCGGCCTCGAGTTGAACCATAACCTGATCGCCACGCCTGACACCGAAGACCTGCCGGTGATGCGCCGCTGGCACGTGGTGAACAATCTTGCGAAGACGCTTTCGCCGCCCGCAGAGGCGTTCCGCTATTTCATTCTCGAGCGCGGCGAGGCTTTTTTGGCCGAGCATTTCTCGAAGGAAATCTTCAAAAAATCTTGAACAGCATGAGCGCGATGATGCCGATCAGAATGAGGATATCCAACGTTCTCGGCAGGAACACGATGCAGCCCAAGGCAAGCATCGTGCTCACCGTTACTTGAAGGATCGGGTTGCCGATCAATTTTCCGATGCCGAAACGATTTGCGGACCGCAGATCCGAATCGGGTGCTGCTTCGGCCGCTTTCAAGACCGGGAGCGGTGGCTGCATTGTCGAGGCGACCTGGAGTGGGGGCATGCGCCTCGTCGCGGTGTCGAGCGCGGTGAGGGGGCGCAACTCACGACGCCGCCGTTCGATGATGCGGCTTTCCGCCACCACCAGTACCGCACATAGCAGCGGCACGAGCACCGTCAGAGCCGGTGATTGGGTATTCACCCAATCTGCGACGGCCGGATCGGACACCGCGAGATCGCCGGCAATGTACCCGAGCAAGGCGCCGGCAGCCGGAATGAGGATGGGGTAGCGATGCAGGAGGTTTATCATCAGCTTGCTGCTGAACATCAGCAACACGACGCTCAGCAACAGGCCGATCGTCAGATACAGGAGGTTGCCTTGCGTGACGGCGGAAAGCGCAACCACATTGTCGAGACTCATGACCACATCAGCGACGATCACGGTCATCACCGCGCTCCACAGGCCGGATGATGATTCCTGTTGCGCCGCCCTCGCGCCGCGTTCCTCCACGATCAGCAGACGAATCCCGATCACGATCAGGAGTGCGGCGCCGATCAGTTTGAGCATGGGCACTTTCAGCAGCACGCTCACCACGGTGGTGAGCAATACGCGCAGCCCGATGGCGGCGCCGGTTCCGATGAGCAGAGCTTGATTCAGTTGCCGTGGCGGGAGCGAGCGGCAGGACAAGGCAATCACGACGGCGTTGTCGCCGGACAGAATGAGATCGAGCAGGAACACTTGAAAGATCAAGCTGAGGCCGTGAAACGTGGAATCAAACGTCATGCGGCAGCCTTTGGATCATCCGAGCGAGCCGATTATCCCGGCATACAGGCCGAGCGCTGCGGTCAGGCCGAGCGCGGTGCCGACCAGCACTGCGTAAAAACCCTTCAGACGATGCTCATCCGGCAGCGCTCGTCGCGCGAGCAGGAACAGCAGCAACAACATGGAGGGCAGCAATAGGGCGTTCACCACGGCGACGGCAATCGACAGATGGATCAAGTTGACGCCGGAACCGACGAGCAACGCGCCGGCGATCAGCAGTGCCGCGAACGGTCCGTAAAACCAGGGGGCTTTGAGCGGATGCTGTTCGAGCGAGTGCCTGACGCCCATCGCCTCTCCGATCGCCCAGGCGGCACTCAGGCACACGACGATGGTGGCCACCAATGCGCCGCCGGACAAACCGATCGCGAACACGGCCTTGCCCCAGGTCGGACCAATCAGGGTACCGAAGGCTTCGCCGATCTGGGCGATGTTGTCGAGCCCTTTATCGCGGTAGTGGGCGCTCAAGGAGGAGGCTGAGGCGATCAGCACGGCGGCGGATAGGATCTGGCAGAGGATCGCACCGAGCATCGTTTCGATCCGTGCGGCCCGCAGCTGACCGCTATTCAGTCCCTTATTGATGAGCGCCGACTGCTGATAAAAGATCGTCCACGGCATGATGCTCGTTCCAAGGTTTGCCGCCACCAGATACAGATAGTCGTGGTCGCCAAAAGGGATGCGCCCTATCTGTTGCGCGATCTGTCCGCCATCCGGCCGCGCCTTGACCGCCATCACGATGAAAGCCAGGGTGAAAAATCCGATGGCGACGGCCACCCGCTCGATCACCTGGTAGGAACCGCTGACCACCATGACGATGATCAAGGTCACCAGCAGCGTCAGCGTTTTCCAGGCGGGAATGCCGAACAGGCTCCCAGCCCCGACCAGGCCGCTCATCTCCGTGATCAGCGCCCCGAAGCAACTCAGCAGCAGAACCGCGGTGGCGGCCATCGCGATGTTTTGACCGTATCGCTGCCTGACCAGTTCTGCATAGCCCTTGCCGGTGCACAAGCCGAGGCGCACGGTCAGTTCCTGCGCCATGAACATCAGCGGGATGAGCATGATCTGCATCAGCAGGAGCCGGTATCCCCATTGTGCGCCGCTCTGCGCCAAGGTGACCACACTGCCGGCCTCGATGTCGGCCAACATGACGATGAGCCCGGGTCCGATGACGGCGAAAAGCCGTGGCAAGCGCTGGAGCGGCGTCACCAGTGCGCACAACCTATTTGCCGCTGGCCGCTCCAGCGGGGCCGGCGGTGAACTGCTTGAGGAAGGCGGCATCGGGAGTCAATATCAGCGTGGGTTGTGTGTCGGCCAACGATTGCCGGTAGGTCTGCAGCGAGCGATACAGTTTGTAGAACTGTGCGTCCTTGCTGAAGGCAGCCGACAGCACCCGATTGGCATCGGCATCCGCCTCGCCGCGTGTGATGGCGGCCTGGCGCTGCGCTTCGGACAAGAGCACGGTGCGTTCGCTGTCGGCCTTCGCCTGTATCTGCTGCGCCCATTCGAAGCCTTGCGCGCGCAGCTCCTTGGCTTCGCGCTGGCGCTCGGATGTCATCCGATCGTAGATGGCCTGACTGGTCTCGGCGGGGAGATCGGCGCGGTGCAGCCGCACTTCGGTCACCTCGATGCCGAGCGGAGCCGCCCTCTCGGCGACATCTTTCTCGATTCTCGCGACCGTCTGCTGGCGCTCTAGTGACAGCAGGGAACGCAACTGTACCTGCCCCAGCTCGCGGCGCAGCGAGGAGCTGATCATCTGCGTCAGTTCGGCATTCGCCTGCTCGAGCGTACGCACCGCTTGATAGAAGCGCAGCGGATCGCTGATGCGGAAATGGGCGTAGGTGTCCACTTCGATGCGCTTCTGGTCCCCGAGTATGACCTGTTCGGTGGGCGGCAGCAGCGTCTGCGGGCGCCCGTCGTAAAAAACCAGCGAATCGATGAACGGAAACTTGAACTTGAGTCCCGGCTCGCTGATCACTCCCGTGGGCGCGCCGAGGCGGATGAGCAGCGCCAGCTGGCTTTCGCTGAGCACGTAGAATGACGAGCCCACGATATACAGGCCGACGATGACGGCCGCGGCCGCAAGCCAGCGCCTGTCCAGCTTCATGGTTGGGCCTCCTTCGGGGCGGCATCTTTCGGCGCACCCGTCCTCTTTGCAGTGGCGTCCTTGTCGGATAGCGGCATATACGGAACCACCCCGCTCATGCCCTTGCCGGAGGAGTCGATGATCACCTTGGAGGCCTTCTTGAGCACCTCATCCATGCTTTCCAAATAAAGACGCCAGGCGGTCACCTCCTTGGATTCGGCATAGCTCTTGTAAATGGATAGAAAGTGGTTGGCCTCGCCGGCAGCCAGGTTGGTCACCTGGGCTCTGTAGGCATTCGCCTCCTGCGTGATCCGATCGGCGTCGGCACGCGCGCGCGGCAGTACGTCATTGGAGTAGGCCTCGGCCTCATTGCGTGCGCGCTCCTGATCTGCACGGGCACGTTGAACGTCGTTGAATGCGTCGATGACCTGTGGCGGCGGATCGACACGTTGTAGCTGCACTTGGGTGATCAGGATGCCGGCGTGCTCTTGATCCAGCAGTCGCTGCAGGAGCTCCCGGGTTTCATCGGCGATTTGCGCACGCTTGTCGGACATCGCCGCCTGGATGGGCGTGCGGCTGATGATTTCCCTGAGCGCGCTTTCAGCGGCGATCTTCACCGAGAGCTCGGACTTGCTGATTTTGAACAGAAAGTGCCGCGCATCCTTGATTCTCCAAAACACCGTGCAATCGGCTTCCACGATGTTCTCATCGCCGGTCAGCATCTGCTTGTCGCGCGAGTTGGTGGCGGAGGCCGCAACGCTGCCGCCACCCAACTGCAACTGGTTCACTTGGGTGACCTTGGGCAACAGCACCGTGTCGATGGGATAGGGGAGATGGTAATGCAGCCCCGGCTCCGTGGTATCCAACCAGCGGCCAAAGCGTAATACCACGCCTTGCTCGTCGGGTTGCACCTTGTAAATGCCGGAACTGACCCATGCCACCGCCAGAATACCCCCAATGAGCAACAACCCCCGGCCCTTGAGGTCCAGCAGGGCGATCAGGTAATTGATGCGCTCGCCCGCCTGCGTCAGGCGAGTGGCAGCATGGGAGGTCGCGGGGGGCGAGGAAGCGGACTCTTCAGTCGACATAGATTTGCGGCGAGTATATCCAGGAGCGGCGCGGAGCGGGATTATAAACCTCCCTCTCCCCTAGACTTAATACTTTGCGGCTGTGCAGTCGAGTTCCCCCGCTTCACCAGTTTGCCGGCCGTTGTCCGCGAGTGGCCGACCGCGACTGAGGCTTTCGGCCTACGTCGGCGGTGGAGTTTATCCCGCAGTTGAGCGTCACCCCAAGAAGTATAAAAAGCTATGTAGGAATGTCCGTCAAGGAGGACGCACCGATCGGCTGGGTCCACATAGCGCCCTTTCCCATTTCGCCACGTAAGGGCCCGGCGCTCGCATCAGGGCGGTGCGTACCGGCAATCAAGGCGAGCCGGCCGCTTGCCGGTCTCTTTTTTTCGGGAGTATGTAAGCTATGAGCAGCAACACTGACGAAGTGCGCGACCGTTCAAAACAGGGTAAAGGCAACCTTGCAGACCAGGCAAGAGGCAGTATCAAGGAGGTTGCCGGCACGCTCGTGGGCGACGAAACGCTGGAGGCAAAAGGCGCCATCGAAAAGCATCTCAGCAACCCTGCAACCAAGGGTAGCGCGGCTGAGCAACCCTCCATTTATAAGGTCGTGGGAATTTATCCGAAGTTCGCCGACGTGGCCGACGCCATTCATCTGCTGAAGACCGAGGGCTTTTCGGAGGATCAGATCAGTGTCCTTGGGAGAGAGCAGGAACACTGGCAGGAGAAGCTCGGACAGGAGTGGGAGTCGAATAAAGCCGCAAAGGGGGCTTTGGTGGGCGGTGCGTTGGGGGCGGTACCCGGGTTGGTGCTCGTTGCCGGCGTTGCGTTGACCGGTGGCGTCGGATTGCTGGTCGCGGGACCGATGCTTGGGGCCATGTCGGCGCTTGGCATGGGCTCACTGGTGGGCGGGTTGATGGGCGCCGGTTCAAACGCACTCGACGTGCCCCTCAATGTCGAAGAGGAAGTGGCCACTGCCATCAGTCTTGGGCAGTGGATCATTGTCGTGCAATGCCAATCAGACGCACAAGCGGCGCGTGCGCAATCATTGCTGCCCGCAAGACGCGTCGTCTGGGAAAATAAAACCAAGACGCAAGCACCTGCTGATCCGGCTGTTCATCCAGCCGCTGAACAAACCGATTTGGATAAGCTCGGCGCCGTCGTAGCAGAGGCTTTATCGTCGGTGACGAAATTGACTCAACGCCCCGTGGAAGAGGTGATGGCCAGTATCGACACCCTCGATTCCGGGGACCTCAAGGACGCCGCCCGGGAAGCGATCAAGAAAATTGCGACCGCAACCGGCCTCAGTACCGCTCAAATCGCCGACATCTTCAAAGAACATAGGTCTTCGGACGTCAACATCGTTGGCGTGCTCCATGAGCGAAGCAAAGCCGACAGGACAGTGTAGGTCGGTATCAGTGGTCAGTGCGGGGTGCCGGTGCCAGATAGGGGTGCCGGCGCCAGATAGGGGTGCCGGCGCCAGATGTGAATCAATCTCCTGCGCCGACCGCGACCCAAGCCAGATCTTTATTTGAAACCGATTCCACGTTGAATTTCCTGGCCGCCCCCGCCATCCGGGTGAGCGCCTGCCCGATCGGCATGGGCGGCGCGGTTTCACGCTTTTTCACCTTGTGAAATCGTACTGGATTGATCCGCGCAACCACGTAGTTGCGCAGATACGGGGACTTGAAGCCACGCTTGGTCAGCGCGGCGATGATTTTTTTGACCTCGGTGTCGATCTCCAATAGACGCGCCGCGAAACCCTCGCGTTCGCGTAGACTTGCGTGCAACGTGCGCTCGCTGAACCGATCGACCTTTTTCAGGAACGCACTGTACGCGCCCCCCGCGAAGCGCGATGTCTTCTCATATGCGATGCCCAAAGTGAGCAATTCGGGCGCTTCGAATTCGGCCGCGAACTCCAATTCTTTGGCGTTGCCCCGGCGCTGCGCCAGACTGCGGGCCATGCGGACGACCTCGAGGCTGCGGTCTCGCAGGTTATGCGCCTTTTCAGTATTGAGTGCGAGAATCCGATAAGCCAGCGTCTCGTCCGGAGAAATCAAGACGGTGATCTGCTTCATCCCCAGCACCTTGCCTGCGGCCAGCCGATGACGCCCATTGGGCGTCCATAGCTTGCCGTCTTCGCCGCGAACCACGATCAGCGGGTCGAGAAACGCGTGAGTTTCATCGATCTTCTGCGCCAGGCGCTTCGCATGGGTTGGCGACAGGTCACGCTGAAATGGCGTCGGCTGCACGGCTCCGAGGGGGATCGAGGCGAGCATCAGAGGCCGTCCGCCCAAGGGATCCCGGTAGGCGCCGATGACCGCACCACCGGCTCCGCGCACGAGCGCGGCGACCTCGGAAATGTCGGGCATGTCGCTCGCGATGGCAACATCGTGCGCTTCAAGTCCGCGAGCCTCAGCGAGCGGCGCGAGCTTGCCGCGTGCTCGTTTTACGGTGTCATTTTTGGCAGAGCGCCTGCCCGACGGCTTTCGTGAGGCCATGCATCAAGTCTACACCGCTGCACTCTGCGAAGGCGCGGCGGGTTCAATTCCGCCACAGCCTCTGCCAGCCCGAGTGTCCCAATTCGCGCAACGTGCGAATGTTGCGTTCGTATATATCCTTGGTATCGCCCACGGCGGCAATGGCGCGCTCCACACTGGCTTCGCGCAACAGGTGCAACATGGGGTAGGGAGAGCGGTTGGTAAAATTCTCTATATCCTCGGGCTGCGTATCCGAAAATTGGTAGTCGGGGTGAAAGCTGGCAACTTGCAGTTTGCCTTCCAGCCCCAGTTCTTGGACCGCCGCATCGAAGACGTCGAGGCAACTGTTGTACTCTGCAAAATCGGTCAGCACCCACGGATGAATCAACAGCGTGGTCTCGCGGTGCAGCGGATCCGCTGCCTGCAAACCAACCAACTCGGAGCACAAGACCTCGAGCAAGCCAGATGCCGTGCGCTGCTCGGTGACGCACAAGTGGATCCGATTATCGCGGTAGGGACCGGCCGCAAACGGGCACAGGTTGAGGCCGATCACGGATTTCTCGAGCCAGCGACGAGTGCTGGCTATTATTTCGTCAGTATCGATAACGCGTTCCTCCTGCGATGGGTGATATCCTAGACCAATCTCACACAGCTTTTCCGGTTTGACGCGCAACGCCAATCGGCACCCCCAAGGCTGAGCACATGACGTATCGCGGTACGCGCCGAGAAATGCGGCTCCATTCGTTGCACGATGCGACCTTGAGCCTCATCGACGGCGCGATTGCAACGCTCAGCTCGTGCCACGATGATGAGGCTGTACACATAGCTCGTAAAGCCGCGAAGCGAATCCGAGCGGGGTTGCGCTTGATGCGGGAGTGTCTGGGTACCGCGGCATACCACCGTGAGAATCGTCGAGTCCGAGACGCCGCCAAACCGCTCACCGCCGTGCGAGATGCGTTCATATTGCGCAGAATCTTGCGTAAAATGCCAAATCGCTCGGCACCCGTGGAGCGCGGCTTGAAGTTCGAATATGAACGCGAGCGTCAAGCCTTTGGCCGCCGAGGGTTGCAAGATGCCCTCACGGGGCTGCGAGCAACGCGCCAACACCTGCGCGAGCTGCGTCCCATCGCCCCAGAAGCCGTGTCCGCCGTTGAAGCCGTGGGCGATACGTACCGGGCCGGACGAAAGGCCCTGGTGAGAGCAAAATCCAACGACGATCAGGCTCTTCACGAGTGGAGAAAGCAAGCCCAATATCTGCTCAATCAGCTCGAGCTGCTGCGCGCCGTGTTCGGCTTGGACGTGAAGAGCCTGCGTCGACGCGCGGATAAGTTGGCGGCGATTCTCGGAGACGACCATGACTTGAGCGTGCTCGCTGCAAAGCTGCGCCGCTACGATGCCACCACGCCTCGCCTGATAAAGCACATTGAAAAACTGCGCCGCGATCTGCAGCGGCGTGCAGCCAAGCAGGGCAAAAAAGTATACCGTCACTCGGCAAAGCATATCAAAGCAACCATCGCAGCCCGGTTTGTGAAACTCAGCGCGTGATGGAAGCTCCCGCTACGAGCGGGTAACCGCCTGCCTCCCGACTCGCGGCATGGACCCCATCCGCAACAGCCGCAATCGCTATGCGGGTTTCCGAAGTCCGGCCGACACAGGGCTCAAGTGCGCGCGACCTCGGTCGATACACCCAGGTGAAACCCACTGTTGCAAGGAGCGACCATGTCAGAATTGTTCGAGTGGAATGCGGCTACCTACGGGCTCAACGTCCCCGAGATGGACTCCGAGCATCAGGTGCTCATCGGGCACATGAACAAACTGTACGAGCTGCATCAGAAAAATGCGCCGACCGTGCAGCTCAGCGCCGCCCTTGATGCGTTGGTCAACTACACAGTCAAGCACTTTGCCGACGAAGAGGCCTACATGGTCAAGACGGGCTTCCCGGGCATCAAGACACACGCCGGTGTTCACAAACAGCTGCTCGAGCAGGTTGCCACGCATGTCGCGACGTTTCGCAGCACCGGGAAGCTCACCGACGCGTTCTTTAATTTCTTGACCTTTTGGCTCAAGGCGCACATCCGCGGCGTAGATACCAGGTACGCCAAACACGCCGCTGTCGCTTGACCTCACCACCGCTGCCGCCCACGCCCGGCTGTGCGCCCGATCCTTGAGGTGTGCCGCACTCGCCCCAAGGCGGGTGTTTGGGCGTGCATTGGGGTAGGCTGGGAGTTTGGCTTCAAGGGAGCTGACGAGTGGCGGACTCGCCCGACGATGTCGCGGTCGCCAGGCAGGCGCGGTTTGCGCAGGGTCGCGATTTCCTCGGGCAACCGCGCGGCCTCTTATATATCGGCTGCACGGAATTGTGGGAGCGCATTTCCTTCCATGGCATGCAGGCGCTTCTCGTCCTTTATATGGTCGAGCGGCTGCTGCTGCCGGGGCACGTCGAAAACGTTGCAGGGTTCAACGGCTTCCGGTCGGCCATCGAAGGCGTGACCGGACCTCTCTCGACACAGGCGCTGGCGTCCCAAATTTTCGGTCTTTACGTGGGCTTCGTGTATCTCGTCCCCGTATTCGGCGGTCTGCTCGGCGATCGGTTGCTGGGCCGACGACGGGCAGTGGCATTGGGTGCGCTGCTGATGACGGTCGGACATTTCTGCATGGCGTTCGAGGTGTCGTTTCTCGCCGCGCTCCTATTGCTGATATTGGGTGCAGGGGTCCTGCGCGGCAACCTCGCGTCCCAAGTGGGCGATCTTTATTCCGAGGATGATCGCCGCCGCGAAACGGCCTTTCAGATTTACTACGGCGCCTTGAACGCCGGGGCCTTCGTCGCGCCCTTGATCACCGGGCTTCTTGCCCAAACGTATGGATGGCATTATGGTTTCGGATTCGCAGGATGCGGAATGTTCGTGGGTCTCATCGTCTATTTGTGCGGCGGCCGAGATCTGCCACCCGATGCCGTGCGAAGCGCGACCGCGGTACGTCCGAGGCTCACCGCCAGGGAGCGTCGAGTCGCTCTGGTCATGGTGCTGATGCTGCCGATCTTTACCCTGTTCTGGATCGCGCAAACGCAAATTTGGAACACCTACAATCTCTGGGTCAGGGATCACGTCGACCTTGCTGTCGGCGGCTGGATGATGCCCGTCCCCTGGTTGCAATCCGTCGACTCCCTCGGTGTTATCGCGCTGCTCTTTCCACTCCTGCAATTTTGGCGTTGGCAGAGCGCTCGTTCGAGCGAACCCGATGATCTGACGAAACTCGCCATCGGTTGCTTGCTGTTCGGTGGGGCGATTGCTTGGTTGGCAGCCGCGCAGCTGGTCTCCGACGCAACCGGCAGGGCGCCGTTGGTTTGGGCGCTTGCCTATCACTTCCTGTCGGCCGTTGGATATCTCTATTTCGCACCCGTTGCGGTAGCGGTGATCTCACGGACGGCACCATCCTCGATCAACGCCATGATGATCGGGGTTTATTATCTGTCGATTTTCGCCGGTAGCATCATCAGCGGGCGGCTCGGGGGGCTCTATGAGCGACTCTCCGCCGCGGAGTTCTGGCTCATCCATGCGGCATGCGTGGCCGCAGGCGGGGTGCTGATTCTGCTGTTCGCGTCGCGATTGCGCCGCGAGTTGACGCCCCGTTCGGAGAGGGGCAGAGCATACGAAATGTCGCCCGATGACGGCATGAGGGTCTGACGCCATGCCTGGGATCAATCTCGCCGAAAAGCTCTCGACGTTTTCAGAATACTGGCAGCCCCGGGTGATCGGCCAGTTCAACGGTCACGACCTGATGGTGGTCAAGGTAAAGGGGGAATTCGTGTGGCACAAACACGATGACACGGACGATTTTTTTCTCGTGCTGATGGGTCAAATCGACATTCAACTTCGCGATGAAGTTGTCCGGCTTGGCCCGGGAGAGATATTCGTCGTACCGAAAGGAGTCGAACATCGCCCCGTTGCCGTGGAGGAAGCTCATGTCCTCTTGATCGAACCGCGGGGAACTCCGAATACCGGGGATGCCGCGACGGCGGCTCCTCGGCGCATCATTTGAGAAACGGCAATTCCTGAAGGGTCCCGCCTAGGGAGGCTCCCTCTTTCACGACCTCCACGCGCTCTCCCGCGACGCAGCTCGTCGAAATCAGTGCAAACCCGATGTTCTTGGTGAGGCGGTAGGACCAGACGCAGTTGGTCAGGGCTCCCACCGTTTGTCCATTCCTCAGGATGGAATGCCAGTGAAAGCCGAGCCGAGTGGGCTCCTCGCCATCCAGGACCACCCCGAGTTGATGACGTCGAGGTCCCGCAGCGTGCGTACGGCGAAGCTCCTGTATGCCGATCACTTCGTCGGCAACTTGAAGGTCCACATAGTTGCCCAAGCGAACTTCGAAGGGATTGGTGGCCTCATCGGTATCGCCGCCATAGGACAAAAGCCCGCTCTCGACACGCTCGCAGAAGTTGGGATTACCGGGTCCGATGTCCCAGGCTTTGCCGGCCTCCTTGACGATGTTCCAAAGCTTCGTGCCCTTGCTCCCGTCCAGCAAATACAGCTCGAATCCACCCTGTTTCGACCAACCGGACCGCGCGACCACGACGGGAATCCCGTCGATTTCCGCGTCTCGAAACCAGAAGTACTTCAACGTGCGAACCCATTCCCCGAATATCGATGCGACCACGTCCTCTGCCTTCGGGCCCTGTAAGGCCAACGGCGAGACGTCCGGTTCGCTGACCTCGACGTTCAGGCCGCGCTCGGCTGCGATCGCACGCGCCCAGAACCAGACATTCGAGTCCGCGATCGACAGCCAGTAAAGATCCTCGTCGCGCTTCAGCAAGATCGGATCGTTGATCAGAATGCCGGCGTGGTTGCAGAGCGGAACATATTTTCCCTGGCCCGGCCGGCAGGCGTGAAGATCGCGCGGGCTCAAGATCTGAGCGAGGCGGCCCGCGTCGGGCCCTTTCAGTTGCACCTGCCGCTCGCACGCGACGTCCCATTGCGAAACGCCTTTCAGAAGACGCCAGTACTCCTCCTCCGGATGCCCGTAACTGGTGGGCATCAGCATGTGGTTATAGGTGGTGAATGCCGTCACGCCCTCTGCAAGGGTGGCCTCGTAGAAAGGTGAGGGTCGAAGGCGCGCTGAGGGGGTGATGCCGAACACTGCTGCTTTCTGCCGGTCAGCGACGGGCGGGCCGCGACCGATCGATCGTGAGATGCTTGGCGATGGCGGCCTGTATCTCATAGGGCCGCTCCGCCATCAACATGTGTCCCGCTCCCGTCAGCGTCACGATCGTTGCACCGGCAATGGCGGCGCCCAGCAGTCGTCCGCTCTTGAGAGGCGTCATCTGATCTCTTTCGCCGCAAATCAACAGCGTCGGCGCGGCAACCGCCTTGGCCGCGCCGGCTCCGTGACCGTAAGCGGCGCACGCGGCGAGGTCGATGTGCAGCACGCCTGGCCGAGCAGATTCCAAAACGCGCTCCCCGGCGCCGACCATCCACACTCCGGGAACGCGGCTGCCGCCGAGTCCGGCAACGTAGCCGTACCCCCAGAGGTTGACCATGTCGATGGCGGCGTGGTCGTTGGAGGAGGCTGCCGCAAGCAGGTCCGGATGGACGGGCATCGAAGCCGCCGTCCCGATGAGCACCAGGCTTTTCACTCGATCCGGATAGGTCGCTGCCGCTTCCAAGGCGATCAACGAGCCCATCGAATGGCCGATCAACACCGCATGCTCTGCTTTCGCTGCAGCGATCACCCCAGCCAGCCAGGTGGCCAGGGCACCGATGCTCGGTAGCGGCGGCCCTTCCGAGCGTCCATGTCCGGGCAAATCGACGGCAAGCACGTTGAAGCCGTGAAAGGCGAGCCAGCGGCTTTGCAACGCCCATACGGAATGATCGAGACCGGCTCCATGTACCAGCACCGCCAAGGACCCGCCCGCTTCGTGAGTTCGGCCGCCCGTTGCGCCGTAAACCGCGCGGCCGTCGATGGTTAACTGCACTGTCTCTCCTAGGATTTCGTCGCGGCCCGTAAGGCTTGGCTCAAGTCACCGATCACGTCGTCGATGGACTCGATGCCCACCGACAAGCGCACCATGTCCTCGCCAATTCCGGCGGCGTCGAGTTGCGCGGCGCTCAATTGCTGGTGTGTGGTGCTCGCGGGATGTATGACCAACGTCTTGGCGTCTCCGACATTCGCCAGGTGGCTGACAAGGCGCAGCGATTCGATGAATTTGGCGCCGGCTGCACGGCCGCCTTTGATTCCGAAACTGACCACGGATCCCGCGCCGCGCGGGAGCAGCCGTCGCGCCAACTCATGGTCTGGATGGCTCGGCAGATTGGGATGCAGCACCCAGGCGACGGCGGCGCTTCGTTGCAGGAATTCGAGAACGGCAGCAGTATTTTCCTGGTGTCGCTGCACTCTGAGGCTCAGGGTCTCGACGCCTTGCAACAGGTGAAATGCGTTCAAAGGCGACAGGCACACTCCAAATTGTCTCAAACCCTCCGTACGAGCGCGCATCACGAACGCGGTAGGCCCGAACTGCTCGGTAAAGACGATGCCGTGATAGCCGGCGACGGGTTCGGTGAGCGTGGGAAACTTGCCCGACTCATCCCAGTCGAAACGGCCGCCGTCGATGAGCGCCCCGCCAATCGCAATTCCGTGGCCGCCAATCCATTTGGTCAGTGAGTGCATGACGAGATCCGCGCCCAAATCCAACGGCCGGCAGAGGTAGGGCGTGGCGAACGTACTGTCGATCAACAGCGGTATGCGCGCCTGGTGCGCGATTTCCGCGATCGCCGGGATATCGAACACCTCGAGGCCCGGATTGCCGATCGTCTCGCCGATCACCAGACGCGTGTTGGGCCGCAGGGCGCTGCGAAACCCGTCGATGTCTCTCGGTTTGACGAAGGTCGTCGTAATCCCGAAGCGCGGCAAGGTGTGCGACAGCAGATTCACGGTTCCGCCATACAAGGAGGCGGATGCAACGATGTGGTCGCCGGCGCCGAGGAGCGTGGCTATGCCGATGTGCATCGCCGCCATCCCGCTCGCCGTACAGACTGCGCCCACGCCCCCTTCGAGCGCCGCGAGCCGCTCCTCGAGAACCGAGGTCGTGGGGTTCGAGATGCGGCTGTAGATATATCCGGGACGCTCCAGGTTGAACAGCGAGGCCGCCTGGTCGGTGTCGTCAAAAACGTAGGAGGTGGTCTGGTAAATCGGCACGGCGCGAGCGCCGGTCACGGGATCGGGGTGATGCCCGGCATGTAAACTGAGCGTGTCGAACCCCGGCGGTTGCGGTGCTGCCATCCCTTGAGACCTCTGCACAGCCGGAATTTCCGGCGACGCCGAAGTTTACACCGGGTTACCGCAGCTTATTCGCGCGGACGGAACAAGCCCCCCAAATAGACGAGGGCACCTCCCACTGCGATACCGGTCAAAAAACCCAGCCGGGGATAGCGGGTGACGTAGTGGTCGACGGAGGTTGCATATCTGCCCAGCCGCGCGCGGACGCTTGATCGATAGTAAGCGCGATCCGCGGAGTCGAGCGTGTCCTCGATGCGGGAACGCAGCTGAGTGATATCGGGGGAAGGGCAGCTTTCGAGAAGCGTCAGGAGTTCTCGCACTTGATCGGTCAGTGACTGAAGCGCTTTTTCTGATTTCATAGGGAATCTCGAGATTTAAAGCACGGATTTTACCGGCCCATCGAGCGTATGGGTCGCGTCGCTACGTAGGACAACCGGTAAACAGCGTGTCAGCGGGCGGGCCGAGTGACATGCAGCGAAACGCGCCCTCCAGCAACTACTCCAGCAGCGGATGTCCCGCGGGCAACTTATGCGCATACCACGCGGCAAGGCGGTGGCGAATGGTTTTCTCGCCCACCTGGTCTTCCGGCATCGGCGAAATGACCTTGTCATGAACGAGCAGACGATAGACGTATAGTGCTTTGCTGCTGGCCGAATCGGTCGACTCGAATTCGACCGCCTTGCGGCCTTCGGCATATTCCACACCCGCCAGCAAGGCGGCTTTGAACAACTCCGCCTCATGTTTGAACTTCTTCATGGGCGCTCTCCACTGGCGGCTGACGATGCCCGTATTGTAGTGCCGCGGGTACTCATCGGATACCTCGGACCTTGCCCGTAGCGCGGGATCAGCGCACCGCGCTGCGCCGACGCAGAGCGGTGCGGCCGTCTCCGGGTGCCCATGGCTTGCCCGTGCGCTCCTCGATGTATTGCCGGATCAAGCGGCGCACCACCTGTGAGGGCGTCGCGTCTTCCTCCGCGCAGAGCTGCTCGAACAGCGCTTTCTTGCGTGGGTCGATCAACAGGGTGAGCCGGGCGGTGCGGTCTTCGGATGTCAATGGAGGTACTCACATCAAGTGACACTTCAATGTACATCAGATTATAATAAACTTCACATTGCCGTAAATGGCTCGTTTCCCGAACGTTGGGGGCCCGGTGTCTCGTGAGCAGCGATTTCCATTCGCCATTGACTCTCTGTGCGCTGCTCCTGGCGGCATGGTGCGTGGTGGGCGTCGCAGGATTGTTGCGTCCTTGGAGCATCGGCTTCGTCGGGCGCACGCTCTTTCCGCTGGGGGCGCTGATCGGCGCCGCATTGGCGGTTGTCGCTGCAACGGCTCTTGATCACCCCGCCGAACAGCTGATTTTGCCCATCGGTTTGCCGGATTTGCCGGTGCACCTGCGTCGCGACGGGCTCTCGAGCGTGTTTCTGGTGTTGCTTGGCGCGGCGTCGGCGGGCATTTCTATTTTTGCAGCCGGTTACTTCCGGCGCGGCGAAGGCACCTCGCCGGGCCTCATTTGTCTGCAATACCACTTGTTTCTCGCCAGCATGGGCTGTGTTTTGCTCGCTGATGATGCGTACGCGTTCATGCTGGCGTGGGAGACCATGGCGCTCTCATCGTACTTTCTGGTCACCACGCAACATCGAATTCCGGAGATCCGCAAGGCCGGTTTTCTTTATCTGGTGATGGCCCATCTCGGCGCAATCGCGATACTCCTTTGCTTCGGCATTCTGCAGGGCGGCAGCTGGCATTTCACCTTCGAGGCGATGCGCGCCGCGCACTTGGGTGCCAACGGTGCGACGGTCGCCTTCTGTCTTGCGCTGATCGGATTCGGTGCCAAAGCCGGCCTCGTGCCGCTGCACGTGTGGCTTCCGGAAGCCCATCCGGCTGCGCCTTCTCCCGTATCCGCGCTGATGAGCGGCGTCATGCTGGAAGTGGCGCTGTACGGAATGATCCGGGTGGGGTTCGACCTATTGGGGTTCCCGCTCTGGTGGTGGGGCCTGCTGCCGCTCTCGCTGGGCCTGTTCAGTGCGCTGTACGGCGTCGTCTTCGCCGCGGTGCAGACCGATATGAAGCGTCTGCTGGCGTACTCGTCCATCGAAAACATCGGCATCATGTTTACCGGCCTCGGTCTCGCCATGGTATTTACCGGTGTGGGCATGCGCTCGATCGCGGCGCTCACGCTGATTGCCGTCATGTATCACGCGATGAATCATGCGGTCATGAAGAGCCTGTTGTTCCTGGGGACCGGTGCGGTTTTGCACGCAACGGGCGAGCGCAACCTCGGCCATCTCGGCGGCCTCATTCATCGAATGCCGTGGGTGGCCTGGCTCACGCTCATCGGAGTGCTCGCCATTGCGGGATTGCCGCCCTTGAACGGATTCGTGTCCGAGTGGCTGCTGCTTCAGTCGTTCTTGCTGGCTTATCAGGTTCCGCATCCATTCATCAACATGCTGCTGCCGTTGGGCGCTGCGTTGCTTGCCCTTGCGGCCGCTCTCGCCGCCTACGTGATGGTCAAGTTCTACGGGGTCATTTTTCTGGGGCAGCCGAGGGAAAAGACCCTCCAACGTGCTCATGACGCCGGTTTTGCGGAGCGGCTCGGACTCGGATTGCTCGCGTTCGGCTGCCTGTTGCTCGGATTCTTTCCCTCGACCATCATCTCGATGTTGAGCGTGGTCACTCAACAGTTGGGGTTGGGCGGACTGCCGGCGAGCAATGCCCCCTGGTGGCTGCTCCTGCCCATTCCAGAACGGCAATCCTCTTATGCACCGCTGGTGTTCTTTGCCGTGATCCTGGCAGTGGTGGTCCTGGCGATCTTCAGTGTCCGGCTTTTTTATCATCAGCGAATCCGCAGAGGCGACGCTTGGGACTGTGGGTTTGGCGGGCTCAACAGCCGCATGCAGGACACGGCGGAGGGGTTCGGGCAGCCGATCCGACACTTGTTTCAACCGCTCTTTGCCATCGTGCGCCAGGTGCCGGATCCTTTCGATACGGCTCCCACCTATCGACTCGAGATCGGCGATCGAATTTGGATCGCCCTGTATCAGCCTCTCGAACCGTTGGTGCGGCGGGTGGCGGGCAAGGTTGCCTGGTTGCAACAGGGCCGCATCGCAAACTATTTGCTTTACAGCTTCGTCACTCTCGTCGTGCTGTTGGCGCTGATGCTATGAACGCCTTCGACTGGACCATGCAATTATTGGGCATCCTGCTGGCGATCGGCGCGGCTCCCGTGCTCCTCGGCTGGGTGAACAAGTGCCGGGCGTGGCTGCAGAACAAGTCGGCGCCCAGCATCTTGCAGCCCTACCGGGGCATACGGAAACTCTTCCACAAAGATGCGGTGATCGCGCAAAACGCCTCGCGGCTGTTCCGGCTCGCCCCGTACGTGGTCTTTGGCGCCATGGTCACGGCCGCCGCCATCATTCCCTCCGTCGCCACGCGGCTGCCGATCACGAGAGCCGCCGATGCGATAGCGCTGGTGGGATTGCTGGCGACGGCGCGCGTGTTCTTGTCCCTGGCCGCGATGGACGTGGGGACGGCATTCGGCACGCTCGGAGCGCGGCGCGAAATGATGATCGGCTTCCTGGCCGAGCCGGCTCTGCTCGTGGTGATCTTCGTGGTTTCGCTGACCTGCGCCACCACGGCGTTGCCGATCATCGCCGAGCGCCTCTCGGCGCAGTCCTTTTCATTGAACCCGAGTCTTGCCTTCACCGCGGTCGCATTCACGATGGTGCTGCTCGCCGAGAATGCCCGTATCCCGGTCGACAATCCCGCCACCCACCTCGAACTGACCATGATTCACGAGGCGCTGCTGCTCGAATACTCCGCGCGTCATCTGGCGCTGATGGAATGGGCCGCAGCATTGAAGCTGTTCAACTATGCTTGCATCGGCTTCGCGGTGTTCATCCCCTGGGGCCTTGCGACCAGCGATGCGCCGCTGGGCCTGGCACTGTCGGTCATGTTGCTGGGCGTAAAGCTCACGATCGCGGGAGCTGCGCTCGCGTTGATCGAGACGCTTTCCGCAAAGCTGCGCGTGTTCCGGGCTCCGGAATTTCTGGCGACGGCCTTCCTGTTTGCCGTGCTTGGACTGCTCGTGCGGTTGCTGTTGGGAGCATGACCATGAATCCCTTGTCGTGGGACCTGCAGGTCCTGAACATGTTGGCCGCATTGTTGCTGCTGCTCTCCTTCGCCATGCTGTCGCAGCGCAGGATCGTGGCGCTCGTCGACCTCCTCGCGCTACAGGGGGCTCTTTTGTGCATCGCCACGCTGTTGCTCGCGTGGCGGACGGGTAACAGGCACTTGTACGTGTCCGCAGCGCTCACCCTGGGACTCAAGGTGATATTCCTGCCCTGGTTGTTGCATCGTCTCATCCGCCGCCTCGGCGTCTACTGGGATACGGAGCCGTTGCTCAACATCACCGGGACCATGCTGGTCGGCGTGCTGGTGGTGATTTTCGCCTTTGGGCTCGCACAACCCATATCCGCGTTGGCCAGCACGGCCACACGCAATTCGATTGGCATTGCCGTCGCGGTGATCCTGATCGCCTTTCTCACCATGATCACGCGACGCAAGGCAATGTCGCAGGTGGTCGGATTCTTATCGATGGAGAATGGGCTCTTCTTCGGGGCCATGAGTGCCACTTACGGCATGCCGATGGTGGTCGAGTTGGGCGTGGCGCTCGATGTGCTGGTCGCGATGCTGGTGCTCGGCGTGTTCTTTTTCCAGATCCGCGAGCAGTTCGACAGCCTGGACCTCAAGAATTTCGAGAGCTTGAGGGAGGACCAGTAATGGAATTCATCGTGCTTCTGGCGACACCGCTCCTCGGCGCTCTGATACTCGGCGCGTTCGGGGCACGCCGGTGGGGACCGGATGCGAATGTGGGCTTTTCCCTGGTCACCTTTCTCTCCGCCTGCGCGCTCACCTCGAGGGTAGTGGCCCACGGCAATTTGTCCGTGGCACACGAACAATTTTTCATTGATGCGTTCAACGTGTTCCTGGTGACGCTCACCGCGTTCGTCGGCCTGACCACGTCCTTGTTCTCGCGCCCATACATGCGCATAGAGGCCGACCATGGACGTGTATCGGGCGGGCAGCTGCGGCTGTATCACAGCATGTATCAGCTCTTCATGGCCACCATGCTGATCGCCCTCACGACCAACAACATGGGCCTCATGTGGGTGGCCATGGAGGCTGCCACGCTCTCGACCGTGTTGCTCGTCACGCTGTACCGGACTCCAGCGAGTCTGGAGGCCGGTTGGAAGTACTTCATTCTCTGCGGCGTGGGCATCTCGCAGGCCCTGTTCGGCACCATTCTCATGTACTTTGCCGCGGAAAAGGTGCTCGGTTCCGAGGGGGTCAGCGCGCTCCTGTGGACGCACCTCAATGCGGTCAAGGGCCAACTCGAGCCCTCGGTCTTGGGTCTGGCGTTCGTATTCCTGCTCGTGGGATACGGCACCAAGGTCGGCCTGGCGCCGCTTCACAATTGGCTGCCGGATGCCCACGCGGAGGGCCCGACGCCGATCTCGGCCGTGTTGTCGGGATTGCTCTTGAATGTGGCGATGTATGCCGTCGTGCGCTGCAAGGTGTTGGTGGAGGGCTCGCTTCATTCGAGTCTTCCCGGCCGCATGTTGATGGGGTTCGGATTGCTTTCGGTGGTGCTGGCCGCGTTTCTTCTCTGGCGGCAGCGCGACGTGAAGCGCCTGTTCGCCTATTCCTCCATCGAGCACATGGGCATCATCGCGTTCGCTTTCGGCATGGGCGGTCCGGTCGCAAATTTCGCCGCGTTGTTGCACATGACGGTGCATTCGCTGACGAAATCCTCGATCTTCTTTGCCGTGGGTCATGCGACTCAGAAGGCAGGATCGCAGATCATGGACAACATTCGCGGACTCATCACCTTGAGTCCCACCGTCGGCTGGGGTTTGATGATGGGCACCCTGGCCATTCTGGGGACGCCACCGTTCGGGGTTTTCGCCAGCGAGTTTCTGATTCTGACGACGGCCATGAAACAGCAGCCGTGGGCAACCCCCATTCTGCTGCTCGCGCTCGGCGTGGCGTTCGCGGCAATCTTCGGACGCGTGCAGTCCATGGTCTTCGGAGAGACTTCGGCCAAGCGCCTGCCGCATCCCCCTGCGCTCATACCGGTATTTGCGCATCTGGGTCTTGTGCTGATGCTGGGATTCTTCATTCCTCCCTACCTGGCCGACTGGTATCGCGCGGCGGCGCGCCTGATTGGAGGCGAGTGATGGCCCTCGAGGGATGGTTCGGTCGAGCCGCTGATCGTGCTGAATCGACGGCGAGCGGGCCGATTCGGGGCGCGCCCGGCGTGTTCGGCCTGATCGTGCAGGAAGAGGAATGGCGCGAGATCGCCGAGCACTGGGCCGCGGCCGGCGGCCGCTTGTCGTCCTTGTGGGCGAGTCGCGACGCCGCAGGCTCAGGTATCGTCCGGGCCGCCTATGTGGCAGAGGCGGGAACGCTCGTGGTGAGCTTGCCGTTGCGCTCCGAGCAGGATCACTATCCGGGAATCGAGCGCTGGTTTTCGAGCGCTGCCCGTATGCAGCGCGCCGTGGCAGACCTCAGCGGATTGCGGGCGAGCGATGCGGACACGCGACCCTGGCTTCGTCATGCCGTCTGGCCGGACGGCTTTCATCCGCTGAACAACGAGGGCACGCCCCCGGCCTCATCGGCGGGGGTCATGGAGGAGTATGCCTTCGTGCGAGTGGGCGGCGACGGCGTGCACGAGATCCCGGTGGGTCCCGTGCATGCGGGGATCATCGAGCCCGGTCATTTTCGTTTCTCGGTCGTCGGCGAGAAGGTTTTACGACTGGAAGAGCGTCTCGGGTATGTGCACAAGGGCATCGAACGGCGCTTCACGGAGATGGCGCTCTGCGACGGCAGCCGTCTCGCCGCGCGCGTTAGCGGAGATTCCGCCGTGGCGTTTTCCTGGGCGTATTGCCAGGCGCTCGAGGGCATGGCGGAGACCCGCGTAAGCTCGCGAGCACTCTGGTTGCGCTCGCTCGCCTTGGAATTGGAGCGGCTCGCGAACCACCTGGGCGACATTGGCGCGATCGGCAACGATGCCGGTTTCGCGTTTGGCCTTGCGCAATTTTCCCGGCTCAAGGAACAACTATTGCGCGCGAACGAGCAAGCGCTTGGGCAGCGGTATCTCATGGATTTCGTCGTGCCGGGTGGCACGCGCTGCGACCTTACCTTGGCGGGTGCAGATCTATTGCTCGACTCCTTAAGGTCGATCCGTGTCGAGATCGAGACACTGCGCAAGATCTACGAGGAGCACGCGGGACTGCGGGATCGATTTGTAGGCGCCGGCATCGTCACCCCGGCCCTGGCCGCGAAGATGGGTCTATGCGGTTTTGCGGGGCGGGCGAGCGGCCAGGCGTTCGACCTGCGCTGCGATCTGCCTTGTGACCCGTATCGCGAACTCGAGCCCAAGAAGAGCCTGCGCAGCGGCGGGGATGTCGCGGCACGGGTCGAGGTGCGCTTCGATGAAGCCGCCGAATCTCTGCGCCTGATGGAGCGGATTCTGCTGCAATTGCCGGGTGGAGCGCATGCCGGCGTGATCCCGATACCGGACGAAGGTGCCTTCGGCATCGGAATGATCGAGGGATGGCGTGGACCGATCCTGCTTGCCATCGAGGCGGGAGCGGGCGGTAGGATCCGGCGCTGCCACCCGCATGACCCCTCGTGGCAGAACTGGCCGGTCATCGAGCATGCAGTCATCGATAACATCGTGCCCGATTTTCCGCTGATCAATAAATCCTTTAACCTGTCCTACAGCGGACACGATCTATAGCCATGTTGAAAACGCTGCACCAAATCGGTCGCATAGGGATCATCACGGAGCCGGCGCCGGATATTGACGACGCGCTGCGGGTGACCGACGCATTGCAGTCGAAGATTCTCGAGGTGCTCGGCCGCGCCTTGTGTATCCGGGCGGTCGACGCGGGCTCGTGCAACGGATGCGAGCTGGAAATCCACGCGCTCAATAACCCGCTTTACAATATTGAAGGGTTGGGTATTCGATTCGTGGCAAGTCCCCGCCACGCGGATCTGTTGTTGGTCACGGGCCCGGTGGCGAAAAATATGGAATTGGCGCTGCAACGCACCTACCAGGCAACCCCGGACCCCAAACTCGTCGTTGCCGTGGGCGACTGCGGTTGCACGGGCGGCATATTTGGGGAGAGCTATGCGAGCTGCGGCCGCGTGTCCAATGTGATCCCGGTTGATGTGGCGGTACCCGGCTGCCCACCCAGCCCTCGCCAGATCTTGAGCGGCATCCTCACGGCCATCTCGGGTTCGCCGGTGAACGGCCCATAGATCTGCGCCATGGCGAAGAACGTTGCAACGCAGCCGACTCGTTCGCCGTGGAGCCCATTCCGCCATCCGACTTTCACGATTGTCTGGATCGCGACGCTCGTGTCGAACATCGGCGGCTGGATGTACAGCTCGGCATCCGCATGGTTGATGACGAGCCTCGATGCGGATCCGCTCATGGTCTCGCTCGTGCAAGTGGCGGCTACGCTACCCATGGTGCTGTTCGCACTTCCCGCGGGAGCGCTCGCCGACATCCTCGACATGCGTCGCTTGCTGATTCGAGCCGAGATCTTCATTGCCGTCGTCTCGACGCTGTTCGCCACGCTGGTTTGGCTCCACGTCGTGAGCCCGCTTTCGCTCTTGCTATGTACCTTCTTGATCGAGGCAGGATCCGCGGTAGCCGCACCTGCATGGCAGTCCGTAGTGCCGCAACTCGTCCCAAAGCCGGACCTTCCGGCGGCTATCGCGATGAACAGCGCGGGCGTCAATGTCAGCCGGGCGGTGGGGCCCGCGCTTGGCGGAGCGCTCACGGCAGTCTTGGGGATCGCGGCACCGTTCTGGGTGAACGCCGTGAGCAACTTCGGGGTGATCGGCGCGCTTCTGCGCTGGCGATCGGCGCCGCATCAGGGAACGCAATTGCCCGCGGAGCGGTTCTTGAGCGCGCTGCGCACCGGCATCCGACATGCCCGCAACAATCGTCAGCTGCGCGCGGCGTTGATTCGTGCGGTGGGCTTTTTCCTCTTTGCCAGCTGTTTCTGGGCGCTTCTTCCGTTGGTTGCGCGCGACCGGCTCGGCGGCGGCGCCACCCTGTATGGCGTGTTGCTGGGCACGATCGGCGTGGGCTCGGTCAGCGGGGTTTTTGCGCTCCCCTGGCTCAAAGCGACGCTCGGACCGAACCGCGTGGTTGCCGCCGGGTCGGCGGGGACGGCGCTTGCCTTGGCGCTTTATGGGATTGCACGAAATCCCGCGACCGCGCTCGCGGCCAGCGCCATCGCCGGCGTTTGCTGGATCGCCGTGCTATCGAATTTGAATGTGTCCGCTCAGCTGGCGTTGCCTGAATGGGTTCGCGGCCGCGGCCTCGCCATCTATGTGACGGTGTTCTTTGCGGCGCTCACGGTCGGCAGCATGATGTGGGGCCAGGTGGCGCGCATGGGTGGTGTGCCCATGGCCCTCTTCATGGCGGCGGCGGGCGCGCTGCTGTCGATCCCGGCGACCTGGCGGTGGAAACTTCATGCGGGTGCGGGAATCGACCTCACACCATCCATGCACTGGCCCACGCCGGTTCTCAGTCACCATATCGAGAGCGATGCGGGCCCGGTTTTGGTGACGGTCGAATATCGGGTCGGGGATGGAAATCGAGAGGCGTTTCTTTCCGCACTGAACCAGCTATCACATGAGCGGGGTCGCGACGGTGCTTACGCGTGGGGTCTGTTCGAGGATACCGGCGTACCCGGCAGATTTCTGGAGACCTTTCTGGTCGAGTCGTGGCTCGAGCATTTGCGCCAGCACAAGCGGGTCACCAATGCCGATCGGGTGCTGCAAGATCGGATCGGCAAGCTTCTGAAGGACCCGCCGAAAATTACTCACCTGATCGAGACGACAGTTTGAGTGTTCCCTTGCGCGTCGCGCGCCGTCAGGGCGTCCGGCGCGTTGCCATTCTCCACCCAGGCCTCGATGACGCTCTGCCAATCGACATGGGTCGGCGCATCACCGCCGCCGCAATGAAGCATTCCCGGGACCATGTAGAGCCGATAAAAATCCTCGACGTTGCCCATCGCCGCGACCAATCGCTCGCGGTACTCGAGCGAATAACCCGGCGCAATGCCGGGATCGTTCCACCCATGGTATTGAATCAGCTTGCCGCCATGAGCCCTGAACGCAGACAGATCCGGATCGTTGGCATCCATGATGGGCGCGTAGTGGGTTTCGCCGCGCTTAAGATCCGCGTTCGTCACCTTGGACGGATCGAAGTGCGGATCTTCCATCACCATGTTCGCCAGATAGTTCCAGGTAAAACCGAGCGCGGCCGGCTTGCCGCCGTCGTCGGTGCCGGTGAGCCAGGCATCCCAGCTTCCCTTGACGCCCTCCGCTCCGGGCAGCACGGCGTATAGCGTTCCGCCGGTTGCAGGATCCTTTTGTTCTCGGTACATCGATCGCGCGGTCTCCAGTTGCCGTTCGGTGAGGCAGGCGTCGCTTTCAACGCCGCGACATGCCAGGGCGCCCAGATCGGGCCGGCACCCACGTGGATCAGCCAAGAAGCGCGCGCCGCCTCCGCACGACTTCAAGGCCGAGGCTTGCAGCAGCGCCAACTTGGGCGTCGACAGATGCCCTTCGACCGAGGCGAGTTGCGGGAGGTGCAGAGCGCCTGCCGTCAGCAACCTGCTCATGGCAAATGCGGGCGCCCCGGCGACGATCCCGTCGAAGTAGCCGGGGAAACGTTGCGCCATCATCATCGCTTCGCGGCCGCCGTCGGAGCAGCCCACGAAGTAGGATTTCACAGGCGCCTGGGACTTGAATTTCTTGAGAATCTGCTTCGAGGCAAGCGTGGTCTCGCTGATTGCGCGCCAGCCGTAGTCCTTGACCTTTTCTTCGTGGTGGAGCGCCCAACCGGCATCGGTCATGCCGGTGGACTCATGACCGTCGTCCGTGCCCGCCACCGCGTATCCCTGCGAGAGCACGCGTGCCATCGAACCGGTTGGGATGGCGCCCGCAAATCCGCCGTTGCCCACCTGCTCGAATCTGCCGTTCCAAGCGGATCCCAATGGAATCCACAGCTCGAAGCGGATGTCCGAGTCCTCGGTCGGTGTGGATTTTCCCTGCACCCGGCAATAGGCGACCCGCGTCGCCTCCGCCGGCGACACTTCCTCGGCGCGGGTGACCGCCCCATGCGGGATCTTCATCGCCGCAAGTTTGCTGCAATCCTCGGCATGCGCGCCGCAGACCACGATGACCGACGATACCCACCCAAACACTCGCTGCCTGTTCAAAACACTCCTCCGCGGCTCAATCATCCGGCATAACCGGTCACTGGGCTGGAATCGTTGCTGCGCCGGCCGTCTGCATCCGGTCGGCCCGGAACGAGCGCAACATCGTGATGGCGGCGTAGATCACGACCACGACGACCAGCCAGCGCAGCGCCACCAGCGGTAGCTGCTTGACGACGAAGGCGGCAAGCAGCACGCCGGGAATCGATCCGATCGCCAGAGCGATCGACGTGCCGAACCCAAAGCGTCCGGATCGAAAAAATCTCAGGCCCGCGGCAGGCTGGACCAGGGCACAGGAGCCCATCATGATGGGAAACGCGGCGAGCGGGTGCAAACCCAGGAGCGTCACCACGATCATGCAAGGCGCGTAGAGTCCGATACCGACACTCATCAAGGCGCCGAGCAGGAAGTTCACGCCGACCGCAACGGCGAATCGCCAACCCATCAGCGTATACGCGACGCCGCCGCCCGGCAGCAGATGCAGGTTGGTCGCCGCGAACACGCAGCCGGCGATGAACAGGGCGGCTCCCATACATAATTGGACGGCGGCCCGCGGCATGCGATTGACGACGCCTGCGCCGATCCAGGCTCCCAACGCAGCCGACAAGATGGTCGCCATGAGGAGCACGGGGTCGATCACGATCACGGTCACGAAGATGATCATCTCGAGCGTGGCGGCCAAGTTGAGCCCGATGTTCAGCGTTCCCGGTATGAGCTCGTCTGCGATTTTCCCTTGAAACTTCAGGGCGGCGGTGGTCGGCGCGAATGAGCCGATGCCGAGCGTATCGAAAAAAGCAAACACGAATCCCAACGGATACTCGATCACCAGCGGCCGTTTGCGGCCGACGTAAGTTTTGCGGCAAGCGATCCAGGCGATGTAGAAGGCCACGTTGAGCAAAAGCAACGCACCGAATAACAGCTCTACTTGCAGCGACATGCGAACCTCTCGCGTGGTGAAATCATGCCCCGCACAGCGCTCATGCGCCGAGCCGGTCGAGTAGACGGCCGTAAGCGACGCGCGCGTTCACGCCCAGGCGCCAAAAGCGGTGCAAGGGCATGGTGCGCACCGGGGTGACCGGCAGAGGAAACGAACTCGGCGCAGCGCCCGCCAGCACCGACGCGAGCTCCGCCCCCATGGCCGAGGAGAGCGCGACGCCGCGGCCGCTGTACCCCAGCATCACGAACAGTCCCGGTTGCGGCATGTGCAGCCGGGGATAGAAATCGCTGGTCAAGGCGAACTGTCCATTCCACCAATGCGTCCACTCGACTCGAGCGAGCGCCGGCCATAGAAGTCGCGCGTAGTTCACCAGGTGCCGAAAATCCTCGCGCTTCAATGTCTTTCGTTGCGGCCCTCGTCCGCCCATCAACAGCCGATTGGAAGCGTCGCGCCGATAGTAGATGGTGATGTTGCCGGTCTCGTATACCACCGGTCGGTCGGGCAACAGCGAGCTGGCGAGTTCGGCGGACAATGGTGCGGTCGCGATGATGGCGCTGAAGATGGGTATCACGCTGCGGGCAAGCCCCGGCACCAGGCCGTCCGAGTAGCCGTCCGTTGCGATCAGCACTCGATCTGCCTGTACGGCAGAGTGCGCGGTGCGCGCCTGCCATCCGTTTCCTTGCCGCATCAGTGCCACGACCGGCGATGAGCCGTGGACTCGCGCGCCGGCGCGTTGTGCGGCCTGCGCAAGGCCGCGTGCCAGGCCGAGCGGATTGACCGATCCTCCCCGCGGGTCAAAAGTGCCGAACAGGTAGCGGCTGGTGCCTGTGGCGTCCCGTACGCGGTCCGGCGACCATAGCTCCATGGGAAACCCGCGTCGGCCCCACCGTTCGGCGGATGCCTGCAATGCACTCACGTGGCGGGGCGAGTAAGTGACGCGCAAGGTGCCGCCGCGGCAGGCTTCGCACTCGATACCGAGGCGCTCGATCAGCCCAAACAGAAACTGCGGCGCGTTGAGCGCCATGCTCGACAGCCTCGGTCCGAACACCGGCCCCAGAGTTCGCTCGGCCACATCGGGCTCGGACTTCAGGCCCGCATTCACCTGTCCTCCGTTACGGCCAGCCGCGCCGAATCCCGGCTCTTGCGCCTCGAGCAGGGCGACGGAGCGGCCGCGCTCGGCAAGGTGCAACGCGGTCGACAGGCCCGTATAGCCGCCGCCGACCACCAGGACCTCGACGCGGAGCTCGCTCGTCAGAGGGGGCGAGGGGACGGGTGAGCCCGCCGAGGCGGGATAGAGGCAATGCGGCGCGTCGATCTCGATCGGTGTCGGCATACCGAGGGGAGTCTACACTGGCGCGGTCGCGCCTGGCGGTGCGCGATCACATCGACTAGCCTACCGAATACCCCGCTTTGGAATATCCGGAGATCCGCTTATGAATGACTCGGCCGCCTATTCGCCACCGGCGGTGTGGACGTGGAACAAAACGAACGGGGGACAATTCGCGAACATCAATCGGCCCATGGCGGGCGCGACGCATGAGAAGGACCTGCCGATCGGCCGACATCCCCTGCAGCTCTACTCCATGGCCACGCCGAACGGCGTGAAAGTGACCGTCATGCTCGAAGAACTGCTGGAGCTCGGTCATCGCGGCGCGGAATACGACGCCTGGCCGATCCGTATCTCGGAGGGCGACCAATTCGGCAGCGGCTTTGTGGCCGTGAATCCCAACTCGAAGATTCCCGCGCTGATGGATCGCAGCCAACTTACGCCGATCCGGGTGTTCGAGTCAGGGTCTATTTTGCTGTACCTGGCTGAGAAGTTTGGAGCATTTCTCCCCGCCGACCCACCGAGCCGCGCCGAGTGCCTGTCATGGCTATTTTGGCAGATGGGCAGCGCGCCCTACCTCGGCGGCGGGTTTGGGCATTTCTATGCGTACGCACCGACCAAGATCGAGTATGCGATCGATCGCTTTGCGATGGAGGTGAAACGCCAGCTCGATGTTCTGGAGCGGCGCCTGGCACAATCGGAGTATCTGGCAGGGGCCGCCTATACCATCGCCGACATCGCGACGTGGCCTTGGTATGGAGGGCTCGTCAAAGGACGCCTCTATGGGGCGGCCGAGTTCTTACAGGTACAGGAATATCGCGAGGTGCAGCGCTGGGCCGACGCCATCGCACGGCGACCCGCCGTGCAGCGAGGGCGCAAGGTCAATTGCTTCTGGGGAGATCCTGCGGATCAGTTGCCGGAACGCCACGATGCGAGCGATTTCGCGACGAAAGCGCAGGTCACTTGAACGAATCAGGCGGCGAGCAACGCCCGCAGCAACGCCAGCAGCTCGTCCGCCTTGATGGGCTTGCTGGTAATGCGCAGGTATCGATCGCCGGGCAATTGCTTGATTGCAGACGAGGTATCCCCGGTCATCAACACAGCCTTCAGCGTAACGCCCAGAATCTCGCGTAAGGCTGCGATGACTTGAGTGCCGGTTTCGCCTTCGTTCAGGTGGTAGTCGCTGATCAACAGGTCCACCCGGTTGCCTGCCTGGACGTGTTGGATCGCTTCCCTCAATGAGGTGACGAGCGTGACGCGGTAGCCCTCCAGCTCGAGCAACATGCTCGTTGCACGTCGCACGGCCTCGTCGTCCTCGACCAACAGAACGCACGCCTCTCCAATCTGACGGGGAAGGTTGTCGACGCACGGCATCGACAACGAGGGGCTCGCGTTCGCGCCGCCGCTGCTCGCCGGCAGGACCAGCGAGAACGCCGATCCCTTGCCGACCTCGGAATGCACATCGAGCTTGAGCGTGAGCAGCTTCACCAATCGCTGCACGATCGAGAGGCCCAATCCGTAGCCATCGCGCGAAACGTTGGTCGGAACACCCACTTGATAGAACTCCTCGTAGATGTACGGCAGCTCATCCTGCGGGATGCCGATGCCGGTATCGACGACTTCGAGCCGGACCAATCCGGCCTCGTGCAAACAGCGCAAGCGGACAAAACCCTTGGGAGTGTACTTGACGGCATTCGAGACGAGATTTCTCAGAATCTGTTCGACCAACGAGGGATCGCTGTACGCCGCCTCATTGCACCGCTCGATTTCCAGCTCCAGTCCCTTGTTGGTCGCGGTACTCGCAAATTCCAGCCGCAGTTCCTCGAAAATGGCCGCAACCTCAAAATCGGTGGGCTCGGGTCGAATTGCGCCGGATTCGAGCTTGCTGATATCGAGCAACGCATTGAGCAGCCGGGACATCGCCGCGATCGCCTGACCCTGCTGGGCCAACGCCTCGATCGACTGCGGGTCGGTGGTGCGGCGGCGCAATGCGCCGTTGAGCATTTCGAGCGTTTGCAGCGGCTGGCGCAGATCATGGCTGGCGGTGGCGAGAAAACGGCTCTTTCCTAGATTTGCCCGGTCCGCCAAGTCGCGCGCCTGATCGGCCGACTCGCGCGCCTGATCGGCCGACTCGCGCGCGGCGTCTGCGGCCTCGCGCGCCACGATGAGTTCGGCTTCGACACGTTTGCGGTCGGTCACGTCGCGAATCGCCGCTGCGACGAGTCCCTGGGCAATGTCCAACTGCTCGTCGTCCACGATCGGGCTCAAACTGATTTCGACGGGAAATTCCGTGCCATTCCGGCGGCGCCCGAACAATTCGAGCCCCACGCCCATCGGCCTGACGCGCACGCTGTTCGAATAGCGCTCACGATGACCGATGTGCCGCGCTCGAAAGCGCTCCGGCAGCAGAACTTCGATGGGCTCGCCGACGATTTCCTCCTGCCCGTATCCGAATAAGGCGGCGACTTGCCGATTGGTGAAGCGGATGATGCCGGACGCATCGATGATGATCATCGCATCGGGTGCCGCGTCGAGCATGCTGCGAGCGAGATCCGGCGAAGCGGTGTGCATCTGCAGCGATCCCTAAAGCCTGTGTTTTCCTTGGCTTATTCTATAACATTGTAAACATTGCAGCGCATTAACCGGGGCTGGTTCGGGGGTGGGCGTTTAATCCAAACCCTTAGCGAATGCTCGTTTATTACACTGCGACGTGTCTTGTCTGATGGACAGCGCGCCTTCCCATCAGAGTGGTGCCCATCAGAGAACGAGTAACGCGACCGGGCTTCAATTGGGCTCGCCCCAGCGGGGCATGTTCGGCATCTCCAGGCCAAAGCTGTCCAGCGCACGGCTGAGCGTGTGATCTACGAGGTCCGCAATGGTCTTCGGTTGAGTGTAGAAGGCCGGTACGGGTGGGTGGACGATCGCGCCGATCTCGGTCGCCGCGAGCATGTTGCGCAGATGTCCGGCGTGGAGCGGTGCCTCCCTCACCATCAGCACCAAGGTGCGGCGCTCCTTCAGGACGACGTCGGCGGCCCGGGTCAACAGGGTCGTGGTGACACCGGTCGCGATCTCCGCCAACGAACGGACGGAGCATGGGGCAATCAGCATCCCCATGGTGCGAAACGATCCGCTGGCGATCGATGCACCGACATCGTTGATGGGATGCCAATGATCGGCGAGCGCGTGCAACGACTCGCGGCTCATATCCGTCTCGTGCGCGCGTGTCATCTCGCCCGCGCGGGAAACGACGAGGTGGCTCTCGATACCGAGCTCGCGCAAAATCTGCAGCGCGCGAATGCCGAAGACAATGCCGGTGGCACCCGTGATTCCGACGATCATGCGGCGAGACGAAGTGCGCGTCATTCAATACTGTTCGTTGCCCAAGCGGCCGTCAGGGTGAGGTGGCGGCCGCCACGGGAGCCGCGACGAAGGCCTTCGCGTGCGCAATCTCGGGTCGGCCGGAGCCGGCGCCGTCGCTCGTCGACTTGAGGAGCAACGCGTAATAGCGGCTCGCCTCGCTCCGATCACCCGCCGCCTCCGCGGCCTGACCGGCGTCGTAGAGTCCATTGAAGCGATTCGGGCTGAGCTTCAATGCCTGGGCATACTCGAGCAGCGCCTCTTTCGGCCGCCTCGCCTCGAGCAGCATGTCGGCGAGCATCTCGCGCGCTGGAATGTCGACCTCGCCCTGGCCCACCTTATCCTGCAGATCCGCACTCTCCCGCATCTCCTTGAGAGCTTCCTCGGTGCGGCCTTCGGCGAATGCGACCCAGGCGACGATCTCGCCGCGACGGATCTTCGTGCCGGTGCCCTCGGCATAGTAGGCATGGGGACCCTTGCGCAGTTCCGCGATCAACGCATCGTAGCCAGCCAGATCCTCGCGTGCGTCGGCCGCGCGATGCAAATGGCCGGCGGCGATGGTGCGCGCCCAGTACACCTGCGTCTGCGTTTCCGGCGGCGCGCCCTGGGCGGGTTCGACTGCGAGTGCCTTTGTCCAATCTCTCGTCTCGAGATCGACGAAGATCGGCAGCTTCGCGCGGTAGTAGGGGAACATTCCCGCCATGTAGTGATCCGGTGCCATGCCGGGCATGGTCTGGTAATGCGCAATCGCCGCATTTGCATCGTCGACGACCGCCCGCGCTTTCGCTTCCTGACCGCTTTGAAGGTAGGCATAGACCAGAAAATCATCCGAATGAAACTGATCCATCCAGCCGCTCTCGTGACGGGCCTCGGCCGCTCGTGAGGCCTGCACCGAGGCGGCATTCGCCTCGATGTCCTCGTCCCAGAGGCCAAGTCTCGCGAATATGTGTCCGGGCATGTGCACGGCATGGGGTCCGGAGGGTGCAACCTTGCCGTAGGCCCTCGCCGCTTGGAGCCCTTCGGGCGCGAGCGGCGGATTATCGCAGGCATGGATGATGTAGTGCACGACTCCGGGGTGATCGGGATACTTTGCCCGCAGCGGCGTGAGCACCGTCATGGCCTTGTGCTCCTGAGCAAGGCTGGTATCGGTCGGCGATTCCGCTGCCAACAGAGCGAGCGCGTAGAAGGCCCCCGCATCGACGTCGTCCGGATGAGCCGCATAGAGCTTCCCCATGGCGGCGGAGTACGCGTCGATGCGCGCCTGATAGTCTGCGGCTCCCGGCCGGTAGAAGTCTGCGAGAGCGGCAATGTATTCCCGCTCGCGCGCGGTCTTGGGTGGTTGCGCCTCGGCGGCCTGCAGCTCGCGCCAGCCCGTCGCTTTCGCAGCCTCGTCCGGCCGGTCCCAGATCTGATGGAAGACGCTCATCGCAATTCCCCAGCGCGCCATCGAACACCCGGGATCGCGCTTCAGGATCCTTTCGAACTGAGGTTTCGCTTCCTCGTACCAAAAATCATGCAGAAGCGCGACGCCGCGATTGAAGCTGGCCTGGACGGATGCCGAACAGGAGACGGTGAACGACACCGTGCCCAGACGATCCTGCGTCGAGGAGTCCGCGGGATCGGCACTCGAGACCGGGGACACGAGAGGGAGCGCAGAAAGAAACGCCGCTGCAGATACTCCGAGCAATGCGCTTATTCGCATGATTTTTCTCCATCGCTCTTGGGATCAGGCCGCGAAAATAGCACGGGGCGGGGAGAGGAGGGTAGGCGCCCTTATTCGATTGCCTGACTCGCGGTGCCTCGATACAGCCGCGGCCGCCATACCGCGAGCACGATGTTCACCATAGCGAGCGTCGCCAGTATCCAAAGACCACCCCATTCGGTGCGAAGCACCTGCGCCAATTGGACTGCGTCGCCGCGCCCCGCCACCGCCAGGGCGGAGAGCTCGGCGGCATGTCGCGCACTCGCGCCGACCGTCAATAAAGTGCCCTCGAAAGTACCGATGCCGATGGCGCCTATCTCGTGCAGAGTCTTGAGCAGTTTTCGAAGCATGGGCTTACCGAGCCAGAACTATCTCCAACGGCTTCAGCGATACGAGCGTAGCACCCGCCAGCGCGTTCATGTAGCTCGCTGCATTGGCATACGACACGCGGACTTGCGAGCGCGGCGCCAATCCCTCAGATTCGCCTGTATGAGCACTCCGCCTTCGAATCCTGAGGTTGCGCCCGCGCCGCGGCCGCGGCGCGTTTTGCTGCTGGGGGCGACTGGTACGATCGGCCGGGCCACATTGCGGGCCCTCAACCGGCGCGGCCACGAGGTGGTTTGCTTGGTGCGCCCGCTCGCGGGTGCGAGCCGTGGACTCGCACCGAACGACCGGTTGAGTCTTCTCGCCGGGGCCACGGTGCGGTTTGGCGATGTCACCGATCCTCTCTCGCTGGCGACGCATGGCTTCTGCGGCGAGCGCTTCGATGCGCTCGTCTCCTGCATGGCCTCGCGCACCGGCGCGCCCAAAGATGCCTGGGCGATCGACTACCAGGCACATGCGAACGCACTCGCGGCGGCGCAGAAGGCGGGTGTGACCCAAGTCGTATTGCTCTCGGCCATTTGTGTTCAAAAGCCGGTGCTGGCGTTTCAATATGCGAAGCTGGCGTTCGAGAAGTCACTGATCGATTCCGGCCTGAGTTACTCGATCGTGCGTGCGACCGCGTTCTTCAAATCGCTGTCGGGACAGGTCGAGCGGGTGAAGCGCGGCAAGCCGTTTCTGGTGTTCGGTGACGGCACGCTGACCGCGTGCAAGCCGATCAGTGACGACGATCTGGCGGAGTACCTCGCCGAGTGTCTCGGAAATGAGAGCCGACGGAATGCCATCCTGCCCATCGGTGGACCGGGCGCGGCGATCACGCCGCGCCAGCAGGGAGAGCAGCTATTTGCCCTGCTCGGGCGCAAGCCTCGATTTCGACACGTGCCGCTCGCGCTGCTCGACGGCATCGTCGGCGTGCTCGGCGGGTTGGGTCATCTAGTCCCTGCGGCCGCGGAAAAGGCGGAGTTCGCGCGCATCGGGCGCTACTACGCCACCGAATCCATGCTGGTGCTCGATCCGCAGAGCGGGCGATACGACGCCGCCCGCACTCCGTCCACAGGGACCCAGACGCTGTTCGACTTCTACGCACGACTCGTGCAGGGCTCCATCGTACCGCCCCTTCGCTAAAGTTGCACGCGATGCGCTACGCTTACAGCTGCTCGGGCGAATGGCCCGCTCATCGAGGCAGCACCATGGATTTCTCACACAGCGACAAGGTTCGGGATCTGCAGGAGCGGGTCACCCGCTTCATGCACGAAGCCGTATATCCGGCGGAAGCGCGATTCCAGGAAGAAGTGCAGACGAACCGCCGCCAGGGCGATGCGTGGCGACCGACGGTCATCGTCGAGGAGCTCAAGCGCAAGGCCCGCGCTGCCGGGCTGTGGAATCTATTTTTGCCGAACTCCGAGTACGGCGCCGGGCTCACCAACCTCGAGTATGCGCCGCTCTGCGAGATCATGGGACGCTCGCCGCTCGGGCCCGAAGCGTTCAATTGCTCGGCACCCGATACGGGCAACATGGAAGTGCTGGTGCGTTATGGGTCGGAGGAGCAGCGGCAGCGCTGGCTGTTGCCGCTGCTCGAGGGACGCATTCGTTCGGCGATCGCGATGACCGAGCCCGCGGTGGCCTCGAGCGATGCGACCAACATCGAGGCATCGATCGTGCGCGCGGGTGGTGAGTACGTGATCAACGGCCGCAAGTGGTGGACCTCCGGCGCGGGCGATCCGCGCTGCGAGATCGCGATCTTCATGGGCAAGACCGATCCGACCGCGGCGCGCCACGCCCAGCAGTCCATGATCCTCGTGCCGATGAACAGCCCGGGAGTCAAGGTGCTGCGCACACTGACTGTGTTCGGTTACGACGATGCGCCCCACGGGCATGCAGAAGTGGATTTCAAGGACGTGCGCGTTCCCGTATCCCATCTGCTCCTCGGCGAGGGACGCGGCTTCGAGATCGCCCAGGGACGCCTGGGGCCGGGGCGCATTCATCATTGCATGCGTCTCATCGGCATCGCGGAACGCGCGCTCGAACTTCTCTGCCGGCGTGCCTCGCATCGCGTGGCGTTCGGGCGGCGTCTTGCCGAGCGCGGCGTGACGCTCGAGCGCATCGCCGAATCGCGGATCCTCATCGACCAGGCGCGCTGGCTGGTGTTGAATGCCGCCTACATGATGGATACGGTCGGCAATCGCGCCGCCAAGAAAGAGATCGCGATGATCAAGGTTGCCGCTCCGTCGATGGCATGCCGGGTCATCGACTGGGCGATCCAAGCTCACGGCGGCGGTGGGGTCAGCGATGATTTCATTCTCGCGGCCGCGTATGCGGGCGCCCGCTCGCTGCGCTTCGCCGATGGACCCGACGAGGTGCATCGCGAGCAGATTGGGAAGCTGGAGATCGCGCGCTGGCGCACGGGCTGAGCTCAGAACAACCATCGCGGCCTGAAGCCGACTTCAGGCCCGTTTCAAGCCCGGTATCGAGCGCAGCGCGAGGAATCCCACGATCACCGCGCCGACGAACACGAGCGACTGAACCGATCCGCCGGTCAGCAACAACAGCGCCGGGCCTGGACAGATTCCTGAAAGTCCCCAGCCGACCCCAAAAACGGCGCTTCCGGCAACCAAGGAGGCGTTGAATTTGAACCGGTCCGGAAGCTCCGCGGCGTTGCCCAATAAGTTCACATGGCGTTTGCGGACAAATAGGAACGCGGGTACCGCAACGAGGATCGCGCCGCCCATCGTGAAGGCCAGTGCGGGATTCCAATGACCTGCCACGTCGAGAAAGGCTAGTACCCGTTGCGGATCGCACATCCTGGACAACAGCAGGCCGCTGCCGAAAAGAACACCGGCCAGTAAAGCGGTCAGGAATTCCAAAATAAAGCTCCATGGCGAACGATGAACACGGTGGCCACGGCCACCGTCATGAAAGTCAACGTCGCCAGCAGCGATCGCGGCGACATATTGGCGAGACCGCATACGCCGTGTCCGCTGGTGCACCCTCCACCCAAGCGCGTGCCGAATCCCACCAGCAATCCGGATACCGCCAGCAAAGGCAGCCCTTGCGCAAATACGATCGGTCCCAATCCCAGGATCGCGGCGGGCAGCACCAGCCCGATGAGAAACGCAAGCCGCCAGCCTCGTGCGCCGATCACACCGGTCACGGTGTTCTCGAAGATGCCGCTGATACCCGCGATTTTACCGTTCAGCAACAACAGCGCCGCGGCCCCGGAGCCGATGAGCATTCCACCCAGTAGCGCCCTCCAGAGATCAGGTGTCATAAATGCACTGTCTGTTATTTGAATCCGTGCGAGAACGAGATTGCCAGCGAATCTTCCTGGAGGGAAATGTTGGCCTCGCCGCCGCCGAAACTGGGCGGTATCGATCCCGAGCCATTCACGGTGTCCTTGAATGCATGCAACCAGGCAATGCAAATCTGATTGTGGGGGGTGAATTTCCAACTGGCGCCCGCAGTCAGGTGAGTTTCGATCACTCCTGGCGCCAGAATGTTCAAGAAGGTCTGCGAGTCGGGGACCGGTTGCTGCGATTTGCTCACTCCGGCACGCAGTGTAACGGAATCGGTGAGGGCGTAACTGCCTCCCAGCTTGAACACCGAGATATTTCTCCAGCCGAATCCAGGACCGTCGGTAGCGCCCAGCGGCACCCCTGCAAACAGCACGTCCACGCTGTCCCCAACCGCGGGCACCTGCGCGTATAAAATGCGCTGCCAATCGACACCGATCGTCAATTGCTTGGTCGGCCGGATCGCGACACCCAGTCCGAACGATTCCGGGATATCGAACGCGCCCCCATCCGCGAACAGACCGCTATATTTCTCGAAACGCCCCATATGGGTCTTCGACTGCCAGGTCGCACCGAGCGTGACGTAGTCCCCCACCTGTCCCAACCATCCCAGACGCACGCCCACCCCCGTGGAGTCGCCGTGAGCGCGATTCGACACATCGTCCGGCTGTTCCGAAAAACCGGCAAAGATGCCGATGCCCTTGGCCTCGAAGCGCTGATACGCAACGTTCAGTGCGATCCCGAGGGAGTTTGTCTCGTTCAGCTTGACCGCGAGCGCAGGTGATAGAAAGGCCTGTTCCAGATCGACGCCCGCAGGGCCTTGTGCTCCGAAACGGGCGTAAGGGTTGGACCCATAGTTGGTGTCGAGGCCACCGTTGCCATAGAGCGCCACACCCCAGGCCAGTCGGTCGTTGATGTGCCGGCTGGTGCCGATCTCCGGCAAGTAAAAGGTCTTGGTGTCGTTGCCATCGAATTCCTCGGCTTGGCCTCCCTGCACGAGCGTTGCATCGCGGCGCGGCCGGAATATCTCGACGCCGAAGGTCAGCGCGTCGGCGACTGCCGTCAGTCCGGCCGGATTGGTCGCGACCGTGAGTGAATCCAACGGAAGCGCAATACCGACCCCCGCTTGCGCCTTGGAATCCGTTCCGTAGCCCTCCAAAAAGTAACCGTTCGTCGCGGTCGCTTGTTGTGCGACCAGCAACAGCGCAGCAAGCCCGAGCCGCTTCATCGACATTCACATCCCCTTATCTTGCTATGAATCCGTTGAAGGTACGGGCAACACGGGCAGGGGTAAAAGAACCAAACGGTATGTCCTCATGATCGGTGGGTACTGCTGTCGAGATGCTAAGCAGATAACGAAATAGCGCACTCTGCGGCTTCTGCTCGCGGATTGGGTATACCGATAGAACAAAGTGGTGTTGGCCAGCCTTGACCCCCTGCGATATTGTGGAGTTCGGGTACCGTGGCCCAGCGGATGAATCGAACCAATCGAACTCCCCTGTTCCAGCGCCTCTTCATTCGCGGGCCGCGGATACCCACCACCGCGCTGCATTAGATCCCTCCCGCGCCGGCATCTATATAGAATGGGTGTATGCGCGTAGGTCTCCTTTACCGTCGCTGATGCCACTAACCGCTCTTCTAGGGTTCCTTGTGGTCCTGATCGGCACCGGCAACGCGTGGGCCGGTACAACCCTCGAACGGGTCACGCGCACGAAGGTCCTCAAGGATGTCCTGGTCAACACCTACCCGCCTTTTGGCTTCATCGATGCCAACAACGAACTCGCCGGTTTCGATGTCGACGTTGCGCGCGCAGTGGCAGCGAAGCTCGGGGTCACTCTGAGTCTTGCGACGCCCGGATGGGAGACCATTGTTTCCGGCCGCTGGCAGGGACGCTGGGACATTTGTATCTGTTCGATGAGTCCCACCGCCGAGCGCGCCAAGGTGCTGAATTTTCCTGTTTGGTACTATAGTTCCCCGGCCGTTTTGACGGTGCACAAGGACGAGCGACACATCCAATCGATTGCGGAAATATCCGGCAAACGGGTCGGCGTAGGAACCGGTTCGAGTTACGAAAATTATCTCAACAAGGCACTCACCATTCCGGGTGCGCCACCCATTCCTTATCCGTTTCATGACGTGATCGTGATACCCGGGGACGAAAGCGTGAATTTTCGCAATCTCGCGCTCGGTCCCGGAGTCCGCTTGGATGCCATCGTGTCCGATCTCGCCACCGCTCAAGCCACCATCAACGCCATGCACACGCTGAAGATCGTCGGCCCCGTGCTCTACGCGGAGCCCAATGTGGTGGCGACGGAAAAGGGAGATCCGGAGTGGGACGGCACGGTGACGCGCACGTTCAATGAGTTGTTGGCGGATGGAACCTTGGCGAAAATTTCGATCAAGTGGTTCGGTCAGGACATCACGCCCCATGGCCATTGACGCGCCGGGCGTCTCGCCGACGGTGGACAGAGAGAGCGGGCGGTTTCGGCGCAACGTCTGGCTTACCTGGCTGCTCTTGTTCGCGTTGCTGGGAGTTGCGTTTCACGGGCTGCATCTCGATTTCTCCTATGTCGGCCAGAAACTGCCGTTCCTGCTGGGGCTTCGGCTCGCGCCGGACGGGTTCATCCAAGGCGCCGCGTTGACGATACTCGTGACGGTGTGCTCCATGTTTTTTGCGCTGCTGGTGGCGCTCATCACCGCACTCGGCCGATTGTCGAGAAATCCGGTCGCCTTCGCCATCGCCACGTTTTACGCCTCGCTGTTCCGCGGTACGCCGTTGATGGTGCAGGTCCTCATCATCTATCTGGCGCTGCCGCAGGTGGGCGTTGTTTTGGGGGCCATGACCTCGGGTCTGATCGCCTTGTCGCTCAATTACGGCGCGTACCTGGCCGAAACGATTCGCAGCGGCGTGATGGCGGTTCCGGCGGGACAACGCGAGGCGGCGAGGGCGCTTGCGTTGCCACGCTGGGTGATCGCTTGGAAGGTTGTCGCGCCACAAGCCCTGCGGCTCATCATTCCTCCGGCGGGCGCCTTGTTCGTATCCATGCTGAAGGATTCGTCCTTGGTCTCTCTGATGGGATTGTGGGAACTCAATTTCCTGGCGCAGTCCTACGCTCGTGCGACCTACCACTACATGGAGATGCTGATTGCCGCCGCCCTCATCTACTGGTCCATGTCCATCGTCTTTGAGCTGATTCAATTCAGGCTGGAGCGCCGTTTCGGCAGGGGCGTCATTTCGGTGGGAAGGCACTAGCGCAGATGCCCCAAGAGCCCGCAATCACCCAGTCGACAGCGCCGGCTGCGCGGCCGTTGCTTGCCGTTGAGCGATTGAGCAAGTGGTACGGCGCGGTCCAAGTTTTGCGCGATGTCTGCCTGGAGGTCGCCACGCACGAACGCGTGGTCATATGCGGGCCGTCCGGATCCGGCAAGTCGACTCTGCTTCGCTGCCTCAACGGACTCGAACCGCATCAATCGGGCCGAATCATCGTGGACGGCACTGAACTCACCGGCTCCGCATCTGCGCTCGATGCCGTGCGGCGTGAGATCGGCATGGTATTTCAGTCGTTCAATCTGTTCCCGCACATGACTGCGCTGGAAAACTGCACGTTGGCGCCGATCTGGGTTCGCAAGATGCCGCCGGCAGAGGCGGAGGAACTGGCGTGTTCATATCTCGCGCGGGTCCGGCTGTCCGCTCACTCGCACAAGTATCCGGGTCAGCTGTCGGGGGGCGAACAGCAGCGGGTGGCCATCGCCCGCGCCTTGTGCATGGCGCCCAAGATCATGCTGTTCGACGAGCCCACCTCCGCCCTCGACCCAGAGATGACCCAGGAGGTGCTCGACATCATCTTGGGTCTGGCGGACACCGGCATGACCATGATTTGTGTGACCCATGAAATGGGCTTCGCGCGTCGCGCCGCCGACCGGGTCGTGTTCATGGATCATGGTGCAATCGTCGCCCAAGGGACTCCCGAACAAATGTTCGACAGTCCCAAGAGCGAGCGATTGAAGGCGTTCTTGAGCCAGATTCTCCAGCAACCTGCTCAGGGGAGATTGGGCTGAGGGGTTATCCGCAGATACGGACCCTAGACCCCTGCGCAGAACTCCCGCAACGGGAGTTTGCAGCCCTCCAGCAGATAGTCGACCTCTTCCTGGTTCGGCGCACGCTCGGCCGCACGCACCCGGGAGCGCACCAAGTGCGGCGCCAGCTGCCTGATGAATGCGTAGGTGTACGCGGTCAAAAGCGCCCCGCGCCGAAATCCAATCCAGGTCGTGTGCCCGTCGAACAAATGCGCCGCGTCGAGCACCTTGAGGTCCGCGTCAGCCACGGGGTCAACGGCGAGCTTCGCCAAGATGCCGATTCCCAAACCAGCCCGGACGTAGGTTTTGATGACGTCCGAGTCGTACGCGGTCAGGGCCACGTCGGGGCTGAGTCCCGCCGTATCGAATAATGCCTGCAGCGAGAAGCGTCCGGAGAGACTGAAGGCATAGGTGACGATCGGATATTCGGCCAGTTTGTTGAGGGTCAATTTTCCGGCGGAGGCGAGCGGATGCCCTTTGGGCACGATGACTGCGCGATGCCATCGATAGAGCGGCAGCCGGATCAAATGTGGAAACGACTCCTCCGAGCCGCTGACGATCGCGAGGTCGACCCGGTCGCGCCCGCTCATCTCAGCGATTTGCTCCGAGCTTCCCTGGTACAAGTGCAGGCGCACGTTCGGATGCTCAGCGAGAAATGCACGTATGACCTGTGGTAGCACGTAGCGTGCCTGCGTATGAGTGGTTGCGATGGACAGTGAGCCGCCCGTGGCCTCGTGCAGAGCCGACCCCACCCGGTGCATGTTGCGGACTTCGCGCAGTATGCTCACTGCCCGGCCGACGATGTCATCGCCCGCCGGTGTGGTACGGACCAGTGCACGTCCGCGGCGCTCGAACAGGTGCAAGCCGAGCTCCTCTTCCAGCAATTTGATTTGCCGGCTGATCGCGGGTTGCGAGGTGTGGAGTTGACGCGCGGCCGCTGTGATGTTGAGGCCTTGTTCGTGAACGGCGGCGAGGTAGCGAAGCTGCTGCAGGTTGATGCCCATGGCGATGTCAGCCTCCCGGCTGCTCGTGCGCGACCAACGGCAACGAGGAATCGGCTGCCCATTCCTCCAGGGATCCGTCGTAGATCGAGATGCGTTTCTCGCCCAGCAAGGTCAATGCCAGGGCGTTGGCGGCAGCCGACACTCCGCCTCCGCAGTAAAGGACCAAGGGTCGCTCGGTGGTCAATCGGTTCGCGATGACGCGCGACAACTCGGCCGTGTCGAGGTAAAGGCCGTGCGCATCGAAAAGCTCGCGTGCGGGCACATTGCGACTCCCGGGAATATGCCCCCGGCGCGCGTACCGGGTCGGCGTGGTGCCGTGGAAAAGCTCGGGCGATAACGCGCAAACGAGCGCCCCCGGCTGTTCACCGCGTTCGATGGCAAGCACCGCGGGCAACGCGGTCCACGCTGTCGGGTCTTCCCGTATCGTAATGGCTCGTGCGGGCCGCGCTTCGCTTTGACCTGCTTCGATCAGCTGATCATCATCGCGCCAGCGCCTGAAACCCCCGTCCAGCACGCGGGCCTGAATGCCGATGCCTCGCAGCATCCACCAGAGTCTTGCGGCCCACAGGCCGCTCTCGGAGTCGTACACCACCAGGCGCTTCTCGTTGTCCACGCCGAGCGCGCGCAGAGCGTCGGCGAGGGCCTGGGGCCTCGGAACGGCGAAATGAAATGAGGCCTCGTGGTCGGATAAATCTCCCAGCAGGTCAGCGAATCGAGAGCCGGGGATATGGGCGTCGAGCCATCGCGCGCGACCACTCTCGGCTCGATAGTCGCCGTCGAAACGCGCCGGCGGCATGATCACCGTCGCATCGAGGATCACGAGCTTGGGGTCGCCCAGTTGGTGCGCCAACTCCCTCACCTGGATGAGCGGTGAATCGGTCACGGGATGGTCTGCAATTGTTGGTGGATGTGGGCGAGCAGAGCCTGTCCTTCGGCTCGTTCGAACCAATGGCAATGTCCCAGCAGGAAAGCGCCATACGCCAGATCCGCATTTTCTGAGGATCGGGTGATGCCGTAAAAATAGTCGATTTCCGTCAGCGCATAGCCCACGTGAACGATGGGCAGGATCGCGACCAAGGCCGCACGTTCCAGTATCCCGAGCTGCGTCCCGGCAAGATAGCCTCGCAGCAGTGCGTCGACGAGATCGAAGTCGGCGGCAGCGGAGCGGCCCGCCTGAATGTCGAGCCAAGGTATCGTGTTGCGCTCGATCGCCGTGGCGAGATCGTAAACCGCCGTGGTGCGGTCGCTCAGGCCGAAGTCCAGGATGGTCCGTACCTCGGCCGTTGGGCTGGCATCGGACCAGAGCAGGTTGGATGCGTGCCAATCGTTGTGGGTCCACAACGGCGCAAGGGACGAGGAGAGCTTCAGATAGCGCTCATGAAACGGAGCCAGCGCCCGCGTGAGCTCCTCGCGCCAGCGGTGTCGACGCAAGTACTCTCGGAGTGCGGGGCGTGCCTCGGTCGCGCGCTCAACGGCCTCCACCGGGTCGGCTGAGCGAATCACGGAATCATTCGAGACGAGGAGATGCGCCAGGCGGGGAGAAGCGAAATAGCTTCCGGAAGCAATATGCAGGGTGGCGAGCGCCCGGCCCGCGGCCGTGGCGTGGGCGTGGCTCGAGAAGGGCGTCCAGGATACCGCAGCACCATACAGGTCGACGCCCGCACCCAACTCGTGAACTTCGTAACTCCATTCGCCCACGGAAAGAGCCGAGGGTCCGTGTGCCGAATGCAAGACCCGCGTCACGCCGATGCCGCGCGAGAGCAGATGGGCGCTGAATCGGTGCTCCTCTTCGAGATGTGCCGCTTCGCGCACCTGGCGGCTGTGGCGCTTGATGAAGAGCGAGCCGCCCGGGAGGGTCACAATGGCCGCGGCGGACAAGGGACGCGGGCTGTGCCAGGCGATGTGGGCTTGCGCGGCGGGGATGTTCCAAAGCTCGAGCACGCGCCTGACCTCGTCCGCGCGCAACTGCGGCCAGGTTGCAGTATCTGTGTCGCCGCGCATCGAGTGGGCGATGGCAACGCTCACGCCGCGACCTCCGTCTCGGGCAGAAATTCGTTGGTGACGGCGTGTCGCCAGGTGTCGGCGTTCCTGAGGATGCCGTGCGCCTCCAACCACGTGGCGTAGCCGGCGAGCAGCTTCGGCCGCTGCTCCCCCCACCGGCCCCGGTGCGTCCACGTGGTCGAGATGAGCTCGATCGAGCGCTCGAGCAGCGAGCGCGGGAAATAAGGAATGGCGCGCTCAATGGCCGTGAGGGCGGCCGCGGGATCAGCAACCGCCTGCGCGTAGCCGCGGGCGGTCGCCGCCAAAAATCGTCCAACCAGTTTGGGGTTGGCATCGAGTAACGAATCGTGGGCGCCGAGCAGATAGCTGTGGTAAGGCGGGGCGCCGATATCGTCGACCCGCCAGGTGACCCGTTCGGCTTCCGGCAATGCACCGAACAGTGCATCCCAGGCCCAATAGCCGCCGAAGGTGGCGTCGAATTCGCCCGCCTCGATGTGGTCCACCGTGAATTCGCGTCCCTGATTGTCGATCAGGACGGCAGCGCTCGAATCGCCCCCATCCGCCTCGATCAGATGCTTCACCATTGCGATACCGCGCGGTGTCGTTCCCATCGCGATGCGCCGGCCGGCGAGCTCCCGTGGCCGAGTAATGCCGGTTCGCCTCACCGTTTGAATGGTCTCGAGGCCGCCGTGGTTAACCGAGGCAATCCCCCGCAACGCTTCGCCGCGCTCGCGCCGCACCATCAGCCGATTGCTCGGGAACACGCCGAAGTCGACTTCTCCCTGCAGCAGATACTCCAAGGTGTCGCCGCGGGCGCGATCGAACAAGCGGATTTCGAGCTCGATGTCCGCTTCCTGATACCAGCCGCGCTCGCGCGCCAGGTAAAACCCCGCGGCATTCGGCCAAGGGTGAAAATATTCGAGCATCAAACTCACCCGGCTCATGGCGTGCTCACTTGGCGACCGGGTTGAGAGACGACAGATTGGCGGCCGGCGGGGTGCCGGGTGCGGGTTCGGTGCGCGAGTCGGGACGTTCGGCGTCCCGCCCTTGCGCTGCATAGGCCGTCTGCCAGCGGCGCCAACCCAGTGCGGCAAGCACGACGAACGCAGCGTAAAGCGCCGCCGTTGGATAGGCCTGTTTGGCGACATACAGACCGACGTACAACGTATCGACGAGGATCCAGACCCACCAGTTCTCGAGATACCGCCGTGCTCCCCAGACGCTGCCCACGAGGCTGCCGGCCAGCAACATCGAATCGGACCAGGGGAAAGAGGCATCCGTCCTCTTGTACAGGAAGGCTCCGAGTCCCAGCGCCACGATCAATGCTGCCGCGACGCTGACGGCGACCTCGCGCGCCTGAATCCTCGCGACGACCACCTCGCCGCTCGCGCTTCGGCCGTGGGTCCATTGCCACAGTCCGTAGAGCAGAGTGCCCGCGAAGATGCACTGCAGACCCATGTCGGCGTAGAGCTTGATTCGATAGAAAAAAACTGCGTAAAGCGCTACCGACAGGAAGGAGAAGGGGTAGTTCCACAGACTTCTCGCCGTCATCAACCACACGCCAATGATCGTCACGATCACCGCGATGATCTCCAGGGGCGACATGCCGGCAAAAGTCATTTGGAAGATTCGCCGAATTTCCCCGTCAGGCTCAAAGTCCATGTACGGGGATCGCCGAGCTGGACGTACACCTCGTTCGGGAAATTGGGCGGCACGTCGCCGAAGTAAAATCCGCGCACCGGATAGCGCTTGTCGAGGAGGTTGCGACCCGACAAGTAGGCCGACCATTTTGCGCTTTCCCAGCCGAGTTTTCCGTTCAACAGCCCATACGGATTGGACGTCGTGTTGTTCGGCGGAAGGTCGAAGTAGTAGCCGCCCATGCCCGTGACATCGACTCGTGCGAACGGTCCCCGCGGGTCGCGGTAAGTGGCGTTGATGGCGGCCTGCCAGTGCGGTGCGTTCGGCAGTTCGCGGGAGACCGAGACTTGCGTTGCTCCGGAGGCGCCCTGCTGCACGAAATCGGTGAAGCGGGTCTGCAGCAGTCCGAGGTCGCCGCCGAGCGTGAGATGATCGACGACGCGCCACGCAAGCTCCCCCTCGAGGCCGTAGTTGCGCCCGCTCGCCGCGTTGCCGGTGTAGAACACGAAATCATCGGGATTCGTCGGATCACTCTGAAAGCTGGTCTTGATTTGCGCGTCGCGCCGGTAGAGATAGAACACGTCGCCGTTGAGCGTGAGCCGATGATCCAACAGATCCGCCTTGTAGCCGGTCTCTATATTGATGTCGGATTCCGGATTGAAGGAGAGCTGACTCGGCAAAAGGCCCTGGCTCAAATTGAAGCCGCCGGATTTATAGCCGCGTGACAGGGTTGCATAGAGCGATTGATCGGCCTCGAGCTTGTAAGTCAGCGACGCATGGCCGCCCCAAAGATTGTTGGACGGATTCAGGCTCGCCGGCGTCACTGAAAGAATGCTGGTCGGGACGACCGGTGCGTTCGTGTAGCCCGTATTGGTGCCGAGGAAGTCCGTCGTCGTGCCCTCGTAGCGCGCGCTCCAGCGCTCGCCGCGAGCTCCCAGCGACCAGCGAAGGTCAGAGCTCAGATCACCGTCGAGCTCGCCGTAGACAGCCCCGTTGCGTGCCCGATAGCCGCTGTTGATGACGGAATTGCTTTGATCGTCGGCGGGAATGTTCGGCGCGCCGAGCGCCTGGAAGTCCCCCAGACTCGTATCGATCAAGCTCTCGTCGAGTTGGCTGCCGTACAAGCCGGCGAGCCAGCCGAATCCACTATTGGACTCGGTCCCGAGCCGCAGCTCCACCGTCTTCGTGGTGCGGTCGCGGTTTTGCACCTCCGAATACTGATAGACCGTGGCCACGGGAGCCCACAGAACGGGATTTCCCCAATCACCGTCATAGCTGTATTTGATGATCGAGCGCGCGTAGGTGCTGATCGCCGTCAATCCGATGTTGTCGCCCGGCACGTAGTGCACGTGCAGCGCGACTCCGGTCGAATGTTGGGAATCGACGCCGGGCTGGTCGGATTCGACGTTTCTCGAATTGTCGATCGCGTAGGCGTCGTAGCCATTGTTGATGGCGATGTGCAGCACCGACAATTCGGCGCGGAGCTGACTGGAAGGGGTGTATACCCATTTGGCACGCAGCGTGTACGAATCCTGGTTGTTGGTATCGTCCCGATTGAGATACAGGTTTCGGTAATACCCGTCCGAGTAGAAATCCTGGGCGGCGATCCGAAATCCGGAATCGAGTGATTCAACCGGTGCGCTCACCACCAAGCCCGCCGACCGGGAGTTGTAGTCACCGGCCTCGAGGTCCACACGGCTGTATAGCGACGGCGTCGGATCTGCGCTGCGCAGGTAGATCAGACCGCCGAGTGCATTGGCCCCGTAGCGCGTCGCTTGCGGGCCGCGCAGCACCTCGAGCTGATCGATGTCGTACAGGGTACCCACCGTGCCGATGCCGCTGAAATCGATGTCGTCGATCAGGAATCCGACGGAAGGGTTCGGGGCTCCCTGATACTGCTCCAATTCCCCGATGCCACGGAGCTGAAAATAGCGGGGGAGCGACGTGTCGCCCGCCCAGTTGAGATTCGGGATCAGCCCGAGGACGTCTTCGAGGTTGGTCCGGCCCGCGTCGCGAAGCGTCTGTGCGTCCAGCACGGTGACGCTCGCCGGCAGATCGATTGCGGGCTCGGCCCGCAGGGTCGCAGTGACCACGATTTCGTTGAGCTCGGTATCCGAGTCCGCATACGCGAGCTCAACCGGGGCCCATGCGGCGAGGAGTAACGACAAAGCCAGGGCTGAGGCGGGCGACACATTCGTGGGCTGTGGATTCATGTTTTCCGGCAATAGATTGGTTATGAACACAGCATGCGTGCTGCAGGCAGGCCCGAAAAATATTCCTTCGCTATAAGCACAGGCGCTTTCGGTATTGGTTCCGGGACGGGGCGGGACGCAACCTGCCGACTCCATCATCACGAGTCGAGCCCCTTCATGTCAGCCGCGAAACGTATCCACCTGTACGCTCTGAAGCAATCCACGGTGGGGCACACCGCGGTGGGGCTGTGGCGCCACCCGAATTCCCAGGCAGCACGCTACAAGGATCTAGACTATTGGGTCGATACGGCAAAAACCTTGGAGCAAGGCCGTTTCGACGGGCTGTTCATCGCCGATGCCCTGGGCGTGCTCGACGTTTACGCAGGAAGCGCCGATGAGACGCTGCGGCATGGCGTGCAAACTCCGACGAATGATCCGCTGATGAGCATCTCCGCGATGGCCGCCGCCACCTCACGCCTCGGTTTCGCGGTCACCGTGTCGACGAGCTACGAGCTGCCCTACGCCTTCGCCCGCAAGATGACGACGCTGGATCATCTGAGCAAGGGGCGAATCGGCTGGAATATCGTCACATCGGCGCTCGAAAGCGCCGCCAGGAATCTCGGCCTGACAGCGCAGATCCCGCACGACGAGCGCTACGCGATCGCCGAGGAATTCATGGAAGTGGTGTATCGTCTATGGGAGGCAAGCTGGCAGGATGGGGCGGTCGTCGACGATCGCGAGCAGGGCACCTTCGTGGAGCCGAGTCGCGTGCAGCCGATTGCCCACCGGGGAAAGTACTTTCGCGTTCCCGATTTCGCGCTTTCCGAGCCGTCGATCCAGAGAACTCCGGTGTTGTTTCAAGCGGGCACTTCCTCTGCCGGCCGCTCGTTCGCGGCGCGGCACGCAGAGGGCATCTTCGTGAGCGTTCCGCTCGCGGCGATAGCGAGACCATTGATCGCGGGCATCAAACGACGTGCCTTGGGCTACGGCCGCAGCCCCGAAGACCTGAAATTCATCGCGATGGCCGCGGTAGTGGTCGCGCCGACCGACGCCGAGGCGCAGCTGAAGTACCGCGAATATATGAGCTACATCAGCGTCGAAGGGCATCTCGCACGGCACAGCGCATTGTTTCAGCTGGATCTGTCACGTCTGGGACTGGACACGCCGCTCGAGTACGTGGAGACGGACGGCATCCGCAGCACCCTCGAGGTGTTCACGAGACTCGATCCGACGCGGCGCTGGACGCCTCGCGAGATGGCGCAGTCGCTGGGGCTTGCTGCCGGCGGTCCCACCTTTGTGGGGTCGCCGCAGACCGTATCCGACGACATGGAGCGGTGGATGGAGGAGGGCGATCTCGACGGCTTCAACATTCTCGACCCGATGCCGCTGTTGAGCTATCCGGAATTCGTGACGTTGGTGGTACCGGAATTGCAGCGGCGTGGGCGGGTCTGGCGTGAGTACGAGGCGGCGACCCTGCGCGAACATCTCCTGGGAGTCGGCCATACGCGCAGCGTACCGGGTCATCCGGCCACCCGGATCCGCGATGGCGCGGTGTGGCGCGATCCAACCGTCAGCGATAGGCCCTGATCGGCGAGGCCGTGAGCTGATGCAGCGCGGAGACCAGGGCGTCGACTTCCTCGCAGGTGTTGTACATCGCCAGCGATGCACGCACGGTGCTCTCATGACCGAAGCGTCGCAATATGGGCTGGGCGCAGTGATGTCCCGCACGCACTGCAATTCCTTCCTGGTTCAAGGCCGAGCCGATTGCGGTTGGCTCCAGGCCCTTGATCACGAACGACAGTACGCTCGCTTTATGCGCGGCCGTGCCGATGATTGTCAGACCCGGTACCGTCAGAATTCGCTCGGTGGCATAGGACAGAAGTTGCGCTTCGTAGCGCTCGATGTTGGGCATCCCGATAACGGTGAGGTATTCGAGCGCCGCGCCCAATCCGACCGCATCGGCGATGTTGCCGGTCCCCGCCTCGAAGCGGGTCGGCGGTCGTTGGTACGTTGAGCGCTCGAAGGTCACATCGTCGATCATGTTGCCGCCGCCCTGCCACGGTGGCATGTCCTCGAGCACCGCCTGTCGGCCGTACAGAACCCCGATGCCGGTGGGTCCGAATACCTTGTGTCCCGATAGCACGAAAAAATCAGCGCCCAGGCTCTTCACGTCGATCGGCATGTGCGATATCGATTGCGCTCCGTCGATCAGGACGGTCGCGCCCGCCCGGTGGGCGATGTCGATCACGTCCTTGACCGGAGTCACCGTGCCGAGCGCGTTCGAGACATGGGCGATGGATACGATTTTGGTGCGGTCGGTCAGCAGTCGCTGAAATTCGTCGAGCCGCAGCTGGCCGGTGGAATCCACCGGCACCACTTTCAATTGGGCGCCGCGCTCGAGCGCAAGCATCTGCCACGGCACGATGTTGGCGTGATGTTCGAGATGCGACACGATGATCTCGTCGCCCGCCGAGATGTTCTTGCGGCCCCAACTTTGCGCCACCAGATTGATCGCTTCGGTGGCTCCGCGCACGAACACGATTTCCTCGGCCGAGGCGGCGCCCAGGAAGCGCTGCACCTGCCGGCGTGCGTTTTCGTAGGCGTCGGTGGCTCGTGCCGCGAGCTCGTGCGCGGCGCGATGAATGTTGGAGTTCTCGTGTTGATAAAAATAGGACAGTCGATCGATGACCGCAGTGGGTTTTTGGGTCGTTGCGGCGTTGTCGAACCACACCAATGGCCGTCCATGCACGCGAGTCGACAGGATCGGGAAATCGCGCCGGATGCTGTGTACGTCAAAGGCGGGATGCCCCTGTCCGTGCGGCAGCGTGGGAATGCCCTGATCCTGCAGAAAGTAGAAGGTCGGAGCCGCTGCAGCGACCGGACCCGGTATGGCGGTTGCGGGCGCGCCCGGACCGGGCATGGCCACCGGCGGTAGCGCCGGATGAGTCAGATCGTGGGCGCCGAGCCGGGGAAGCTCGGCATTCACCAGCGCCGCAAACGACGGCAAGCCGGGCGCGGCGGGCGCAGTCGACGGGAACTCCGCCGGGATCGCCGCAGCAGCGGGTGCGCTCGTCGGGACCTGCGGTACCATCCCGGGTACCGCGGCAAAAAGCTCATTCGCCCAGCGGGCCAGCGTCGCCGCATCAGGCAATGTGCCGGTCGCCGGCGCGGCGAGCATTACCCCGCCCGGCACCTCACCTATAGGTGTCGGCGTAGTCATGGTACTTGCCGACCTCGACGTCATCGAGCAGGCCGATGGCATCGTCGGTGTGTACTGCCAGCGAGCAGTAGAGCGAGACCAGGTAGGAGGCAATGGCGCTGCGGTTGATTCCCATGAAGCGTACCGAAAGCCCCGGACTTTGCTCGCCCGGCAGCCCCGGCTGGAACAAACCCACCACGCCCTGCCGCTTGTCTCCGACCCGGATGAGAAGCACCTTGGTCTTGCCGTCGCTCACCGGCACTTTGTCCGAGGGAATCAGCGGCAATCCGCGCCAGGTCAAGAACTGTGAACCGAACAAGCTGCACGTCGGTGGCGGCACGCCGCGGCGCGTGCATTCGCGCCCGAAGGCTGCGATCGCGAGGGGATGCGTCAGGAAAAACGCGGGCTCCTTCCAGACTCGGGTGATCAACTCGTCGAGGTCATCGGGCGTCGGCGCGCCCGAGAGGGGCGTGATGCGCTGCTGGTCGGCGACGTTGGCGATCAGGCCGTAGTCGGCATTGTTGATGAGCTCGCTTTCCTGGTGCTCCTTGATCGCCTCGATGGTCAGGCGGAGCTGCTCTTTGATCTGATCATACGGGCTACTGTAGAGATCGGATACCCGGGTGTGGATATCGAGAATGGTGGTCACCGCATTCAGGTAGTACTCGCGCGGCTTGTCCTCGTAGTCCACGAAGGTCTGAGGCAACTCCGCCTCGTCGCGTTTCGCGCAGGCGATTTTCACATCCTCTGGATTTCGGACCTTGTTGACGCGGTAAATGCCGGCCTCAACGGGCACCCACTGCAACAAATGAACCAGCCACCGCGGCGTGATCGTCGACAGTTGCGGAACGGTCTTGGTGGTATTGGCAAGCTGGCGGGCAGCACCGTCGCCCAGCGCGAGAGGCGCTTTCGGAGTATCAGCCATATGAGAAATCCCTGTGTAGCGCGCGAATCAATCCCCAATGTACCTGAGCGCCGCGCTGCGGGCTGCAGATTTGTAAATTATATAATCAACGTTTAGATTCGTGGTCGATGTTTGTTCAGTCTTGAATCCACGGCAAACCATGGAAACGCCAGCCGTCATTGCTTCCGCGACGGCGTTGCGGGTCGAGTTCTCCCTCGAACCCTTCGAGAACGTTGAAGGCGTGCTGGAATTGCGCCCGGGTTGCGGCTTCAGCCGCGAGAACCGATCGAGCCCCACTGCGGCACAAGAGCAGCAGCACTTCATCTTTGCGAGCCTTGCCCTCGAGTTCGCGCACAAACCGAGGGTTCCGCGTGAAGGCGGTGCCGGTTGCCCAGGGCACAGCGATGCTGTCCGGGACATAGCCGACGAACTTGCGCTCCTCGGGTGTTCGGACATCGATCAGTCGGGCCACACCCGCGCTGACAAGCTCGAGCGCCTCGTTCGGCGTGACATCGCCGGCGTATCCCAACCCAGCGGCGCGCGCGCGCGCGTGCGCGCGCTCGAGGATGGCGGCGGTCTCCTCATTTTGAGTCGACGCCGACAAGAGACTGACGCGGGCCGAATTCGACTGGGGGCTGGAGGTATCGAATTGCGGAGTAGCAGCCATAGGATTCTCCAAGTTTTCATGCCGACCGAAGAGCAGCGTAATCGCCCTCTGTCGCGCTCGGAAATGACGGGTGAGCATCGGGTTATAACCATCAGTCATGGGACCTCAGATTCTTTTGATAACGCGGCAATAATTAATATAATAATCAATAAGTAAAGAAGTAATTAGAATGTCAATCATTAAATAAGCGGCACACCGAAATTCGGTCAGAGTAGCGAGAGCCACACGTGATGTGGGTCCATGCTCGCGAGCGAAGCGCGAAGCCACTCGCGAGCCGCGCGATCCAGCCCGCCGGCGACACGATCGCAATCAAGCTGATCCTGATTGCGAATCGGGCGAGCCTTGTACAAGAGTTGGATCTCCGGTGCCAGGTAGCGAATGCCGATCGCGGTTCGCCGGATCGCCGCCAGCGAATTCACTTCCGCGCGCGGCGCATCGCCCGGGGTCAGTGGCGTGAGCGTGCCGGCTCTCGCTTCATGAAACTCCCATTCATTTAATGAGCGGCAGACTGTGGATACGTCCCGGCGCGCAATACCGATATCGAGATCCTTGTGCGGGCGAGTGCTGAATCCCAAAAACAGATCCAGCGCCCAGCCGCCGGCAACCCACCAAGGTGCGGTCAGGGATGCCAGCCAGTCGACCGCCTCGCACGGCTCGGCCGCTCGCCAGTGAGCACTGGCCGCGGGGGCCGCATCATCGGATGTCGCTCATCACCAACAGCCCCTTAGCGAGGCGCTGTAGGGTGGACCCCTATACACTGGCGCCACATCACGGAATTTATATTGCACGAGCACCAAGCGCGTCTCAAAACAAGAAGCTCGGGCGCAATCCGGGGAACGATGCATCTAAGCTGGCGCCCCTACGAGTCGAGGAACTGCTAGAGGGACTGCTATGGAAGATCTCATCCACGTCATCTACGTAGGTGCTGCGTCGCCTGATCTCTCCGAACACGACACGGTCAATATTCTAAACGATGCGCGCAAGACCAATCGAAGCCATGACATCTCGGGTTTGATGCTCTACGTCGGCGGTTGCCTGTTGCTTTTGCTCGAAGGCGAGCCGGCGAAGGTGGACAGCGCGTCGCGCGCGATTGTCACCGAGGAACGCGACCTGCGGATGATTCTGCGCGAGCCCATCTTGGAACGAGAATTCCCGGAATGGATCATGGGATTCGAGACGGTGGAGCCGCTCGAAGCGGCCCGCTTGCTCGGCGAGCCCCTCTTGTTCGACGCCTCTTCGCGTATCCCCCGCATAGACCCGACCTGCGCAAAGACGCTGCTTTCCATCATCGGACGTCGGCGGTGGCAATCCGACCGAAGCGGCATGTTTCGAGCCATCCGCCGCACGGCGAAGTGATCGCCAACTTCTCGAACTCCCTACGAGTGCTGGCGCTTCGGGGCCAGGAGATCGAGCAGTCGCTCATCGGGCGCCTCGGCGGGGCCGATCGCTTGCACGCAGACATGGTCGGCGCCGGCCTGCCGATGTTCCTCAATCCGCTCGCGGATCGCCCGTTCATCGCCCCATACGATCACGCGGTCGATCAGCCGGTCGGAGCCGCCTCCCGCAATATCGGAATCCGTGAAGCCCAAGCGCTTCCAGTTTTCGACATAGTTGGGCAGGCCCAAATATAGGGCAAGAAATTTACGTGCCGTCGCGCGCGCCTTGGCCGGATCCGTCTCGAGAATCGCTCCTTGCTCGACGCACAAGAGCTTGCCGGCTCCCAGTGTGTCGCGCGCCTGCCGCGTGTGTTCCGGCGGGACGTTATAGGGGTGGGCGCCGTCCGCTAACTCGCGGGAGAGCCCCAGCATCTTGGGACCCAGCGCGGCGAGCACGGTCGTGGGCTTTGCGGCCGGCGCTGCGGATCCGTACGTGGCGGAGGCCATGGCCTGCAGATAGTCGCGCATGGTGGCGACGGGCTTGCCGTACCGATGGTGCCGCAGCCCTTCCACCAAGGGGATGTGGGAAACGCCGAGCCCGAGCAGAAACCGGCCGCCGGATTGCTCGTTCAGGCCCTTCTGGGCCGAAGCCGCTGAAAAGGCATCGCGGGCATAGATGTTGGCGATGCCGCTGGCGACAACCAGGGTGCTGGTGTTCGCCAACAGCCATGCCGAGGACGAAAACACCTCGCGTCCCACCCCTTCCGGTATCCACAGGGCGCCATAGCCCCAGGCTTCGGTGCGCTTCGCCAGCGCGGCGGTCTGGGTGGCCGAAAGACAGTCGATCGACGCCCATACACCGAGGCTGTTGAGTTTCATCGGGCATTCCCTGGGAGTGGCTGCGGTAGGTTCATTATCGCAGGAATCCGCGCATGGAGCGGGGCACGATTTTGTAAAATCGCCCGCGGCAATTGCAGGGTGCAATTGCGGATCTGGGCAAAGCGTGACTCGGTTATCGACGATCGCAACTTGCGCTGCGGATGAGTCGATATACGGCGCCGCCAAAATCCGGCATCGTTCCGCACGCTCGATAGATCAACAGAGGACTCGGCGGAATGGCGACCCAGAAGAATGACTATCACTACCTGCGAACCAACATAGAACGCAGTGAGCCGCGCAAATATGCCTCGCTGGAGTCGGCGCTCGCCGCAATGAAGGATCTTTTGCATCTTCAGCTCGGTCGCGGATTCGTCACGACCAGGGAGGCTGACGGCAAGCACACCAGCCAGCATCCCGATGGCAGGGGCGTGCAGTTCTGGGCGGAGGATTCGAGCGGCATAATCGTCAGCTGAGGCCGCAACGCGGATTGTTCAGGGCTCCCCCGAGGCCCGTGATATTCTGCCGTCATGGTGCATATTGGGCACGAAAACCAACTGCTTGCGGCGCTGCCTGCTTACCTTCAGCAGTCATGGCTGGCGCAGCTCGAACCGGTGCAAATGCCCCTCGGCGAGGTGCTCTACGAATCGGGCGTAACGCTCGCCCACGTCTATTTTCCCACCACCGCCATTGTCTCCCTGCTGTACGTCATGGAGGACGGCGCATCGGCCGAAATCGCCGTGGTCGGCAATGAGGGGATCGTCGGGATCTCGCTGTTCATGGGCGGTGAGTCGACCCCGAGCAGAGCGGTGGTGCAAAGCGCTGGGAAAGGATTCCGGCTGAAAGCGCAGGTACTCAAGGAGGAGTTCAACCGGGCGGGCCCCGTGCTGCACCTGCTGCTGCGCTACACGCAGGCGCTGATTACGCAGATGGCGCAGACCGCCGTTTGCAACCGGCATCATTCGCTCGATCAGCAATTGTGCCGTTGGCTGCTGTTGAGCTTGGATCGGCTGCAGGGAGACGAACTCGTCATGACGCAGGAACTGATCGCGAACATGCTGGGCGTGCGCCGCGAGGGCGTCACCGAGGCGGCTCTCAAACTCCAAAGCGCAGGGCTGATTCGTTACACGCGCGGTCGCATCACGGTCCTGGATCGGGCGGGATTGGAGCAGAGAACCTGCGAGTGCTACGCCGTCGTCAAAAAGGAGTACGACCGGCTTCTACCTCCGTGAGGCTTGCGCCGAGCGTCACGTTGAGCGCGTGCGTGAGTCCGTCGTCCGCCAAGACGATATGAGTTTGCCCGGTCGGCAGCCGTACGCCGTCCAGCTCGATGCGCGCGACGCCGCGGCACACCCGATCGGGATTGGAAACCAGAATCTCGTAGCGGGCGGAGCCATGCCTGAAAATGATTTCGAAGCTCGGCCAGTCCGCGGGGATGCACGGTGTCACGAGCAGCGACCCCGCTCTGACTCGAAATCCCAGCACCCATTCCAAACCCGCTCGATACATCCAACCGGCTGAACCCGTGTACCACGTCCAACCTCCTCTCCCAACGTGGGGTGCCACCGAATAGACATCCGCGGGCACCACGTAGGGCTCGACTTTGTAGCGCTGCACGTCGGCACGGCTGCTCGTGTGATTGATGGGATTGAGCAGCGCCATGAGTTCGGCTGCCCGAGCGCCGCGCCCGAGGATGGCCTGCGCGATGACGGTCCAGGTGGCGGCGTGAGTGTATTGTCCGCCGTTCTCGCGAATACCCGGGGGGTATCCTTTGATGTAGCCGGGATCGTGCGCAGTGTGATCGAAGGGCGGCGTGAACAGCAACGCAAGCCCTGGATCGTTGAGGATGAGCCGGTTTTCGACGTTCGACATGGCGAGCGTCGCCCGACCGGCATCGGCGGCTCCGGAAATCACGCTCCAGGATTGGGCGATCGAGTCTATGCGGCATTCGCTGCTCGAGGCCGAGCCGAGCGGCGCCCCGTCGTCGAAATAGCCCCTGAGGTACCAGTCGCCATCCCAGGCCTGCTCGAGCGAGACTCGTAAAGCTGCCGCGTGGTCGCTCCACCGGGTGGCGCGTCCTTGCTCGGCGCGCGCCGCGGCCACGACGGCGAAATCGAGCAGCGTGCCGTACAGAAACCATCCGAGCCAGACGCTTTCGCCCTGGCCCTTCTCGCCGACCCGGTTCATGCCATCGTTCCAGTCCCCGGTCCCGAAAAGCGGTAAGCCATGCACGCCGATCCGCAATGCATGATCGAGCGCTCGCGCGCAGTGCTCGAACAGGGTTGCGGCCTCCTCCGAGATGCCGGGCATGAAGAACGCGTCGTGCTCCTCGGGCTGCAGTGCGCGGCCTTCGAGAAACGCGACGCTCTCGTCGAGCACGGCCGTATCGCCGGTGGTCGCGAGGTATTGCAGAACACAGTGGGCGAGCCACACCACATCGTCGCTGATGCGGGTGCGTACGCCCTGACCGGTGGCACCCGCGGTGACCGGCGGCAACCACCAGTGCTGCACGTCTCCCTCGACGAATTGCCGTCCGGCGGCGCGCAGCAGGTGCTCGCGCGTGAGGTCCGGTCTCGCGACGGCCAATGCCATGCCGTCCTGAAGTTGATCTCGGAAGCCGTAGGCGCCGCTCGCCTGGTAGAACGCGGATCTCGCCCAGACCCGGCACGCAAGTGTCTGATAGAGCGACCAACCGTTGAGGAG
>Ga0187887_10000181_pt1 | contig 64879 bp, 62 predicted proteins | sample June2016WEW_7_10_FD_132977 | JGI IMG/M metagenome (GOLD analysis project Ga0187887, IMG submission 132977) | Peatland microbial communities from SPRUCE experiment site at the Marcell Experimental Forest, Minnesota, USA - June2016WEW_7_10 | ecosystem: Environmental > Terrestrial > Soil >... | reverse complement strand
GGCGGAGTCATCGCCGATCGCGTCGAGCGCCGCCGCATCCTACTCGGGTCGCAATATGTCCAGATGTTCACCGCCGCGCTGCTTACCGTTCTTGTGGCGACCGGCCTGGTCCACGTCTGGCACATTCTCTGTCTTTCCTTCATCTCCGGTTTCGCCCAGGCCTTCGGCGGACCAGCCTATCAGGCGCTCATCCCCACGCTGGTCGAAAAAGAGGACATGCCCAATGCCATCGCGCTGAATTCCATTCAGTTCAACGTCGCAGTCATGGTAGGCCCGGCGTTAGCCGGACAAGCTCTGGCCAAGCTCGGCGAAAAATGGTGCTTCGGCCTCAATGCCCTCTCTTTTCTCGCCCCAATTATTTCGCTATCGATCATCAACGCCCGTTTTCTGCCGGTGAAAACCACGGAGTCCATCCTCTTCAGTCTCAAGCAGGGCATCACTTTCGCCCGCAAACAAAGTTCGATGGAAGCGCTGATCGTCTTAGCGTTTTGCATGACGGCGTTGGGCATGCCCATGCGGACGTACATCCCGGTCTTCGTTAAAGACATCTTCCACCGCGGCCCGGAGACTTACGGCAATCTGCTGGCGCTCATGGGCCTGGGCTCGATCTTCGGCTCGTTGTCCATCGCCGGCCTGGGCAACATCAATCGCAAAGGCCTGGTTGCCCTCGGAGCCTTGCTCTGCCTCGGCGCTGGCATCGCCGGCTTCGCGCTCTCCAAGTCGCTACACCTCAGCGGCGCGATTTTGATTCTGGTGGGCGCAGCCATGATGGCCGTCTTCGCCACCGTAAATTCCCTCGTGCAGTTGATCACCACCAACGAAATGCGCGGCCGCGTCATGAGCGTCTACAACTTCGCCTTCCGCGGCGGCATGCCCCTGGGAAACCTTTTATCCGGATGGCTCGTCCCACTGTTCACGGCGCCGGTCGTGCTCACGGTCAACGGCTGCCTCCTAATCATGCTAGCCATGTATTTCCTGCTGATCCAAAGGCGCGTTGCTGCTCTCTAAAGCGGGCTCAGGAAAAAGGCTGGACGTAGGACTCTGTGGAACAGCCGCATGCTAATGCGAAAGGTAACCAGCGCGCTAGGGTTCAGCCGGCGAGCGGCGCCAGCATGCAGCCCACGGCGTAGGGTGGGAGACGGACCCGCCCCGAAGGGGCGAAAGACAAACTCCGAAACAGTCCCTGGGGACGGCTGAGTTCTCGCGCACACTCCCCAGTCGCGCTCCCGCAAACCCTCACCCAACCAAAGATTCCACACCCAACACAGCTTCCGGCGATAACTCGAATCTAGAACTCTCCAGATCCTGCCCCATATGTTCGGGATCGGAAGTCCCGGTCAAAGGCAGCAAGCCCACGCCTCGAGCAAACGCAAACACAACCTGCGCGGGAGTTACTCCCAGGCGCGCCGCCAGCCCCGTAACCAAAGAATGCTGCAAAACCTCCAGATTCGCCGTAAGCAAAGAAAATCCCTGATAAACAATCTTCCGTTCTGCGCAGAACAAACGCACCTCGCGGTCCCAACCGAGTCGAGCATAACAACGGTTCTGCACAAACGCGGGAGCTTCCACCCCGCTCCCCAGCATCTGCTCCAGATGCCGCAAAGAAACATTACTCACCCCAAGCCGGCGAGTCCGCCCAGCATCGCGCTCTCTGCTCATCGCCTCCCAAACCTCGGCGTCGGCAACGCTCCAGCCCTGCCCGGAAGCCGGCCCGTGCAGAACGTAACTATCCACATACTCCGTTCCCAGATGTTCCAGCGAGCTAGCCATCGACTGCGCCACCTGAACCGAAAGGCTGGCCTGTGGATCGTAAGGCAGCCGATGATCCTGCCCCGGCCGGTACGTGAACTTTGTCTGCAAAAAAAGATCGGATCGCGCCACCACGCCCGCGGCATAAGCGGCAGCTAATCCCGCGCCCACCCCCGCTTCAAAGTAATGCCGGCGCTGGTTGGCGGTGTCGATGCCACGAAAACCCGCGCGCAACGCCATTTCCGTTAACCCTGGTGTACGTTCTTCCTTCCACGCGGTGCCGTAGAGAAAGTCGGGAATTCGCAAAACCAGCTCTCCAGCCATTGCGCTATTTTCCCACGTTCCCAATTCGGGAGCGGGTTAAAATCCGCGGCAAAAATTCGGGAGTATAATCTCCGAGGCCGCTAACACTTACCCGAAGGAGACTCAGATGAAAAAAGTATTAACCTTCTGTTTCGCACTCACCCTGCTCACCAGTGGCATCGCACTCGCTCAAGACAGCATGAAGCAGGACAGCATGAAAGACGACTCTTCCGCCAAGGCCGTCAAGGTCATGGGCAAAATCAGCGACGACGGCAAGAGCTTCGTCGGCGATAAAGACGGCAAGAGCTGGACCATCGTCAACCCCGACGCCGTGAAAGGCCACGAAGGCCATCACGTCGTCCTCACCGCGCACGTCTACTCTGACAAAGGCGAAGTGCACGTCATGTCCCTGAAAATGGCCAAGGCCGACAGCATGAAAAACGACAGCATGAAGTAGCCGCCGCAGACCTAGGGTCTTTTTGGCCAGCTTCTTTGCTGGCCTTTTTTTGTGCCTTCGCAGCAGTTAGCAACTCGGAGTTACGGCGTCCCCTTCGAAGGGCGCGGCTTGACTATGAGGGTGAAAAACATCGAATTCGAGCCAGTGGGGAAGGGCACAACGTTCAGTTGTGGCGTTACGTCGCCTGGAATGGGGGCACAGTTAGCGCCCGAGGTTGGTCTTCGCCCTCGGCGCGAAGTTTTCAGCAGCCTTTTCAAGCCGCGCCGTCAATCGCTAAAATCACGCGCGTGCGTTGCGGGAAGCTTCTGCACCCGCTGCATCTCACGTGCGGTGCTTGCGCAGCGCGCTCAACACCAGAATACCGCTAACCGCGAAAGCCACCACGGCGGCCAACGCAGCCACCAGCATGAAAGCTGCGTTGCGGTGAAGAACGTCGGCAAAGAGCGCTCCCACCGCGAACAGCACCCCAACTCCGTTGAGCCATAGCGGCCCCCGAACCGTGGAGGCCTTTAAAGAGCGCAGGTCCCCGCGCAGGCGCAGTTGCAGGAGCAGAGCCGCCATGCCGATCGCGGCCACCACCACCAAGGCCACCGGACTCAGAAAAGCCTTGCGGCTGGTGTAAAGCACGACCACCGCAAGAGCCGCCAGCAGCAGCCCGGCCGCGAGAAGGGTGGACGCACGCGGCTTAGGGTGGGGGGCGGGTTTGGAAGCATTATCGGGCACGGAGTCTCGTCCCCAAGTTTATACAGGCGCGGCGCTTGCTTTTCAATTCGCCTTTTCAAGTACGCCCTCAAACTCTCAACTGCTGGGGATGGCATGAATTCCCGGCAGCCACTCGGCCCGCCTGGGATCGCCATGGTTCATGGCATAGAGCACGAGTTCGACGCGCGTCGAAATGCCCAGCTTATCGAAGATGCGAAAGAGATACTTTTTGATCGTGTGTTCGCTGAGATTGAGTTCGCGGGCCACGTTGCGGTTGCTCAAACCCTCGGCCACCAGAGCGACCACCTGCTCTTCGCGCGGGGTGAGAATGGGTTTGCCGCGGGAATTCAAAATCCGCAACGATGGCACCTCTGAAACCATCTCCACTAGAAAATTCATTTGCTCGGTGTTGACCCAGATCTGGCCGCCGGCCACCCGTTGGATGCAGCGGCAGAGCAAGCGGAAATGGGCATCCGTGATGCAGAAAATTCCGCGCGCCCCGGAACGAAATGCGCCGACCACCAGTTCCCGGTCGTAAGCGTCGACCAGAAGAATGTTGGCGGCGGCGGGGCGGCAAAGATGAACCTGGCGCAACGCCGCCATCTGGCTGGCGATGTCCTCCGAGCGATTCAGCGTGTGCAGAATAACTTTGGCGGGGTTCGAAACCACGGCCTGCAGGATGGACGCAACATCGAGCGGACACGTCGAGACCCGGAACTCCGGGCGGCGGCGCAAGGCGCTGGTCATTAATTGGGCCTGCATGCGATTGGAGTCGGCGACGAGTACGGCGATTCCAAGCGAAGTCACAGAAGTGGACGAACTCATCAATCTCACGCCCCAGATGCATAGTCGCATCGCAGTGACGTGATCTTAGGTGGGTGCGCGCGGGTACTCAAGGAAACATGTCACATAATTCGCGTGCGACTCTCAAATCGGGAAGACTCGTTGCGGGCTTGTGGGAAATTGCGTTCTCGAACGGCGCCCGCCATCTTTCCAGCGGCCGGGAGCCGGGACAAGCCCGAAATAGCGGCCTTTCTCGGGCTTTCCCCGCTCGAACATGTTGCTTGCCATGTGATTCAGTGAACCTGCAAGTCTACTTTCGTGGGCAGACCTTGTGAGACCGCCTTACGCCCCTCGCGAAATTGCCTTTGTCAATCCGAAGCCATCAAATCGCGGCAATGGAATCACCCCGCCCGAATTCGCCATGACTTCCTTAGTGGACAACACTTCACATGTCTTGTCGCCGAAGGACCATCCAGATACTTTGCATGAAGAGAGTCGCGGGTGCGGAATGGCTCTCAGCATCCAAGGGATCGGGATAAAGAGCAACACCCATGACACCCTTCGTTAATCGGCTAAGAATTGGGGGGATGGTGGTGTTGCTGGCACAGCTTTGCGGGGCCGCGTTCCCCCAGGAACAAGAGCAGCAAGACCTGGGCTCGAACCTACGTTTCCTCAAACCAGCCAAACCGGGGCAGGCGCGGGAGGCAAGGGCACAGCGGCCGCAAAACCGGGGACAGCGGACGGCACGGGAAACCTCCAGAAACTCGGAAGGGATCGCCGTCCGCGATACCGGCTCAACCGCAGCCATGTAGGGCCTTGCGTTCCACCTCGTCTCCAGAATTCGATCAGACCCTCACGATTCAGCCGGATGGATACATCGCTCAGACGGATTCCGGAACCGCATTCGCCCAGGGATTGGCATTGGAGGAGCTCGGCGTGGCGGTGCTGCACGCTTACACGGGATACTTGCATGACCCGCAGGTGGCCGTGGCCCTGAAGGAGTTCGAGCTTCCCTACTTCGCGGCGGGCGGCGAGGTTGGCCGCACTGGAAAACATGAGTTCCGGGCCGACACGTCAGTAATGGAAGCGGAAGAGATCGCCGGTGGCTTCACTCGCCAGGCCAAACATTCGTCAACGGGTTGCTGTTCTCGCGCTAACGACGACCTGGTTGAGGCGCATTGAATCTGAAGAAGATGTTGAGGGATAGGAACTTGGGCGAACTTCCTCTCTTGCGTTCGGGCGATCTCGTGTTCGTTCCACAAAATTCTATCTCCAAGATCGAGCCTTTCCTCACGAAGCCTGCCTTCAGCATGTGCGTGAGTCCAACGCAGTTTTAGAGAGACCGAGTTTTGGAAAGACGCTGTCCTAGTTTTAGAAAGACACCGTCTTAGAAAGACAAAGTTCGTTCCCCATAGTGCTGACCGATCCAAGCTGCGGGCAAGAAGAGTCCCTCTCGCCGACCATTCGCGAGCTGGCAATGGTCGAGAACTAGAACTGCCAACAGATGACGACGCCCGCGCCGGGGTGGTGCAGGCCAACGATCTGGCTTCCCACGACTGGTTGCGCTGGCTCCGGCCGCACGAACCCGAGGCCGCGCGGGTGGCGCGCCGCAAGAAAGCCGGCCCCGGCTAACCGTGGAATCGATCAAGAAGACGAAGCTCATTGCCGTCAGTTATGACGCGCCTGAGCTAGAACTCGCCGCTCCTGTGCTGCAGTCCTTGTCGAGCATTTGCCTGGAAAAACATGAAGCGGGGCATCGGCCCGGCGGCACCCGGTTCACACTTACGTTCTAGACCAAAAGAATCGGACGCGCCAACACCAGGACGGGAGCAATCCCGTCCTTTTGTTTACAATTGAGATTCGCTGGGTGCGTGCCACGCTCACTATGGAAAATACGATCCTCGTCACCGGCGGGGCAGGGTTTATCGGGTCCAACTTTATCCTGCAGCGGATCAAGCAGGATTCTGTTTCCCTGGTGAACCTGGACAAACTTACCTACGCGGGCAATCTGCACAATCTGCAGGATGTGGCCGGCAGCACGCGTTACGAGTTCGTCCACGGTGATATTGCGGACCGGGATCTCGTGCGCAGCCTGCTGCAGCGGCGAAAGCCGCAGGCCGTCGTGCATTTCGCCGCCGAAAGCCACGTCGATCGCTCCATCCTCGGGCCCGATGCTTTTCTGCGCACCAATGTGGACGGAACCTTCGCGCTCCTCGAAGAAATGCGATCCTACTGGGCAACTTTGCCCGAACCGGAAGGCGCAGCCTTCCGCTTTCTGCATGTCTCCACCGACGAAGTGTTCGGCTCTCTGGGGCCGGGCGACGCGGCTTTTTCCGAGACCACGCCCTACGCTCCCAATAGTCCGTACGCCGCTTCGAAGGCCTCTTCCGATCATTTCGTCCGCGCTTACCATCACACTTACGAATTGCCCACGCTAACAACCAACTGCTCCAATAATTACGGTCCCTTTCAATTTCCCGAAAAACTGATACCGCTGATGATCCTGAATGCGCGCGATGGCAAACCCTTGCCCGTCTACGGCGACGGCCAGAACGTGCGCGACTGGCTTTACGTGGAAGATCACTGCGAGGCGATCGCCACGGTATTGCGGCAGGGGCGCGTGGGGGAAACGTATAACATTGGGGGCTGGAACGAGAAGCGCAATCTGGAGATCGTCGAGACCATCTCTGACATGGTCGACGAAATGGCTGGCCTTCGCGGCGAGCCGCGCCGCCGCCTGGTCACATTCGTAAAAGACCGCCCCGGCCATGACCGGCGTTACGCCATGAATGCAGCTAAAATCGAGCGGGAGCTAGGCTGGCGTCCGCGCGAAACCTTCGAAAGCGGGATTCGCAAAACCGTGCGCTGGTACTTGCACAACCAGGATTGGGTGCGTGACGTTACCAGCGGCAGCTATCGCCAGTGGATCGAAACCCAATACTCTTCTTGAAGCGGTCGTCGTGATGCGATCGTCGAATCACGAGAAATTCGAAAGCTCGATCATGCCAGCTTTGCACAGCACGAGTTACAAAGGCATCATCCTTGCGGGAGGGTCGGGAACCCGCCTCTACCCAGTGACCCACGCCATGGGCAAGAGCCTGCTGCCGGTTTACAACAAGCCCATGATCTACTACCCGCTCTGCACCCTGATGCTGGCGGGGATTCGCGACATTCTTCTCATCACCACTCCCGAAGACATGAGCAAGTTTCAAGCGCTGCTTGGCGACGGAGGCCAGTTCGGAATTCGCTTGCAATACAAGGTTCAGCCCAAACCGGAAGGGATCGCGCAAGCTTTCCTGTTGGGGGAAGAGTTTCTTGGCGCCAGCCCCTGCGCGCTGGTGCTGGGCGATAATATTTTTTATGGCCACGAGCTGGCCAACGATCTGCGCGAGGCCGCCGGCAAAACTCAAGGCGCGCGCGTCTTCGCTTATCCCGTGCACGACCCCGAGCGCTATGGCGTAGTGGAGTTCGATAACTCTGGGCGCGCGCTCAGCATCGAAGAGAAACCCCGCCAACCCAAATCCCGTTATGCCCTGACCGGACTTTATTTTTACGACGACCAGGTGGTAAAAATCGCCAAGGCTCTCAAGCCCAGCCCACGCGGCGAACTCGAGATTACCGACGTCAACAAGGCCTACCTCCAGCGCGGTCAACTCGAAGTCGTTGTCATGGGCCGCGGCATGGCCTGGCTCGACACCGGCACCCACGAATCTCTCATGGACGCGGCACTCTACATTCAGGCCATCGAGAAACGCCAGGGCCTCATGGTTGCGTGCCCCGAAGAAATTGCCTACCGCTCCGGCTACATTACGGCGGAGCAGGTGGAAACAATCGGAGCCTCGATGAAGAACAACAGCTACGGCGCTTACCTCCTGAGTCTTCCGCGGGAAAAGGTATTCTGAAATGGATTCGGTACAGGCGGCTCGTCCGGCTATGAGCGCGATCAAGAAAATTCCGACTTCGCTGCCCGGCGTATTTATGCTCGAACCGCGAGTGTTCGCCGACGAACGCGGTTTCTTCTTCGAGAGCTACAATCAGCGCGCCATGGGCGAAGCCGGCATCGGCCAACAATTCGTTCAGGACAATCATTCCTGCTCCTCACGCAACGTGTTGCGGGGATTGCATTATCAGATCAAGCATCCGCAGGGCAAGCTGGTGCGCGCCGCCGACGGCGAGATTCTCGATGTTGCCGTCGACCTGCGCCGCAGCTCTCCTAACTTCGGACGCTGGGAGGCCGTGCGCTTGTCGGGAGAAAATAAACGGATGCTCTGGATTCCCGCGGGCTTCGCCCACGGCTTCCGTGTGCTTTCCGAAAAAGCTCACGTGCTCTACAAGGCCACCGATTTCTACTCACCGGATGATGAACGCACCCTGGCCTGGAGCGATCCCGATCTCAAAATAAATTGGGAATTGGAAGGTCCGCCGACCGTATCGGCGAAAGACCAGCGCGGCGTGTTATTCCGCGACGCCGAAACGTTCGACTGAACCTCCATGCGAGTCACAATTTTTGGCGCGACCGGTCTGCTCGGCAAGGAGCTGTTGCTCGAATGGTCCGGCGACGAAGTCACGGGCCTCAGTTCGCGCGCCGCCGATATCCGCGATGCCCGTGCCGTGCAGCAAGTCGTCAACGAGGCTCGCCCCGAATGGATCGTATTGGCCGCGGCCTTCACCGACGTCGACGGCTGCGAAAGCAATCCGGACCTTGCCTTTGCCGTCAACCGCGATGGCGCCGTCCACGTAGCGGCGGCGGCGAAGGCGGCCGGAGCGCGGCTTCTGTTCCTGAGCTCCGACTACGTGTTCGATGGTAAAAAAACTACGCCTTACGAAATCAGCGACTCACGAAATCCTCAGAGCGTTTACGGCAGAACGAAGGCCGAGGCCGAAATCGCTCTCCTGAATCTGCTGCCGCAATGCTGCATCGCCCGCACCTCATGGCTCTTCGGGACCGGCGGAAAATGTTTTCCAGATTCCATTTTGAAGCTCGCCGCCAGCCGTCCCGCGCTCGATGTGGTCAACGACCAGCGCGGCTGCCCCACCTATGCCGCCGACTTGGCCCGCGCCGTCGTGCAACTGTGCCGCCAGAACGCCGAAGGAATCGTGCACGTAAACAACGCCGGCGATTGCACTTGGTTTGAGTTTGCCCAGCAGATCGTAGAGAGCGCCGGCCTCACCACCACGGTGCGGCCAGTAAGCTCGCAGCAGATGGGCCGCCCCGCGCCCCGTCCCGCTTATTCCGTTTTGTCGCCGGCCAGCCTGCACTCCCTTGGAATTGCAATGCCGGCTTGGCCCGATGCTCTGCGCCGTTACCTCGAACAGCGCCAGCCTTCCACCTAGTTCCACCTAGCGCGACGATTGCCTCGCCTCCGCCGCCCCTGCTACGATTGCCCAACCCCGCAGGGGGTCTCGTGGAGTTAATCCAGAATTACATTAACGGCCGTTTCGTGCCTGGAAAGCGGCAGTTTGCGGATATCAATCCCGCCGACGGCACGACCATTGCGCAGGTCACCGAAGCCGACGAGGCTGAAGTGAACGAGGCGGTCGACGCGGCGCGCCGTGCGCTCGGCGGAGAGTGGGGGCGCATCGGCGTTCGCGAGCGCGCGGCAGGCTTGCACCGCGTCGCGGACGCGATTGAAAAGCGTTTCGATTGTTTCGTCCAGGCCGAAGTTGCCGACACCGGCAAGCCGGTTTCTCTCGCCTCCAAGCTCGATGTCCCGCGCGCCGCTGCGAATTTCCGCGTCTTTGCCGACCTCGTGAAAATGGCGGGACTCGAGTCGTTCCAAACCGAGACTCCCGATGGAACCGGCGCTGTCAACTATGCCGTCCGCAAGCCACTGGGTGTAGTAGGCGTGATCACGCCCTGGAATCTCCCGTTGCTCTTGCTGACCTGGAAGGTCGCGCCGGCGCTGGCCTGCGGCAACGCAGTAGTGGTCAAGCCCTCGGAAGAAACTCCCGCGACTGCCGCGCTGCTCGCCGAGGCCATGCAGGACGCCGGAATTCCCAGCGGTGTCTACAACGTCGTCCACGGTTTTGGTCCCGGTTCGGCCGGCGAATTCTTAACGCAACATCCTGAGGTCAACGCGCTGACTTTTACCGGCGAATCGAAGACCGGAGCGGCCATCATGAAGTCCGTCGCGCCCACGGTCAAGCCGGTGTCGTTCGAACTCGGCGGAAAAAACGCTGCGATCGTATTTGCGGATTGCAACTTCGAAGACGCCGTGAACGGACTCTCCGACGCCGTGTTCCTAAATACCGGGCAAGTCTGCCTCTGCGCCGAGCGCCTCTACGTAGCGCGCAAAATATTCACCGAATTTGTGGCTGCGCTCAAACGAAAGGCGGAAGCGCTTCATCCCGGCTGGCCCAACGATCCGAAAACTGACCTCGGCCCGCTGATCTCGGCGCAACACCGCGAGAAGGTGCTCTCCTATTACCGGCTCGCCCATCAAGAAGGTGCGACGCTCGTAACTGGCGGCGCTGCGCCTAGATTCAACGACGATCGCGACCACGGCTTCTACGTGCAACCCACCATCTATACTGGACTCGCCGAATCCGCGCGCTGTGTGAAAGAAGAAATCTTTGGCCCCGTGTGCCACATCGCGCCCTTTGACACGGAAGAGGAAGCAATCGGCATGGCCAACGACACAAATTATGGCCTCGCCGCCTCGATCTGGACCAACGATTTGAAGCGGGGTCATCGCGTCGCGCAGCGGATGAATGTCGGTATCACCTGGGTGAATTGCTGGTTCCTGCGCGACCTGCGGACTCCCTTCGGTGGAGCGGGACTTTCCGGTATCGGCCGCGAAGGCGGTATGCACTCTCTGAACTTTTATTCCGAACTGAATAACATCTGCATCAGACTGTGAGCCTCACCGAAAGCAAAGTCGTCGAAGGCAAAGCCGCGCCGCGCGGAAAGTTTCCGCACATCAAGCGCGCCGGCGATTTTCTTTTTGTCTCCGGCACCAGCGCGCGCCGCGCCGACAACACCATCGCCGGCGCCGAAGTCGATTCTGCCGGAGCAGTCCGGCTCGACATTCGCGTCCAGGCTCGCGCCGTGATCGAAAACATTCGCGACATTCTGCACAGCGTGGGAGCGAATCTCGAAGATGTGGTCGAGATTTCCACATACTTAATCACGATGAAGGATTTCGATGGCTATAACGAAGTCTATGGCCAATACTTCACATCCGAAGGCCCGGCGAGAACCACCGTGGCCGTGCATCAGTTGCCGCATCCGCATTTGCTTGTTGAAATGAGAGCTACGGCTTATAAACCGTTGCCTTAGGAGGCGCAATGGCGTCCATCAAGAATCTCAAGGCGTTCAACTTTCAGGCTTGGATTGAAGAGAACAAAGCAAAGCTCAAGCCTCCGGTGGGCAACGCGCAAGTGTGGGAAGATGGCGAGATGATGGTCACGGTGGTGGGCGGCCCCAATCAGCGCCGCGACTATCACGACGATCCGACGGAAGAATTTTTCTATCAGCTAAAAGGCAATATCGCGCTCCGCATCATGGAAACTCCGGGCAAGCCCCCCCTCGAAATACCGATCAAAGAGGGCGAAATATTTCTTTTGCCGAAACACATGCGCCATTCACCGCAACGCCCGGCGGATACTGTCGGTGTGGTCATCGAAGTTCCGCGCCCCGCCGGCTCTCTGGACGCCTTTGAGTGGTATTGCCCCAATTGCCACCAGCTGATCCATCGCGCGGAGCTAAAGCTGCAGAGCATCGTGAAGGATCTGCCTCCAATTTTTGACAAGTTCTACTCCACCGAGAGCCTGCGCAAGTGCAAACATTGCGGCACGATTCATCCCGGCAAATGACCATGCAAGTCATCGATATCCATAATCATTTTTTTCCCGCCGCTTGGCCGGAGTTGGCCGCGCGTTACGGCACGCCGGACTGGCCTTGGATCAAGCATACTGAACCCGGCAAAGCCGACATCATGGTTGGCGAGCGCTTTTTTCGGCACATTGATTCCGCCTGTTGGGATCCCGAGGTTCGGCTGCAGGAGATGGACCGCGACGGAATCCAGTTGCAGGTCATGTCGGCAACGCCAGTGTTATTTGCCTACGATCGCCCCGTGGAACATGCGCTCGACTGCGCGCAATGGTTTAACGACGCGGCGCTGGAAATTTGCAGCCGCGGAAAAGGCAGGCTGAAATCTTTCTGTCAGGTGCCGTTACAGAATATCGACGCGGCTTGCGGCGAGCTGAGCCGCTGCCTGCGCGAGGGCCATCTCGGCGTGCAAATCGGCAACCACGTCGGCAGCAAAAATCTCGACGATCCCGGCATCGTCACTTTTCTCCACCATTGCGCCGATGAAGGCGCAGCCGTGCTTGTCCACCCCTGGGAAATGTTCGGCCCCGAGCGCATGCCAAAATACATGATGCCGTGGACCGTCGGCATGCCCGCGGAAACACAGCTCTCCGTGGTTGCCATGATTCTAAGCGGCGCCTTGGATCGCCTGCCCGCCACCCTGCGAATATGTTTCGCGCACGGCGGGGGAAGCTTTCCATACTTGCTTGGGCGTTTGGAGAATGCCTGGCATCATCACCCGGTCGCACGCGGAGAATGCTTGCATCCGCCCAGCCACTATCTGGAGCGCTTTTCCGTCGACTCCGCTGTCTTCGACCAACGTGCCTTGCAGTTTCTCGCCGCTACGATGGGAACGGATCGGGTGATGCTCGGCTCGGACTACCCTTTTCCACTCGGCGAAGAACGTGTGGGCGCGCTCATTCGCCAAAGCAACTTATCGCAAGTAGCCAAGGCCAAGCTCTTAGGCGGCAATGCGATTCGTTTTCTCAATCTCAAGAGCGAAGCCAGCGCCGGCGAAAACGCGAGTCCACAAAACTCCCTAGCCGTCCCCGAGTCCGGGCAATTGACTTACAGTTCTTATCTAAGAGTTCCCGAATTACTGCAGCTGCAGCAGCCGCAATCGGTCCCCCAGCATCACGACGAATTGCTCTTCATCATCGTGCATCAAACCTACGAGTTGTGGTTCAAAGAGCTGCTGCACGATCTCGACGCTGTGGTGGCGAATTTGCGCAGGGTCGCCGCCTCCCCGCAACTGCATGATGAAGTATACGAAGCCGCGCGCCTGCTCCGCCGCTGTACCGAGATCACGCGCGTGCTGGTGGAGCAATTCACGATTCTTGAAACCATGCTGCCCACGCATTTTTTGGCTTTCCGCGGCCTGCTCGAACCCGCCAGCGGATTCCAATCCGAGCAGTTCCGCGAAATTGAATTTCTCTGCGGATTGAAAGACGAGAAGATGCTGCGCTATCACCGCCCCACCCCCGAGGCCTATGCCAGCCTGCTGCGGCGACTGGAGGAGCCTTCGTTGCACGACGTGTTCTTCGCCGCGCTGCGGGCTATGGGCAAACTTGCGCCCGCGGTCGAGGGCGCCTCCGAAAAAGATCTCTTCGAGGGCCGCGCCCGCGCGGTTCACGCGCTCTACACCGACGAAGCGCATCATCGCGATTGGATTGATGTCTGCGAACGGCTCACCGAATTCGACGAACTGATCGTGAGCTGGCGGCTGCGCCACATTCAGCTGGTCGAGCGCATCATCGGAATTCGCATGGGCACCGGCGGCAGCGCCGGCACCTCTTACCTGAAGCTCACGCTCGACAAAAAATTCTTCCCGGAATTGTGGGAGGCAAGGACGATGCTCACCGAGTGAACTGTTTCTCCGATCCTCCATGAATTCCGCATCCGACAAAATCACATTGATCGGGGCCGGATTGAATGGCCCGCTTCTCGCGATTCTTCTGATGCAGCGCGGACTGCGGGTTGAGCTCTACGAGCGCCGTCCCGACATGCGGCAAGTGTGCTTGGATGCGGGCCGTTCCATAAATCTCGCCCTCTCCACCCGCGGCATTCACGCCCTGCAGCAAGCCAGCCTATGGGAAGCGATGCGCGCCATCGTCATTCCCATGAAAGGCCGCATGATGCACTCCCGCACCGGCGACCTTACGTTTCAACCCTATGGCAAGAACGAACTCGAAGTCATCAACTCGATCTCGCGCGCCGAACTGAACATATCGCTCATGAACGCGGCGGAAAAGCTGGGCGCGAAGATTCATTTCCAACAGCGCTGCACGGGCTACGATTGGAAGACCGGCGCACTTAAGCTCCGCCACGAGGACACAGGCGCAGAAACGATCGAGCCCTCGGGCGTTGTGATCGGATGCGACGGCTCGGCGTCGTCCCTTCGCCTGGAGATGCTAAAGCTCAACCGCTTCGATTTTTCTCAGCGCCATCTCGATTACGGCTACAAAGAGTTGACGATTCCCGCGGGTTCGCAAGGGGAGCATCAGCTAGAAACTCACGCCCTGCACATCTGGCCCCGCGGCAATCACATGTTGATCGCGCTGCCCAACATCGACGGAACGTTCGCCTGCATTCTTTTCCTGCCGTTCGAAGGTGCCGATAGTTTTGCCGGTGTGACCACCGACGGGGATCTACTTCAGTTTTTCCAATCTCGTTTTCCCGACGCGCTCCGGCTCATGCCCCATCTCGCCGAGAACTATTTCGCGAATCCTACGGGCGCGATGGTGACCATCAAGTGTTTGCCCTGGCATGTGGATGGCAAAGTTCTGCTACTCGGCGACGCGGCTCATGCCATCGTCCCTTTTTTCGGTCAAGGAATAAACTGCGGATTCGAAGACTGCACCTTGCTGGTCGAACTCCTTGATCGCCACGGCCTAGACTGGGCGCGGGTTTTCGCTGAGTTCGAGAAAGAGCGCAAGGTCAACACCGACGCTATCGCCGACATGGCCATCGAGAATTTCACCGAGATGCGGGATCGCGTCTCCGACTCGCGCTTCCTCTTCCAAAAAACAGTCGAGTTGGCGCTGGAAGCGAAGTATCCTCAGCTCTTCGTGCCCAAGTACTCCATGGTGACCTTTCATCGGATTCCCTACTCCGTTGCGTTCACTCGAGGCCAAATTCAGGGCCGCCTGCTGGCGGAACTGTGCGCATCCATTGATCGCGTCGGAGATCTCGACTGGGAAAAAGCGGATCGACTCATTCACCGCGACCTCACGCCGCTGGAGATGGAGTCGTGACCGATACTCGGATTCTGCCAGAATTTCAGCCCGGCGAAGATTTCGCCATCGCCATGGATGAACGCGATCCCTTGCGCGAATTTCGGCAGCGCTTCTTCTTCCCCAAGAGGGCGTCGGGGGAGTGCGTTTATTTTTGTGGTCACTCGCTGGGCCTTCAACCCAAACCCGCCGCAGCCTTCATCGAGCAGGAATTAAAAGATTGGTCGCAGTTGGGCGTGGAAGGTCACTTTCAGGCGACCAATCCCTGGATGCCCTATCACAGGCTGCTTACCGAGCACATGGCGGGATTGCTGGGCGCTAAGCCTCTGGAAGTTGTGGTGATGAACTCGCTCACCGTGAACCTCCACCTGATGATGGTTTCCTTCTATCGTCCCACCACACAAAAGCACAAGATTGTTGTCGAGCGCGGAGCCTTCCCCTCGGACCAGTACGCGGTGAAATCCCAGATCCGCTTTCACGGTTTCGATCCCGAGACCTCGCTGATCGAGCTGACCCCGCGCGAAGGCGAAAGCTGCATCCGCGATGAAGATATCCAGTCGCTGATCGATCGCGCTGGGGATGAAATCGCCCTGATTTTACTGGGGGGAGTGAATTACGCGACCGGCCAGGCTTTCGACATGTCGAGCATCGCACGGCTCGGGCACGAGCGCGGTTGCGTCGTCGGCTTCGATCTCGCGCACGCAGCCGGCAACTTGAGCGTCAAACTTCACGAGTGGGGTCCGGACTTCGCGGTCTGGTGCAACTACAAATATCTGAACGGCGGCCCGGGCTGTACCGGCGGCTGTTTTGTGCATGAGCGCCATGCGCAAAATTGGGATTTGCCTCGCTTTGCCGGTTGGTGGGGCCACGACGAACCCTCACGCTTCGAGATGGGGCCGAGTTTTCAGCCCATGCCTGGCGCCGAAGGCTGGCAGTTGAGTAATCCTGCAATTTTTAGCTTAGCGGCACTGCGAGCCTCGTTGGATATTTTTCGCGAAGCCGGAATGGAGCGCTTGCGCGCCAAGAGCGTTGCCCTCACCGGCTATCTGGAATTCTTGTTGAAGCGGCATGCGACCCAGGATTTCTCCATCATCACACCGCAAGAACCTAATCGGCGCGGCGCTCAGCTCTCCATTCGTATTCCGCGCAACGGGCGCGCCCTTTGCGAGCGGCTGGGCAGGCAGGGCATCATTTCAGACTGGCGTCATCCCGACACTTTTCGTGTAGCCCCCGTGCCTCTATATAATTCCTATCGCGATGTTTTCCGCTTTGTGAGACACTTCGCGAGCGCGATTGGCTCGGCCGGAGTGTTACTGTAGCATCAGGCGAATTACGCCGTTCCCATGAGAAATTCCGCGAGGCGCACTGCATGAACGTGAAACCTACTTCCCGTAAGACCGGACTGCGCCAGAAGTCGCAATTGATGTCGGCCTCGGAGATCGAGCGCACGCTGGTGCGGCTGGCTTACGAAATTGTCGAAAAAAATGGCGGCGTCGACGGCCTTGGCCTGGTCGGGATTCGCCGTCGTGGCGTACCGATCGCCGAGCGCCTGGGCAAGATCATCACGCGCATCGAAAATGCGGAAGTGCCCGTCGGCACTTTGGACATCACTTTTTATCGCGACGATCTTTCCACGCTGGGTCCCAAGCCGGTGGTGCAAGAGAAAGAAATCGGGTTCTCCATTGAAGACCGGAACATCGTTCTGGTCGACGACGTCCTATTTACCGGACGCACCACGCGCGCCGCCTTGGACGCTCTGTTTTCCCACGGCCGGCCGCGGCGCGTGCAACTCTGCGTCTTGATCGACCGCGGGCATCGCGAGATTCCCGTGGAAGCCAGTTTCGTCGGCCGCAACGTGCAGACTTCGATCAATGAGGTCATCGAAGTGAAGTTAACCGAAATCGACGACGCCGAAAAAGTGTTGCTCATGGAGCGCTAGCTTTCCGGCGCTGGACCTCCGCACCCACACCAACGTCAAGAATAAAAGGACGGCGTCACCACCGTCCTTTATTTATGCCAACGATCGGCTAAGACAACTTAGTGCAGATCGCTTTGGTCTGGGTGTAGAGGTGAATCGCTTCGTGCCCCATCTCGCGGCCCCAACCGGACTGCTTGTATCCGCCGAAAGGCAGCGCCGCGTCGAATATGTTGTAGCAGTTGATCCACACCGTGCCCGCGCGTAACTGAGCCGCCATGCGGTGGGCCTTGCTGATGTCGCGCGTCCACACTGCTGCAGCCAATCCGTATTCACTGTCGTTGGCGCGCGCCAGAATCTCCTCGGGATCGTCGAACGGCATCGCCGCCACCACCGGCCCGAAGATCTCTTCCCGCACCACTTTCATGTCTGCGCGCGTGTCCACCAAAACCGTAGGCTCCACGAAGTATCCCTGGTCGCCTTTCTTGTGCCCACCGGTAATCGCCCGGGCGCCTTCCGAAAAGCCGGCTTCAAGATATCCGCAAACCCGGTTCATCTGCTCTTCCGAGACGAGCGGCCCCATGTGCGTCTTGGGATCAAGGCCCGAACCCACATTGATCTTCTTAGCCTGCTCGGCGACGCCCTCCACCACGCGATCGAAGATCGGTTTTTCGATGTAGAGACGCGACCCCGCGCAGCAACACTGGCCGTGATTAAAGAAAATCGCGCCCGCGGCTCCTGGGATCGCAGCCTCGAGATCGGCATCTTTGAATACAACGTTCGGTGACTTGCCGCCGAGCTCCAGCGAAACTTTTTTCAAATTGCCGGCGGCAGCGTGAACGATGAGTTTGCCAACTTCCGTCGAACCAGTGAACGCGATTTTATCCACCGCCGGATGCGCCGCCAAAGCCGCGCCCGCCGTCTCTCCGTAACCGGGCACAATGTTCACGACGCCTTCGGGAAAACCGGCTTCGATAATCAAATCGCCGAGACGCAGCGCCGAGAGTGGAGTTTGCTCTGCCGGCTTCAACACCACCGTGCAGCCCGTCGCGAGCGCCGGGCCAAGTTTCCAAGCCGCCATCAGCAGGGGAAAGTTCCAGGGAATGATCTGCCCGGCAACGCCCACCGGCTCGCGAAGCGTGTACGCGAGATAATTCGCGCCGGGTGTATAAGGCACCGAGATCGGAATCGTATTGCCCTCGATCTTCGTCGCCCACCCCGCCATGTAGCGAAACAAATCCACGGCCAGCGGTACGTCGGCAGCACGCGCAATGTTCAGCGGCTTTCCATTATCAAGGCTCTCCAGGTAAGCAAATTCCTCGACATGCTCTTCCAGCAAATCGGCCAGCTTCCAGATCAGGCGCCCGCGCTCGGATGCGGTCATCCGCCGCCACGGGCCGCGATCAAAGGCGCGGCGCGCGGCCTTCACCGCTTGTTCGATATCTTCGCGATCGCCCTCCGCCACCTGCGCCAGAACTTCTCCCGTCGCAGGATTGTAGGTGGGAAAAGTCTTCCCGGAAATGGAATTAACCCAGTTGCCGTTGATCAACATTTTGCGCGGCTGCTCGAGGAAGCCCGCGACCTGCGGATGAATCTGCGGTGACACTGCGATGCCCATATTTCCTCCTTAGATCGACCGTGGACCAAGTGAGTTCTTGCGAGATGAACCAAAGATGCCGGAGAAGCGAAAACAACCAGAGTATGCTAGACCCGAGTCCGCACAAAAAGCAATCCGGCATTGACCGGCATTGACTGGATTCATGGAACCCGACCGTTGCATAATCCCGAGATGAAAGCGACTGCCCGGCCCCGTGTTAAGATTTGCTGCATTTCCAGCTTGCACGAGGCCAGGCTTGCCATCGAGCACGGTGCCGCGGCTCTCGGCTTGGTTTCCGCCATGCCCAGCGGCCCCGGCGTGATTGGCGAAAATCTGATCGCGGAAATCGCCGCTGCTGTTCCTCCGCCGATTGCAACCTTTCTACTAACCTCCCGGCAAGATGTGGAAGGCATCATTCAGCAGCAACGCCGCTGCCGCACGAATACGATTCAAATCGTGGATCGGCTCCAGCAAGGCTCCTACGAAGATTTGCGCAATGGGCTGCCGGGAATTTCCTTGGTGCAGGTTGTGCATGTGACCGGGCAGGAGTCCGTCGACGAAGCCATCGCCGCCTCCGTGCATGTCGATGCCATCCTGCTCGACTCAGGAAACCCTGCTCTCGCCACCAAAGAGTTGGGCGGCACCGGTCGCCGGCACAACTGGGCGCTGAGCAAACAGATTCGAGAGCGGATCGATATTCCTCTTTTTTTGGCGGGCGGGATTAAACCGGAGAATGCCTGCGAGGGGATCGCGGAAGTGGGCCCTTTCGGGCTGGACATCTGCACTGGGGTTCGCAGCGCCGGCAAGCTGGATGGAGAAAAGCTGCGAACACTGTTTGCCAACCTGCATTCGGCCTAGTCGAATTGCGGCACTCTCCAATTCAAGAAAACTCGCTGCCCAGCTCAAGCCAGGGTTTACAATGGCGCACGCCTTCGCGACGTTTGCGCGAAAACACTTTCTCTCATGCCCAAGCCAACATTATCCGAGAAGGTCCGTCACCATTTGCTGCGAAGCGCCAGGAAGGCAATGAAGAACGCGCACGCGCCCTATTCCGAATTCCGGGTTGGCGCCGCGATTCTGCTCTCGAGCGGCAAAGTGTTCTCCGGTTGCAACGTCGAGAACGCATCCTACGGAATGTCGAACTGCGCCGAACGCACTGCGATCTTTTCCGCCGTCGCGGCTATGGGACCGAAGATTGAAATCCGGGCTGTCTCTGTAGTCAATGACCAGGGCGTGCCTTGTTCTCCCTGCGGAGCGTGCCGCCAGGTCATTTACGAATTTGGGCCGGACGCAACCATCTTTTTTCAGGGCGCGAAAGGTCCGCGGCAGGCCCACATCACAGAACTGCTGCCGGAGGGATTTCGCCTGCTGTGAAAAGCGTACTCACATCCGATACTTTCCGCGCCATCGACGTCATCCGCAAGAAACGCGACGGCGGCGAACTTTCGGCAAACGAAATCGAATCGCTGGTGAACGCCTACGCCGACGGGGACATCCCCGACTACCAAGTTTCGGCGTGGCTCATGGCCGTGGTCTTGCGCGGCATGACGCGCTCGGAAACCGCCGCGCTCACCGATGCCATGCTGCACTCCGGCGAAGTTCTCGATCTTGTCTCGCTGCCGGCCAAAAAAGTCGACAAACATTCCACCGGTGGCGTGGGCGACAAAACTTCGATAGTGCTGGCCCCTCTGGCGGCAGCTGCCGGCGTTGTGGTTCCCATGATCAGCGGACGCGGTCTCGGCCACACCGGTGGCACGCTCGACAAGCTCGAAGCCATTCCCGGCTTCAATGTGAATCTCTCAGTCGCGCAATTTCGCCGCGTGCTCGAAACTTGCGGTTGCGCCATGATCGGCCAAACCGCTGAGATCGCTCCCGCGGATCGCAAACTCTACGCTCTGCGCGACGTTACCGGCACAGTCGAAAGCCCTTATCTGATCTGCGCCTCCATCATGAGTAAGAAACTTGCGGAGGGTATTGACGGCCTCGTGCTCGACGTGAAGACCGGCTCCGGTGCATTCATGAAGAATGAAGCCGACGCCGCCTTCCTCGCCGAACTGATGGTCGAAACCGGCGAGCGCATGAATAAAGAAGTTATCGCGTTGATCACCGATATGGATCAGCCGCTGGGAATGATGATCGGAAATGCGCTTGAGGTTGTCGAAGCCGTCGAGATTCTGCGCGGCCAGGGTCCGGAAGATTTGCGCCAGCTCTGCGTCGAGCTTGCGGCCTGGATGCTGCTTCTCGGTGAAATCTCCCCAACGCTTGCCGAAGGAAGAAATCTAAGCCAGAAGCTGATCGCGTCTGGCGCGGCCCTGGAAAAGTTCCGCCACATGGTTGAATTGCAAGGCGGAAATCTGCGGGCGATTGACGACTTCAAGAAGCTTCCGCAGGCGCAACACAAAATGACCATCTCCGCTCCTGAAGCTGGTTTTCTCGCATCGTTGCAGTGCGAGCAGGTCGGCACCGCCTGCGTAGTCCTGGGCGGAGGCCGAGAACGCAAAGAGGATTCCGTAGACCCCGCCGTCGGAATCGCACTGCACAAAAAAGTCGGCGATGCGGTCTCTGCCGGCGAGCCGCTGGCGACGATCCACTACAACGCGGAGTCGCCTGCGGTTCGAGCTCGGCAATTGCTTGAGAAGAGTTATCGGATTAGCGAAGTCCTGCCTAAGAAAAGGCCGTTGATCCATCGTGTCATCGGAAGCGCCGGAGAGAAAAACTGAATGCAACGCTTCACCGGAATTCTCGGCCTTATCACCATGCTGTCATTGGCCTATGCGTTTTCCACGAACCGCCGCGCCATTCGGCTGAAAACCGTGCTATGGGGTCTGGGCTTGCAATTCGCCTTCGCCATCTTCGTCTTGAGAATCGACGCTGGCCGCCGCGCCTTTCAGAAAGCCGGCGACGTGGTCAATCGCCTGCTCTCCTATGCGTTCGTAGGTTCGCAGTTTGTCTTCGGCGATCTCGGCAAGCAAGGGTCGCATCTTGGCTTTTATTTTGCCTTTCAAGTTTTGCCAACGATTATTTTCATCGCCGCGTTTTTCGCCGTGCTCTACCACTACGGCGTGATGCAACTCGTCATCAAGGGTGCGGCCTGGATCATGACGCGTGTCATGGGCGCGAGCGGCGCGGAATCGCTCAACGTAGCGGCCAGTATTTTTATGGGACAGACGGAAGCTCCGCTGACCATCCGTCCTTTCCTGCCTGACCTCACACGCTCGGAGCTGATGACCGTGATGACCAGCGGCATGGCCCACGTCTCCGGCGGCATCATGGCGGCTTACATCGCCTTCGGCATCGAACCCAAACATCTTCTCAGCGCGGTCATTATGACTGCGCCGGGCACTCTGCTGATGGCCAAGATGCTCGTGCCCGAAACCGGCCACCCTAAAACTGCCGGCAAGGTTGTGATGAGCGCAGACGAAGAGAAGAAAGAAAAAGAAGAAAATCTGCTCGGCGCGGTGGCGCGCGGGACTATCGACGGCCTGCACCTTGCCCTCAACATCGCCGCCATGCTGATTTCGTTTCTCGCTCTGATCGCGCTCGCCAATGGCATTCTCGGCGGCCTGCATAACTGGCTGGCAGCACATGGCATTGGGTGGTTTCCGGCGAGCCTCGAATCCATCTTTGGAGTGCTGTTCGCGCCCATCGCCTGGGTCATTGGCATACCCTGGCGCGATTGCGGAGCGATCGGCAATCTGCTGGGCACGCGCATGGTGTTGAATGAACTCGTAGCGTTCTCTATGCTGGGGCCGATGAAATCGGCTCTCGACCCGCGGTCATTTACCATCGCAACTTTCGCGCTGTGCGGATTCGCGAATCTTAGCTCCATTGGAATTCAAATCGGTGGAATCGGCGCGCTCGCGCCCAACAAGAAAGGTGAACTGGCGCGCCTCGGCATTCGCGCCATGTTGGCTGGGACCATGGCAAACTTGATGTCGGCCTCCATTGCGGGCATGCTGCTCTAGCCGCGGCGCGCCCATTGAGGAATTGGGGAATTGAGTCATTTGAGCCCACTGGGCCGATCGCTGCGTGTTTCAATGACCAAATTGCCATTGCTAAATTTTTAAATTTCCCGCTGTACAATGCAAAAGTGCCTGAAGGATACAAAAGTCGTTACGGCGTTGCCGATCCTCTGAATCCATCCGAGCCCTCGTTGCCCGCCGCCACGCTCGGCGATCGACCGTTGCTCAGGAATCGCGGCGTTCCCCTCAACTTAGACTGGATCGAAGAACTTCGGGTAAACACCAGTGCCGTCGAGCGGCGCGCGCAAACTCACGTCGCGCGCCGCACCGTAAAAAAAGAATGGCAGGCCGCTTGGCTGCTGCGGGCGATTTCCTGCATGGACCTCACCACCCTCTCCGGCGACGACACCGAAGAGCGTGTGCGCCGCCTCTGCGCCAAAGCACGTCAGCCAGTTCGGCAAGAATTTGTAGAGCAGTTGCAGATCGCAGAACTTGATCTCAAGGTCGCGGCGGTTTGCGTTTATCACCACTTCGTTGAAACCGCCGTGCGGGCGCTCGAAGGGAGCGGCATTCGCGTAGCCGCCGTCTCCACCGGCTTTCCCGCCGGCTTGTCCGCGATGGAAGAAAGAGTGGCGGAGATTCGCCGTTCGGTTGCAGCCGGAGCGGATGAAATCGATATCGTCATCACCCGCGCCCACGTATTCGGCGGAAGATGGCAACAACTCTATGACGAGATTGCCGAGTTCAAGCAAGCCTGCGGCCGCCGCCACATGAAAGCGATTCTCGCGACGGGAGACCTGCTCACACTGCGCAACGTGGCTCGCGCTAGCTTCGTCGCCATGATGGCCGGCGCGGACTTCATCAAGACATCCACGGGAAAGGAATCGGTCAACGCGACGCAGCCGGTGGGATTCGTGATGACCCGGGCCATTCGCGAGTACGCGCAGGAGACCGGCATGGCCGTGGGCTTCAAAGCGGCCGGTGGAATTCGCACCGCAAAACAATCCGTCGAATGGTTGGCGCTGATGAAAGAGGAGCTCGGCGATTCTTGGATGAAAGCCGAGCTCTTCCGCTTCGGGGCCAGTGGACTTCTAAACGACATCGAACGCCAGTTGGAGCACTATGTAACCGGCCGGTACTCCGCGGACTACCGCCACCCGATTGCATAGCTTGAGTGCAGCTAGCAAGAAAGCGAACCACTCGCATGAGCATCGCCGAAAAGTTCCTCACCATGGAGTACGGTCCGTCTCCCGAAGATCCAAAAGAAGCGTTGCTGTGGCTCGATCGCCATCAGCGCCGCTTCGGCCTCTTCATCGCCGGCGAGTGGCGCCAGCCGGTTGAGGGTGTGTTCTTCGATTCGATCGATCCCTCCACCGGGGAGAAAATCGCAACCGTGTCGCAAGGCTCGGCCGCCGATATCGACGCCGCAGTCATCGCTGCGAGAAATGCATTGCCGAAGTGGCAGGCTCTCACTCCTCATGTGCGCGCCCGTTATTTGTACGCGCTAGCTCGCGCGGTGCAGCGCCATTCGCGTCGCCTCGCCGTGCTCGAGAGCATCGACAATGGCAAGCCCATTCGCGAGAGCCGCGATATCGATATCCCGCTCGTGGCTCGCCACTTTTATTACCACGCCGGATGGGCGCAATTGCTCGAGGCAGAGTTCCCCGGCTATTCCGCGTGCGGAGTTGTGGGGCAAATTATTCCCTGGAATTTTCCGTTGCTCATGCTGGCATGGAAAATCGCCCCCGCCCTCGCCACTGGAAATACCGTGGTGCTCAAGCCCGCCGAGTTCACACCCCTCACGGCGCTCGCCTTCGCGGAAATTTGTCAGGAGATCGGACTGCCCGCCGGAGTCGTGAATATCGTCACCGGAGACGGTTCCACCGGAGAGGCGCTGGTAAAGCATCCGGATGTCGACAAGATCGCCTTCACTGGATCCACGGAGGTCGGCCGCGCCATCCGCGCCGCAACCGCGCACACTCACAAGCGCCTTTCGCTCGAACTGGGCGGCAAGTCTCCCTTCGTGGTTTTCGAAGATGCCGATCTCGACAGCGCCGTCGAAGGCTTGGTGGATGGAATCTGGCTCAATCAAGGGCAGGTGTGCTGCGCGGGTTCGCGCCTGCTGATGCAAGAGAGCATAGCCGAAAGTTTGCTGGAAAAGATTCGCCGCCGCATGAGCACTCTGCGCGTCGGCCCGCCGCTCGACAAAAACGTTGACATGGGAGCGATCGTTGCCCACGTTCAACTGGACCGCATCCGCCGCTTGGTAAACGAAGGAGTTAAAGAGGGCGCGACGTGCTGGCAGCCGCAACTCGAGATGCCTGCGCTCGGTTTCTATTTCCCTCCCACGCTGCTGAGCAATGTGGCTCCCACTGCGGCTGTCGCGCAGCAGGAAATCTTCGGCCCCGTGCTCGCCGCCATGACATTTCGAACTCCCGCTGAGGCCGTAGAATTGGCGAACAATACCGCTTACGGACTCGCCGCCAGCGTCTGGAGCGAGAGTATGAACGTCGCACTGCAGGTGGCGGCGCAAATCAAAGCCGGCGTGGTCTGGGTGAATTCCACGAATCTGTTCGACGCAGCCTGCGGCTTCGGCGGGTACCGCGAGAGTGGCTTCGGTCGCGAGGGGGGCCGCGAAGGCCTGCTCGAATATCTGGAACCAACCTGGTTCCGGCAAGCTCCCGCGCAGGCTACTGAAGAGCTCAAGTCCGCCAGTCCACGCGGCTCAGCAAGCCACGCCACGCATCCGCCTGAGTCAGCTATCGATCGCACCGTGAAACTTTATATCGGTGGCAAGCAGGTCCGGCCCGACTCCGGCTACAGCATCGAGGTGCGGGGGAAGAGCGGAGAGTTGCTCGGCGAAGCTCCGCTCGGAAATCGCAAAGACATTCGCAACGCAGTCGAAGCCGCACGTAAATCCACCTGGGGCAAAGCCACGGCCCACACCCGCGCCCAGGTCCTCTATTACATGGCCGAGAATCTCGCGCTGCGCCAGCAGGAAATCGCGAACCGCTTAGCCGCATGCGTGGGAAACGAGCAAGCGTCCCAGGAAGTAGCTGCTAGCATTGAGCGCACATTCTCCTACGCCGCGTGGGCCGACAAGTTCGACGGCGCTGTTCACAATCCGCCGTCGCGCATCATCGCCATTGCGATGAACGAACCGATTGGAACCGTAGGAATCATCTGCCCGAATGACGCCCCGCTTCTCGCCTTGCTCTCTCTTCTCCTACCGGTGTTAGCGATGGGCAACTCTGCGGTCGTGGTTCCTTCCGAAACCTATCCGCTGATCGTCGGCGATCTCTACCAGGTTTTCGATACTAGCGATCTGCCGGCAGGAGCCACTAACATCGTGACCGGTCGCACGACAGAACTCTTGAAGACACTGGCCGAACACGACGGCGTCGACGCCATCTGGTGTTTCGAAAACGAGTCGCATGCAGCCGCGGCCAAATCCTTTTCTGTGGGAAATCTCAAGCAGTCATTCACCAACGAAGGCCGTGTCATCGACTGGTTCGATCCAGCGCAAGGGGAAGGACGATGGTTCCTACAGCACGCGACTCAGGTGAAGAATATCTGGCTACCCTACGGCGAGTAATCTCAGCGCGAGCCGGCGCTGAACTTGTACACTGTCACGCTGTGGAACTTCTCTCCCGGCTTCAATTCCGTGGAAGGAAATTTAGGATGGTTGGGAGAGTCCGGAAAATGCTGCGTCTCCAGGCATAACCCATAGCGCTGCTTGTACACGCGCCCTTCTTTACCCGTGATCGTTCCATCCAAAAAATTTCCGCTATAAAGCTGGACTCCAGGTTGATCGGTCAGCACTTGAAGAATGCGTCCCGAGGTAGGCTCGTAAACCTCCGCCGCTTCTTTCAACTCGCCTGGCTTAAGCTCCAGCACAAAGTTGTGGTCATAGCCTCGGCCCAGATGCAACTGCTCGTCGTTGACATCGATGCGCTCGCCGACAGCGTGAGGCTTGCGGAAATCGAATGGAGTTCCCCCCACCGATTTCAATTCTCCCGTAGGAATCAGCCCCGCATCCACTGGCGTCATCTCGTCCGAATCGATCTTCACCACGTGCCCCAGAATGTCGCCTGTCCCTTGCCCCGCCAGATCGAAATAAGCATGGTTCGTCAGATTCAGCACGGTATCTTTATCGGTGGAGGCCGAATAATCGATGCGCAGAGCATTCCCGTTCAGCGTATAGCGAACCGTAGTGGTGAGCGTGCCGGGAAAACCTTCTTCCCCGTCCTTGCTCACATAACTCAGCTCGATGCCGTCGGGAATCTGCTTGCCCCCCCAAACCACCTTATCGAAGCCGCGAATTCCGCCGTGAAGTGTGTTGTCGCCGTTGTTTTTAGGCGTCGCATAGGTCTTGCCATCGAGCTGAAAGCTGCCGTGCGCGATACGATTGGCATAACGCCCGATCAGCGCTCCGAAGTACGGAGTGTTCTTCGCGATGTATTGATCCACCGAGTCGAAGCCCAGCACCACGTCGTCGAACTTGCCGTTCCGATCCGGCGTGCGCAAGGACACGATGATCCCGCCATAAGTCATGATGCGCACTTCGACCTGTTTGTTCTTCAAAGAATAAACATCGACGGCGGTTCCGTCCGCGGTGTGTCCAAACGGTTGTTTGCCGATTTGTGTCTGGCCTGCCATGCTTGTTGTGAGCATAACGGCAATCGCTAAAATTGCAAACCCCAACTCGCCGTTTTTTGAAAGCATGTTTCCTCTTCCTTGAATCGGACGCTTCGCAGTGTAACTCAACTGGAGGTTGTTGGGAGCTTCATTCGAACCGTTGAGCAAATACGGCATTGGAGTCGCGTAACCGAACCGCGACTCGCTAGCCGAGCGGGTCAGTGCTGCCGGCCGCCAAGCGGCGTGAGCATGCAGCCCACGGGGTAAGCAGCGGGGAATAAGAGTAGATGGAACGAGCCCCGAAAGGGGCGAAAGAATGGATCGAAGGCCGTAAGGAACGGCACTCGGCTGCCAAAAGCTGTTCCAGGGCAATTTCGCGCACAAAGCGCGAATCCCCGAGAATTCTTCGCCACTACTCGGCGACCGCTTCCTTCTCAATGACCACCTTCAGGTGAGTGGTCACATCCTTGTGCAACTTCACCGGCACGGTAAACTCGCCCAGAGTCTTCAGCGGTTCGTGCAGTTGAATCTGCCGCCGGTCGAGGTTAATCCCTTTTTTCACGACCGCGTCGGCAATGTCGCCGGAGGTGACCGAGCCAAACAGCTGATCGTGCTCCCCCGATCGCCGCTCGAACGAAACCGAAATCCCGTCGAACTGCCGGGCCAGTTCTTCCGCCTGCGACTTCTCTTTGGCCGAGCGGCGCACCGACGCCGCCTTCATTTGCGCCACCACGGCCTTGTTCCCCGCCGTAGCTTCGATGGCCAGCTTGCGCGGCAGCAGAAAGTTCCGCCCATAACCTTCGGCGACCTTCACCACATCGCCACGGGAACCGAGTTTGGTTACGTCTTCTTTGAGTATGACTTCCATGATAGGACTCCGATGTTAAGCTGTCAGCCATTCGCCGTCAGCCCTCAGCCTTTCAGTCTCTTAGCAGTAATAAGCTGATAGCTGGTAGCTGCTTTTACGATGCCCGCCCGGCAAAGGGCAGCAATGCGATATTGCGCGCCTGCTTGATGGCTGCGGCCAGCCGATGCTGGTGCGGCGAGCACACGCCCGTCAAGCGGCGCGGCACGATCTTGCCGCTCTCGGCCACGAACTGCCCGAGCAAACGGTAATCTTTGTAGTTGATGTCCGCGATCTTCTCGGTACAGAATTTGCAAACTTTCTTGCGCCGGAAAAATTTGCGCCCGCCCTCGCGTGGAGGGCCGCCAGGCCCGGAACGCCCGCCACCACCGCCTCCGAATCGGGGACGATCTCCTCCCCCAGATCGAGGTCCATCGCCGGATGGCCGCAAGGGCCGCTCCGCTACCGGCGTCGCTGCTTTGCTTTCGTCACTCATAACGCTCCTTCTAAGAAAAACTATCTCTAGTCTGTCGCCTGAACAGAAATCAGATCCCAACTCTGCCGGTTCTACTGAGAACTGAGAACCGAGAACTGGTTCCTAAACGCTCGCTGCAGGCAGGTCCGCAGCCGGCGTTTCAGTCGCGACTGCCGCAGGCGCTTCCTCTGCAACCGGCGCGGGCTGTGCGCTTACTTTCTTTTTGGCGTCGCGCAGCTTCTTAATCTTTTCCAGCCGCTTCTGTTCTTCGTCGATGCGCACGGTCATAAACTTGATCACCGGCTCGGTCACGCGCAAGCGGCGTTCCAGTTCGTGAATCACGGCGCCTGTGCCCTCGATCGTCATCAAGATGTAGACGCCCTCGCGGAACTTGCGCACCATGTAGGCCAATCGGCGTTTCCCCATGCGGTCCACGGCTTTTACCGCACCCGCGGCGCCCGTCACCGTGGATTCCAGGTTGGCAATCAGTTTGTCTAGATCTTCATCCGCCATATCCGGCCGGACAATAAACATCAGCTCATAGGTTCGATTCATGCTGTCTCCAAATCTCCGCCACCGATCTTCCTCGATTCCCACGGATAAGCCACACCATTCTCTTCTCTTGGGGATTGATCCCTGAGAATCTGCGCAAATCCGTGGCTAATCTTTTTCGTCTTTGCGGTTGAAGCGGTTCATCGCCGCCGCCGCGCCTTCGGTCAAAATCACCTTCACCGCTTCCGCCGCCGTATCGAGCACGCCATCGACCACGGCCAACTCAGCCTTGCGCAGCGGCGCCAGCAAATATCGCTGGCCATCTTCCAATTTGTGATCCGGCGCAACGCCGATTCGAATGCGCAAGAAATCCTGTGTGCCCAGCGCCCCGATAATCGACTCGATGCCGTTGTGACCTGCCGAACTGCGCCGGGTGTGAATCCGGAGCGTGCCCAGCGGAAAATCCAGCTCGTCCTGAATCACAATCAAATCGGATTCCGGCTTCGCTTCGTACTCAGCCACCAACTCGCGCACCGACAACCCACTCAAATTCATGAAGGTTTCGGGCTTGGCCAGAAGCACCGGTTCGCCTGCAATCTTCGCTCGTGCGGTAAGCGCCCGGCACTGCCGGCTTCTGAGTTCAACGCCTAAATCGCCGGCAATCCGGTCCACCGCCCGAAAGCCTAGGTTATGCGGCGTGAACTGATACTCGCTGCCGGGATTGCCGAGACCAACGATCAGTTTCACGCGGTTTCACATGGCTGAATCTGAAGCCACCACGCAACACCCTGTGCAGACAGCCGCCTGGGCTGTCTGCCGAGCGCAGCGAGGCGCCCGGCCACGACTCTATTTCTTCTCCTTCTTCTCAGCTTTCTTCTCGCCCTTCTCCGGTGCAGCCTCGCCTTCTTCGTCCGTCTCCGCCTTGCCCTTCTTGATAACCTCAGGCTCAGCCGGAGCCGCTCCCGCCTCCGCCGCCACCGCTTCCGGCGCCACCACCACTTCTTCCTTCACGCTGGTCACGTGCGCCACCGGCTGGTTCGCGTCGGTCAGGAACTTCAACTTTTCGTTGTGCGGCAAATCCGAAACGCGCAAAACCTTGCCGAAGGTAAGATCCGACACGTCCACGTCGATGTGGCTCGGAATATCTCCCGGCAAACACTCGACCTCGACTTCGCGCAGCATTTGCTCCAGAATTCCGCCTTCCGTCTTCACGCCCGCCGGCACGCCCTGCAACTCAACCGGGACGCTCACACGCAACGCCTTATCCATGGCGATGCGCTTCAGGTCGATGTGCAGCAGATGACCTTTGATGGGCTCATACTGCCAATCCACAATCATCGCCTTGGTGCGCTCGCCGCCGTTCATAGCCAAATCGAAAATCGTGTTGTGACCGCTCTCCGAGCGCAGGATGCGCAACACATGCCGCGGATCGACGCTCACCGGCTGCGCATCTTTGCCGGCGCCGTAAACCACCGCGGGGATTTTTCCTTCGCGCCGCACCCGCCGGGCATGATTCTTCGTCCCCGCCTGGCGCGCCTCCGCTTCCAAAACATTCTGTTCCAAAGTAGCCGCCATGATTTCTTTTCCTTCTAAAAAGTGTTGTGGCACCGAGGCCACGGTCAATCCCAACCCTTGTCTGAGGCGGTGCCTTTATCCTCGCCGAAGGATCTCGTTCTCACCGGCACTGGCACGCCTAAATAAACAACTTGCTCACCGAAGTCTCTTCGTGATTCGCCTGAATCGCCCGCCCAATCAATCCCGCGATCGAGAGCACGCGAATCTTCGGCTCCTGCTTCGCCGCCTCGGTGAGCGGGATGGTATTCGTAACCACCACCTCCCGAATCACCGACTGCGCAATGTTCTGCACCGCCGGACCAGACAGCACCGCGTGCGACGAGCACGCATACACCTCGGTTGCGCCATTCTCCATCAAGGCCGCCGCCGTCTTCACCAGAGTGCCAGCGGTATCGATCAAATCGTCGATGATCAAGCAGGTCCGGCCTTTCACGTCGCCGATCACGTGCATGATCTCGGCCACATTCATTTCCACGCGGCGCTTATCGACGATGGCCAGCGCCGCGTCGACCTTCTTCGCAAAAAACCGCGCCCGCTCCACGCCGCCCGCATCCGGCGAAACCACCGTCAGGTTTGGCAGATTCAGTTTTCTAAAGTGATCCACCAGCACCGGCGACGCGAACAAATGATCCACCGGGATATTAAAAAATCCCTGCAACTGGGGGGTATGCAAATCTACGATCAGCGCCCGATGCGCCCCCGCCGTGGTCAGCAAATCCGCCATCAGCTTCGACGAGATCGGACTGCGGGGCTTGTCTTTTCGATCCTGCCGCGCATAACCAAAATACGGCATCACCGCCGTAATCCGCCGCGCCGACGCCCGCTTGAGCGCGTCGATCATCAGCAGCAATTCCACGAGATGCTCATCCACGCTCGTGCTCTTGCCATTCGCGTTCACCACGCGGCAAGTCGGCTGCAGCACAAAAACATCCGCGCCCCGCACGTTCTCCTGGATCTGCACATACGCCTCGCCATCGGCAAAGCGCTTCACCTCGGCCTGCCCGCGCTGCATCCCGAGAAAGTGGCAAACCTCATCCGCCAGCGCCTCATTCGCGGTCCCGCTAAATATCTTGAACTTCTCATCCACCCGCGCGCGCGGCTTGCGCTCCAGCTTCTCTTCGGGCGTGGGTGGAACCACTTGCTTCTGGACCTTCTCCGTCTTTTCCGCCGGCGTGACTAAAGTGGCCATAAGCAGTTCTCAGTTCTCAGTTCTCAGTCTTCAGCTCCTAACTGAGAACCGAGAACTGGTTTTCTGGCTGGGCCGCTAGGATTCGAACCTAGACAAAGTGCTCCAAAGGCACTTGACCTACCATTAGTCGACGGCCCAGTAGAAGCTGTGGTTGATTTTGGATGGTCGATTGCACTCAACCAACCTACCAATTGTCAATCAACCATCAAAAATCAACAATCAAAAACTTCCGCGGACCGTCTTCGCCCGACCGTGACCCAAAAACCATGTCGCGACGGCCGTCCCGGTCGTCCAAGCGAACGGCAAAAGCTAAGCGCCGGACTCACACACCCTGCCAACCTGCCCTACTCGGTCCCTGCCCTACCCAACCGAAACGCCCCCCAGTACTGCCACCGCGTCAGCGTGACCGTAGCCTCAGCCGCCCAGCCCTGTTTCCGCAACCGCGCCGCCGCCCGACCCCCCGCATCCTTCGAGGCGAACAACCCATACAACGTCGAGCCAGAACCCGACAACGACGCATACCTCGCGCCCGCGCGCTCCAGCGCCAACTTGCCTTCTCTCAACTCGGGATACTCAGGAAAGACGACCTCTTCGAAGTCGTTCTTGATCCCGGCCCGGACAAGCTCGAGAAGCGGATTCTCGGCCCGGCCCCTCGGACCTCGAGGAGCACCGGAGTATTTCTCGCTCAGCCACGCCGACAACTCTCGGCCAAGCCCAATCATTCTATCGGATGCGCCCGGCACCGTCAATTTTCGGTCCCACGCCGCGAAAGCCTTCGGCGTTGAAACTCCAACCTCCGGAGTCACCACCACGCAAGCCGTAGCCGGCAAATCTTCCAGCGGATAAACCTGCTCCCCGCGCCCGACGCCCAACACCGTCCCACCCACAAGAAACAACGGCAAGTCCGAACCCACCTCCGCCGCCACCCGCAACCGATCCGCTGCCGGCAAAGTTTTCTTCAGCGCCTTCTCCAAGCCCAACATCGCAGCCACAGCGTTCGACGATGCCCCGCCCAGCCCGCCCTGCACCGGCAACCGCTTCTCAATCTCGATCGCCACCCGCCCGGTTACCCGCAGCGCGCTCATCACCTTCTCGGTGATGCGATGGCAGGTATTCGATTCATCCTTCGGAACCCGATCGTCGCTGCAACGAATCTCAATCCCGCTCCCGCGTTCCACGCTGACCCGAATCACATCATGCAACCCGATCGTCTGATACGCCGTCCGCAATTCATGAAAGCCGTCCGCGCGCAGGCCGCCAATCGACAAACCCAGATTAACCTTCGCGAACGATCGGACCGTTACCGTCATGGGAGGTTGATTGTAACCACTTGCCATAAGCTTTTCGAATTTGATTTACCTTCGCGAATATCCTTTCCACTCGTCCCCACACTTCGGTAATCTCGACGTCCCCCAAAGATTAGCGCAACCTAATTTTGTGATTTCAATCACACGAACCGTCTCGACGGTCCTCCCTATTGAAATCAGCAACGACCGCTGCCCCGCTTAACCTCGGGACCCTGTGCAGCGCTGTCCTCGAGTAGGTGCAAGCCGTTGCCTGCGGAAGGCAACCGCGTCCGGTCCAAATTCTAGCCCGCGTTCCACATACGACATTAAGGTGTGGGGGACGGGCGGTGGGCTATCAGGGGTGTTGCATGCGAACAAGCATCGTTGGTTCTTTACTGCTCTTTCTCGTTGCCGTTGCCGCCGCTGCCCTGGCGCAGAGCGACTACACGGTCATTCCCGTAACCGACGGCGGAACCATCGCCGGCACCGTCAAATGGACGGGACCAGCGCCCAAGCTGCTGGATTTCTCCGTCACCAAGGATCCTCAAATCTGCGATCCCGACGGCAAGAAATCTGTCAGCCTGGACCGCCTCATTATCGGAGCCGATAACGGCGTCGCCAACACCGTCGTCTACCTAAAGAACATCTCCGCCGGCAAGGCGCTGGAGCTCCCCGAGCAGGAGCGCCACCTCGATCAGCGCCACTGCCGCTACGTTCCCCACATTCTGCTGGTGCCCCAGAACTCCGATCTGCAGATGCAGAGCTCCGATGCGACTCTGCACACCATCCACATGGACGGCGCCGCCAGTTTCAACCTGCCATTCCCCTTCACCGGCAAAATCAGCACCCGCACCATGTCGACTCCCGGCCTGGTCAACCTGCGCTGCAATGGCGGCCACGTCTGGATGAATGCCGAGATGATGGTGGTCTCTCATCCTTACTACGCCGTAACCGACGAGAGCGGACGCTTCCAATTCACCGACGTTCCCCCCGGCACCTACGAGGTCGTCGCCTGGCATGAAGGCTGGGGCCTCGCGGGTAAGGAAAAAGTCTACGACGTCCTGACCGAGCAAACCGTGCAGCGGCCACTCTTCACCGATCCCCGCACATGGGAGAAATCGGTGACGGTCCATGCCCATCAACCCAGCTCAGTAAATTTTGTAATCGGAAATAAGTAGGGATTAAGACTGGATTTTATGTAACGCAGACTCCGGGTGGCGCAGCCTTTGCGGGGCGCAGCCTTTGGGTGGGGCAGCGGTGCGCCGCTGCGATAACCATCCGGCCCGATCGAAGGCTTTAGCCGCTGAGGTAGCGCCCCCTACCCGCGCCGCTTATACAGCACCGCAAACTCAAACCCGGCATTCGCAGGAAACAACTCCGCCACCTTCCGCAACCGCTCCGCCAAAGCCGAAGGCGCCAGCAGCGGATAATCCCGCTCTCGCAAATCGTAATAATCCACATCCAAATACAGCGAGAGCAAATAGATCGAAATCGTATCCGAAAACGTAGCCTCGAAATATTCGTTCTTGAAGCGCTCCGCCTCCGGCCCTCCGGCCAATGCCAGCTTCCGCGCCTCAAACGCATCCAGCGAAGTCTCCCCGCGCACTCCACCCTTCACCTGCGCCCAAGTGAGTTCATTGAACTCTTCCGAAACTCCGGCGACCTCCACCAGCGCATGCCCCACATTGATGTAAAACTCGAAGGCCACGGAAAACTTGTCGTCCATCAGCCGCGTGGAAATAAACACGCACTGCGAATCGCCCAAATTTAAATTGCGATGGCAAACCGCGTTGTCGCTAAGCGCCACATCGTAGCGGTCCGCAATCAGAACCTCGTCCCCCTGCGTCACCGTCAGCGGCACAAAATAATAAGCCTTGCGTTTCAGCGCCGCGGCGATCTTATTGGGCACCGCCGCGATCATCCGTTCCAGGTCAAACGAACTGATCGACGCCTCCCCGGCCACGGCATAGCAAACCCCGTTCGGAGCCTGCGAAACCGGCGTCATCCGCACCACATCGGCCGGACTCCGCGTTATAGCTGGCGCCACCTGCGACATAATAACTATCTTATACCTACCGCCCGTGTGGGTCGGACATTCCTCTCCGACGCCTTTGAACTTGCAGTTGCAGTTGGTTCAGACTTTGACGTTACCCCAGCTCTCAACAGGTGTAGCCTAGAAACATGCCCACGACGCGTCCACCCCGCTGGTATGCGATCCCGGTGCGCGTGGTGCTGGTCACCTTCATCGGCACGCTCCTGTCGTTCGCCGTGAGCTTGTTCGTCGGCATCCTCGGCACGGTGATCATCGCGACCATGCGAGGCGCGCATCCCAACATGACCCTGGCCTATCGCCTGATCGCCCTGCCCGCAGCCGCAGTCGCCGGCAGCATTATTTTCGTTCTCGCACTCGTGATGGAAGTCCGTCATTACCGCCAGGCAAAGACTCTAATCGCGATCGAACGCTTAAGCTGAGAGTCGCTCCCCCAGCAGGCTTATGTGAGGACAGCCGCCGCAGCTGTCCAGCCAGCACGGCGTGTGGGGACAGGCGCCTCGGCTGTCGAGCGAGCGAAGCGAGCGTGCCGTTCGCCGGCGCAGGCAACGAACCACTCGTCAGCGCTACAATCGACCTATGCCTCCGCGCATAGCCATTCCCATGCCGCACTCCGCCGACCGCGATTACGCCGAGCGCGCCATCCCCCAATACGAGCAGGCGGTCCAGCAAGCCGGAGGCGTACCGGTCCGCATTCCCCTCGATCAAACTCCCGCCCAAGTCATGCGGCTCATCGAGCGCTGCGATGGCGTGCTTCTGCCCGGCAGCAACGCCGACGTCGACCCTGCCAAGTTCGGCGCCCCGCGCTCTCCCCACACTGCAGCCGCCGACCCGCGCCGCGACACCGTCGACGAACTCCTGCTGCAGGACGCCTACAATATGCGCAAGCCCGTTCTCGGCATCTGCTACGGTCTGCAAAGCCTCAACGTCTACCGCACCGGTTCGCTGATTCAGCACATACCCGACTTTCTGCCGGAAGAGCTGCGGGCACGAGTTGATCACGAAGCCGGCAAGAAGGTAGCCGTGGCACACTCCGTAAAGATTGAACAGGATTCAAAGCTGGCCGCAATCGTCGCTGAAGAAGGGAACGAGGAAAGAGCAGGGATCCAGGAATGTGGGGACAGCCGCCCCCGGCTGTCCAATCGATCGCAGCTCGAAGGCCTCTCGGGCGAGGGCAAGCTGCTTTTTCCGGTGAACTCCTCGCATCACCAATCGGCCGGCACCGTCGGCGATGGCCTCCGCATCTCCGCTTGCTGCGCGGAAGACGGCATTATCGAGGCGCTCGAGGGAACGTCTCCCGATCATTTTGTGTTGGCAGTGCAGTGGCACCCGGAACGCTCTGTAGCCCAGGACGAAGCCTCCCGCGCCATCTTTCGCGCCCTGGTCGAAGCGGCTGAAGTCCGCCACAAGCAACTCGCAGATGAGTTCGAAGGCGTGAAGTGAAACTGCAGTCAGCAGCGGTTGAGGGTCAGGAACCCTGCCGTCGAATGCTTATCTCGATCTCTTCTTCTTCCGTGCGTGCGCTGCTTTGCGCTTCTGCAGCATCACCACCACATGCGCCACGGCGGTGTTCTCCAGGTCCAGTCCCTCCGGCGTCTTCGCCTTCAACCCCACACGATCTACCGCCACGCCCAGTAACTCCGCTACCCGCGCACGAATCGCGGCGGCGTGCGGGCCAATCTTAGGCGCAGCGAGAATCAGGCTGGCGTCCATGTTCGTCACGCCGTATCCCGCATCACCCAAGCGCTTCAAAGCCTCGCGCAAGAACACAACCGAGTCCGTACCTTTCCACTTCGCATCCGAGGGAGGAAACAAGGCTCCAATATCGGGGGCGGCGATGGCTCCCAGCAGCGCGTCGGTGATGGCATGCAGCAGCACATCGCCGTCAGAGTGTCCGCCAAGCCCTCTGTCGTGAGTCAGCGTGACTCCGCCAATCTTCAGAGGAATGCCCGCTTTGAACTCGTGTGAATCAAAGCCGTAGCCTATGCGGGTCGTTGGCCCCTTCACTTCGCTCCCGGCACGCTGAGAACGGTTGCTGGTCGTGGGCTTCCTAGTCGATGGCATCGAGTCCTGTTGGCTTAATGGCGTCATAATATGACGCGTCAAATAGACTCATATCAGTTGCGCTTAAGAGTCTTTTATAAAGACCACTGCGGGACCTCTCGGGGAAGCGCCTGAAGTGAAAAAAGACGGGAGCCAGAGCAAGGCCCCATTCCCCGTGGTCATAGACCTCCGACGCGTCGCGGAAGTTGCGGTTCGGAAAAACGGAGCGGGCTTGATCAATAATGTCCTTGATCCGAGCATCCATTTCAAAAAATAAGAACGATGTCAAAGGCTTCCTCGCTCTAGTGATGGCCGGCCGCTTTGAGGTAGAACTCCGCCAGCTCCAGGTCCGCCGGCGTCGTAATCTTGATGTTGCGCGGCGCGCCCATCACGACTGCAACCTCGTGTCCAGAGCGCTCCACCAGAGATGCTTCATCGGTACCGAGGAACCCATCGGAAGAGGCCTCGTCGAACGCTTTCTTGATCAACGCATAGCGAAAGCCTTGCGGCGTTTGCGCCATGACGATCCCGGCGCGAGGGATTGTGGCCTTGATCACTGCGCCCTCGGCCGTGCGCTCGACTTGCTTCACCGTGTCGACCGCAGGCATGCCAGCGATCGCCGCTCCATACTTCTCCGCCGCTGCGATCACATCCTGGATAATCTCGGCGGTCACAAACGGGCGCACCGCATCGTGCACCAGAACGACATCATCCCCCGCCGCGGACACAGCTTTTAACGCGTGCTCCACCGACTGTTGCCGATGTTCTCCACCCACCACGAACTCCACTTTCTTCTTTAAGACATCCTTAGCTTCACTCGCCAAGCGCGCGCGAAACCCTTCAATCTCGTTTTCGCGCAGCGCAATCCAGATCTCATTGACTGCATCGACGGCGGCAAATTTGCGCAGCGTGTGAATCAGAATGGGAGTTCCACCCAGTTCGGTGAACTGTTTGGATGGCGGAGCTTTCTTTTGCTTGCCCTTGCCCACCGGCATTGGAGCCATGCGGGTGCCGAGGCCAGCAGCTGGAATGATTACGACAACCTTCATAGCGGGCTGTAAGTATACGAGTGCATGGGGCAGACTTCAAATGCTCGCTCTTTGGGAATTCCGTGAAACGGACGATACGACTTTGCCGCTGCCGGCGCAGCGGGCGGGACGGCGTCGCTACGCGCGCTTCCGCTAGCGCTTGCTTGGCCACCCACTCAGAAGCACTTGTGCCGTTTGTTGCGTCAGCGTCACCCTCGGTCCCACTGGATTACCGTTGACGTCCACCCAACTGCCTGGCGGCAACGTTACCGTGAAAGTCGAGTTGTATGGGTTCACCAAGGTTAATCCTCCTGTGAACTCACGCTCCCAGATGCCCTGCATCCTCTTCATCGCGCCCATCGCCGAGCCAATGTTAATCGAATATTCGGGAAAGGTGATCAGCCTGCCGTAATCCTGCGCGCCGCTGGAGGTGTAGCCGGACATGTACATGTACGTGCAATCGTTCTTGACCAGCAGATAATTGCCGATCACCCAGAGTCGAGCCTCCCGAGGAATGTCGGCGGTGAGTTCGGATTCCTCGCCATTGGTCATGTAACACACCCCTTTGGACTGGACATACTGCAACTGCGAGACGATGGTCTGCCATTGATTCGGGGTGGGAACATTCGGCGGAACCCCATAATTACTGAAGCCCCGCTCGTCGAATAGAAGATCGGTCGTGCTCATGAGTCGCTGGTTGTCGGCCGGCGGCTCTCCAAACTGGTAGCTGACGTTCACCTGCAACGTGGCCGTCGCGGACTGCGCGTGCACATGGGCGTATGTGGCGCTCTCCCACTCCAGAACATCGTGCCGGAATGCCGGATCGTTCAAGTGGCCGCTGTATTGCTGTACCCATTGATGGTCGTTATCGTAGTGGCCGCAGCGGCGCCAGTCGTTGGTTAGATCCATGGTATCGACGGCGATGCTTGGAAAGCCGGCCGCCAGCGGCGCATCGACCCAATTCGCCCATTGGTAGGCCTGCACTTCGGGATTCGAGAAATCGAGTGGGGCAAGAGTCGTGGTGCCAAACTCGAAGGCCAGCGTTTTCCGATCGCACAGATACTCCAACCAATCGGGATGATTGGCCTCATACCAGCGAACGCTGTGAGTGAAATTGTCGACGGAGTACGGAATGTAGGAAGAGTTGTACACACCAGCGGGCGACGCCGGCCAATTCGAGCCCCACACTACGTCGACAACTCCGGTTTCCGTGTCCAGTTGCGATTGGCTCAGGTCGTAATTGAAGACCATTTCCAGATGGATGTTGTCTTCCGTGTTGGGAAACAATGCCGCGCGAGAGTCGGTCTGGGCCGATGATGCCGCCGCCGCGATAAGAAGTACGGCCGTCAAAGAAGCAAGGAGACGCATGGGAATCCCCCGAAGGACGATAGCGATTGTAAGCGAGACGTGCCCGATCCTCCAGAGTCGAAAGTCAGACTCCTTTTTATTTCTTGGGGCTTTGATTTCGCGGTGTCCCGCCAACTGCGCAAAGGTTGGCAGGCTTATTGGATTCCGTAGCCAACCCTGCCGACTCCAGCCGGCACCTTAACTCCATGACAATCGCGAGGGCGCGTTTCTGGATCGAGATTGTGGGGCTGGTCAGCAGCGTGGCTTGCGTCCTCGCTGTCTTTCTGGCGCTGTGCCTCGCTACGCTGGGCGGGACGGAGAGTGCGGCCAGCGACCGGTTTGAAGCAAATGAAACCGGTAATACGCCTTCACCCCAATCCGCTGCCATTCCAGTTTCTTATGTTTCAGATCCGTCGAGCCTGGTTCAAACCAGCCTGGTTCAAACCAGCCTGGTTCAAACCAGCCTGGTTCAAAATTCACCGGCCCAAAGCTACGAAGGCATCATTACCGACACTCACTGCGGGGCCAAGCACTCCGCCAAGATCGGCCTGAGTGCGGGGGACTGTACGCGGGCTTGCGTGCATGCAGGCGACAGTTTTGCTCTCGTGGATGGAGACAAAGTCTTTATCCTTGCGGGAGAGAGCGAGGCGCTCAAACGATCCGCGGGAGAACGGGTGAAAGTGGTCGGCACGTTGAATGGGAATTCGATTTCAGTTTCGTCGGTAAGCAACCCCTAGCCATAGCGCTGCTCTCCCACACCTCTTCACCGAAATCCTCCGCCGACGCTACGGCTGCGTCGGCTTGATGTCAGCCAGCGTCGGTGGAACCGTCGTGGGCACGGCGGCGTTCGACACCACCGTGGCGGGTTGCGGAACTGTTGCACTACTGGTTCGGCCGAAGGCCCGCTCATCCCACTTGCCGAAGATCATCTTGCCGGCTGTGGTCTGCAGCACCGAGGTGACCGAGACATCGATCGTCTTGCCGATCATCTTGCGCGCGTTGTCCACCACCACCATGGTTCCATCGTCGAGATAGGCGACGCCCTGGTTGTACTCTTTGCCTTCTTTGAGGATGAAGACTTTCATGATCTCGCCGGGTAACACGATCGGCTTGAGCGAATTGGCGAGTTCATTGATGTTCAGCACTTCCACGCCCTGCAACTGTGCTACTTTATTCAAATTGAAATCGTTGGTGATGATCTTGCCCTCGTAGACCTTCGCCAGTTCGATCAGCTTCAAATCCACTTCTCGGACGGCGGGGAAATCATCTTCTACAATCTGAATCTGAAGCGTCGCCATTTTTTGCAGGCGCTGCAGCACGTCGAGGCCGCGGCGGCCGCGATTGCGCTTCAGCGAATCGGCGGAATCGGCGACCAGCTGCAGTTCGCGCAGCACGAACTGCGGGGTGACGATGATGCCATCGAGGAAGCCGGTTTCGGCAATGTCGGCGATGCGGCCGTCGATAATCACGCTGGTGTCGAGGATCTTGTAACTCCTCTTACCCTGCTTCTCGCCGCCAAAGATTCCTCCGAGGGCGGCGAGATTCAGCAAATCGCCTTTGCTTGCGCCCACGATCAGGCCGACGTAGGCCATCAGAAGCATGACCAGGATCTGCAGAAAGCTCTGGGTGTTGCCGGAGGGCACGCTGCTGCGAATCACCACGGCAAACAGATAGGCGCCGCAGATGCCGAGGATGCTGCCGATGGCCGCCCCGATCAGGCGTTTCAGGCTGACCGTCCTGAGCTTCCACTCGAACAGGACGATGCCCACACCCACCAGCGCGCCCACGCCCGCATCCTGCGGGCGGGAGAGACGGAAGGGTTCGATGAAATAACAGGCAACGGAAACTACGACTACAAAAAGAAGGCGGATGACAATTAAATCCACAGCTATACCTCCCCCGGATGCAGCTCCGCTAAGAATCTGGAGCGAGGCACCGGTGCCGTGTTCTCGCCGCCTCAGGCGGAAGCCGGCCAATCAGCATGCGGGGCGCGCATGAATTAGGGGATGAACGTGCGCCCCGTCCCGGCCCGTAGAGGCATAGCCGGGGGGGACCTCAGTAATCCAACGCCAGAAGTATATACCCGGAGGGAATGAACCGGCGAAGAAACTGGCGCTGGTTCGCGCGCTCGGCTAGGAGGAGTTCGACTCCGGCCCTTTGCCGCACCCCTGCTAAGGCCTCGTTCTGCCGCCTCTACAGGATGCTCCCGACTCGAGATTTCCAGCCTCCGGCATCTCACGTCTGCAACCCAGGCGCTTCTGGAACCAGGGTTAGTAGCCGGAGAAATGGCGCCATCAGGGATTGCCTTGGAGGAACGTCATGCGAGCTTTCAGATTTCTGAATGTAGCGATTCTCTCGATGTTGATCGGAGGTTCAGCCGCCCTCTATGCCCAGGATGAAAAGCCCCAGGAAGACAGGGCCCCACGCCAGGAAGAACCGAAGCCTCAACCCAAGCAGAATGAAATGAAGCAGGATGAGCCGCGGGCGGCACATCCCGACGAAGCCAAACCTAACCGACCAGAACAACGCGAAGACCAGAAGGAACCAAGTCGCGCACAGGACCAGGCCCGCGACCAGACAAAGCCGGAAGAACACCGGGCCGAGGCAGGGCATGGCCAGTCCGGCGGGGGCGGACATATTCCTGACGACAAGTTCCGAGCCAACTTTGGCCGCGGCCATACCTTCACAGCAAAGACTGCGATCGTCGAGGGCCGACCGCAATTCCGATATGGCGGCTACAGTTTTCAACTCGTCGATCCATGGCCTGTCGGCTGGGCTTACACGGATGACTGCTATATCGATTACATCGATGGGGAATATTTCCTCTTCGATCTGCTGCACCCGGGCGTTCGTATCGCCATCTTTGTCGTGATCTAAGCGCGACGACGGAACCGCACCACGCGGCCGAAGGTGTCCTCTCTGAGTCGGGATTCAGTTCTGCTGGATTCAACCTCAATCGGGGCCACCTTCTTTTCTTGAGACCGAACTCCGGGGTTCCGTCCTGCTAGACTTTCCTGCATGAAAGCTTTGGTCATTAGCCACTTGTCGGGGCCCGATGCGCTCGTCCTTCAAGATAGTCCCGAACCGACGCTGAAGCCCGGGCAAACGCTGGTTCGGGTTTCTGCCGGAGGCCTGAACTTCGCCGACTTCATGACTGCGCAAGGCGGATACCCTGGAACGCCGCCGCCGCCGCTCATTGCGGGACGCGAATTCTCCGGCGTCGAAGAAAGCAGCGGCCGGCGTGTCATGGGCTATACGCAGTGGGCAGCGTTTGCGGAAAAAGTTGCCGCGTACCCCAGCATGCTGTGGCCCGTTCCCGAGCACTGGAGCGATGAGCAGGCTGCCGCCTTCCCCGTGAATTATTTCACCGCTTATTTGGCTTACTGGCAGGCTGGCATGACCTCGCAGCCCAAGTCAAACTCAGAGCCCATCTGGGGACAGCCGCCCCCGACTGTCCCGCGGAGCGCAGCTCCCCGAGTCCTGATTCACGCCGTCGCCGGCGGCGTGGGCACGGCCGCAGTGCAGATTGGACGCATTCTCGGCGTTGAAATGTACGGCACATCTTCTTCCGACGATAAGCTGACGCGGGTAAGAGAACTCGGCCTGCAACACGGCATCAACTACAAGCGCCACGATTACGAACAAGTGGTGAAGAATCTCACCCACGGCGAAGGCGTGGACGCCGTCTTCGAAATGCTCGGCGGCGAGCATACGGCGAAGAGCCTGCGGTGCCTGCGCGATTTCGGACGCGTCATCCAATACGGCACCGCGACCGGCAAGCAACCACAACTCGACGTGCGCGCCATGTATGCGAAGTCGGCCAGCATCCAAGGATTATGGCTGACCTATCTCTCGCAGAAGCCCGAGATCATGGAGCCGGCCTGGAAGCAACTCTCGGAATGGATCGGGCAACGCAAACTGACTCCGGTGATCGGCGAGGTCTTCCCGCTCGACCGAGCCGTCGAAGCTTATAAGCTGCTGCAGGAGGGGAAGAATTACGGGAAGGTTGTGCTAAAGATTTGGTCACGCTAGTCGAACCGAAGAGGCGCTGGATAGGCCGCGCCTGGCGCGATGGAGTGCCGAAAAAATTGAAGCCGGCGCGACCCGCGACCGTGGAAACCCGCCGCTTACGCGGGCACGGCCGGGGCAACTGCAGCCGGTTTCACGCGTCAGGATTCTTCGTCGCGCCCTGGCTCTGACGCAGGAGGAATTTGCCGCGCGCTACCACATTCCACGGCGCACTCTGCGGGATTGGGAACAGGGCCGCGCCCTGCCGGAGCAGCCCACTCGGGCATACCTCACTGTGATTGCGCGGGACCCCGATGGCGTTGAGCGAGCCTTGCATGCAGCTCCGGCGTAGAACGCAAGTCACTGCTTTCCCAGAAACCGAATACGCCCCGTGAATGCTCGTCCGTTGGCATCGATGAAAGTCGGAATGGGATGCGCGGCATCGAGAATGCCGTTCGCCAGCTGCGTGTTGGCGTGGTTGGTCAGATTGTCGAAGCCCCCGCGCAGCGCCCAATAGCGCCCAAACAGATGAAAGCGTTTTTCGAATTGCAGATCGATGGTGTAGTAGGCCGGAACCCGAAATTTTCCCGGTGGATCGCCGGGGGCGATTTCACCCTGATCGGTAGTCGCTAGAAAAGGCAGTCCGGTGCGCGCTTCCGCGGAGTAGACCAGGTCGACCTTGTGGAGCTTCGGTAGATTGAAAAACGGCAGCACACCGTAGCCGACGAACCGGTTGGGTGTATCCCAGGGAAATGGACCGGGCAGTTGCGGGCTTAACAGGGGAATATCCAGACTGAAATCGAAAACCTGATTGGTCCGCGAGCGCGACCAGGTGTACGCCCCGAAGACCTCGTAGCGCTGGCGAAAGCGGTGGCGCGCACTCACCGTGAACGAATCGTAGTGGTCGTCACGATGATTCTCGAGGAGAAACGTGCCGTCAACGGCGCCCTTCAGCGTGTTGTAGGCAAAGGCGCGCGAGCCGCGTTTCTCGATGAACTCCAGCTTCAGGAAGACGGCGTGGGGAAGTTTTTTCTCCAGGCCGATACTCCAGTTCAAATATCGGGGAGCCTCGAGCGTACTGCGATTGGCGGCAAAAGTTGTGGGCACGGGAATGGGCGCGGGCTCCGGCGCGCCTAGCGGCAGATTGACGCACGGAAGTGAAGCGCCGTTGGCTGCTTGCGGACATCCGTTGGCATCGAAGAAATAATCCACTCGCTGCCCTTCGAGCGGTTGATGGATCAGTCCCAGGCTAGTCGCGTCGTAAATCACGCCCACTCCCGCCGAGAGCTTGGTATTGCTTTCGTCGTCGAAACTGTAGGTGCCGGCCAGGCGCGGGGAGAACAGCGGGGTGCGCACGATTTGATCCCAATCGAGGCGCAGGCCGGGCTCGATCAGCAGCCGATTCGTCGCCAGCCAGCGATCCTCCAGGTAAGCGCTGGCCTCGGTGTTGTCAATGGTGGAGGAATTGCCGCCGGAGAAAACCGAATAACGCGCGCATGTGGTCGCGGGCACGATCGGAATTCCATTCGCATCCGTGGCGCAAGATTGCAGCGGACCGGGCTGCGTGAACGAAATCGGCTTGCGCAAGAACTGCGCGTCGTAGGTCAAGTGGTCGAGATCGGCGCCCATTTTTATGTCGTGGCGCCCATGCCACTGGCCCGGAGAGAGATAAAGATTAGCCAGGGCCTGCAACCGCCGCGCCAGCGCCCTTTCGTTCAGATAATAGTTGCCTCCGGCCCCGAGCGGCCCTTGAATGTACGGAGCGTCCCCCTGCGGAGTGAGCGAGTCGCGGTACTGGTCGGCTCCGAATCCCGTCTCGAGCAGCGCTCCGCCGCGAAAATAATATTGATCTTTGAGCGACCCGAGGTACGCAGTGTCGACCTCGGCGGGCGTCGTGGGCTGATGCTGCAACACCGAGAGTCCGGCGTATTCGTCGTGATAGTAATTCGAGAGAAAGCTGGCGGTCACAATGTTGCGCGTGGTCAAGTTCGATTGCACTTTGGCCAGGTTATCGACGCGCCACACATGATCGGTATCCGAACCCGAGGGCAGTTGCTTGGTGATGTTGTTGTCGTACTCGCCGTCGAGCGCGTCGATGAACCACGCCCTGCCTGTGCGAATTGGCCCCGACATGGTGTAGATCGGAGTCCACTGGCCGAACGCAATGCCTTTGACGTCCTGCAGGCCGGGGATGAAGTCGGTGGTGGTAAAGCGAAGGCGATCCTGCCCCATGCGGGTGTTTAAGCTGAGCGCGCCGCCGGAGCCTTTGCCGAACTCCGCCGCTTCGCGGCTCGGAGTCACGGTGATCGAGCGGAAGGAATCGACGCTGGTGCGCACGACCAATTGCCCGTTGGTCGGCTGGGTTACGTTGAAACCGTCGAGCAAGAGCAGTGTCTGGTAAGTCTCGGCGCCGGCTACGTGCGATTGGCCAAAGGCATCGGGAGTCACTCCCGGAATGAAGGTCAGCGCGTTTCGGTAATCGTGGGACCCGGGATAGGGAATGTCGATAATCTCATCGCCGGTGATTTCTTCCTTCGCGGAAATCTGCGCGGGGTCAATTGCGGGCGGAGATTCCATTACATTCACCACCTCGTGCGCCTCTTGCTGATGCGAGAGAGTTACATCGATATCGGCGGTGGCCCCCACTTGCACGGCAGGCAAAGACACGGCGTAGAAGCCTTCTTTTTCCACGCTCAAGCCATAGCTTCCGGAAGGCAAGCCGCTGAATTCGCAATGGCCGGCGAAATCGCTCTCGCAGCGCAGGGGCGCCAACGGCGGAGGGGGCTGCAACTGCACGCGCGCGGAGCGAACGGCAAGTCCGTTTTCATCGGTGACCGTAAGCGTAAGCTTCTGCGCGGGAGCAGCAGTTTGTGCCGCGGACTGGGCGCGCCAGGACAAGGCCAAAGCCAGCGAAAGAGCGAACATCGCGGCTGCGCTCCGGCCGTGCATGGTTTGAGTATGAAGTCATTGGGCTGGTGCAGCAAGGGCATACGACGTTGACCTTTCAGCTTCGACCCACGCATGACAGACCGCAGCGTCCTGTCCGTGTCAATAGAGGAACCATCCCGTTCGATTCCGCCGATAAATGCAATTGCCTTCGCAAAGCTCTGGTAGGCTTTGAAAGAAATTCGCCGGGTTCCAGCTGCGGCTCATGACCAAACTCTTTCGCTTTCTACGTCCGTCTTATCAGCACTCGGCGCTCTCCGCCACGCTCTTGCTGATGGGCACCGTGATGCTCTCGAGGGTGATTGGGTATGTGCGCGAAGCTTATATTGCCTATGCGTTTGGCGCGGGCATGCAGACCGACGCTTACGTCGCGGCCTTCACTCTCCCCGACTGGCTCAACTACATCGTCGCCGGCGGCGCGGCCTCGATTACATTCATCTCCATCTATACGAGGTTTCTGGCGGAGAAGCGCGACGCCGACGCGCAAAAAACTTTTTCCATCGTCATCACCGTGATGTCCGCGGTGATGATCGTGGGCACCATCATTACGGAAATCTTTACGCCCCAGTTCGTGCGCTGGATGTTCCATGGCTTCTCGCCCACGCAGGTGGAACTCACGGTAAATCTCACGCGGATTCTTCTGCCCGCGCAGATTTTCTTTTATGTAGGAGGGGTCGTTTCCGCCGTTCTGCTGTCGCACCGGCTTTTTCTTTTTCCTGCGTTCGGACCGCTGATCTACAACTTGCTGATCATCGCCGGAGGCGCGCTCGGCGGCCGCCGCTACGGCATCGCCGCGCTGGCGTACGGCGCGCTCGCGGGAGCCATTGCCGGTCCTTTTCTTGCCAGCGTGCTCGGCGCGGTGCGGATCGGGACGGGCTATCGTCCTTCGTTTGACGTCAGCAGCCCTGCTTTTCGCGAGTGGGTGAAGCTTTCGATTCCGTTGATGCTCGGCGTTTCGCTTGTAACTGCCGACGACTGGATTCTGCGCCACTACGCGGCCAGCGGCGTCGGCGACATCGCCCGACTCAACTACGCCAAACGCCTGTTTGCCGTGCCCATCGCGGTTCTGGGGCAGGCCACGGGACAAGCCTCGCTGCCTTTTTTCGCGCGCCTGTTCAACGAGAAGCGCCTCAAAGAATTCGCCGACACGGTGAACGATTCGGTCTACCGCGTATCCGCCGCGTCGTTTCTGGCCACAGGATGGATGATGGCAGCAGCTTTCCCGCTCATCGATCTGGTCTACCGCCGCGGAAGATTTCTGCTTTCCGACACGCAGACGACCACTATTTATTTTTTCTGGTTCGCGCTCTCTCTAGCGCTCTGGTCGGCCCAGGGACTCTACGCCCGCGCCTTCTACGCCGCCGGCGACACGTTGACTCCAATGGTCGCAGTAACCGTGATCACCAGCGCCTCGCTGCCGGTCTACTCGCTGCTGTTTCACCGCTATGGCGTGGTGGGATTGGCCTACGCCTCCGATATCGGCATCGGCGCGAACCTGCTGGCGCTGGCCTGGCTGCTGCACTACCGCAAACTGGTTTCTCTGCGAACGTTGCGCTGGGGTGAGCTGGGAAAGTCAGCGGTGACTGCAGTGGTCGCCGGCGGAATCAGTTTAGAAGTAGCGAAGGTCGTGACGCCGCTGGTTTCGAGATTCGGCAGCCGCATCACCGACGTGCTGCAGCTCGGATTGATTTCGTTAACCTGGGCCGCCGCGACTGCGTTGGGCCTGTGGCTGCTGAAGTCGCAGTTGCCGAACGATCTCCGCCGCCGCAAGAAGATCGCCTATCCCGCCGTCGCGCAGAACGAGGGCAAAGAAATTTTGGGAGCGGGCACGCAACCCTAGATGGCCGACCGCACCCAACTGCAGACTGCAGGGAGTAGAGATGTTCCAGAGGTGCCATGTTTCTTCTCACCAAACCTAATGAAGCGCGTATTCGAAGAGTTCTTGCCGAGCAGCGCGCAAGTGCTTTCTCTTACGCCGAAGTCGGAGCAACCCGGGGCGCGTTGCCCGATGCCTATGCAGTACAAAGAGGCCGGGTCGATCTCGGCCACGGCGCGATAACTTTCGCCAAGGCTGTGCAGCTCCTGATGCAGTGGAAAATGTTCGAGGTTCCTGGGATACGACTCTGCTGGCCGGACGTGCCCCTTCGTTCCGGAGAAAGCGTTGCTGTGCTGGTTAAGCATTTTGGATTGTGGTCCATCAATTGTTGCAGGATTGTTTATGTAATCGATGAACACGGGCCGATTCGGCGCTTTGGATTTGCTTACGGAACTCTCGCCGAACATGCGGAGCGAGGGGAGGAGCGCTTCACGGTCGAATGGGAGCGCGCTTCCGATGTGGTTGGTTACGAAATCCTTTCCTTTTCCCGGCCGCGCAGCCCACTTGCGAAAGCCGGGTATGCGTTTGCACGGCGGCTGCAGAGGCGATTTCTGCGCCAGTCCCTTGCAGCCATGACGAAAGCAGTCGGAGGCGAATGAAAGTCTGCTCAGGTGGTCTTTGCGCCGACGCGACTCGCCGCAAAAACAAAACGGCGGACATTCGCACTCTCTGCGAACGCCGCCGCGAACCTGAGAAGCCTCGCCGCGAACCTAAGCGCGGGCGCCGACTGACACGGGCTCGGACAGGGGAGCGCTCTCGTCCTTGCCGTTGGGCTTCTGCTGCCCGGGCTGGCCGCCCTTGCGGATGTCGATGCCGCCCTTGAAGTAGGCGCCGTCTTCAATCGAGATGCGGGCCGCGACTACGTCGCCGGTGAGCGAGCCGTCGCTGCGAATGTCCACGCGGTCGCTAGCGGTGAGGTTGCCGCGCACTTTTCCCAGCACCACGATTTCGCGGGCGTTAATGTTGGCGGCGACAACGCCGTTGCGGCCGATGGTGACGCGGTTTCCGGCCAGGCTGATCGAGCCTTCGACGCGGCCATCGATATAAAGTGACTCCGAACCTGTCACTTCGCCTTTGATCACCAGCGATTTGCCGATCGTCGCCTGATCCGCAGTGGTGGTGGTAGTTGCAGTCACCGGGCGAGGCGCTGCGGCGGGTTCACTCGTCATCATGGCAGGTGCGCTCGGAGTAGATGAAGTAGGACGCTCCGGCTCGGCGGGCCGGCCCGGGGTCGTTGTAGGCTGATTCGTCGGCTTCCACATGGGTTGCAAAATTCCTTTCCTTGTTGGGATTAGGGATCACGAGCCGCACTTCCGTGACCAAACCAAATTGTACTCCCGCGTCTCACTTTGAGCGCTGTGGAAAAGCCTTTATTTTCAATGCAGTTCCTAACTTGGTACTGCTTCGAAAGGCCACGGACGGAGACCGAGCCAAATAGCGCTCGAGTTCGATCTTGTATCATTTTGAACCGCGGACCGTGTAAGGTTTCCCAAAAATCGTCGCGCCTGCGACAGTCCAGCGCCATTCGGAGTATGCTGTTTTGGTCGCAGCCACGTCTAATCCGCAGCCAGCCTCTCAGGAGCACAACATGCCAGAATCCGCCGTGATCGCTTCTCCCAGTTTTGTAGTTGCCCGGCCCGAGCCCGGCGAGTACGCGCCCTCTTATGAACGTTATATTTCCCTGGTCGAGGGCGAGGATATTCTGGACACGCTCGACCAGCAGCGCCGCCAGATGATGCTTTTGATCTCCTGCCGCGAGGACGAAGAGGGCGACTTCCGCTGCGCGCCGGAGAAATGGAGCGCCAAAGAAGTTCTCGGCCACATCTGCGACACGGAGCGCATCTTCGCCTACCGCGCCTTGCGCATCGCGCGCGCCGACGCCACGCCGCTCGAGGGCTTCGAGCAGGACGACTACGTCCGCAACGGCGGCTTCGCGCAGCGGCCGCTGAGCGATTTGGTGGAGGAGTTCATCGCGGTGCGCCGCGCCACGATTTCGCTGCTGCGCAATTTCGACGAATCCGCGTGGTCGCGCCGCGGCGTGGCCAACAAGCATGAAGTAAGTGTGCGCGCGCTGGCCTATATCATCGCCGGCCATGAGTTGCATCATCGCCGGATTTTGGAAGAAAAATACTTCGCGAGGCGATAGCGAGCTTACGGCTCGATCCGTTACCATTCCCGAACCGCGCCGCCTGCCTGTATCCCTTTCTCCTCGGCATGTTGACGCTGGGTGACGAAGATATCCGCCAGCTTGAGATCGCGGTGGGCGACACCTTGGGCATGGCCCGCGTCGAGCGCATGGGCGATTTCGATGGCCTGAGACAGCAGAAAGTCGCGCTCGCCGGCATTGCTAAGGGAGGAAAGCCGTGAAGATTTTCTTCGTCATTCTACTTTCTGCAGCATCGGTACTTGCGGAGACTTCACTTGCCGTCCCGACCGCAGCCTGCGGCCCGGAGAGTGTCAGTTTCAACGTGAAGCGAGACGACTCCGAACACCAGCCCTTAACGCCAGACCCGGGGAAGGCGCGGATTTATTTCGTTCACGACGCCGGGACCGGCAGCGTTCTAGCGTATCCGACCGTGAAGCTCGCAATCGATGGCGCATGGGTAGGCGCAAACCACGGCAATTCCTATTTCTCCGTCTCCGTTGCGCCGGGAGAGCATCATGTGTGCGTCACTCTGCAGTCCTCGTTCGTCGCGCAGCGCGTCGAACTCGCGCACTTCACCGCCGAAGCCGCCCAGAGTTACTACTACCGCACCCAACTGGTTACGTCGCGAAGTGTGGAGTTGCTTGAGCTTGATGCGCTCGACAGCGATCAGGGCAAATACCTGATTGACTCTTTTCCGCTGAGCGTTTCAAGTCCCAAGAAGTAGAGGGCGGGAAAATAGAGCAACGCTCGATTTGAACACCACCCCAGTGGCCAAATCGAATGGCCGCGTCGCCCCTAAGGCAACCATCCCCACGATCTGTTCGAGACAACTCGCTCTGGACCTTGAACGCTCTTATTTCGCAAACCAATCAAACGATTGGCCCGCCTTTCAACCTATCGATTGAAGAGTTCGCAATCCAGCCGGTGCCGTACCTCGCACTCGGCTTGAAAAAAAAGGAAGGTCAATGAAAACGCGATCGCAAATCCACCGCCGATAAACAAATCCGCCGCCTCACGCAGGAACAATATCTCCCGGTTGATGGGGCAAATCCCGTCCCGGCATGCGACGAATTCCCGCCTCGGGGGCTCAGACCCGTTTTACAAATGTTTACACACGTAAGACCTTCGCCATTTGGCGGTGAGCAGAATCCTACGAAAGATGCGAAAATGAGCGTAGCTTGGCCGAAGCCTGTGCGCTTGCGTTACCTCGGAAAGCGAAATGCAACGTGGGGAGGGGAATCTGTGTCTAACGGGACAGCCTGATTCAGATCGCGAGATTTAGATCAGCCTGCTTCCGGCCAGCTTAGTTCATGCCCATAACCCAAATTCCATTCCAGGATCCCGTCGCCCCGCCCGAGAAGCCGCAGCCGGAGCAGCTTGGCCTCTACGATGCCCAGGGATGGGAGACGGCGTACCGCGACCTGGATGACGATGCCGCGCGCGTTCCGCACCTGCTGATTCAGTTGCAGGACGATCTAGCGCGCTCGCGCCGGCGCGAGGCGGCGTGGATTTCGATCATCGTCCACATGGTTCTGATTTTCTTTCTGGTGAAGATCGAGTGGTTCGAAAAATATCTTCCCTGGCATTCGGCGGTGGCGACAAGAAATCTGACCAGCGGCAAGGATCTGACCTTCCTCGAACTGCCGCCGGATTTACAAAAACTGCAACAGCGTCCCAAGACGAATATCGCCTCCGATAAAAATCGGGTTGCGATGACGAAGCATCCGGAGCTGGATCTCAAAGAGCTGCGCAAGAGCCTGGCGACGCCTCCACCGGGAGCGCCGGGCATGAGCGGCCCGCAGCTGCCACAGGCGCCGCCGCAGTCGGGCGCGCCCGCCCCCCCAGAGAAAGCCCCGCCGCAACCGCAGCAGCAGAATCCTGAGATTGCGAAGTTGCAATTACCCCGTCCGAACGCCGCCAACGAATTCAGCAAGTACGCGCATCCCCTGTCGGCGGGCGAGGCCATTCAGCAGGCGACGCGCGGCGTCGCTGACGCCAAGCAATCCGGCACTGGGGTGCAGGGCGGCGGCGGCGATTTTGGGTTAGGCACCGGCGCGCACGGCCGCCAACTGGGCAACCTCGAAGTTCTCAGCGACACCATGGGCGTGGATTTTGGCCCCTACCTGCAGCGCGTGCTGCACGACGTAAAGCAGAACTGGTACAACGCGATTCCAGAATCGGCGCAGATGAAGCACGGCAATTTGATCATCGAATTCGCCATCACTAAAGATGGAAAAGTCGCGGGCATGAAGCTTGTGGCGCCTTCCGGGGACATTCCCCTCGACCGCGCCGCCTGGGCTGGCATCACCGCATCCGACCCGTTTCCCCCACTGCCCAGCGATTTCGGCGGCCAATATCTCGCCCTGCGCTTTCGGTTCTTCTACAACCCGACTAAAGAAGAGCTGCAATAACTTTTTCGACCGCCTCCAGCTAGCGTATTTTCGCAAAAAGCGCGTCTTCGTCCGGTTCGATCGATGGAGAAGTCGCGGCGATCTAGAGCAAAGATGGTTTCGATCCGCCCCTCGCTGCCAGAGAAACCAAAGCCGCATCGGCCAGCTGCGGCCGGATACTTTCATATTTCTTCATCCCGGCCGCGACGGCTGTGGCTTCCGCCCCGGCCCGCGGCAACAATTCCAGCAAGCCGCGATCGATGCTAGCGAACAACTGTTGCACCGCGCGCGGAGAAAGCCGCGAAAGCCATGCCGATTCCGGAAGAACCGGCCGGCAAGAACGAAGCGGCGCAGCCATATCGCGGAGAGCTTGCACGCAGGCTCTGTGATGGGTGTCCTGGCGGGAAACAATCGCTAACAGAGGGCCGGTATCCACCAGAACGGGGCCGGCGGAAGCTGGCTTCACTCGCTCTTCCCGAAGCCTTCGAGGTGGCGCGGGGTCGTGCTCAGGTCTTTGGGTGCATGGCGCACGCAGCCAATCGGGCCAGCCGACTCCGCCAACTTGTAGGCGGATGGAACCCGCTCGCCAGCGCGGAGATAATTCTCGAGCGCCACCCGCACCAAGTGTGATGGAGTTTGACCGGCGACGCGGGAGCGTTTGCGAAGCCCCGCGCCCAAAGGCGCAGGCGCGCGGACGGGAATGCGTTCAGACGCCATCGATGTCAGACGTTGTAGCACCATTGTCAGACAACTGTGAGCGGTGCGGCCTGAGGTAGCTCGTAGGTCTACCGCTCACGCCCAAGCGTAGAATGTGGTGGTGGTCAAAGTTCAACCACAGTACGATTCTGCCCATAAGCAGCCGCGGCACGCAGTTTACGCCGCGGAGACTTCCGGCCTGCTGCTGATGGCCTTTCTGCTTTTGATCCTCACGCTGGTCCGCGATTGGCAAGTCATTCACTGGAGTTGGCGCTGACAGTGGGCGCAGCGCAGCCTGAACCGCTGCTCGTGGTGGTGCTCGGTCCCACGGCCAGCGGAAAAACGGCGCTCTCTCTAGCGCTGGCGGAGCGCTTTCAAGGCGAGATCGTCAATTGCGATTCCGTCGCCATGTATCGCGAGTTTGACGTTGGGACGGCCAAGCCCACGCCTTCGGAACGGGCGCGCGCGCCCCATCACCTCTTCGATTGCATTGCCCCCACCACTCACTTCACGGCGGGAGAATACGCTCGCCAGGCGCGGCAAGTGCTCGGCGAAATCAAGGGGCGGAGCCATTTGCCGATACTGGTGGGAGGCACCGGGCTTTATCTGCGGGCGGCTCTTGAGGGACTTTTCCCGGGCCCGCGGCGATCGGAAGAATTGCGCGGGAGGTTGCGCGAACGCGATGCCAGGCGCGGAGGCGGCTATCTGCACCGCGTGCTGCGCCGCCTCGATCCTGCTGCCTCGGAGAAGATTCATCCCAACGACACACGCAAGCTCATCCGCGCCATCGAAGTTTGCCTCGCCTCGCGCCAGAAGATGACGGAACTTTGGCAACAGGGACGCGATCCGCTGCGGGGGTTTCGCATATTGCGCCTCGGCCTCGACCCCGATCGCCAGGCTCTTTACGAGCGCATCAACCTCCGCGCGCAAAAGATGTTCGGCGCTGGCCTGATCGAGGAGACGCAGCGTTTACTGGAGAAGTACGGCGACGACCCGGGACCTCTGGCATCGCTGGGCTACAAGCAGGCGGCGCAATGCCTGCGCGGAGAAATCGCGCGCGAACCAGCGCTACAAGCCGCGCAGCAGGCGCATCGCAACTACGCCAAGCGGCAGATGACTTGGTTCCGCCGCGAACCGGAAGTGCGCTGGATCCGAGGCTTTGGAGACGACCCCCAGGTTCACCGCGAGGCCGAGAACTACGTGGCAACTTTGCTCGCTTAAGACGCTTCGCGAACACACTCGCCGCCGCTTTCGTGCGCCAATTCTGCTATCGTTTTGCTGCATGCGTCGTCTTTGGGTCGCCTCGGCTTTCATTCTCTGTTTTGGTGCTTTCGCGACTGCGAAAGATCGATATCAACGCCCCGGCCCCATTCACCTAACCCACGAAGGCCAGAAGTGGGCAGAAAAGACTTTGCGCAAGCTGACCCTCGAAGAAAAAGTCGGCCAGGTTTTCATGATCTGGTGCCGGGCCAGCTTTCTAAACGTAGAGAATCCAGAATACCTGCAGCTGCGCGAGGCCATCGAGAACTATCACGTCGGCTCGTTTGCCCTGACCGTGCATGTGGATGGGCCTTATCTTCTGCGCAGCGAGCCCTATGAAGCGGCTGAACTTCTCAACCGCCTGCAGAGCGATTCGAAATTGCCGCTTCTCTTCGCAGCCGATTTCGAGCGCGGTGTCGCCATGCGGCTGATGGGGACGACAGGGTTCCCACACGCCATGGCTTTCGGAGCAGATGGAGATCTGGAAGACGCCGGAAGCTTCGGCCGCATCACGGCCGAGGAGTCACGAGCCATCGGCATTCACTGGAATTTTTTTCCCGACGCCGACGTCAACTCCAATCCCGCCAATCCCATCATCAACACGCGCTCTTTCGGCGAAGATCCCAAGCAGGTCGGCGATCTAGTCGCCGCTTACATTAAGGGGACGCACGAGGGCGGAATGCTGGCTACGGTAAAACATTTTCCCGGGCATGGCGACACGGCGACCGACTCGCATCTCGGTGTGGCCAGCGTCAGCGGAGACCGCGCTCACCTTGATGCCATCGAACTGCCACCGTTTCGGCGGGCGATCGAGGCGGGCGTCGATGCAGTGATGGTGGCGCACGTCACGGTTCCGGCGCTCGATTCCGACCCCCATCACGTGGCCACAATTTCGCCGGCCATCGTCTCCGATTTGTTGCACACCCGACTCGGCTTCAAGGGAATCGTGGTCACCGATGCCCTTGACATGGCCGGCCTCACCAATCTTTTTGCCAACAACGTCGGCCGGGCCGCCGTCGAAGCCTTCAAGGCGGGCAATGATTTGCTATTGATCCCCGCGGACTTTCCCGCCTCTTACCATGCGATGTTAGAAGCGGTTCGCTCCGGAGAGATTACTGGCGACAGGCTCGACCGCTCCGTGCTCAAGATATTGCAGGCCAAGGCTTCGCTCGGGTTGCAGCGGGCTCGACTGGTCGACCTCAAAGCCATCTCAACGGTAGTGGGGAAGCCGGAAGACCTCGCTTTCGGCCAGCGCGTGGCCGATGCCGCCGTGACCCTGGTGCGCGATAACGGCAAGATCCTGCCCTTGAAATCGGATGGAACCGTAAAGGCGGCGCTTCCGTATACAACACAGGAGGAGACCCATAATCAGGTTGTTGTCCTGATCTTCTCCGAAGACGTGCGGACGGAGTCGGGACGCGCTTTCGGTCGCGAATTTCGGGTGCGCATTCCGGACGCGCGCGTGTTGTACGTCGATCCGCGCATCGCCGCGGGCATGAGCGATGAGTTATTGAAAGCGGTAGGCGAGGCTAGGTCGGTGGTTGCCGCCGTGTACGTGGTTCCTTCGGCGGGCAAGATGGAGAACACCGTCGCCGTCGCCGATGCGACCGCAACCGTGCTGCGGAAGGTGCTGGATGGCGCCGCGGAAAAAACCGTCGTCGTGGCCATGGGAAACCCGTATCTTGCTTCGGACTTCCCGAAGATCGAGAATTATATGTGTACGTTTTCGAGCGCCAGTGTATCGGAGATCGCGGCGGTCCACGCCTTGTTCGGCGAGGTCGCGATTCGTGGACATCTTCCGGTCAGCATTCCGAACGTGGCGCAGCGGGGTGCGGGAATCGAGCGCCCCGCGGCGTTTGCCACTGGAGGCTCTCAACATGCGCAACCATAGATTTCTTATCGACATTCCGGCCGCGGTTGGCCTCGCCGCATTTCTTCTTCTGCCCGCGTGCAGCGTGAACGTGAAAAAGGAAGGCAATGGGCAGGACAAGCAGGTCGATATCAAAACGCTCCTCGGTGGCGTCCACGTCAGCAAAGATGCGGACGTCGCCGACACGGGGTTGACGGTTTATCCCGGTTCTCGGCTGAAACAAAAAGATTCCGACGGCAGCGATAAGAGCGCCAACGTGAATATCTCCGGCTTTGGATTCGGAATCAAAGTGGTGGCGCTGGAGTACGAGTCCGACGATGCGCCCGCCAAGATTCTGGCGTTCTACAAAGATCAGTTAAAGAAGTACGGCAACGTGCTGGAGTGCCACACGTCCCGCGGCAATTGGAACATCAACATGGGATCGCATAGTTCCAAGAACGGTTCGAGTGAGCTGACCTGCGAGGGCAGCGGTGGCGACAACATTGAACTCAAAGCAGGGAGACAAGACGATCAGCACATCGTCGCAGTTCAACCCCAGGGCAAGGGATCGAGCTTCTCGCTCGTCTATGTGCGGACGCACGGTAAGGATGCAGACATCTAACAGGGTCCGGTTATCGAAGGAGTAATCATGTTTTATTTTTCAACCCGGAGACGATACGGCGCGTTTCGATCGGTATTGGCTTCAGCGTTCACCTTGGCGATCGCTTTTTACGGCTTTGCCGCTCAGGCTCAATCCAGCAGCGCGCAGGATAAACATCTGGACATTCAAAGCTCCGCCGGCGACTTGCACATGGGCAACGACGCGGATGCGCGAAAGGCCGGCCTGACGCTCTATCCCGGGGCCCGCGTGCACCACGACGAGAACGAAAACAACCCGGTCAACCTCGGACTTTTCACCCAGGCTTTCGGCATGAAGTTGGTGGTGGCGAAATATGAATCCGACGACGCGCCTGAAAAAGTGATCGCCTTCTACCGCGAGCAGCTCAAGAAATATGGCAAGGTTCTGGAATGCCACACTCGCGAACACGGTGGCAATCAGGTCGACCTCGACGACCGGGATTCGGACGACGACAAGGCCCCAGCCCACCACACGACCGAAGTCAAATGCGAAGGCGACAACTCGGGTCCGGTCACCGAGCTGAAAGTTGGCAAGCAGGATGACCAGCACGTGGTGGCCGTCGAGCCAGCAAGCAAAGGGAAAGATGGGCGCGGCGGATCAACCTTCGCTCTGGTTTACGTGCACACTCGCGGGAAGCAGGGCGACCTCTGAGATCTGGGGTCGGCAGGTCTGACGTGATTTTGCGTTCACACACGTAATTCCACCAGCGTAGCTCCGCCACCGCCCTCGCTCTGCGGAGGTTCGGCTACAGACTCCACGTGCGGATGCTGCTGCAGCGCCTGCCGTAGGGCTTTACGCAGTATGCCCATACCACTGCCGTGCACCACGCGTACCCGCGGCAGTCCGGCGAGAAAGGCGCGGTCGACAAACTTCTGCACCTCGCGCGTCGCGTCGTCCACGTTGTATCCGATCACGTTGATCTCCGACGGCGCGTTCTCGCCCTCGTTCTCGAGCGAGACCGAGATGCCGCGGGCGCGCGCCGCCTTCACCGGAGAGTCAGCCGTGCCAGTGCCGCTACTTAACACTTCCGCGATGTCGTCGCGCGCGATCTTCATTTTCATCGCGCCCACTTCCACTTCAAAGTGATTGTCATCGAGCTTGCGTGCAACTCTGGCGGGGCGTCCCGTAGATTTCAACTTAACACGATCTCCTTCGGCGACTTGCCCGACCACTTGCGGCTGGGCGTGCGGATCCCCTTGATCGGCTCCGCTGGCGTGAGCGACCACGGTGGAATCGAATTCCTCGCGAAACTCGCGGCGTAACTTGGCGATCTTCCGGTCCGCATCCTTGGCAACTTTCTGGGCGGCGGCTTTGTCCTGGATCGCGTTCACCGCCTCGCGCGCATGGTATTCGAAGTCGCGCAGCACGCTTTCCAGCTTTTTCTCCAGCTCTCGAATTTTTCCCTGTTGCTCTTTTTTGCCTTCGGCGGCCAGATACGCTCGTTCGCGCTCCACCTCTTCTTCGCGTGTCTTGAGCCGCAGGCGCTCGCTCTCGGCCTCGCGCAACTCGGCATGAAGCCGATCCAGGAATTCGCCGACGTCGCGAGCCTGGCTTCCCAATCGCGCACGCGCCGCGGCAATGATTGCGGGAGTCAGCCCCAGCCGCTGCGCGATGTTGATTCCCGCCGACGCCCCCGGCACTCCCACCTTCAATTCGTAGGTGGGTTGTAGAGTGGCAACGTCGAATCCCACCGAAGCGTTGATCACGCCGGGAGTGTTCGCACCATAGACTTTCAATGAAGTATGGTGCGTCGAGATCACGGTCATGCAGCCGATGCTGCCGAAGTGTCCGGCAATCGCGACCGCGAGCGCCGCGCCCTCTTCCGGATCGGTGGCTGAGCCCAGTTCATCCAGCAGCACCAGCGATTGCACGGTTGCAGTGCGCGAGATGAAATCGATGTTGGTGACGTGCGCGGAGAAAGTGGACAGATTCTGTTCGATGGATTGATAGTCGCCAATATCGGCGAGAACTGCATCGAACACCGGCATCTCTGCCCGATCGGCTGGAACCGGCATCCCCGCTTGCGCCATCAGAGCGAACAGGCCCACCGTCTTCAGGGTAACGGTTTTGCCTCCCGTATTGGGGCCGGTGATCACGAGCTGACGACGCTCGCCTTCGAGCTCCACGCTGACGGGAATGATGGCGTTGCCTTTGAGCTTGAGATTCCTCTCGAGCAGGGGATGTCTCGCATTATGCAAGAGCAAGCGAGCTTCGGACAGCCGGGGGCGGCTGTCCCCACTTGAATCTTGAGGACTGCGTGCAGGCACGCTTGGCTGCACGGCTACGCAGTTGTAATCTTCCGCGAAGCGCGCCTTGGCGAACTGCAACTCCAACTCGCCGAGAACTTCGCCCGACTCCAGGATCGCATGCGCCTGTTCGCCGATGAGGCCGGTCATCTCAAGCAAGATGCGGTAAACCTCACCCAGTTCGTCGTCGAGCAGTCGAACCAACTCGTTATTCTGCTCGATGGTTTCGAGCGGCTCGACGAACACCGTTTGCCCGCTGGAGCTGGCCCCATGCACCACGCCCTGCACCCGTCGCTTCTGCTCGACTTTCACCGGAATCACAAAGCGTTCGCCGCGGATCGTCACCAACTCATCCTGCACCGCGCCGCCCTCGGCCAACTGGCGCAGGTAGCCGCGCAGCGATTCCTGGATCCCGCGGCGCTGCTTTTCAATCTCGCGGCGAATTCTTCCGAGCTCCGGCGAGGCGCGGTCTTCCAGAGTTCCGTCGGGTTGAATCTTATTGCGAAACGACCGCAGGAATTCCGTGAAGTCTGGCACGGCGTGCGAAAGCGCCTCCGTGCGCCGCCACTCTGACCTCATATTTGCGGGCGGATGAAGCGCAATCTCGCGCCACTCCGCGGCGCGATCGACCAGCAACAGCACATCCCGAATCTCGGTGGTCTCGAGAGCTGCGCCTGCGATCCGGGATTTTTCCACCAACCGGGTAACGTCGAGCAAACCGGAAAAATCGAATCTTCCGCCCACGCGCCGGAACTCGCGAATTTCGGCAGTGAGATCCTGTTGCCGGACGATCCACTCGGAATCGGTGGATGCCGCAAGCGCCGCAATCTTCGCCTGCCCGAGGGGCGAAGAGGCGTACCCGTGTAGCAGTTCCCGCAGAGCATCGAATTCCAGCACACGCGCAGAATTATGAATGAGCGGCTGAGACATCGGAATTAATGTTACAGGAAGCGGGAGAAGCGATTAGCATTTGGCGTTTGGCGTTTGCCCACTCTCTGACGGGTTTCAAGTGCTAAGTGCCAAGTGCTTACTGCGCTGCGACCGCGAGCGCGGCCTCGCTGCCGAGGGGCAGCACGAGCACGAAGACCGCCCCACCCTCGGCTCTGTTCTGACAAGTAATCAATCCCTTGTGCTCCTGCACCACACCGTACACCGCGCTCAATCCCAAGCCCGTACCTTTGCCGATCGGCTTCGTGGTGTAGAAGGGATCGAACACGCGATGAGGCTCGCGAATGCCCGGCCCACTGTCGGCAAACTGCACCGAAACCTGCTCTCCGTGGCGCTGGGCGCTTAGTTTCAGCACGCCGCCGCCGGCCTCCTCCAGGGCATCCAAAGCGTTTTCCACCAGCTGCACGAACACCTGGAAGAGTTGATGACCGTCCCCCAACACTTTGGGCAAGTTGGGCTCGATCATTATCTCGATGCGAATTTTTTGATCGTGCAGTTGAACCTCTCGCATCTGCACACTGCGCTGCAGCAGCGTCGACAAATCCACCATCGCCTTCTGCCCGGAACTCTGTTGCGCGAAGCTGAGAAGATTCGCCACCAGATCGCCGGTGCGCTGCGCCTGGCTCACAATCTTGCGCACCAGCTTATCTTGGTCGGCATTGAGTGCCGCGCACGACCATAGCTTCTCGGAATACTGCATGATCGCCGTGAGCGGTTGTTCGATCTCGTGCGCCGCGCCCGCAACCAGGTCGCCCAGCGACGCCAGCTTTTCGCGTTGCACCAGGTGGCTCTGCAGGCGCTGCTCGTTTTCGAAGCTCCGCCGCGAATCCTCGAGCAGGCGCAACAGAGACTGATCCTGAAAATACTGCCGCAGGAAGATAAAGCCACCCAGCACCAGCATGGCGGTCAGCACCGTGCACAGCCGAAAGGTCCGCTCTGCCGGTGTCGAACTATCCCAGCGAAAAGCCCACAGTCCCAACACCGGCAAGGTCAGAATCGCCAGCATCGCCAGCTGCAACGCGATTGCGCCCCACTTGTCATGAGCTTTTGGCGGCGCCGACTCCGGCTCGGAGTCGCGCGCGGTGAGCGCCGTGGCCGCCATCCAGCATACCGATCCCCACAGCGGAACATCGTAGAGGCTGCCGGTGTAATAGCGTCCGGCGGAAACCGCGAGATTGACCGCCTGGGAATCCAGCGCATAGACGGCACTGGCCACCATCAGGTTCAGATACACGAGTTTCCATTCCGATGGCGCTCCGGTTGCCACCATTCCCAGCACCGACACTAGAACGCCGCTCTCCACCAGATAGAGGACGCCATAATTCCGATCGTAGGCGATCACATTGACCGCCACGTACTGCGAGGGGAAAACAACGAAGGCATACAAAAACATCCACCAAACCAGCAGCAGGAGAAAGTCCAGCGTGCCCACCCGAAATTTCTGTTCGCCTTCGGCGCGATGCGGTCGCAATCCCACCGCCGCGATCATGGGGATTAAATGAAGAAAGAGAAAAATGTCCATGATCCAGGGATCGGGCACGACCTGGTGGCGCAGAACTTCGCAATAGACCCAGCCTGCCTGATTGGCGCTCCACAAAATTCCTCCCGCGGCCATGAGCGCCCAGCAGCGGCGGGCGGAGCCGCTCGCCGACCCCGCTGCCGCTGCCATGGCCAGGGTCGCGGCCAGCATCAGCACAAGGTAGCCCACGTCGGAGAAAGCGGTGAGCCCGTCCCCCTTCGGCAGCACTGAGGAGACTAATGCCAAGGCCAGCGTGATGCCGATGGCCAGCACAAACCAACGATTTCGCCGGAACAGACTCATCCACCCCTATCTTATGGATGAACCGGGCCAGTGCTTGATCGCTTTCCGCGGATCGCGAGTTACTTTCGTCACGAGATGTTTAGCAATTGAGTAATCGAGCAATTGAGTAATTTCGTGATTTCCAAAGGCACTGCAAGATTCCATTTGGGATTTCAAATTCCTCAAGGACTAAATTCCCCAATGACTCAATCCGAAGTAGCTCTGGTCCTGAAGCGCGGATTCGCCCTCCGTCTTGCGTCGCGCCTGTTAAAATTAACGGTTCGGAATCACATCTCTACGTCAGGTGGCTCTCATGGCCTTTCCCGTCACCCGCCTTCGGCGACTTCGCCGCACGTCTCAGCTTCGCGATATGGTGCGCGAAACCCGGCTCACGCCCGATGCCTTCGTCTATCCCATGTTCGTTTGCCCGGGCGAAGGCGTGCGCAAGGAAGTCCGCTCCATGCCCGGCGTGTTCAACCTCTCGGTGGATGAGGCGGTGAAAGAGGCGCAGCAAGTAAAGTCTTTGGGCGTGCCGTCTGTCATTCTCTTCGGCCTTCCCGAGAAAAAAGACGATGTGGCGACCGGCGCGTGGGCCGACGATGCCATCGTGCAGCAGGCCGCTCGCGCCCTGAAACGCGAAGTCCCGGAACTGGTTCTGATGGGCGACGTCTGTCTGTGCGAATACATGTCGCACGGACACTGCGGCATCGTGAAGAGCGCCGCAACCGCCAAGTCTCTGGGAGCGGCCGCCAGAGACGCTTTGCAGGCCTCACGAGGAGCAGCAGTGACGCCGTTAAAGAGCCCCGAGGAAAAGTTAAAAGTCATCGACGAGCTGGCCTCGATCGTCGCCCAAGCCGTCGATTCCAAATTCGAAATCGATAACGACGCTTCGCTCGATCTGCTGGCCCGCACCGCGGTCTCGCTCACGCATGCCGGCATCGACATCATCGCGCCCTCGGACATGATGGATGGCCGCGTAGCCGCGATCCGTCGCGCGCTCGACGAAGCTGGCTTGGAGAATACTCCGATCCTGTCTTACGCTGCCAAGTTTGCCTCGGGATTTTATGGCCCCTTCCGTGAGGCCGCTGATAGTGCCCCTCAATTCGGCGATCGGCGCTCCTACCAGATGGATGGCGCCAACGTGCGCGAGGCCATGCGCGAAATCGAACTCGACATCGAAGAAGGCGCGGACATGGTCATGGTCAAACCCGCCATGCCCTACCTCGACGTGATTGCCGCCGCCCGACTGCGTTTCGATGTGCCGCTGGCCGCGTATCAGGTCTCCGGCGAATACGCCATGATCGAAGCCGCCGCCCGCAACGGCTGGATCGAGCGCGACCGCGTCATGATGGAATCTCTGATGAGCATCCGCCGCGCCGGCGCCAGCATCATCCTCACCTACCACGCCAAGGACGCCGCCAAGCTGCTGGCGTGAAGCTAGTCGGATCGTTGCGCGTCCGCCACAATCGCAATCCCCGCCGCGTCCGCAGCGTCGATAATCTTCTTGCCCTCGAGCAGCAGGCATTTCCCCGCGTCCACGGCGAGGCAGGTTGCGCCCGCACTTCTCATCACTTCTATGGTCTTCACGCCAATCACTGGAACGTCGAAGCGCATATCTTGATTCGGCTTCGCGATCTTCACCACGGTGAGCGCTCGGTCGAGCGTGGAAGCCTCGCCGTGCAGCGAACCCATCAGCGTGCCCGCGCGCTCGATGGTGACGTCGGTGCCCTCCATAGCTTCGACCGCTACGCACGCGGATTCGGCGATCACGACGGTTTGTCCGATGTCATGCTGCGCCAGTTGCCGGGCAATGGCGCGGCCATACTCGATATTCTTGCCCTCCGCCTCGCTGGGCGCGCGCCGCGTGAGCACTCCGGCCTTCGCCTGCAGCGGTTCGAGCAGCCAAGTGGACTTCTCCAGCGTGATGCCTTCCTCTGCGAGAATTTTGGCCACGGCGCCGAGCAGGCTGTCGGTATTGCGCGTGGTGAGCGAGAGCAAAAGCTTGGCCAGCTTCCAGTCGGGCCGGATCGCGGAAAAAATCTGTTTATGCTTGACCTGCCCCGCCATGATGGCGCGGCTCACGCTTTCGCGCTTGAAGGTCTCGATCAGCTTCGAAAGCTCACCCAAGGAAAGCCAGTGGACCGACCTCGCGCCATGATCTTCAATCTCCGGGAAGGTCTCTTCCTTGATCGCGATGACCACCACTTCATATCCTGCGGCCCGCGCGGCGTCGAGCACGAGAAAGGGAAACTTGCCGTTGCCGGCGATGAGGCCAATTTTTTGGTTTTGCCCCGGCATGAGATGAGATCCAACCGAAAGACGTGGAGTCAGTCTAGCACTCAGCCTTCGTTGAGCACCTCGGCGTTCGGCGGTCAATATGCGCTCATACCCGGTTACAACAGTAAGGCTCTCTCTCGCTGCGTCTTCGCTACAATCCGGAGGAATATGCATTTCTCCGCGGGCATCGCTCTTCTCGTTGGCGTTAAATCGCCATAGCGCATGGACCCGAATTCCCGGCGCTCTCGACGGAAAACCTACGGCAGACTCCTACTTGATTACTCCCCGCCCGCTCGCCTCGATGAAGCGGATCAGCAT
>Ga0187887_10000173_pt1 | contig 66700 bp, 58 predicted proteins | sample June2016WEW_7_10_FD_132977 | JGI IMG/M metagenome (GOLD analysis project Ga0187887, IMG submission 132977) | Peatland microbial communities from SPRUCE experiment site at the Marcell Experimental Forest, Minnesota, USA - June2016WEW_7_10 | ecosystem: Environmental > Terrestrial > Soil >... | reverse complement strand
TCAGGAACTCCCGCGCAAGCAGCTGGATATCGTCTTTGCGATCGCGCAGAGGCGGAATGAATATCGGCACCACGCTGATTCGATAGTACAGATCGGCGCGAAAATCTCCCTTGGCCACCGCCTCCTCGAGATTGCGGTTGGTCGCCGCCACGAAACGCACGTCGACTTTGATGGTCGACGATCCGCCGACCCGCTCGAATTCCCCGAGCTGCAGTACGCGCAGAAGCTTCGCCTGGAACGAGGCTGAGATCTCGCCGATCTCGTCCAGGAACAGCGTTCCCTTGTTGGCCATTTCGAAGCGCCCCTTGCGCTGCGCCGAGGCGCCCGTGAATGCACCCTTCTCATGGCCGAACAATTCCGATTCGAGCACGGTTTCGGCCAGCGCTGCGCAATTGACCGCGACGAATGGCTCCTCGTTCCGCGGCGACCATTCATGCAATGCCCGGGCGAACAACTCTTTGCCGGTCCCTGATTCGCCTCGCAACAGCACCGGTGAATGGCTGCGCGCCACGCGGCGCACCTTGTCGAGCACGCCCCTGATGGCGGGTGTGTTGCCGATGATTCCCGCCCGCGGCGCAGAATCGGCCGCGGGCGGCCGGTTCCGGTCGGCGAGGGTTTTTTCCAACCGGCGCTGCTCCTGCATCAGCCACTCCCGATCCCTCGCGATCAGTCGCTGCAGGCGGACCGTCTGCCCCAACAAATTGGCGATCATCGATAGGAAACGTACGTCCTCGTCGAGGCTGAAGTACGCATGATCGCCGAGCTCACGATCGATGGTCACCGTGCCGATGACGTTGCCGCGATCCTTGATGGGAACGCCGATGAACGAAAACTCGTCATCCGCTCCGCCCCATCCCGAGAAATCGAAGTTCTCGAACAGAGGATCCTTCTTCATTTGCCGGATGACCAGCGGCATTTTGGTCACCACGATGCACCCAATCGCGCGCTCGGGAAGGCGGTCGAAATAGCGCCTGGCGGTCGCATCGCTCCAGCCGGAACCGACGACCACTTCCGGCGCACCGCTCTCGTCGAGCAGCACGATCAATCCGTGCCGCATGTCGAGGAAACTCGCCAACAACCTCAGGACGCTGGAAAAGGAAGTTTCGAGCCGGGCCGGTACCGCCAGGAGTTTGGAGATCTCGTACATGCCCACGAGGGCGATGTCCGCGCGGCGTGCGCTTCGAGGCTGCCGCTGAGTTCCGGCCCTCTCGGTTTGACCGTCTTGCACGTTGCCTCCCGGGGGGATCACCGCAAAAAATCGCTCACTCCCCTTTCTTTGCAAGAAGCGTGCTCAGTTCACTTTTCGTACACCTGAAAATGTATCTTATTGATTTTTATCGTGATCAAAGTTTGCGAAGTACACAATTCGACTTTCGCCGAGCCGCCCTTGGGGCCACTTTCGGGCACCGGCCAAGGCAGCCGCGCGAATTGGGTGCACGCTCAGCCATGGACCGCGATTACCACCTGCGAGGCGTTGAACAATGCGCGGCAAATGCTGCCCTCCGCCAGATCGAGTTCTCTCAAAGCCTCACTGGTAACGACTGCCGTCAGCACCCGTCCACCGGCCAGCTGGATTTTCGCTTCGGTGCTGACCTGGCCTGTAATGACCGCGGACACCACGCCCGTCAATCGGTTGTGCGCACTGGTGCGGACCCGCTTCGTCGGGCGACAGCATGATGGAGCTCGCCTTGATGAGCGCGACTGCCGGGCGTCCCGGCTCGAGGCGAAGGTCCTCCACTGCTTCGTTGGTGATGCTCGCGACGATCTCGATGCCATCGCCGACATCGAGAACCACATCGTCGCTGACCGATGCCGGACGGATGGCCTTGACCGTGCCGCGAAACTGGCGTTGAGAACGCGGTGTGCGAACGGTCCGGTTCGCGTTGCTCGTGCTCGGGCTATTCATGCGAAGTCATGCGGCTCCATGTGGATTCATCGACGACGGCCTGCTTCCACCCCGCGTGGCACGCCCTGCAGGCCTGGAGAGTCATCGAGAGTTCGGCCAGCACGCGCTGGCGGCTTCGCGCCCGCGCAGCGGCGGCAATACCGTCGGCTGTATGATGGAATGCGAGCGCCTGCTGGGTGAAGGCCGGCGACGCCGCTCCCAGGTGCCTGCAGATCCGGCCCACTTCCTCGCTAAAGCCAAGCCTGGATGCCGCTCGGTCCACCGCAGCGAAGTCGTTGGATGCCAAGGCGGTGACGATTTCCTGCACGGCGCCCAAATGGTCCCGCATCATATGCTTCTGGTGGTCGGCCATCATCTGCAGCAGCGGCAATGGGCGCCGGCCGTCGGCAGCCTCGTCCCCCATGGGCGCCGATTGCCCGCCGGACATCGTCGGTCCGAACGCCAAGATCAACGATGCCAGCTTTGCCATCGACTTCATGATCCGGCGACGCGCTCCCGAGGGTGATGTCATGGGAACCAAGCACGAAGTGTGCCAGTGGCGGACCTGCACGTCGGGGCCGTTTTGGTACGGCCGCCGACAAGTTTCACGGCGGCGCCTAGGCTATGCGCCGGCGGAATGGACGAAAGCCGACAACTCCTCGACGCGGACTGTAGCAACTCCGACAAACGCTGAAGCGCTTGGCCCTAGCCGAGCCGCAAGGCTATTTCCCCGGCCGTGCCGTGTAAGCAAACTTCTCGCCGGAGATATCGGCAGAGAACATGAGGCCACCTTTGGCGATGGTAAACACCGCCATACCAGTCTGGTAATCGCCGTTGGTGGTGGCGTTGCTTTTTCCACCACTCGCTCCTGACGAGGCGCGATCGGTGCCAATGCTCGCAGAGGCTCCCGCGGTGATGGCGACCGCGCTGGCTCCGGCCGCAAATTCAAATGTGCCGGATTCGAACTCGTCCAAGGCTCGTTTGTCCTGGAAGAATATGATTTCGCTATACGCTTTGCCGCCCGCCTGAAGGCCGATGCTCAACTGCGTCATCACGGCGTCGCCCACCGGCCGATCATGCACATATACCTGACCCTGACCTCGAGCTCCGCCGACGATGAGGCCGCCGGCGCCAATGGTCGGGAATACTGCGTAGGCATAACACTCGGTGAAAAAGACGGCACTTTCTCCCGCGTGCTTGAATAGTTCGATCGTCTCATCGTAATCGTTGGCGCAGGCCACGCCAGAACCCAGCAATAAGGCCAACATCACACCGAAGAAACGAGGCAGGATAGTCATATAGAGGCCTTGGGTAGCTGACGAGCAGGCTCCGGTTCGGACTTGCCACAGTATACAGCGGCGTCATGCGGGAACTGCATCCCGCGCCGGCAGTGCAGGAGGCCCTCTGCCGGCGCAGAATAGCCTACTTCATGGAGAGACTCTTCGCCGCCTTTTGGATGAGCTCGGCGACGGCTTCCGGCTGTGAAACGTAGACCGCATGGCTACCTTTCACCTCGACGACGCTGGAGCCTGCACGCTTCGACATGGTGCGCTGTGCGGCGGGCGGGATCATCCGATCGTCGGTAGCGACCAGGTACCAGCTCGGCTTGGCAGCCCAAGCGGGCTCGGTCACCGCACCGTTGAGCGCGACGACACCCCAAGGGACCTGGGAGTCCGCCATGAACTCCGCCTTCTCCGGCGCCACATCGGCCGCAAAGCTGGCAGCAAACTGGGTCTTATCGAGCGCCAAGAAGCCATCCTGGGGAGGAAGGATCGGCGGCACTGGTGCGCCCGGCGGGGGATCCTTGATCAGGGAGGCGACCGATTCGCCGCGATCAGGGGCGAACGCCGCAATGTAGACAAGGCCTGCGACGCTTGGGTCGTTCCCGGCTTCGGTGATAACGACTCCGCCGTACGAATGTCCCACGAGAATCACGGGGCCTTTCTGCTCGGCGATGACACGCTTGGTTGCGGCTACATCGTCGACAAGGGAGGTTGTCGGATTTTGCACGATGCTGACGCGATACCCGTCCTTCTTCAGGATCCGGTAGACGTTTTCCCAGCCCGAACCGTCGACGAATCCGCCGTGAACCAGAGCGATCGCTGCGCGAGCCATGTTTTCTTTAGTAGCCATGACGAGTCTCCATGTGTTTGTGGTGTTTCGCTTGCAGATCCGACGCCATTCGTCGGAGCCCATGGGCGATGTTTTACGCCGAATTCTGATCAACTTTAAGTTCAGAGTTCTTAATCATTAATGATAAAATATCAATAATGGAAGTCAGCACCCGGCAGCTGCGAGCATTCCGTCTCGCGGCGCAACATCATAATTTCGCGCGCGCGGCCGAAGCGCTCTTCATCACCCCATCTGGGCTAAGCGTGATGATCAAAGAGCTGGAGAATCGCGTCGGGTTCCGGCTGTTCGACCGCACGACTCGTCATGTCGAGTTGACACCGCAGGGCAAGGAGCTTCTCGCCGTCATTCAGCGGAGCCTAGAGGAATTGGATGTCGCGATCGCGAACATCGGGCGTAGCGTCAAACGCAATCGGCAGCCAATATCGCTAGGCACCACGCCGCTCGTGGCGGCCAACATCCTGCCGCCGGCGATGCGTGAGTTCCGAAAGCAGCGGCCTGACTTACGAGTTCAGCTATTTGATGCGGACCTGCCGACCCTGATCCAGTTGGTCGAGACCGGCAAGCTCGACATGAGTCTCGGGATATTCAAGGCGATGCCCGATGTACGTCGTGAGCCCTTCTTCCGCTTCTCTTTGATGGTGGCGCGAGCTGTCAGGGAAGACATCCAGCCTCGCAAAACAACGACGTGGTCGACACTCGAAGGCGAGACATTGATCTCCCTGTCGCCGGCTCACCCACATCAACAACTCATCGACAAGCATCTCGGGCAAGCTGGTGTGAAGGTGCAGATCGGAACCATCGTCAATCTGCTCGATACGCAGATTGCCCTGGTCGAAGCGGGAGAAGGGATCGCCATCGTGCCCTCATTCGGGATGCCAGCGTGCCGCAACCGAAAGGTGATGATGAGCCAATTGATCAATCCGGTAGTGCGCTTCGATTTTCACATGATCAGTCGCCGCGGCAGAGAACTGCCGCCGGGAGCGGATGAATTCACTTCCTTCCTCAAGAACTATATTGCTACATGGGCGGGACGCGCAGGTGTGCTCTGAGATCGCATGCGCATCGCTCTCGGCTAGCGCTTCAATCCTGCCGTTCGATGCTAGAGGTACGGTCGCTCGCCGCTATCGGGCTGGTCTAGGAACTCGCGTATTGCGAGATTCACCAAATCCGGTCGCTTGTTGAAGGTTCCGTGGGTGCTCGCTGGGACAATGATGAGTTGCCCATTCGGAAGATCTCGGAATATCTCTGCATTTTCCTCCAGTGAGGTGAAGTCGTGGTCGCCAGCCATGACGAGCACGGGGATTGATATCTTCTTGAGGGCGGCGGGTTCTATCACGACGGGCTGAAGCCACATGTCGTAGCTCTTCGCTAGTAATGTCATCCAGTGTTCGGGGCCGTCGGGACTGACCCTCGAGTAGTCCACAAAAAACCAGGGCGGCAGGCCATTGGCCACCTCGCGAAGATGTCCGGCCAATTGTTGAGGCGACCATTGCGCACGCTGCTTCTCCTCAACGGAGAGATTGACTCGGATGTTCGCGCCCGAAATAACCAGACGACGAACCATCTGCGGGTGATCTCGCGCAAGTATCAGGGCAAGATTGGCGCCGTCACTGTGGCCCACGACGTCAACAGGTCCGAGACCCAGATGCTCGATGATGGCCGCCGTGTCATCTGCCATCATCTGATAGGAGAGAGACCAGGGGCCATCAGGACTATGCCCGTACCCCCGCTGATCAATGCCGACGACGGTGCGATAGGTCGCAAAATAATCCCTTTGCTTTGCGAAGCTGTTGTCAAAGAAGGCCATCCCACCGTGTAGAAATACAATTGGCGGTCCACGACCATAGATTTGCGTGTAAAGCTTGGCGCCCCTTACATCGATGTAACGCTGCGTGCCGCTGGGCCCATCCGCGTATGAAGTCATGGCGCAGATGACCACGACAGCGCTGAGAATGGCGGTGGTGAATATATTCATCGTGTCTCCCTGGCGATTCGGTGAGGTGTAATTTGGGTTCGTTATTGGTCGGGTGTTCTAAGTTCATGGGGCTCAACTACGGGTTGCTTCTGTCGGCGCTTTGCGGGACTCATCGGCCCGATCATCGTCGCTCGCGGTAAGGACCTGACCGGCTCTTTCGCAGGACTACTGCCGTTCATTGCGATCGTGCTGTCGATCTCCGTGATCCTACCGTACGTCACGAAGAAGCCACTGGCCCAACCTGCCAGGCCCACGCGGAGAACCTCACCGATGATCAACGAGGCGTCGACTTGTAGTCACTTAAAAAACTAAGAACCGCCGAGTTGAACATCTGGGGGCCCTGCAGCATCGCAAAATGACTCAGATTGGGCAAAATCATGAGTCTGGCCCCGGGAATCGTCGCCGCCAAATATTTATTGTGTTCTGGCTTGATGCCCTCGTCGTACTGGCCATCTGCAATCGTCGTGGGCACGGAGATGCTGGCCAACTGGGCCGCCGTGTACGCTGGCAGCGTCTCCCACATCTTGCTGATGTTCGCGTTGAATGAATCCCATTCGGTCGGCGTTGGCGATAGGCGTTTGTATTCCCCCGGGACGCGCGCGAGATATGCGGCGAATACCGGACTCTTGTCGAACCCATCCTTGAGACCGGAAACATCTGCGTCGGCGCCAAAGGCAAATAGGCGTGCTAACCGTGACGGGTTATTGATCGCAAGATCGTAGCCGATGCAGCCGCCATCGCTCCAACCCACCAGGCTGACTTTGGGGACCTTGAGCGCATCGAGTAAGGCCATGACGTCCGATGCCATCAAGTGATAGGTAATCGGCTCGTTCGTGCGTGCGCTGCGCCCATGTCCCCGGCTGTCCATGGCGATCACGTGATAGCCATGTTGAACGAGCACAGGTATCAGATTCCCAAAATAGTTGCTGTTACCGTACCCACCGTGTAAGAGGAGCACAGGGGTTCCAGGGCGACCGGCACCCCATTCGGCGTACCAGATCTTCGCCCCATTGACGGTCGCGTGTTGTCCGACCGTGTGTGCCGGTAAATTCGGGGTCGGCGGGAGAACCTCCCATGGCTCTGCGGCGCGAGCACCGAATGCCACAAACAACAGCAACGCAGAGGCGACCCAAGTCGACCGCTTGATTTGACGATTGTTCACTGATGCGCCTCCAGTAATTGACCCAAGGTAAACCGAACCCAGCACTATTTCCTACTCTCGCATGCGCTCACCGGCCGGATCGTACGGCGGAGCCGAGAGCACGCGCGCCGGCCGACGTTCACCCAGCAGGTCGATCGAGTATCCGTCCGGTTTCCCGCAGTGTCGGACACCTGATTCCCCCAAATTTATTGCCGTGACACGTGGTTATCTTGCAACGTCAGGCACTGCGAAAACTCAGCCGCACCTCGCCATCGAAGTCGATGGGTCGCAGGCACGTCCCTCGCGATTTCTCATTTAATGCCGATGCATTATTATTTAATGCGTTTACATTAATAAAACGATATTAACTAGAAATCAAGCCGCCTTATCGGGCACAATTGCCGCGCCTCCGCAAAACCGAAGCGCCACCATTCATATGCCGCGACGCAGAAGCAAACCGAAAAAGAAACGAGCAGCCCGGCCGCCGTCGCACCGACGATTGAGATCCGGGGAGGCCCGCGCTGCGCTATTGTTGGCCGCCGTCGAGGAATTCGCCGCCCACGGTGTCGCCGGAACCCCCATCAGCAGAATTACGGCCGTGGCCGGAGCCCGTAATTCCTCGGCGCTCAATTACCATTTCGGCTCCAAGCGGGGACTCGTCGAACAGCTCATCGTGCTTATCCAGAGTTGGTTCGATGAGGCTCGCAACCGCCACTTGGAAATCATGGAAGCGCGCGTGGCCGACGGCAACCCGCCGACGTTGCGGGAAGCCTTGGATATCTTCGTGCGGCCGTACGCCAAGCTCATCACGGAGGAGCCGTGGGGACTCGCCGCCATCCGTTTCATCGCCACCCTGGAATTCGAACAACATCCAGACGGCTGGGATCTGGTCTACAAGCACACGTCCAGTGTCGCCCAACGCTTATGCGACCTCGTCGCCGCGGTGACGGGGGATGATCCCGACGGCAGCGGCAAGCGGCGTTTGTTGTTCTACTTCGACTCGGTCATCCATGGCTTCGCCGCCCACAAGCACTTGGGCGTGTCCTTCTTCGGCGATGTGCAGGTTCCATCGGTCGACAAACTCGCCGATTTTTACGTGCAATGTGGTGAACGGCTGCTGACATTCGCGGCCTCGAGCGCATGACTCGCCACATCGTTGCCCGCTGGTACGTACTTGCCGTGCTGACGCTCGTGTATGCGCTCAACATTGCCGACCGGTTCGTCGTATCGACGGTGCTCGAACCGATCCGCCTCGAACTGCGCCTCTCAGATGCCGAAACCGCGCTTCTCACCGGGGTCGCGCTGGCCCTTTTCTACGTGACCATCGGCCTGCCGATGGCAACGTTCGCTGACCGCTCGCACCGACGCAACATCGTTGCCGGCGCCCTCGCAGTCTGGTCGGCGATGACGGCCCTGTGCGGACTTGCCCACGGCGTGTGGCAGTTTCTGTTGGCGCGATTCGGCGTCGGTATCGGCGAAGCGGGAGGCACTCCACCCTCAACGTCGATGCTGGCCGATACGTTTCCACCGCTCCAGCGACCGACGGCGTTCACGATCTACGCGCTCGGCGCACCCCTCGGTGCATGGCTCGGGTCGGCGCTCGCCGGAACCCTGGCAGGCCGATTCGGATGGCGCATGGCCTTTCTCGCCCTGGGGTTTCCGGGCTTGGTGGTCGCGGCATTGCTCTTGGTCACGGTGCGTGAGCCCGCACGCGGCCGGTTCGACGGGCCGCCGAATACACAAACCACGCCGACACCGGGGCTTCTAGAGACGACTCGTTATCTGTTGACGCATCGCTCAGCACTGCACCTCGTCGCGGGCGGCACGATCGCGACGTTGTGGGCATGGGGTCTCATGTGGTGGACGCCGGCCTTTCTGATGCGGGTCCATGGGCTGTCGGTCGGGCAATCGGGAGCGCTGCTCGGCCGGATGCACCTCGTGGGCGGTATTGCCGGCACCATCGCGACCAGCATCGCGGTGAAACCCACGATTGCGCGGGATTCGCGCCGCGTGGTCTGGCTCATGGCGGCCGTAATTGCCGTCGCGACGATCCCGTCGATCTTCGCCTACTGGACCTCATCGTTGACGCTCGCGACTTGGTCGCTATGGATCGTGGTGCCGGCCGTCTACTTTTTCATCGGGCCAACGCTCGGCCTGCTGCAGAACGTCGTGCCAACGGCGATGCGCGCGCAGGCGGTGGCAGTTCTGCTTTTCAGCGCCAACGTCGCCAATTTAATCATTGCCCCGCAGTTGATCGGTCTCGCGAGCGATGCCCTCGCCGGTCGATTGGGCGGCAACGGCGCCTCTCTGCGGGCGGCGCTCCTGGTGCTGGCGCCGACCGGATTCTGGGCAGCGTATCACTACTGGGCGAGCGCCCGGCGGCTGCGAGAAGATGAAGCGCTGATCTTCGAGAGCTCACAGAACAGCGGCTCGAACCATCGCTAGGGCCACCAGTGTCGCGATACTCCTTTGCCCGCCTCGCCATTCACGCCCTGACCAAACACAAGCACTGGGGTGAGGCCATTCGGCGCGCAGCGCCAAAAGCCGGTTACGACGTCCTCATCATCGGCGGCGGTGGGCATGGGCTCGCCACGGCGTATTACCTCGCGAAGAAGCACGGCATCCATAACGTCGCGGTGCTGGAGAAGGGCTGGCTGGGCGGCGGCAACACCAGCCGTAACACACAGGTCAGCCGATCGAACTATTTTTGGCCCGAGAGCGCTGCGTTCTTTGAGCACTCGCTCAAGCTCTACGAGACGATGAGCCGGGACCTCAACTTCAATGTCATGCTAAGCCAGCGCGGGATCCTGACGCTCGCCCATAGTCACCACGAAATCGAGACCCTGCGCCGCTGGGCGAACGCGATTCAAGTCAACGGCATTGACTCCGAGCTGATGACGCCCGCGGATATCAGCCGTCTCGTGCCGCTTCTCAGGATGGATGGCCGCTATCCGGTCTGCGGAGGCTTCATCCAGCGCCGCGGCGGCACCACGCGTCACGACGCCGTCGCCTGGGCCTATGCCCGGGCGGCAAGCGCCTTGGACGTTGACCTCGTGCAGCAGTGCGAAGTCACCGGGTTGCGGATCACCGGCGGTCGGATCCATGGTGTGGAGACGTCCCGAGGACCAATCGCCGCGCACCGCGTGATGCTCGCGGTGGCCGGACATACGAGCGTCCTCGGCCGCCTGGCGGGACTCCAGCTACCGATCAACAGCATGGCACTGCAGGCGATGGTCAGCGAACCGATCAAGCCATGCCTCGACACGGTCGTGCTGTCGCCCGTCGTTCACATGTACGTCAGCCAGTCCGATCGCGGCGAAATCGTACTGGGAGGCGGCGCGGATCCGTATACGAGCTATGCGCAGCGGGGTGGAGTTCCCGTACTGCAGGACACCGTGTCGGCGTTGACCGAAATGTTCCCGGCCTTCAGCCGGCTGCGGATCATGCGGCAATGGGCCGGCATCGTCGACATCACACCGGACACCACCCCCATCATGGGTAAAACGCCAATTGACGGGCTATATATCAGCGGCGGCTGGGGCACCGGCGGGTATAAGGCAATTCCGGCTGGCGGCGATACGATGGCCTACACGGTCACGCATGATGATCCTCATCCGCTCATCAAGCGATTTGGGCTCGACCGCTTCGCCACTGGCGCACTGATCGACGAAGGCGCCGCATCGGGAGTGGCTCACTGATGCTCCGGATACCCTGCCCGTACTGTGGCGTGCGCGACGAGGACGAGTTTCGTTGGGGCGGGCAGTCGCACATCGCCCGGCCAGGGCTCGACGCGAGCGAGACCGATTGGGCCGATTACCTCTTCAACCGCGAAAACCCCAAGGGGATCCACTACGAGCGCTGGCTGCATGCATTTGGCTGCGGTCGCTGGTTCAACCTGGCACGCGACACTGTGAGCCACGAGATCCTTGCGGTGTACCGCATGGGTGAGTCGAAGCCTTCGCTCGGCGGAGCGGGGATATGACTGACAACCAGCTCTTTCGACTTGCGAGCGGGGGGCGGATAGATCGGAGCCGGTCCCTGCGTTTCGTCTGCAACGGTCGGGAGTTTCACGGCTGCGAAGGCGATACCCTCGCGTCGGCGCTGATCGCGAACGGCGTTCGTGTGGTCGGACGGAGCTTCAAGTACCATCGACCGCGCGGGATTCTGTCGGCCGGCGTAGAGGAACCGAACGCCCTCTTCCGGGTCGATACCGGTGCGCTATCGATCCCGCTCGTGCGCGCCACCCTTCAGCCGCTCGTCGAAGGGCTCGTCGCCACGACCGAGAATGCCTACCCCAGCGTCCATCTCGACCTGGGCCGGATCCTCGACTTCACGCATCGTCTGTGGCCGGCCGGCTTCTACAACAAGACGTTCAAATGGCCGAGCTGGCACTGGTACGAGGGACTGATCCGCCGCTCCGCCGGATCCGGGCGCGTGCCGATGGGGTCGGATCCGACGGAGTATTTCCAGCACAACCTGCACTGCGACGTGCTGGTCGTGGGCTCGGGCCCCGCCGGCCTTGGCGCTGCGCTCACCGCCGGCCGCATTGGCGCGCGTGTGGTCCTCATAGAGCAGGAACCAGACCTCGGCGGGAGCCTCCTGTGGGATGGTGGTGACATTGACGGGGTACCGGCAGGATCGTGGCACAGCGCGGCCGTCGACGAGCTCCTTGAGGTTGGAAATGTCCGTGTTCTTAAGCACACCTGCGTCGTGGGCTACTACGACCACAACGTCCTCGTGGCTGTCGACCGCTCCAGTGCGACCGCGAACGATCGGCCCATCGAGCGGCTCTGGAAGATCCGCGCCAGGCAAGTCGTGCTTGCGACCGGCGCCATCGAGCAGCCCCTCGTGTTCGGTCACAACGACCGCCCCGGAATCATGCTGGCGAGTGCGGTGCGTCGCTACGTCACGCAGTTTGCGGCCGCGGCCGGCCGCACGGTGGTCGTGGCCACGACCAACGACGAAGCGTATCGCACGGCATTCGTGCTCCAAGATGCGGGGATTGCGGTGCCGGCGATCATCGACTCACGCCATCAGGCATCCGACGCGGTCGCGCACGAGGCGCGGCGGCGCAGACTTAACGTGGTCGGCAACTCGATCATCGCCGACACCGCCGGTGGACGGTCGGTAACCAAGGTGGCGATCAGCGAACTGTCGTGGGACCGCCGGTCGGTCAGCGGGCGGATCCGTTGGATTGCCTGCGATGCAGTCGCCATGTCGGGGGGATTGAGTCCGACCGTGCACCTCTATTCCCAGGCGGGCGGTAAGCTCCGATTCCGGGACGATCTCGCCTGCTTCGTGCCGGATGGTTGCCGTCAGCCCGTGCGCGCCGCAGGCGCTGCCAACGGAACCTTCAACCTCGATCAGCCGGTTGCCGAAGGCCGCGCCGCAGGCGCGGCAGCCGCTCGCGACTGCGGATTCGATGTGCAAGCGGATACTCCCGGGCCGAACGGCTTCTGCGCGGCTCCCGTGGGTGCTGTGCGCCAGGTAGCCGGCGCAGGAAATGGCCGCCAGTGGGTGGACTTCCGTCACGATGTCACAGTCGGCGACATCGAACTCGCGGTCCGCGAGAACTTCGTGTCTGTCGAACACCTGAAACGCTACACGACGGTCGGGATGTCGAACGACCAGGGCAAAACGAGCAACCTCAATGCACTGGCGCTGCTCGCGTCATTGACGGACCGGACGATCCCCGAAGTCGGGACAACGACGTTCCGGCCGATGTACTCCCCTGCTTCGATGGGTTCGCTTACGGCTGGAACGAACGGGAATCAATATTCGCCCATCCGGTTGCTCGCCGCACACGACTGGCACGCGGCGAATGGCGCCGAGTTCGAGAACTACGGTGCCTGGAAGCGCCCCGCCTATTATCGCAGGCTCGGCGAGGCACGCGATGCGGCGATTGATCGCGAGGTTTTGACCGTACGCAACGCGGTTGGTCTGTTCGACGGAACGCCGCTCGGCAAAATCGAGGTCAAGGGGCCGGACGCGGCCGAATTCCTCCATCGGATCTACGTCAACAACATCACGTCGCTCAAGCCCGGCGGTGTCCGTTATGGTCTGATGCTCAGCGAGAACGGTATCGTAATCGACGACGGTGTGGTGGCGTGCCTCGCTCCCGACCACTTTCTGGTATCCACGAGCTCCGGTAACGCGGAGCGGATCAGTGCCTGGCTCGAAGAGTGGCATCAGTGTGAATGGCCGCAGCTGAGACTCGTGCTGTCGCCCGTGACGACGCAATGGGCCGTCCTGACGGTGGCCGGTCCACGGGCCCGCGAACTGCTGAGCGGTCTCGCATGCGATATCGACTTCTCAGGGCAGGCGTTTCCCCATATGACCATCCGCAGCGGACGACTGGCCGGGATTCCGACCCGAGTCCAACGTGTGAGCTTTTCCGGCGAAGTCAGCTACGAGGTCAGCGTTCCTGCCAATTCCGCGCTTGGCCTATGGAATTCCTGGACAAGCGCTGGAGCCGGAAGCCACGTTGCGCCAATCGGACTCGAGGCGATCCTCGTGTTGCGTCTGGAGAAGGGATTTTTGCACGTTGGCTCGGATACCGACGGCACGACGAACCCGTTCGATATCGGTTTCGCCACGATCATCGGTAAGAAAGCCGGAGACTTCGTCGGCCGCCGATCGCTACTGCGCCCAAACGACACGCGGCAGGACCGCCGGCAGCTCGTCGGGCTAGCGCCTGTAAGCCCCACGGACTCCCTCGTGGCGGGTGCGCATCTCATTAGATCTGAGGGCGTGACGCGGCGAAGTGAAGGATTCGTGACGTCGGCTTGCCGCAGCCCCACGCTGGGTAGAAACATCGGCCTCGGTTTGCTCGAGGGCGGGTTCTCACGACGCGGTGACACGGTGACGGTGTTCGACGACGGACGCTCATTCGCAGCGCGCATAGTCGATGCGACCTTCTACGATCCGAAGGGGGAGCGATTGCATGGCTGACCTGACCATCCGGCCTGCGTCGCCCGATCCCAGGACACTAGTGCGCTTGCGGGTCCCGCTTGCTGATGCGCCCCGCGCGGCCGCCGCGATGGACTTACCAAACACCCCTCTGCGCTGGTCCGGGTCGGACCCATCGGCTCTGTGGATCGGCCCGGACGAATGGCTGCTGGTCAGCGACAGTCGATCGGCGGAGGAGATGGTTGCACGCTGTCAGGACCTGCTCCGTGACGTTCTACACGCCGCGACGGACCTGTCGGACGCCCTCGCATGCATCCTCCTCGAGGGCTCTAACGCGCACCAGCTGCTCGCCATGGGATCGGGTATCGACTTCGACTCGTCCGTGTTTACGCCTGGACAATGCGTGCGTACGCGGATCGCGAAGCTGGCCGTCGTCATCCGTGCGATCGACCGTGAGCAGTTCGAGATGTTTCTCGATCGAAGTGTGAGCCGGTACTTTCTGGAATACCTCGGCCGCAACGCTCGCGACATCGGGTAACACGCGGAGACCTCGTTGGAGCTCAGATTGGGCCATTCGCGGGCGAATTTTATCTTCGACCAGGCAATGGACGCACGCCTTCCGGCAACGGCCTGTCGGTGGCAATGAACGTTTCGAAGGTTGAATTGCCACTGGACAATCGGCATGCTTGATGAAAGGAAATAGGATCTCTTGCCTCGGCGGGAGCGTTTTCCTTTCTGGCTGCGACAAGGAAGTACCTTTTATGCCTAAGTTAATCGCTGTCGTTGCGGATTTGCGTAAAGGGCTTTTTCTTGTGGCGCTGATGCTCTCGCCGCATTTGGCGGTCGCCCTTACCCCTTCGGTCAGCCCGACGACCATCCCTTCTGCGACACAGATTGTCGACAGCCACCTTGACGTGTGGACGGTGTCCGGCGGCCAAGTGTATGAGAATGGCCAGCTGACGCCTTCGAGTGGTGTCATGCTCCTTCTCTACGCTGCGGAAATTGTTTATCAGGAAAACATTCACCGCGATTGGTGGCTGTGGCGCAATGGGGTCTGGGTAGCGACTCCTGCTCCGCTCGTCACGCCGAGCACCCAAGCACCGACTCAGTTGGAATTGAATCAGGCCGACGTGGATGCCGCGAACTGGCTGACATCAAATAAGGGCTACCTAGGCTATCGCTACTCTTCACTTTCGCATCTGAACGACCTGAACGCGCATTCCTTGACACGGATATGCTCGTTCGACATTGGTGAGAAGCGATCGTTTCCGGGGGCCCCCTTGGTGTATCAGGGGGTGCTTTACACGACTACCCCATACGGGGTCTATGCCATCGACGCAGCTACCTGCCAAAAGCGCTGGAGCTATGCGCACACTCCCGACGCGAACACCAGCGTGCGCAGCAACAAGGGCCCCGCGATTGCCAATGGTCGACTGTTTCGCGGGACTCCGGATGGGCATCTCATCGCGCTCGACGCCGCCGACGGTGCGCTGCTGTGGGACCGCCCGCTAGTGAACGCAGCCGTCGGCGAATACCTGACCGCCGTTCCCCTCGTATGGAATAACATGGTGTTCATCGGCAAGGCGGGCGGTGAGCTGGGCATCCGCGGGCAAGTTATGGCGCTTCGCGCCACCGACGGGACCGATATTTGGAGTTTCAATACGATTCCGGGGCCCGGCGAGACCGGATCTGACACGTGGGAGAATCCCGGGAGCTACGAGCATGGCGGTGGCGCGACCTGGACCAGCTATAGTCTCGACGCAACCGCGGGCTTACTGCTCGTGCCCGTCGGCAATCCGGGACCCGACTTCGCCAATCAGGTGCGACCCGGCACAAATTTGTTCACCAATTCTTTGGTGGCGCTCGATGCACTGACGGGCCAATTGAAATGGTGGCACCAGCTCGTCGGGCCGGATTTTCATGATTGGGATACCTCTGTGCTCGCCGCCTTCGACACCCCCGGTGGTAGTCAACTGGTGGCGGGTGCCGGTAAGGATGGCTATTTGCACGTCGTTAACCGTGCGACTGGCGAGCTGCTATTCAAGGCACCCATTGTCTCTCGGTATGAGAATGGTACGGCCTCGATTCCGACCACCTCGTATCTTCGGTTTTGCCCGGTCGCAGCTGCTCAATGGAACGGTCCCGCGTTCAGCCCGGATAGCGGCCTTCTCTACATGAATGGCATCGACTGGTGTGGCTCGGCGATCAAGGGACCCACACCAACCTACCAGCCGGGCAAGGAGTATCTTGGCTGGGCAACTCCGTCGGGCTACGCCACGCTCGACCCGATCCACCAGGCATTCGGCTTGATCAACGCATTCGAACCCGGGAACGGGCGACTGATGTGGAGTTACCAGCTGGCGACGCCGCCGCTTGCCGGATTGATTGCGACGGCCGGTAATATCGTCATTACCGGTGAGGTGAACGGAAATCTCATAATTCTCGACGCGAAAACCGGTGCACTCCTGTATCGGGACAGTTTGAACGCTGGCGCTCTCGACGGGGGGCTGATCACCTACGAGGTCAACGGAAAGCAGTTCATCGCCGTTGCCGCCGGCGACAACAATCCGACCTACCAGGTCACCGGTGAGAACACGATCGTCGTCCTCGGGTTGAAACCATGATGTTGGTTTGATCATCGCGGCGATTCCTGACCCCTTGAGACGGTCGGCTCGAACTGGATTGGCCCTCCTTGTCGCAGCGGTCACACTGGCAAGTGTGATTGCCGCCCTGCTCTCGCCCTATATCTATGCGGAGTATGAGTTCGACCTCCACGGAGAAAGACCGCAGGCGCTGGCGATGCCACCCGAGCCCTTGGCGGGTAGGTGGTTCGACGACTATTTCGTGGTGGAAGCCATCGACCCAACCACCTTTGCGATCGGAGAGCCGCGTTATTATCAGGGCAATTACAGTTACCTGATTGTCGGGACACGACGCGCGATCCTGTTCGATGCGGGGACCGGGCTCAAGGACATTGTGCCGGTGGTGCGCTCGCTCACCCATCTCCCCGTCACCGTGATTGCCTCGCATCTGCATTTCGACCACGTGGGCGCGTTGGGGCGGCTCGACAAGACAGCGCTGGTCGACGAGCCGTCGCTTCGGGCTCGAGTCCGAGACTCTCATTTGACCCTAAGACGCTACGAGTTCCTGGGCTTTGCCGATCGCCTACCCATTCCAACGTTTCGCATCGACGAATGGTGGCCACCTGATTACACGATCGACCTGGGCGGTCGCCGTCTGCGGGTGCTGGCGACACCCGGACATACGCCAACCTCCGTATCGCTCTACGATGAAAGTCGGCGTCAGCTATTTGCCGGCGATTTCATTTATCCCGGCGAACTGTACGCATTTCTTCCGGGAGCCAGTCGCAGCGATTATCTCGCGACCACCACGCGCTTGTTGGCGACCATTGATCCGGCAACACAGATCTTCGCAGCGCACATGGAAGGTTCACCGGCGCCACTGAGGGCACCCGTGCTCGAAGTCGCGGATTTGCGCGCCCTAAATATCACACTCACATCGATTGAGCACGGTGTTGCAACGTCGAGCGGGTTTTATCCGCGGATTTTTCCGGTGCGGGGTGCCATCAAGTTTGCGACCGGTTGGCCTTGGAACAATCGCTAAAACGAATGTTTGGCCGCTCTACAAGCGGATTTTGGGCGATCCGGCCGGCTCTTGTTGTGTAATACAGTGGATGCCGCCGCCGCCGCGGAACAGATCCTTGAGAGGGACCGGCACAATCGCTCGTTCCGGATACGCGCGGCGCAGGGTTTGCACCACGGCCTCGTCTTCCGCAATGCCGTAGGCCGGCGCGATGACCGCGCCGTTGGCGATGTAGAGGTTCACGTAGGAGCGGCAGATGCCGTCGGGCCCGACGGATCGCGGTGCTTCGGCAATCGGCAATAGCTCGAATCGACGCCCGCGCGCATCCGTTTCGCTTTCGAGGACTCTGCGGTTCTCCGCCATGATCGGATAGCGGGGGTCCGCGGGATCGGCCACCACTTCGCATAAAAGCGTGGCGGGCCTGACGTAGGACAAGTAGCCGTCCACATGGCCGTCCGTTTCAGTGTCCATCACGTCCCCGGGCAGCCAAATGACCTTCTGTACGCCGAGCATGGCGCGCAACTCCGCGTCAGCTTCCGCTTTGGTCCAGCCGGGATTGCGGTTTGGGTTGAGCACGCAGGTCTCTGCGGTAATCAGCGTTCCCTCGCCGTCCGACAAAAAGCCGCCCCCCTCGACAACGAGTTTGGACCGGAACAGCGGAAAATCCGCGATTCGAGCGATGCGCTCGCCCAAGCTCGCGTCTTGGTCGTACGGATGATACTTGTTGCCCCACGCGTTAAAGGTGAAGGCGGCGGCCGCACGTCCTCCAGCCCGATCAACGACGAACGTGGGTGCGGAGTCCCGCAACCAGGAGTCGTCGATCGGCATCGACAGGACGTTGATCGAGGGACCGCAGCGTCTGTGCGCCTCGGCCGCATCCGCAGGGTCCGCAATCATCGTCAGGCGTTCATGGGCAGCAATGGCCTGGGCAACGCGGACGTAGTCCGCCCGCGCGCCCTCCAGGTGCTCCCTCCAGAGCTCGGCTCGCTTGGGCCACGCCATCCAGCAGCCGGCGTGTGGTGCCCACTCGGCGGGCATCGTATATCCAAGGTCGGCAGGCCTAATCTCGGATCCCATGGCTTTTTTTCTTCCTGTAGGGCTTAGTGGCGATGAGTCGCGGTGAGTCCAATAGTTCGAGGCGCATCAGCAAAACACCGGACGATCAATGACGCAAACGAGGATTTCTTGACAATTGGTCTAAATTAATTCATCAATTGCCCGTGGCGAGACCATCGTTAACCTTGAGCACGCTGCGCGGGTTCGAGGCTGCCGCGCGACTTGCGAGTTTTGCATTGGCGGCCGATGAACTTCACCTCTCCCACTCCGCAGTCAGCCACCAGGTCAAACTACTCGAACAAGAATTGGGGCAGCCGTTGTTCCGCCGCGTCGGGAGATCCGTGGTCCTCACCGATGCCGGCAAGGACTTCGCGCGCACCGTGCGGGAGATTCTACGGCGATTGGAGGATGGAGTTGCCCGGCTGGCTCCTTACCAGAAACCGAGCGGAGTCATCCTCTATACCACCATGGCTTTTGCGCGCGGGTTTCTCCTTCGAAGGATGGGACAGTTCCGAGCCGAACTTCCGGACGTGGATTTGTGGTTGGACACCAGCGAGCGGAAGGTCGACTTCGCAACCGATGAGGTCGATATTCTCATCACCTTTGCCGGCGGCGTGGCCGCACACGGGACTATCGACGCCCACCTCATGGAAGACAAGCGAGTACCCGTCGCCGCACCGGGCTTGATGAGCGAATTCGGCGGTGCACACAGTGGCCCAGCCTCGATTGCGGGCTGGCCTTTACTGCATGATGAAAGCGAGGTGAGCTGGCGCCAATGGTTTGCACAAATCGGGCGGTCCGACGTCGATCCTGTCAGTGGCTCCAATTTTTCTGATCATGCCTTGATGATCGACGCTGCGGCGGACGGACAGGGTGTGGCGCTGGCCAGCGCAGTTTGTGCCGCCCCCTATTTGCAAACTGGGGCGCTAGTCGCATTGGAAGGGCCCTGCGTTGCCCAGCCCGCTTACCGCATCTATTGCGACCTGCGATCTTACGATGATGACCAGGTGCGGCGCGTATACGAATGGTTCATCCACGAGGCCGAACGAAGCGAGCGCGCCTCGGGGATTAGCGGAATCTAGAATCGCTCATCGATTTGATGAATTTTCCTCTTTTGAATCATTCGCAGCGCCTCTCTATGCTGCTGACTATCCAATCTCGAAGGTACCGAGGTTTCTATTCATGTCTGCTTCGCAGGAGCGTTCACACACCGAATTATCAGGCTTCGTCGCCTTGATGCTCGATACGCCCTTGGCGGAGAAATTCCAAATGCCCGCCGAGTGGGCACGGCATGAATGCTGCTGGATGGCTTGGCCCAGCCGTAATGACCAATGGGTCGACGGCCTCGCGGGGGCACAGCGCACCTACGCAGCGATCGCCCGGGCCATACGACGCTTCGAGCCCGTACGCATGGTGGCCGAGCCGCATTGCGCCAACGACGCGCACGCTCAATGCGGCGCGGATATCGAGATCATCCCACTTCCCATGGATGACCCCTGGATGCGCGACAGCGGTCCCACTTTCGTCACTGGTGCGGCCGGCACAAGAGCCGGTACCGCGTGGCGCTTCAACGCATGGGGCGGCAAAGTGCCCGAGTACGCCGACAATGCTCGACTGGCCAGACGAGTGTTGAATTTGGCTGGGCTCGCCGTGTATCAATCGAGCCTTTGTCTGGAAGGTGGCGCGATACACACGGACGGCGAAGGCACGCTGATCACCACGGAATCTGTGGTGCTGAACCCCAACCGTAATCCAGGTATCAACAAGCGCGCTGCGGAACGCGAACTTTGCGACGCGCTCGGCGCGCGAAAGGTCATTTGGCTGCCGGGCGATCCAGACGGAATCCACGCGGATATCACCGACGGCCACATCGATGGATTGCTGTGCTTCGTAAAGCCCGGCGTCGTACTGTATGAGAGCGATCCGAGCGCCTCGGGCGCGGCGCGGCAGCTTGCGGCGGACAATAGACGCGCGCTCGAAGCCGCGGTCGATGCGGCCGGGCGTCGATTACAAATCATTGCGATTGACGATGCCTACGAGGCAAAGACATCTCACGACATGTTTTGCCGATCTTATGTGAATTTCTATATAGCCAACGGCGGCATCGTGATGCCCGCTTATGGGATTCCTGGTGACGCCCGAGCGCTCGCGGTGATCAAGGCCTGTTTTCCAGACCGCGAAGTGGTGCAGGTAGACGTTACTTACCTCGCCAGCGGTGGAGGTGGGATCCATTGCATTACCCAACAGCAACCGGCGTGAATGTGATACCGCACGGCGGACCTTTGTCAGTCGTTACCCGGCGTGCCAGTGAAAACCGACAATTGAGCCTCGAAGGCCCGCTTGAAGGCGGCCCGCGCTTCGCCACGGGCGACATAAGCGGAGAGGTTCGCATATTTATCCAGCATTCCCGATCCGCTCAATCTGCGCAGCACCGTCACCATCAGCAAGTCACCGGCGCTGAACGAAAGAAGTCGAACCTCGTACGGCTGGCCCACTTCCTCCAGCGCCCAGCGAACGCGCATGTCGCGCGCCAGTCCCTTGCCGCGATCGGGAGACCGTGCAAAGGCGGTAATGACGGGGATCACTGGACGGCTTCCACGATGGCCGGCATTCTGAACTTCTGGCTCTGACGCATGCAAATTGTTGACTATGGACTCACGCGGCCAGTTCACGCTCGCGGGTCGAATCAATCGCGTCAAGGACTCGGTCCGCCCGAACTGGCCGGCTGAAGAAGAATCCCTGACCATAGCGGCAACCCAGGGACTGCAACACAGAGACCTGCGCGCGCTCTTCCACGCCCTCGGCAAGACTTGCCATGCCGAGATTCGAAATCAACGCGACTGTCGCGTGCGTCACCGCTAGAACGTCCTGGCTCGCGACCAGATCCTGTACGAAGGAGCGGTCTATCTTGATGGTGTCGAACGGATAGTCCTTTAGCAAACCCAGCGAGGAAGTGCCCGTGCCGAAGTCATCCATGGCCAATCGAACTCCCAGCCGGCGAAGCTCGCGCATCAGCTCGAGACATGCCTCCGGATTGCGCATGACCTCCCGCTCGGTGACTTCGAGTTGCAGACACTCGGGTGGCAGTCCGGCGTTGTCGATGGTCTCACGGGTTTGATCGAGGAATAGGCGGCCCAGCGCCAGTTCCGCCCGCGATACATTGACCGCAACGCTTTTCGGCGCCCGGGCTGGATCAGTGCGACGCCATTCAACCATAGCCAGGCACGCCTCCCGTAAAACCCAGCGGCCGAGGGCGACGATCAATTTGGATTCCTCGGCAATCGGGATGAATTCGGCGGGCGAAATCGGCCCCATGATTGGATGATTCCAGCGCAACAGCGCTTCGACGGACACCATCTGTCCGGAATCGAGATCGACGATCGGTTGAAACACGAGATACAGCTCGGAGCTGCCGATGGCTTTGCGCAAGCTCGTCTCGACCGCCATGTGTCGAGTCACCTGGGTTTGCATGGCTTCATCGAATACCACCGAGCAGCCACCGCCCGCTCGCTTGGCAACGTACATGGCCACGTCGGCATTACGCACGATTTCCTCGGCGCCGATGGGACAGTGATCGCTGGTGACGATGCCGATGCTGGCCGTGGACAGCACTTCGCAGTCAAGAACATTGTAGGGTGCATTGAGTGCATCGAGCAGGCGCGCGGCGATGATGGACGCATCGGCGGGTGCCTTAAGGTCGTTGATGAGTATTAGGAATTCATCCCCGCCAAAGCGGCCGACCACGTTGCAAGTCGCCTCGTTTTCCATGACGTCAGTCACGCGCAGGCTACTGCGTAGACGCTGTGCAATCTGTCGCAGCAACTCGTCGCCGGCCGTGTGCCCCAGCGTGTCGTTGGTAAGTTTGAATCGATCGAAATCGAGGAATAGCACGGCAAACACGCGTTGCTCGTCGGCGCGCACGCGATCCACGGCCTCTTGCAGACGCGCCATGAATTGGGCGCGATTCGGTAGGCCGGTGAGCTTATCCTGCCGTGCTGCGATAGCCACGTCCGCGGCCATGGCCTTGTGCTCTGCCTCGGCTGCGCTTGCCGCTTGGACATCGTTGAGGTTGCGCAAGCGAACACGGAAGTAGCCCACGCCGAGCACTGCAATGAGAATGCAGGCCGGTACCAGGCCCAACAAAGCCCATGTCGGGACCGCGGCTACCCGCGCTGCGTAGACGGCCGCATTCACATCGACGCCCACGACGCCCACTTGTCTTTTCGCCGCATCGTAAATGGGTGCGTAGCCCGTCATGAACGTGCCCCACTTGTCGCGGTATGGCTCGGGGGTCGCAGTTGCAATTCCCCCCTTCATCTCGTTGCCCAACGCCAATAGCATGGCCGGATCGGGGTCGTCGTAGATCTCCCAGACGCCGGCTCGGTCCTGAACACCGTTTCCGCCGAGGCCCGCATCCGAAGCATCCAGGACGAAGCGCACCGCGGAGTGATCCATGACGACGGTGTAGATGTAGTGGATGTCCGCGACGGCGGTGCGCATACGGCGCAACGGTGCAACGGCACGCTGATAATCAACCCCATTGATCTGATCGGGATGACGAAGCGAGGCATGTAACGCCGGGTCGACCATCGTGGCCGCTGTCTGCGCTAAGGTGATGAGATATTGGCGATAGTTGGCTCGGATCGTGCTGGTCGATGTAACCCACAGGCCAAAGATGCCTGCACCGACCACAACCAGTGCAACGGCGGAAACCGCGAGCGCCTCGCGCGACGCGCGACGTCGGTTACTCCGCGTCGCGAGCGGATACGGCTGCGATGGTGAGCGGGAAAGATCTTCTTCTATCATGCAGCGCAATATACGTCTGTGAATCGAGGCGGTCTCAGGGGTTATCGGCATGGCCAACCTTTCTGGGCACACGAAACTCGATTTAACTTGGCGTTTGCGACGGCCGTCACATCGCAGGTGAGGCGCACAGACAATTATCAGCTCGAGGAATGCAGTGATCTCCCCATATCCCCCCATCAAGCCCGCGATCGAGCGGGCGCAGATCCTCAAAGCTGCAGCGACTTTGGGGATAGTGGGTTCAGGTGCGGATTTTGTACCCCGGATGCTCGCGGTGCTCTGTGATCCGCAAGTCGATGCGTCGGAGATTGCCACCCTCATCACCCGGCAGCCACCCGTATACGCGCGGGTATTGCGCGTCGCCAATTCTCCTTACTATGGGCAACCTCGCTCGATCACGACGATCGAGCGCGCATTGATCCTCTTGGGTCGCGATGCGGTGCGGGGCATCGCGGCAGCCACCTGTTTCAATCGCGCCATGGTTCGCAGCATGAACGGTAGCGTCATCGACTTGCAGGCCGTGACGCGCCATAGCCTCGCGACGGCCGCGGCAGCCGAAGCGATAGCGGCAATCGCACGGCCAACCCTTGCATCCGAGGCCTTCATCGCCGGGTTGCTGCACAATCTCGGCATTCCTGTGCAAGCCCAACTGGACCCCCGCGCCATCGACGCGATGATCGACGCCAATCGCACCGGCACCGCGTGCGAAATCCGAACGTTGGAATCCACCCATGCACGGATAGGACATGAAGAATGCCTTGCCACCGTGTTTGAGGCGTGGCAAATGCCCGAATCGCTGGTCGCGGTTGCGAGCCATCACCACGCACCGATGGATGCCCCGGAGCCTCAGCGCGATTTAGCCGCACTGGTCAATCTGGGTGCAAGCTTGGGACTCGCCATCGGCTCCAATTACGCGTTGGAGCCCGCGCCCATCGCACACCATTTTCCGGCCGTGCGTTGGCTGGGGCTCACGGATGAGCATCTCGACCTTGCCACATCCCAGTTGAAGACTCGCTTACCCGAACTCAATGCCGCCCTGTTCAATGTTTGAGAGGTAATTTTGGTCACTCCGAGAGGAGCTTCAATGGCGGCTGACCCGATTGCAAACCCGGCCACTCCGGGCGTACGCAGGCCCTCCAGCTGACGAATTCGTCCGCCGGCAAGGGTCTGCTGAAGAAATAGCCCTGGATCTCATCGCACCCCAACTCGGTTACCGCCTTAACCTGGTCCGCTGTTTCGACACCCTCGGCAACCACTCTCATGCCGAGCGAGTGCGCGAGAGAGATTGCGGCGATGACGACGGCTCGATGACGCTCATGCCGCATCATGCGAACGATGAACGACCTGTCGATCTTGACGGCGTGTATCGGAAGGGCCGCAATATAGCTCAGGGACGAGTAACCGGTTCCAAAATCATCGAGGAAGATCTGAATTCCAAGATCCCGGATGCGGGAGAGCACTTCGTGCGCTTGCTCCGGATCCACCATCAGCGCCGATTCGGTCACCTCCAGCTGCAGGAACTCCAATCCTATGCCGGCTTGGCTGCCGAGCGCGACCAGCTGCGTCAAGAGCTCCGGATCGCGAAGATGGCTCGGCGATACGTTGACTGCGATGGGCATTTCAATGCCCATCTGCTGCCACTGGCGGATCTGCTTGCAGGCTGCACCCAATACCCAATTGGTGAGGGGCCGTATGAGACCGGTTTGCTCAGCTTGGGGAATGAAGTCCTTCGGTGGCAGCATTCCGTGCTCAGCGTGAGGCCAACGCACCAGGGCCTCAACAGCGGTCACTGAGCGGGTACGCACGTCCATCTTTGGCTGATAATGGAGCACAAGCCCGTCATCTTTGATCGACTTTCGAAGCTGAGCGAGAAGAATCAAGCGTTGCGGGGTCTCGGTCTCACCCTTGCCGCTATAGAGTGCGTACTCGATACCCGCCGCTCTTGCCCGTCTGACTGCGATATCGCCGCGCCGGATCAGGGCGTCCGCAGTCGAGCCGTGGGTCGGATACATCGCGAGGCCGCTCGTTGTGCGCACATCCAGAGGCACTCCAGCCAATTCGAAAGGATCGGTCATTGCTTGTTGGATGTGCTTGGCAAGCTCGTGTGCGCGCTCGGCATCCGCCCGCGGGACGACAACCGCAAACGAATCATCCGCAATTCGCGCGATGAAGTTGCCCGCTCCGGCGGCGCGTTCGAGGCGCGACGCTACTTTCTTCAGAAGCTCGTCGGCCTCTGAGATGCCAACGCCCTCTTGAATTTCGCTGAAGCGGTCAACGCTGAGTACCATCAGCGCAACGCCATTCATGGCGGACCCCTCTTGTTTGATGACCTCTTCAAGTTGCCCGATCAGTTGAACGCGGTTGGGCAGCTCCGTCAAAAGGTCGATTTTGGCCAACCGCTCCACGCTGGCCTGCGCCCATTGGCGCTCCAGATTGGAGCGATGGGTAAGAATGCCGAAGGAAAGATCGGCGGCAAGCTCCTCCAGCAATGCGACTTCCTCATCGTCGAAGACATTAATCTCCTTCGAGTAAATGGTCAGCACACCAAAAGTGTCAGCAGCTGCGACAAGCGGCAGTGCAATCGAAGAGGCGTAGCCCCGCTTCAGCGCTTCGTTGCGCCACGCAAGTACCCGCGGGTCTGAGCGGAGGTCGCGGGAAATCTGTACGCTGCCTGCTCGCACAGCGGTTCCCGTTGGGCCGCGTCCACGCTCGGTATCCCCCCAGGAAATGTCCAGGTTGTCGAGGTAGCCGTCAGCCTCCCCGTATTGCGCAACAGGACGAACCGATTTGTGTGGGTCGTGCTCCGCAAAACCCACCCATGCCAATTGGTAGCCACCCAGATCCACGAGGGCCTTGCACACGAGGTTCAGCAAAGCGGGCTCATTCTTGCCGTGGATCAGCGCGTGGTTGACGGTACTGAGGACGCGCAAAGCACGGTTGGCCCTGTGAAGCGACGCCGCCACGCGCTCGGGTTCTGTGACGTCGCGTGCGATGGTGATCTCGCCGATCAAAATGCCGTGTGCGTCCAGCAACGGCGTGGTTTTCAGGGCGACGCGGATGGTTTCACCGCCCTTTTTTCGCCGCTCAGTGATGAGCGTAGTCGGGCGTCCCGCACGCACGCGCTCCATGAGGCGCTTGTAGTCGACCTCGGAGAGTTCGGCCGCATGCAAATCCTGCAACGACCGACCGATGGCTTCATCTGCCGAAAATCCGTATAACGAAGCCGCTTGCCGGTTCCAGTACGTGACCACGGCGTTCAGGTCTTTGACGATGACGGCCTCGCCGCTCTGTTCGAGCACCTGCGCGAGGTCACGCGCACTCACTTCCGAGCGCTCGTCCGCAACATTCTGGACGCTGTGTGATTTGACAACTCGCATCAGGCGAGCTTAAGTGCAGATCGATATGTGCGTTGTGCGTTCGGTCACTGAACGGGGTGGTACGTTGAGATACGGGCGATTTAACAGAGGTCCCCGCATCCATGGTCGCAACCTAGAGTCACGGGTGATCGGTTATCGGCCGATGAATCGAAAACTTGAGGTGCCACCCACTTCCCGCCTCTGATGGGGATTGCTCCGCCCGGTTCGCCGGCAGAGCGTCAATGCAGCGCCAGGGTATCCTTGCGCCACGGAATATCCTGCCATCGGCCGAAATCCCGCAACAACTCGGGGCTGCTCGCCTGCCGCACCAAGGCGAGATCATCGAGCCGCAACTCCTCGAAGCTGCGGCGGAATCGCCTCCCCTCCTTGACTTCCCGCGCGATGAGCAGCCGCCTCGTTCCCGGCACGTAGCCCGCAAAATCTACGTAGCCCTCCTCCGGATTGTCCAGCCCAGGTGGGAGCACATCGATCGTCCAGTTTCCCGCCGTTTCGTGAATCACCCAGAGCTCGCGCCAGCTCTCGAGCGGCTGCACCGCAAGCACCAGCGCCGGACCTTGAGGGATGACCTGCATCGAGGCCATCCTCACGACCCCGAAGGTGCAGCGCCGGAGGATGGCGGCGGCGCGCGGATGACGTACATCCTCCAGGGCAATGCAGGTTTGGCCCGGATCTGCCGGCGTCGCCGTGACAATCAGTGGTCCAGCCTGCGGTGCCATCAACGCCCCGGCCCAGCGGATGGCACTGACGCGCAGCACGGCGTCCACGTACTCGGGCCGCCGGTCCTCACCCAGGTCATCCGGATGCACGGCAAGAAGCTCCGTAAGCGCACGCGCCGCAGCGGTACCAGCGGGTTCGCCGCGACGGTCGTGGGCGTAGGCAAGCGACGCCCAGACCCCGGCGCGCCTCGCATGCAGGCGGCTCCGGGTCATCGCGTTCAATTCGCCATCCTTGACCTGTTCCAGCAGCTGGGAGCGCTCATCGTCGAGGGCGGCGCGCGGGACGGGGCCCAGGTCCGGATCGATGCAATCGGGCCGCGTGAGGCCGAGGACGGCGTGCGCACGCTCCTCCGGACGCGCTCCCGGGAGCCCCAGAACGTGGCGAAACAACTCTCCGTCGTAACAGAACCGCATTCGACCGTTGCGCTCGAAGTTGTGCATGCGAACGCCGAACTGCTCTGCGACTTCCAAATGGGGCGCGAAGTCGGCGAGATGGTTCGTGCTGCCCGAGGCCTGATCGGCGAGCCGCTCGGCCATTTGCGCTATGGCGTCGAAGGGTTCGGCAGTGATGGCGCGTGGCGGCACGGCCTTCAGATACGCCGCGCCGTAACTAATGCCGAGCGCCTCGGAACCTGGACTCTCGCGCAGGAAGCGCAACACGGCGAGAAGCTCGGGGGCGGCGGTCTCGGTAAGCTCGACCAGCCGGGCCGCGTCCTCCTGCAAGTATCCGCCCCGCTCGCGATGATAATCGTAGACTTTCAGGTATCCGGCATGTTCTGCGCGGACCTCGAGCACATCTCCCTGCCATAGCCGCGTGATCTCGGTGGCGCTCGAATGAGGCCCCGAGCGCAGTGCGGCGTGGTCTTGGACCACGATGGCGAGGGTCGCAGCAAGAGCCAGGATCACCGGGAAACTCCCACGTGGGAGGTCTCGGCTGTCGTGTCCTCGACGGGGTTTCCCGGGGTCTGGTCGCCGAGCAGGCTCGAGCCGATGAATTTGCCCGCTGCAGGGAGTGGTGCGATGATGACCTGCACCTTATCGGATAGCTTGTCCGCCAGGGTCTTTTGGATCAGAAGCGGATACCGCGAGACAAGCGCGCCCTCACGCTCCATCTGCCCTGCACTTGCCTTGCCCACGAGGTCGAGTCGATAGGCCTCCGCATCCGCGAGTTTTTGCCGCGAATCGGCTTCGCCTTTGGCCTCGATGCGGCGCGCCTCGGCAGCACCTTCCGCGGTGCGGATACGCGAGACTTTATCGGCTTCCGCCTCGAGCTGCCGTTGCTCGATCTGCTTCTGCTTGAAAGGCAGGATATGCTTCATGGTCTCCTCCTGCGCACGCGCCGCGATGACTTGCTCCTGGCCGGCGGCTTCCGCGGCCGTCTGCCGCCGCACCTTGTTGGCCTCGGCCTCGAGCTGCTCCTGTTTGACCTGCGCCTCCTTGAGCTGCAGGGTGTAATGAACTTTCTCCGTCTCGAGTTCCTCGGAGAGCAGTTTCTCCATTCCGGCCCGGTAGTCGGGAGGCAGATCGACCTTCCCCATATCGACCTCGCGCAACACGAGCCCCACAGCCATGAATTTTGGCTTGAGCTCGGCGAGCAGCTCCCGTTGTATCTCCGTCCGCCGTTGGGAAAAAATCTCTCGCACGGAGTATCGTGCAAAGGTCGGATAGGCGATTCCTAGAACGGCGGGCCCGACGAGATCCGCGCTGATGTCATCGGGAAATTCCCTCGACATCTGGGCCAGGCGAGAGCGGTCCACGGTCCAGCGAACCGCAAGATCGACGCCGATCGAGAGGCCCTCAATCGACTGGAAGGGAGCCGGACCGGTGGCGCTCGCAGCTTCTGTAGGCCGATACACCTGATCGCGAATCGAGTAGCGTCGCACCTGATGGATTCCCGGTAGAACCAGCACCGTCCCGGAGGTGTAGACGCTCACCGATCCGTCGAGCGCGTCAGTACGCGCCAGCACCTCGCCTCGGCGTACCGATTCGAAGGGGGGATGGATCCACAAACCATGGACGATCAACACCAGAATGATGGCGATCACGACGCGCCAACGAAAGCGCCAGAGGCCCGTAGCCAGGGAGCGCAGGGCTTCGAGCACCAAACCACCCAGCGCGACCAGCGGCTCGATGAGCCCCCGTCGTACCCACTCCAACAAGGCATCCAAGCGACCAGACATTTTCGCCACTCCCGTTTCCGAGCCGGACCGGCTCCTCCGGAACAGTCTCGCAATCGTTTGTGGCGAGGCCGTGGGACAATTGTGGCGGAGTGTGGCAATCGCCAGTTCGCCAAGGGCTTTCCCGAACCCAGTGGCTAGCGCTTTGTTGCGGTGACGGTGTAGCACATTGGCAGTTGCGCCTTTTGCCGAAGTTGGCATCGGTATTGAGTATCACCGAGACCGGATAGGCAATATTCGCCGGGGCGGGCCCATAGTCCACCGTGCCAGAGTCATAAATGACCCGCGTTCCTTGCCTGATGACGATTCGTTGCAGGAGATCGTCAGTGGGGTCGTTGGAGTCGTCCTCATACCACGTAGCTATCTGCCCGCACGGCTTATACAGCGACGCGCTCGGGCTCGGGTTTACAGGCAGCGGCCCGGTGGTGCCGTTGATGAGCGCGTCGCAGCCGTTACCGTTACCCTCGCCATTGCCGTAACCGTAACCATGATTGTTCGCGAGTTTCCACACATACTGCGGAACCCCCAGGACCACGCCGCCGAGCGGAAACGGAATCGAGGGATCGCCGAGCGTCGCACAATCTACATTGGGGTTTGTCTCGCTGCCGAAGCCAAAGCACGGCCACAGGTCGGTGCCGTCGGCATTGGGATACTGAACGCCTAGTGTTACCGCCCTTTTCTGGGCGATTGCGGACCCGTCCATCGCCGGAATCTTGATGGCGAAACGATGTCGGCCGCCGCCGCATCGAATTGTTGCAGCTTGGATAGGAGCGTATCGACATCCAGCGCATTGGCCGATGCGACAAAACCCGTTCCCGAATGGGAACGGCTCGCCATTTCGGGGGCCCTGGGGTTTAGAGGCGAAGTTCCGGGTCAGTTCCTATCAAACCGCCTCAGGAGAGCTAGCCAGACGCTGATTTGGTGCCTGGGAGTGAGAGAAGCATCTCCGGCAACGCCCGCTCATTGAGGTCGCGTAGTTCCTCTAAAGCATGAGCGAGCAATGCGCCGGTCGCTCCGCCAATTCCTATGTTCCCGGTCTTGATTGCAGCGAGCGATTGGGCCGCGATATCGATTAGCCGTCGGTTTTCCTCGGAAAAATCGCCAAGGCGTTGCTGCAAGTTTTCTGTCAGGCGGCCGATCGATCTCTGGCGGGCAGCCCCAAACGACGCAACGGCGTCCGCAATCGCGTTGTCGAGACATCGATTAAGCGTGCGAAACTCATCTGTGGAGATGGACACGTGCTGATCGACGGCCAGCGCGGTCACGCATTGGCACACATCTCCGTAGTCGTGCACCACTTGATCAACGCTGAATCCGCGACGCAGTAGTTCTGCACCGTGTAAGGCCGCCGCGCGCCCGATCGGCGTATGCGTCGGGGTCGGCTCTGAATCGCTGCTTCGAACGTGCGTGCTTTGCTCTTCTTGAAGGGTTTCAACCAGCTGTTGTAGGAATAAAGGCACGCCATGATCCGTGGTTCCCGGCGCCGCAACGGGTTCAAACCTTCTGGCAACCTTTTCCTTGCATCGTTCGATCAGCAACTCGCGATTCGACGTTAAAAAATCATGGAGCATGGCGCTACAGTAGCGTCCTCCGAATCGGACCGCCTGTGCGGCCTCGTACATTCATTGCCAGGACCATTATTGTGCAAATGCAACACCCGACCTTTTCTCTTTGGCCCCGTACATGGCGTCATCCGCACGCTGGATCAATGCAATCGAGCTGTCTCCATCTTTCGGGAACACCGCGATCCCGATACTCGCCTCAAGGCATAGGCTGAGGGATACATCCCCCACACGCACGTCGCATGGCGCTTGCAATGCCTGCAGGATCTTGGCCGCAATCATCGCAATGTCTTTTTGCTCGTGGAGCGGCGTCAGCAGATATAAAAACTCGTCACCGCCATGGCGGCTGACGGTGTCCTCGTTGCGGGTATTTTGCCCAAGTCTTGCGGCAACCGCCTGCAGCACGGCGTCGCCTGCCTGATGCCCGTAGATATCGTTAATGCTCTTGAAATTGTCGAGATCCACGAACATCACGGCAAGAATCCATCCGTGCCGCTTCGCCTGCGCAATTCCATGTTCCAGCCGATCCTTGAAAAGTACGCGGTTCGGCAGACCGGTCAAGTGGTCATGCAGGGCGGCATTTCGAGAACCCTCCTCCTGTTCCACGGCCGCGGCGAGCAGATGATCGACCATGGTCCGATCCCTGATTTCAAGCAGGAGCGCCTGATGCACCGCGCCCAGTCTCTCGGACGCCTCCGTCAATCGTCGTGTAACCGCCTCGTTGACGTCCAGGGAGAGCGCTTCGGTGGACTGCTTTATTAGCGCCTGGATCTGCTCGCTCTGCTCGAGCACCTCGATGAGGGACTTACCCGCCAAGGCTTGGTGTTTCGCGTTCAGATTGGATCGTCATTTCGTCTCCTGTCGCGGGTCTATTGTCCGCTTACCTCGTGTGCCGCTCCGTTCCTTAGCGCACATAGGAGACGCCCTGAGGCCTCGCGTCCGCCGCATACACCTCTTTCCCATCGAGGTAAGTGGCCAGAACCCGGGTGTCGTGCAGGTCGAACGGGTCGATCGCGAAAATATCCCGATCGAGCACGATGAAATCTGCACGCTTGCCTAGCTCCAAACTGCCTGTCGTCCGCTCCTGTTTCAGGGCAAACGCCGCATTGATGGTATAGGCATCGACCGCGTCCTGAAGGCCGATGCTCTGTTCGAGTAGGAGCGGCTTCCGGCCTCGCGCCTCCCGGCGGGTGACGGCATGCTCCATTGCCACGAAGGGATTGAAGCTGCTCACCCCCCAGTCGCTCCCACCGACAATCAGTGCGCCGGCATCCCGCAGCGAGCGTGCTGGGTAGAGATATCGCGACCGCTTTGGGCCTAGATAGGGCAGCGTCGCCTGGGCAATGTACGGATCACGTTCGGCCCATAGCAACTGGAAATTGGCGATGACGTTCAGTTCCTTGAAACGCGAAAAATCCGCCGGATCGACCAATTCCAGATGGGCGATTTGGTCGCGGTTATTTAGCATGCCGTTATGCTGCCGCGCATCGGCAAACGCATCGAGCGCTGAGCGCACTGCACGGTCGCCGATCGCGTGAACGTGCACCGTAAAGCCGGCGGCATCCGCGGCACATACGATTCGGTCCAGCTGATCCTGTTCGAAGTACGTGGGTCCGCGATTGGCGGTTGGGCGGCCCGCTCCATCCAGATAAGGCGCAAGCAGGGCAGCCGTCTGGGAGGGATACTCGATCACGCCATCGGCGAAGATCTTGACGGCGTCCGCGCGAAGGAAATCCGGATCGATCGCCCATTTCGCGCGAAACGCGACTGCATCGGCAATGATGGCATCCGCCTCCCGGCCGGTGTCCTTCAAGCCAAACGTGGCCCGCACCCGCATGTTCAACCGGTGGGCATCGTAGAGCCGCCGGTACAACTGCATGTCATGGTCATCGGTGTCCGCATCTTGTACCGATGTGATCCCGATTGCGCGCATGCCGGCCAATGCTTTATCGAGTTGCGAGGCCTCGAAGTCCAGACCGGGTGCCGGCTTCGCTCCCAAAGCGATCTCGGCTGCGACGTCCCGCAGTGTGCCGGTGGGATTGCCGGACGGGTCGTGCTCGATTCGCCCGCCTGCCGGATCGCGGGTGGCGGGGCCGATGTGCGAAGCCTTGAGCGCGGCCGAGTTCGCCCAAACGGTGTGACCGTCCGAGCCCTCGAGGAGCATCGGGCGATCGGACACCATCGCGTCGAGTTCGCGAAGTGCGAGGGTTAATCCGGACGGATTGACTTGGACAACTTCGAACCAAAGCTTGCGCTCGGCAGGCTGCCGCCCCAGACATGCCGCCACCTCGACCTTGATTTGCGCAGCGGTCAGCATTTTATCTTCAAGGCTGCACTTGTCCTGGTCCTGCGCGCTCTCGGCCGGATGGGTATGTGCGTCAATGATGCCCGGAAGCACCACTCGACCCGCGAGATCGATGCTCCGAGTCATGGGTCCCTTCAAGGCACTGACCGCTTGGTCGGTGCCGACGGCGACGATCGCATTGCCGCGGATCGCGAGTGCCTGCGCGACGCTGCGGCCAGCATCCTCGGTATGAATTCTGCCGTGAAGCAAGATGAATTCGGGTGGCGGCTCCGCGGCCGAAGCGGCGACCGTGAAGCCGAACGACAAGACCAATGCGATCGCGGAGCGGTTAATTTTCGCGGCTCCCTTGATTGTGTTGCTGGGACGCCTCAGTACGCCGTCGCTCAATAGAACTCATTGAAATCCTTACAAAGCTCGATGTTATATGAAAGGCAATTGCACCGCAGTAAAACTGCATGGAGGATCCTGCGCCTTCTCGTTCGCGCCGCAGGGCGCCCAACCGAAGTTGCGACTGCTTCGCTTGTTCGAGCACTTCTCCCACAACGGGAAGGTGGTAGCGATGACAGAAACCCGTTGAATTAAGCGCACGCTGAGACTCGATCATTCAGAGACAACCCAATGGCCCTGCGGGCGCACGCGGAATTGAACAGCTCACTCCCGACAGCCGACCCCGGCCGTCGCTGCTCGCTCGCTCTAGCATCTTGCATTTGTGCAAGCCTCGCCGCCGTCGCGCCAACTTTTGCCGACGACACGGCCTCCCCGAAGGTGGTGGCCCCTCATGAGGACAAAAACGAGAAGTTGCCTGCTGATCTAAGCGGGCATAAGAAGGTTGGTACAGCCTCCGTATATGACCAGCGCTTTGCTGGTCGCAAGATGGCCAATGGCGAGCCCATGAAACCCACGGGTAACAATGCGGCCAGTAAAACCCTTCCGTTGGGCACCACGGCGAAAGTAGTCAATATGGAAACCGGCAAGAGTGCGGTGGTTAAAATTGAGGACCGGGGCCCGTATATCAAAGGTCGTATCTTGGACCTCTCTCCCTGCACGGCGCAGAAGATCGGCGTTGATCCAAAAGATGGGATCGCTAAAGTGAGCGTAGAACCCATCGCGGTGCCGCTGCCGAACGGAAATGTCAAACCGGGCGTCGCTGCGCACGCTCCCGCCGGCAATTGACGCACTGATGCCAGCTGCGACCTCCGTCGTCGCTCGCTAGTCCCTGTCGTCTATCCGTTCGACCCACTTTGCGCGCCACGCGCTGGCCTCGAACGGATCGGCAAAGTACTGTGTTTCCCGCGCCACCTTGCCGCCGCTGAATTCCATGATGCTCACGGTAAAGGAAGGCTTGCCGTCATAAGTAAGAATATATTCGGTGATCCAAAGATCACCCGTGCCAATGACTCGGCGCACTGTGAATCGCTTTTTGCTTGGCTGCCTGGTGCGCGTGATTTTTATGTTTTGCCGACCGCGGATGCGCTCGCCCGACTGGGGGTATTCCAGGACTGCATCCTCGAGGTAGATGTCGTGCTCCGTTTCAAAATCTTGGGCATCGGATGCCGCCCAATGCCGATCCAGTGCCGCACGTGCCTCTTGAGCATTCATTGCACTTACACCTGCCGTATGGCTTCGGCTTCGATGGCCCTCGCGATCCTCACCGCAATGACCGCGATATCAGTGATCCTGGACTCTTCCATCCCGCCGAACTTGCCGTACCGACTGGCCGCCATCGCGCTCGCGATGCTGGCCGCCGCCTGGATGAGTTGATCTGTTTCCATGACTAGTTACCCACTGTGATTTGACCTTGAAATGCTTGCAAGTCCTGCGGCCCGTCCATGGTCCACCAGTCGCATTGTAACGCTTCGATCGGCAGACAAGCGTCCGCCCCACGAACGGCCGTCCGTCAGGCAGCGAAGCAGCTGGCAGTGAATTCTCGCCAGTGCTTCGTGAGCCTGCGCTTACAAGCGACCGCGCCAATCTCTGGCTGATCTCGGCGCTGCTTTGACGCAGCATGTCAGTCTTTAACGCCGATCAGCGAGGCCATGATATGAGTTCTGAACGCCCCGAGGAATACTCCGGTCAGTCCGCGGGCGAAGGCCGGCAAACTTCCGCCAATTCGCCAGTTCGAGACAGCGGCAATGACACACCGCCCCACAATGATGAAGTCACCATCGTGTTGCGCGGCGAGAGCATTCGCGATCAGGATCCAAAATCACGCAAGGATTCGGCCCCGAAAGAGTCCAAGGACTCCACGCCTGGCAGTTCACAGAAGCCGCACAAGGAGGTGTCGGACGCCAAAGTTGCAATGCAGAGCCGACTACCGGCCCTCGATGATGAGGCTGATGTCGGGGTTCAAAAGGACCATCTTGTCACCCGAGACGGCAAAGCTGATCTGACCTTCACCGGAACGCTGCTCGCCTCTGCAGCGCCTCCCTCGGCACCGCAGGGGCAGTGGCAGGAGTATCGGATTTATGAGACCAACGGCGCAAAGCACGTGTTCTCAAAGGTGACCCGGAGCGTGGTCGCCGATCAGCGGGATACTCACGAGGCGGAAGTGTATGACCCGGCACCGTCTTCGGTACCGTCGAAGCTGCTGAGAAGCGCGCGTGATCTCACGCACTCGCGTCCAATGACTTGGACGGATGCGGCGGTTGCTTTTTTTGGTTACGACCCGCTTGCCAAGACTCTCTATCGAAAGCTCAGCGGCCAATTCGAGGAACACATAAGTTAACGGCCTCGCCCCTCGATTCTTGGTGTTTCATTCTTCCTGATAAGATTGGGCCGCCGAGATACCCTTGGGAGATGTGCTTGAGCTGCGGCAGGCGAATCAGACGAACGTTCATGGCCAGCATCATGCTGGTCGCGTTTGCGTCCCGTCTGCTCATTCCACCGGGATTCATGCCGGCAAGCGGCCGGCCATTCCTGATGGAGATCTGCTGGGACGGCGTTCCCACCAACCTGCTTGCGCAGGTCGGACTTGCCGATGTGCATGCCTTGGGCATGGAATCGATGGGCATGGACCCGACGCCTACGGGGGACGGTACTTCCCACCAGGCGGAATCGCAGGGAGCGCACCACTCCGGAAGTCCCTCACGGGGCGAACACTGCGTGTTTGGCACCGCCAGCAATACCGGGCCGACCCCTCACCTGCCGCTGCTGGGCGATTTGTACTCGACCCAGCCGTTGCGCACAGTCGCTTTCGCATCAGTCGCGGGCGCTGTGCGCGTCGTTCATCTCCCGCAGCCCCGGGCACCCCCGAGTCGGCTGAGCTGACCTCCAAGGCTGGGCTCGCGCCGGCCGTGATCTTGAACGCGCGCCGTCATCGGCGTGCGCTCGTCCCTAGGTTTGCAGGGCTTGGCTCACTGGGGCAGCCCTGGGAGTTCTCACGTGACAAATCGCATCGAGGCGCCGGCAGCGCTCGCGCGTTGCCGGCGCGGAACCTATCGGGTCTGCTCCGGGGCGGCAGTCCTACTGCTTTTCATGGTCCTTCTTCCGGCTCGCAGCTGGTCCGCGGCCTACGGCAGCGTGGGTGGCATCGTGCGCGACAACAGCGACCGGCCAATAACAGGGGCAAAGGTCGTACTCGAGTCCGCCGCCCACACAGTCATGGAGCGGCAGACAGACTCCGCCGGACGCTTCGATTTTCCGAACATGGCGATCGGCCAGTACCTGCTCACCATCTCGCAGCGCGACTTCACCTCGGTCAGCCAGCCGGTCACGGTGCAGGCGGGGTATTTTCCGTTCGCTAACATCACGTTGAAGCCTCCGTCGGAACTCACCGAGGTGACGGTGACAGCGACGCGGCTGCCGGTGGTCGCCTCGGCAACTCCGATCACGATGGTGAGCCAGGAAGACATCGAGAACACCCCGGGAGCGGCCAACGTCAACAGTCTCGCCATGATCACCGATTACGTTCCCGGGGCCTATCAAGCCCATGACATGCTGCACATACGTGGCGGCCATCAAACGAACTGGCTGATCAGCGGGGTTGAGATTCCGAACACGAACATCGCGGAGAACCTCGGCCCCGCATTGAATCCCCAGGACGTGGACACCTTAGGGATCGAGCGGGGCGGCTATCTGGCCGACGAGGGTGACCGCACGTACGGCATCTTCAACGTGATCCCGAAGAGCGGCTTCAGCCGGACTAACCAAGCCGAGCTCGAAGTCACGGCGGGAAACTTCGGCCAGACCAACGACTACTTGAGCGTCGCGAGCCATACGGAGGATTTCGCGTACTATGCGAGCGTCGAGGGTAATCGCAGCGGCATCGGCCTGCAGACCCCTGTCTCCCAGGTGATTCATGACGAGACGCGCGGGTACGGTGCGTTCACCAACCTGCAGTACAAACCAAGCGAGCAAGATACGGTAAGCCTCGTCGCCCAGCTGCGCCAAGACGTTTACCAGATACCGGACTGCACCGCGCCGCTCCCCGACGACCCGGGCTGCGTTGGGCAGTTCGGCGATGTGCAGGGTGAGGCGGATAACTTCGCGGTGCTGTCCTGGGCGCACACCTTCAAGGACTACGCCGTACTCACGAGCTCGCTTCTTTATCACTTCGACCGGGCGGATTATGACGGCGGCGCCGGCGACTATCCGACCCTAACGACCTACCGCCACAGCTCGCAGTACGAGGGCGCCGAAGAGCAGCTGAAGTGGAACGTCAACCGCAATCATCTGGATGTCGGAGTCTTTGGCTTCGCCCAGCAGGATCAGGCTGACTTCAATCTGGCATTCGCCGAGTTGAGCGCGCCGACCCTCCGGGAGTTGGAGAGCCCCACCGGCGAGCTCGTCACCGCCTGGCTGCAGGATACCTTCGAAGTCACGCGCTGGCTCAACTTGTCCGCGGGCGCGCGCCAGTCACACTTCCAGGGCAGCTTCACCGAGAACGCGACCGACCCTCGGCTCGGCGCCACCCTCCAACTGCCGCGACTGGATTGGGTGCTGACCGCCTTCTGGGGCAAGTACTACCAGGCTCCGCCGCTCGAGACGCTCACGGGGCCCTTGGTCGCCTATGCGACCGCGAATGACACCGCCTTCCTGCCGTTGCATGGGGAGCGCGATACCGAGCGCCTGTTCGGCGTGACCATCCCGGTGAAGGGTTGGACTATCGAGGCGGATTACTTCGTCACCGAGTCGTCCAATTTCTTCGATCATAACCCGCTCGGCGAATCCGACATCTACCTGCCGATCACGGACCAGGGGGCGCTGATCGAAGGGCGCGAGCTTACCGTGCGCTCACCCGCCTTCTGGCCGTACGGACAGGTCCACCTCGCCTATTCGAACCAAACGGCGGAGTGCTTCGGGTCGATCACCGGAGGTCTCGTGGTCCCCGGAACGGCCTGCGGCAGTCCCCCGATCGGGCTCGACCACGATCAGCGCAATACGCTGAATCTTGGGTACAACGCCGAGTTACCGCAGCATTTCTTCGTCGGTTCCAACCTGTCGGTCAATTCGGGACTCTCCAACGGCTCACCGCCGCCGACCCACCTCCCGGGCTACGTAGTACTCGACCTGACCGCGGGCCGAAACATCAACCGTGATCTGTCGGTGTCCATCACCACGCTCAACCTCACCAACCGGCATCTGCTCACAGACAACAGCCTGACTTTCGGCGGCGTCCACTGGAACAATCCGCTCCAGATTTATGCCGAGCTGCGTTACAAATTTCACTATTAGGGATCTCAGCCAATTAGGAAGCACCCAGGGCCTGCCGCACCCTGCTCCGGGCAATTTCGTTCTCCCGAGGCAGACCGATCGATATCCGAGCCCAGCGATCATACGGCGGAAACGCGTGACCAATCGCGACGCCGCCTTTCAACATCGCTGCAGCGAATTCGGGGATTGGGATACCCGTTTCGAAAAATACGAAGTTGCCGGTGGCCGGGGTGAAATTCAAATCGCGATCGCGGAACAGCTGGAACCACTTTTCCCGTTCCTTCGCCACCTGCCCCGCAACCCGCGCGACGTAAGCGGTATCCTGCAAGCTCGCAGTCGCGGCCGCCACCGCGAGCCGGTTGAACAAATGCGGATTGTTCAAACCCTGATCGCTCAATGCCTTCGCGATTGGCCCAGGGACGAGTCCATAGCCGATGTCGAGTCCCGCCAACCCGTAGATCTTGGCGAAGGTGCGGAAGACGATGACGTTCTCACCGCCGCGCACCAGATCTGTGAGGGTTCGCTGCGCGAAGCGATCTGCGAATTCCAGATAGGCCTCATCCACGATGACGAGCGCCCGGCGGGAAATCGTGCGGGCGAAGTCTCTCAGTTGATCCATCCCGCTGACAATTCCAGTCGGATTGTGTGGATTCACCAGATACACGGCGCGTGTGCGCTCATTCACCCTGGCCGCAATCGCCGGCAAATCGTTTTCCATGCGTGAATTGAGGGCAACCGCGACAGCGCGGCCGCCTACCGCCACCGCCGAATCGATGAGGGCGGTGTAACCCGGATCCGAGTAAACGAATTCGCCGCCAGCGCCTCCTTGCAGACTAAGGTAGGTCCCGAGCGGCTCCAAGATCTCGCCGAGAATGACCTGATCCTTGCGCACGCCTTCTTTTGCGGCAATCGCTCCGATCAGCTGCTCGAGCTCTGCACCGGTATATCGGCACAGGTTCGAATATTCGCGCTGAATGGCACTGACCACCGCCGGCGCGGGACCATACGGATTTTCGTTCAAGGAGAGCCTGACCAGCTGCGCACCATCGCTGCCCACAGCGGGCGCAGATGATGGCTTTGCACCGAGGCGCGCGACACCCACGGCCCCGAAAGCCAGGGCCAGCGATCTGAGTGAGGCGCGTCTATCGAAGTGAGTCATCCGGTTTCCTACCATCGATAGGTAGCCCGGACTCCAGCGGTCAACGGGCGAATTGTGTATGTTGGTCCCACGAATTGAGCGCTTTCCAAGGCGGTATTGTAGAGCAGCGGATGGCTGTTCAACACGTTGAGCGCATAAAGGGAGACATCCCACCCGTTCCAGATCGCTCCGACATGGACGTTCAAAACGTTGGTTGAGGGGTTCGCGATGAAATTCGGATCAACTGCGACGTTGTTGGGGAACTGCTGCGCAAACGGCCCCGGGTTCTTGCTGTGAAACTCGTCATCCACACGTATGTACGCCTGATAGCGCTGGGCGACCGTGAACGAGTACTGAGCCGACGGCACCACCGTCCATGGCGTCGCGTATTGATTGATTTGCTGCCCGGCGGTGACGTACTGGGTGATACCGGGTCCGAGCGTTTGCGAGTCCTTCGCGTTCGTGTAGCCGACAGCCAGGCCAAGTTCGAGCGCGCTGCCGATCCGCGCGGTCGCCTGTAGATCCGCACCATTGCTCCTTGCCTTACCGAGATTGGATGTGAATGTCTCCGAACATAAATTCGGAGGCAGGCTCACGGCTTGCTGCACATTGGACCAATCAATGTGAAACGCGCTCGCCTGCAACACGAAAGTTCCGTTGGCCAGCCTATTCTTGGATCCGATCTCGTAACTCCAGAGCGAATCCCCCTGAAAGGTCGGCGGTATACCATTCAGCCCTATTTGATTGAGCAGACTCAAACACGAGCCGGTGAGCGGAAAGGGTGCGTTGACCCCACCGACACGATCCCCCTTGGCGGCGCTCAGATAAATCAAATTGTCATCGTTTACCTGAAAGTTCACGCCGATCTTGGGGTCTTTGACGGTCTGGCCTTGCTCACCGGTCGCGTAGCTGGTTCCGCCGGCGAAGGGTCCCGTCTGGTAGATGCTGTAGTCGTCCGAGTCACGGGCGACGCGAGCACCGGCGGTGACGCTCCACTGATGAGTGATGTGATAGGTGGCCTGGCCGTAGAAGGCCAGTTGCCGGTCGATCGAGCGTTCATCGCCGATATAGGACAAGTTACCCGGAAGTAGAACCGTCCCCGGTACCAGCGTCGGTAAGTAGGGACTGTATTCGGGGTTATAGCTGCGCTGGCGCGCGTCGACGAATGACAATCCGAGCGTCCACTCCAACAGCGGTCGATCGGAGCCGGCAGACTGAATCCGCAAATCCTCCGTTACCACGTTTTGATCCGTATTGATGATGTTATGGTCGGCCGCCGCCGCCACCAGTGGCCACGGCAAGCCGAAGGCTTCCGGCGTGGCGGTGGTGAAATCTTCGTTCGTGGTATTGCTTCGGTGCAGATATCCGGTGTTGGAGATGAGCTGCATTCCGGCAAGATCGAGCTCGGCCTTGAGCGCGGGCAAATAGAACGTATCCGTGCTCGGCGTCTGTTCCAATTGCGGATTGACGAAGCGGCCGTCCCCGATATTCGAGTAGTGCGGATTGAGCACACCCCACTGCTGGACGAACGGATCCTGCGATTGGGGTGACTCGGCCGGCTCAAATCCGGAAGAGTCGTGCGAATAAAGATGCTGGTAATAGAGAGAAGGAGTGATCCGCAGCGATTCGTTGGGGGCCAGCGCGAGGGCGGCGCGCAGCACGTCGCTGTCGCCCCAATTCGAGTTGGCGTCATCGTAGCCGCCGGGAATGGCGCTGATGTGATTGACGTATCCACCCTCCGTGCGATGCCATACGCTCACGCGAAAGCCGAGCTCGTCGGAAACAATCGGGCCGCCGAAAGCCGCGCCGGCCTCATAACTCGGGGCACCATCGTCCGTATAGCCCAAATCGGCGCGCGAATAGCCGCTATATTGCGTCAAGCTGGGTTCCGGCGTGATGAAGCGGATGGCTCCGCCCTCTGCGCTCGATCCAAACAAGGTTCCCTGGGGACCTCGCAGCACTTCGACTCGGTCCAGATCGAACACCTGAGGCAATGTGGCGCCGATTAATCCGACGATGCCGACGCGCACCTGAACGGGCACGTCGTCGATGTAGACGGCCGTCGTAGCCGCTCCCGCGCCGGAAAAGATTCCGCGGATCGACAACAGATTCTTGGGACCCGTCTGCAGGTAGTCCACGCCCGGGGTCATGTTCGCGACGTCCGCCAGATCCTGGATGCTCAGTCGATCAAAGGAAGCGTTGTTGAACACCGAGACGCTGATCGGCACGCGCTGCACATCTTCGACGCGCTTCTGCGCCGTTACCACGATTTCTTGCAGTTGATCGGAACTCGCGCTCGCATCGACGGCAAACGAATGCTTCGGCCAGAGACTGACGGCCGATATCAGCGCAAAGAGAATAGTTCTTGATCGCATCGATCTTGTTCCCGTGGATGTCCGCCGGCGGATGCTAGAGCTTATGGCATAAGAAAGACTAATAGGGAAATGCGATTAGCTCATGCGAAAATTACTGGTTGGTCGCCGCTGACTTCGGCCCTCTTCGTAAACACTAGAATCGCTTGTTGAATCCAATGCTGACACCGCGCGGCAGTATCTGGACCGATAACGGCGTGTTGCGCGTAGTCGCCCAATACCCGAAACCGGTTCCCAGCAGGCCGCCTGCGATGACATCGGTCTGCCAGTGCGCCTGACTCTTGAGGCGAGCGAGGGCGTCGTAAACAGGCAGCGCCTCGAGCGCCCAAACCCAGGGGTACTGCTTGTAATAATTCACGATGAATGGCGTCACAAATGACGACTGGAGTGTCACTTCGCCACTTGGAAAGCTCTGATAGCGGCTGCCCTTGAACCAGACATTCGGATCACTCTCTTGGTAGGGGCGAGGGCGGCCGATCGTGTCCTTGAGCACCGTCGCCGCGATCCCGGACAGGGCCGACGCATCTATCGTCTGCCAGAACGTGTGCCCGAGCTCACCGTCGTTGCCGAACCATAGGCTGCCCACGACTTCCAACGCGATCGCCCCGTACTCGATTCCCGTCTGGTAGCTCCGGGCCCATATGCCATTTTGATCGAGCGGCAATTCATGATCGATTCCGAAAGGGCCACTCCCGGCGTGAGCCATGGGTGCGGCGAGCAGCAATATCGACATCAGACAATGAGGCTCCTTTCGCATCTGACAACGTTCCCGTACAAAGCCCGTCTACTTTGCGTCGCAAAGTACGCGCAGAGCGGCGGTTATGCAAGCTTTTTGCAGCACATGCGTTCGCCTCGAGGCGGCGGAATTCACTTGTCGCTATGCGTCACGGTTTGTCGAATGTGACGGATACCGAACGCCGCCAGGCCGGCTACCACGGGGATACTCAACGCCATCGCCAATTCGTAGTTCACGTCCCACCCCAGGGCCTTGATCCCCTTGGCGAGATACCCGATCAGCCCAACGACGTAATAAGTGATTGCCGCGATCGACAGTCCCTCGACGGTTTCCTGCAGTTTGAACTGCGCCTTGGCGCGACGATTCATCGACTCGAGCAGCGCCTGATTCTGTCGTTCGCGTGTCAGATCGACCCGCGTTGCAAGCAATTGATTTGCACGGGCCACGCGCTGCGACACAGATTCCTGCCGACCGGCAACGGCACGACACGTATTCATCGCCGGAGCGAGCCGGCGTTCGGTGAAATCGCCAAACGTTTGCAGGCCCGGAATGCGCACTTCGCGCAGCTCGGCGATCCGCCGCTGGACCAATTCATAGTAGGCGGCCGCCGCACCGAACCGGTAGTGGTTCTCCGCCCCGCCGCTTTCGATTTGCGCCTCCAAGCGGGTCAACCGCTCCAATAATTGCGCTTCATCCTCCTCGCAGGCGCTTTCCAGGACGGTCGTAACCTCTGACAAGTCGCGCTCGTATCCTGTGATCAGCGGCGCCAGCGCCTGCGCCACCGGCAGAGCCAGCAGCGCCATCATTCGATAGGTGTCAATTTCCAGCATGCGTTGAACGATGCGGCCCGCCTGGCGCGTGGTCATCTGCCGATCGACCAGCAAAAAGCGGCTGAATCCGTCGGCGCGCACACGAAAGTCCGTCAGTGCAATAGCCGCATTGTCGCCAACGTGCGAGCCGACCAATACATTGCCGTCGAACCACTTCGTGGCGACCTCCTCCAGGTCCTCCGAGACCGCCGATTGGCCGAGCAACGCACCGTTCGACGCCACCATGAGGTGACCCTTGAGCCCCGCCAACCAGTCCTCCGGAACGCAGGTGAGCGCGGCGGAGGCAAAAGGATCGGCGAATGGCCCCGGCACGGTGAAAGTGTACCGCGCGAATTCCGCGTGGCGCTCCCAACGAATCGAAAATTCGCCCAGATCCGCGCTGAAGTGGTTCGAAATTTTGTCGGGAGCCTGCCGACCGAATCGGCGCACCAATTGCCGCACATGCTCCCATTCTTCCTGCCGCGCGCCGGATTCTGAGAGTAACGCCAGGTAGCTGACGCGAAGGGGGGGCCGCAGGGAATCGGAGGGGCGCGCATGTACCTCGTTGTTGAGTTCGCTGCGCAACGCATGGTTTGGTGGAAGCATGGGTGCAGACGGTAGCGTGAAGGCGCGCAGGTGTCACGTACAGTCTGAAGTCTGCCGGCAGATGTCCGCTGTCGCATAGGTGCTTGTACTGCTGCTGAAGGAGCGCGACATCAGTTATCGTCATGTCATGAACGTCACCCCGCTGTCCCCCATCGAACTGCCCTCGCCGACCGAGGATCGCGCTTGCTCGATTCATGAGGCATTCGCGCGGCGTCAGACGACCCGCGAAATTGCGTCGCGGCCGCTGACACTGGCGCAGCTCTCGAATCTGCTGAGCGCCGCTTTCGGGGTGAACCGCAGCAACGGGCCTTTCGGGGCACCCGGGCGGACGGCAGCTTCGGCCAGCAACTCCCAGGAAATAGACCTCTATGTCGCGCTTGAAAGTGGCGTTTACCTGTATGAAGCTCCAACACACCGGTTGGCTCCGGTTATCCCGGGAGATCTACGCGCGCTCGCGATGAACAGTCGACAGGAGGTCGGTTCCCTAGCGCCAGTTCAGCTGATCTATGTCGTCGATCTGCACCGCCTCACGCACACCGTCGGATTCGACGAACCCGGCTTGCACGATGTGGAAATTCAGAAGTCGTATTACTTCGTGGACACCGGCATCATCGCTGGGAACGTTTACCTATTCGCAGCGGCGCACGGCCTGGCAAGCTGGTTCCACAATTGTGAGAAACAGGCCCTGGCAAGCAGCCTGGCGCTGCGCGCGGAACAGAGGGTCCTTTTTGCACATTCGGTCGGCTGGCCGGCGCGCGAGGAGGAACTGACATGAGGATATCCGGATCAAGCCATCCAGTTCGTCACCAACGTGACCACCCACGCCTCAAGCCGCAGTGACAGAGTCAGGCGCTCAAGGCGGTGGTGGGCTGCCGCGTGCCGAGGGAACGGTGCCGCGGGAGGAAGTCATTGCGGGTCGCCTCAACCCAGAGGTCACCGCGACTGAGAACGCCCTCGCCCGCGAGCCATTCAGTATAAGGTTCAAGCAGCTCACGTCGCAGTTCGCCCCAGTGGCCCGCGTGGGTCCATGATGTGGCGGTGAGCGCCAGTGACCGGGCCAGCAGCTCGCGGGGGAAGTAAGGGATCGCCCGATCGATGACATCGAGCGCCGACGCCGGCTCCTCGATCGCCGCAAGGTAGCCGCGAGCGGTGGCGGCCAGAAAGGCACGTACCAGCTCCGGATTGGTTTCAAGAAGGGAACGCTGCGTGCCGAGCAAATAACTGTGGTAGGCCGGCGCGCCGATCGTGTCCACTCGCCAGGTTACGCGCTCGCTCTCGGGATAGGAACCGAGCAGCGTGTCCCAGCACCAGTAGCTGCCGAAGCTTGCATCCGCAAAGCCGGCGGCGATCATGTCGGGGATCGTTTCACGCCCTCGGTTGTCGACCTCGATCACCGCATCCGGATCGCCACCATCGTGCGCGATCAGGCGGCGTAACAATGCACGGCCTCGGGGCGTGGTCTCGAATGCGACGCGCCGTCCGGCCAGATCGCGTGGCCGCTGGATGCCGGTGGCGCAGATTGTTTGGATCGCCTCGAGACCCGTGTGATTAATGGACGCAATCCCCACCAGCGGCTCGTTTCGATCGCGACGCAGCAGCAGGCGCGTGACCGGAAAGACGCCGAAGTCGGCCTCGTAGCGCAGCAGGTGTTCGAGCGTGTCGCCGCGCTGGTAGTCCACGGGACCTATCGCCACGTCCAGCCCCGCCTCGCGATACCAGCCTCGTGCCCGCGCCACATAGAATCCCGTATCGTTCGGCCAAGGATGGTGGAAGCCTGTAATCACACGCACTTGGGTCACGTCGCGGCCTCCGTCGACCACTCCCGCCGGTTCAGCGGGGGCACGGCTGCGTGCCGCGCCTGTTGCTCGGTGCGGGCGGTCTCCCAGCGCCGCAGCCCGATGAAGGCGAGCACGACGAACGCGGCATATAACCCGCCTGTCCAGAAAAGATCCTTGTAGACGTAGACGCCGACATAGACAAGATCGACAACGATCCAGACCCACCACGCCTCGATGCGGCGCCTCGCCCCCCAAAAGCTGCCCACCAGGCTGGCAGCGAGCAGCGCCGAGTCGAGCCACGGCAAAGCCGCATCGGTGCGCGTCGCCATGAAGCGGCCCAGCGCCAAGCTCACGAGGGCCGCGGCGAGAACCGCGATCGCGATTTCAACCACAGGCGTGCGGGCGACCAGCACTTCGCCCTGCTCGTCCCGGCTCCGCCGCCATTGCACGAAACCGTAGGCGAGCGTGACGGCGAACACCCCCTGGAGGGCCACGTCGGCATACAACTTCACGCGGAAGAATATCCACGCATAGATCGCGACGGACGCGAATGCGTACGGGTAGTGCCAAAGGCTTCGCCGCGTCGCCAGCCACACGCTGATCACGGAAACGATGACGGCGATCGGTTCGATCAGAGACATGGGCGTCAGGCGGCTCGAGTGGTTTTCAGCGACCCCCGTAACGTAACGTGCCCCCGCATGATCGCCTACGAACCGTTTCGCATGAGCTCATACGTCGCGCATCACCGCGTACGCCAGCTGGACGACGCCGTGATCGAGCACGTCCGCTGACTTAAACTGCAGCTTCACGACCCCCGCCAGCCCGTTGCGATAATCCACAATTCCCTGAACCTGCTCGGCACCGTCGAGCGCTGGGGCGATGAGCACCCGCAACTCGTCGACGACCTGGGCGGCAAGGAAAGTGCCGTTCGTCTTGGCGCCGCCTTCCACCACGAGATGCGTGATGCCGAACTCGCGGGCAAGCACGTCCAGCAAGCTCGGGATGTCGTACTCCGTGGCTGCGGAGACAATATACGACACGCCGTCAGCCGTCAGTTCGGCGAGATGGCTGTCCGGGGTATCCCGACCGACGAGAACGATGACGTGGTCGCCGCTCAGCTTGGCGCCCTCAAAGTGAAGCTTGCCCGACGGGTCAAGCGCAACGGCAAAGGTCGCGGCATCTGTTTGGGCAACGTGGATCGGTCGTTCAATCTCCCATGGCCCGGCGGGCGCGTGGGGTCCTGTCTTGCTCATCTCCGCCATGGTGACGCCACCGACCAGCCAGGCGTTGGCCTGAAGAGAGGCGTGAATTTTCTCGTACTGTCCCGACCAGTCGCGTCGCGTCCCGTCGGGACTCGCGGTGAAGCGGCTGGGATGTAGACGGCCATCGATTGAAGTCACCATGAGTATCGACACTCGAGGTTTCATTTACACACTCCTGCTTGAGGGTGAAGTAGCGCCATGGCCTAGGCTCCAACCTCCGGAACCGTCATGCTGTGCTTTAAATGCGACGCCAAACGCAAAGCGAGCGCGACCACGGTGAGCGTCGGCGGAGCCGTACCTTCCGTGGGGAAAACAGAACCTCCGGCTATGAAAAGATTCGATAGCCCGTGCACGCGGGCGTTCGCGTCCACCACGCCCTGCTTGGGGTCGACGTGCATACGAGTCGTGCCCAGTTGATGCCAGCCGCCGGCGAGTTTCTCCGGCCAGTCTTCCACTTCCCCAGGTGCCAAAGGTGCCAAACTTCCGATGTTGAGACGGCGTAGCTCCGCATCGATGATCTGTTCACCACGCACGGCTGTGCGCCGATCGATCGGCGACGTGCGCCAGTCGACTTTGGGCCGCCTCAGACCGAATGCGTCCCTGGTGTCGTCCAGAGTGACACGGCTCTCTGGATTGGGTGCTTGTTCGGGCTTGCTCTCCAGCAGGAAGCCGCTGATAAATCGGTTCGGCTGAAACAGACGCAACACCCCTGCCACGGCCGTTCGATCGAGACGCCGGACCATGTCGCCGATCTGCCGAAACGTCAGCCGTTTGCGGCCATACGGCGGTAATCGCAAGAAAGGATCGGACCGGCGCGATCGGGACAGCGAGAGAACCGTTTTGCGAAGGGCGAGCCAGCCCTGCGAGTCGTGCGCCAAGTACATCGCGTGCAGGTTGGCGCTGTAGTTGAGCAGTGCCTCCTCCCGCTGCAATGTATCCGCCAGCGCAATACGCGCCATGACTGCGCGACCATGAAACAGCTCGCCGTAAATCCCGGTCGAGAGCTGCCGCGTCGGCACAAACACCTGGCGCATCGTATGCGGATGCTCCATGAAATACCGTCCCACAACGTCGTGCTGATTGCCTAGGCCATTGGCGAGCACATCATTCGACAACAACAACAGGCGCGCATTTTCGATTCCGCCGGCCGCGAGCACAAAATGCTTCGCTTGGACGGCGAAGCGAACGCCGGATAAGGTGCCCACGTCGAGCCGGCTGACCGTGCGTGCAGAGGCGTCGGTCTTTATGGCCAGAATGTTGGCGTTGAGAATGCAGCGCAGATCGGCGGCACGCCGCAACTGCTCGCGGTAGACACTGCCGAATCGCGTGGGCGGACTGAAACGATAGATGAGGCTTTGCAACCGCTGCGGATCGAACGGCAACAGCTTGGCGCGCGGATGATTGAGTTCGGCCAACGCACGTTCTGGATCGTAGTCGCCGCTCGGCACCTGGCAAAGCGTATGGGCACGCTCATAAAATGACGCCAGTTCGCTGAGCGCAAACGGCCAACCGCTGTGCGCAACCCACGGCCGCGACTCGAAGTCAATCGGATCGAGTGGCCGACACCACCCGCCCCAGGCATTGGTGTTCCCGCCCAAGTAGCGGATTTGGCACTCATCCAATGCGTAGTAAGGCAAGCCCACATTACGCCCGCGGTACAAGTCCTGTGTCGGCCACGCCAACTCTGTGCCGCCGCTTTCCAGGAGGCAGACAGTGAGCCCGCAGTCGCGCAACTCCAATGCCATGGAAATTCCGGCAGCGCCGCCACCGACAATTGCGATGTCCGAGCGAACAACGGAATCAGAGCTTATTTGTCGTGCATCAATAATCATGAAGTCGCAGCCTGCCCCGACGTCTCAAGCGCTCGCTCGGCGATTCAGGATACGCGAACCCACTCAAAGCCGTTGGATGAGGCCACCCTTAACGCGGCGGCGGCGTCGGGGAAGCAGACCCTGGCGATCCCGGAGGCGGCGTCCCTGGCGACGGAGTTCCCGGCGTACCTGGGTTCGGGGTGCCGGGCATACCGGGGCTGGGCATTCCCGGTGTTCCCGGGTTGGGGGTTCCTGGCGCACCCGGGTTGGGCGCTCCGGGCGCACCCGGGTTCGGTGTTCCCGGGTTCGGCATCCCTGGAGTCCCCGGATGGGTGCCCGGGGTGCCGGGCATACCTGGCGCGGTCCCGCCTCCGGGGGACGGAGTCGCTTGCGCCCATGCGCAATTGGCGGCTATCAAACTGGCCGCGAGCGCGGCAATTGCGAAGGGTCTGCTCATGGAATCTCCTCGATGCGTTTGCACTGGAGATAGGTTCAACCCTTCGCGCACCTCGCGCTGTCGGTCGCCGCAGCTATTGAGTGTAGGGGTCAGCGAGTACAGTCGTCATCGCGTCGCCGCACACCTTGAAGGAAATCGAGGCCGAACTCGGTTGAGGTGCCTTTCAAGAGGCCGCCTTGTCGAGCGCTTTGTCGATGTCCCAGAGAATATCTTCGATGGATTCGAGTCCCACAGAGATGCGCACGAGATCGGCACTGACGCCCGCGGCCCGCTGTTGCTCATCGCTGAGCTGTCGGTGCGTCGTCGACGCGGGATGAATGACCAGCGTCTTCGCGTCCCCGATGTTGGCGAGGTGTGAAAGGAACTCGACACTCTCAATGAACTTTGCGCCGGCACTCGCTCCTCCCTCGATACCGAACGTAAGCACCGCTCCCGCGCCTCGCGGCAGATAACGCAGAGCGAGGTCGTGATAGCGGCTGCTCGGCAACCCGGGATAGTTGACCCAGCGCACCCGCGGATGTCCTTCGAGGTGCCTCGCGACCGCAAGTGCGTTCGCACAATGCCGCTCCATCCGCAGCGGCAGCGTCTCAATACCCTGCAGAAGCAAAAACGCATTGAACGGCGCCAGCGCAGGACCCAAAGTGCGCATGCACTCCATGCGGCACTTCATGGTGAAGCCGAAATCGCCAAAGGTTTCATAAAACCGGATGCCGTGATAGCCGGCCGACGGCTCGGTCATCGCCGGATAACGACCGTTGTCCCAGGGAAACTTACCGGATTCTATGACCACGCCGCCCATCGAAGTACCGTGGCCGCCTAAGAATTTCGTGGCGGAGTGCACGACGAGTGCCGCGCCGTAGTCGAAGGGGCGGCAACCCCACGGGGTGGCGAATGTGTTGTCCACGCACAGGGCAACCCCGGCGTCGTTGGCGATTTTCGCCACTGCTGCGAGGTCCAGCACATTGAGCGACGGATTGGCAATCGTCTCTGCGTACAAGATCTTTGTTTTCGCAGTGATCGCCCGTGCGAAATTCTCCGGGTTGTCGGAGTCGATGAAATGAGTTGCGATGCCCATTTTGCGCAGCGTAACGTCGAGCTGGGTCAGTGTGCCGCCATACAGCGTTCGAGCAGCTACGATCTCATCGCCCTGTTCCAGGACGTTCAACAGGGCAACCGCCTGCGCGGCGATGCCGGTCGCGGCCGCAACCGCCGCTCGTCCCCGCTCGATGGCAGCTAGACGCTCCTCCAGCACTGCGACCGTGGGGTTCGACAGGCGGGAGTAAACATTGCCGAATGTCTGAAGGTTGAACAGGCTCGCCGCATGGTCCGGACTGTCGAACACGAATGAGGTCGTCTGGTAGATCGGCGCCGCGCGGCTTCCAGTCGCCGCATCCGGGACCTGTCCGGCGTGCAGGCACAACGTGTCGAAGCCAAATTCATGATCAGACATGGGTTATTCAGCGCGGAAGCATCGATGGCCGATGAGAGGAGATCACACCGGTATTGACACCACACCAATTGAGGCCGCCGAAAAGGCGCGCGTACTCGATCTTGATGCAGCGATTCGCTACGACGGTCAGGCCCGCACCGGCAGCAATCGCTTCCGCTTGTGGATTCGTCACTCCGAGCTGCAGCCAAAATACCCGCGCACCGACTTCCACCGCTTCCTCGGCAATCGGTACGCAGTCCGCCGCCTTACGGAAGACGTCCACGATGTCGATCGGATCGGGTATGTCGCGCAAACTCCGGTAGCAGCGCTCGCCCAGAATCTCCGGGTAGCGCGGATTGACCGGTATTACCCGAAAGCCATGCTCCTTAAGGTATTTCGCCGCGAAATAGGAGGGACGGAACCAATCCGCAGACAGGCCGACCACCGCGACGGTGCGGCCTCGTGCGAAAATCTCACGCAGCGTGCGTATATCGCTCACCAGTCAAATACCGTCGTAGGATCGATGGGGTTACGCATGGGCCATTATACAAGATCACTTGCCCCCCCTGCGGGGTCCCCAAGAACGGGCGCGGTATCGGCGCCCCAGAGCTGGCGTTCGCGAATCCAAGGCAAAGGCTGCGCCGGATGCGGGCCGTCGAATTCCCGCGCCAGCCGGTGGCCTTCCCACATCGCCTGACCCACCTGCATGGGGGCTTTGCAGTCGCCGATGCGAAAGACCGCCTGAATGTCGTTGACCTTCCACTCGCCGCGGCGCGCCTTGAGTTCACGGTACAACCCATCATCGGAGCTGCGGGAGGTCACGAGAACGACCGCATCGACTTCCAGATCGAAGTCTCCCCCGTTGTCCTGCCGCGGTATCTGCCGGGTCCCCGGCCCCGTGAGGTCGTGGCTGAACTTGTAAAGATAGCTCAAGGTTACCTTTCCGGGTTGAATCGCGGATAACCAGTGATTGCGAAAAGTTCGAATCTTCTTTTGAAACATCATCCGCTTGTTATTCGGCGCTTCGAGCGTGAAAACACCGTACTCGGCAACCTCCGACGCGTCACAAACGTAGGTGACTTCCTTGCCCTGATCGGCAAACATTTCGGCGAGCGAGACGCCTACGAAATGCCCTTCCGCATCGAGCACCAGCACGCGCTTACCTGGGACCGGCTTTCCCGCCATGATTTGTTCCGGCGTCAGACAGTGCGGGAGCGAGATGTCCGCTCCTTCTATGGGACCACAACCGGGACCGACGCCATCGCCCCGCCAATGCGAGCCCGTGGCAATCACAACGCGATCGGCGCCGTAGTTCAGAACGTCGTCCGCGCTCATGCGACCGACGGCGAGATGTACTTCCACGTTCTTGAGCTTGCCGAGCTGGGCCTGCCGATAGCTGATGACCCGGCCCCACTCGCTCAAACGCGGCAGGCGCGAGACCCATTTCCAGTGACCCCCAAGATCCTTGTCCGCATCGCGCAGGTGTACCGTATACCCGCGTTCCCCGAGAACGCGCGCGCACTCCATGCCCGACGGCCCCCCGCCGACGACGAGCACGGACCACGGGTTCCGGGTCTTGTCGAATCTTTCCGGGTGCCAGCCTCGCCGGTACTCCTCCCCGATGGTCTGGTTTTGGGTGCACATGATCTGACCCACCTGGTTGAACTTCGAAACGCAGATGTTGCAGCCGATGCATTCCCGTATGTCCTCCAGCCGGCCATTCTGGATCTTGTTGGGCAGGAACGGATCCGCAATCGACGGACGAGCGGCGCCAATGAAGTCGAGCGTCTTGGAACGCACCAGGGCGACCATGTCGTCGGGGCTCGTGAACCGGCCGTTGCCGACCACCGGAATATCGGGCCCGAGGATCGCCTTTCCTTGCTTGATGAACGGGGTGACCCAACCGGACTTGCGAAAGCGCGATGCGCCGGCGTCTTCGCCCCACTCGGCGTAATTACCGATCTTGAGCGATACGAGATCGACGACGCCCTCTTTACGCAGAAGTTCCAAAACGCGCAGACCATCCTCGTTGGACTCCACGCCTTCCGCGCCATGCAGCGTGTCCATTTCGAAGCGAGTGGTGATGGCGCATCGATCGCCGAGGGCACGCTTGAGCGCCGACAGCACCTCGAGGAAAAACCGCGACCGATTTTCGAACGATCCGCCGTACTTGTCTGTTCTCTTGTTGTAGCGCGGCTCCAAGAACTGAATGGGGACGGTATCGTCGCCCGCGGAGACCTCGAGCAGATCGAACCCGGCCTGTTCCGCACGCCGACCGGCCTCGACGTACATGTCGATGACCGCCTGGATGTCCTCTTCGTCCATCTCGTACCCGTATACCGTGCGGGTCGCGAACATGTCCGACTGGAACTGCGAAGGCGAGCGGCCAATTTCACGGGATTCCAGGCACGGGGCGTGGCCGCCGCTGTACCAGAGCTGAACGCCGGCGAGGCTCTTGTGCTTATGCGCTTCGTCGCACAGATGGGCGAGATTGAGCACATCGCCCTCGTCCCAAATGCGCGCGGACGTATAGGGATACTCATCGGCTTCTGGATGGATGGAGCAATACTCCGTGAACACCACACCCCATCCCCCTTCCGCTTTGGCCCCGCGCAAGGCCGCATTGGCACCGGGTCGCTCGGATCCGGGTCCTGCGCAGTGCGCGGTTTGGAAAAAACGATTGCGCGCGATTCTCGGGCCGATCCTCACGCTGTCGAAGAGGATGTCGTATTTGGGATCTCGCGCCATTTCCGGGTCACTCCTGATGGTTGGCGGGTCGCACGCCCGGCCTGATTTGCTTGGCAGAACCAGTTGCAATGCGCGTGCCATGCCGGCCCAGCGCCGAAGTCCGCGCGCCAACGCTCGACAATTCAGCGAGTTACGGAATTTCAGGACATGGAGCGAACTGAGCAGCCAGGAGCGCGAGCAGCGGGCGCTGCAAATTTGCATCAATCCGCGGGCGCGCTAGTCAACGCGAGCGATCGGCTGCAGCCATTTGTTCACACGGAAGGTCGGCTCTTTCGCACAATGGTTGCGATATCGACACCCAGCAGTTCCGCCGCCTTGCGCTTGCTGCCGGTGCGGCGAATGGCATCCTCAACCACGTGGGACTCGTAGCGACGCACCACATCCTTGAGATGACCCGGGCCCGGGCCCACGGGCTCCGCGACGGGCGGCAGCGGCTCGGCATCGCTCTTGCCGGCGCTCTGAACACTGTACAGCGCCTCTCGGACATCCTCGATGCTGATCCGCTGATCGCAGACCACGGCAAGGTGCTCGACAAGATTCTGCAGTTCGCGAACGTTGCCGGGATAGTCGTGTGCGACCAGTTGGCGGCGGGAAGCCGGGTCAAGGCGCATCGGCGTTGGACGGCGCCGATTGATTCGCGCCATGAATCTATCGATCAATCGATCGGCCACATCCGGGCACTCGCGCAGCGGCGGAAGCGTGAGCGGGACCACGCTCAAGCGGTAGAACAAGTCACGGCGGAACACTCCCGCGGCGACCATGGCTTTGAGATCCCGATTGGTCGCCGCGATGACCTGCACCCGAAGCCTTTTCGTGAGGGTTGAACCGACCCGGTGCAGGGCATTGTCTTCCAGAAACTGCAACATCTTGCTTTGGCAAGACAGCGGTATCTCGCCAACTTCGTCGAGAAAAAGGATTCCCCTGTCAGCCGCCTCGACCAGACCGCGCTTGCCCTTGGCCAGCGCACCGGTGAAAGACCCCCGCTCATAGCCGAACATTTCGGACTCGAAGAGACTTTCCGGAATACTCCCGCAATTTACATGGATGAACGGGCGAGACAGGTGGCCGGACCGGCGATGCAGCAGACGCGCGAATTCGGTCTTGCCGACTCCGGACTCACCCAACAATAACAACCGGCTTCCAAGCGCCACGGCCTTCAGAGCACGTTCCACCAACACCACCGTCTTTTCGCCGAGCACCATCCCTTCGTCGCCGTCCGATCCGAGCGGGTGGCTTTCATCGCCAAATGGACTCGCAGGCAACTCTGCCTGCATTCTCGTCAGTTGCCCGACATCCCGAACAATAATGAGAAAACAGCTCAATTCGCCAGTCCAATTGCGAACACAACGGGTGCTCAGCAGATATGGTTGCCGAGAGCGGGCGAAGACGGTTTGATTCATCTTGGCGCCCTCCGAGAAGGCCTCGAGCACCATGTCGCAGTCGAGCGCCGAGCGGTTGACGAGCTGTGCGAGCGGCTGCCCGACCGCCTCGATCCGCAGCAGTTCGTTGATGCTCTCGGCCGCCGAGTTGATGTACCGCACGAAGCCCGTTTTGTCGACCAAAATGATGCCGTCGGGAAGAAGGTCGATCAGCTGTTGCCATCGGGGATCGGCCCACGGCTGATCGAGATCCAAGGCGTTCGCTGCATCGGATTCGGCGGGGGTGGGAGTGACGAATTTCATCGCAGCCGAGCGCGCGACCTGGCGCGACGACCGCGAGAAAGGCGCGATGTCGAAAGTGCTTCGGTGGCCGGCTTCGCCGGGCGAAGACACAGGACATATCGGCTGAGTTCATCGTCAGGAAACGGTGCCATCCGGATCTCGCAGGCCACGCTTGCCCCGTCCATCTTGGTAACGTCGGCGCTCCAGCGGCGTTCGGCGAGACCAAACCATCGATGATCGTCGGCGCCATTCGACTCGAGATTCACGATGGTGGACGCGCTCTTGCCGAGAACGGTATCGGCACGCCAGCCAAATGAGGACTCGAATGCCGGATTGACAGCCAGAACTTGCTGGGCCTTGTTGATGACCAGGACCGCATCGGGAATCGCCGAGAGCACGTCTCGCACTTCGCGTTCCCGCTGCGCCAATCGATTGTGGGCCACGCGAAACTCGGTGGTATCCCTGACGGTGCCCCACATGCGCACCATCTTCCCGTCTTCGATGTGACAGCGAACGCTGTTCTCGATATACGCCATGCTACCGTCATGCCGCACATCCACGCTGGGTGCCGAGTCGATGTGAAACCTCGAATCGATCAGCTGCCGCACGAACGCCTCGTTGGTCGGATTGCGCCGGAAGTAGAGGGATACCCGCTGTCGGTTGAAGTCGAGGTCCGCCGGCAGGTTGTAGATCGCGGCCATGGCGCGATTGCACATGCTCCAGTGACATTCGTTTTCGAACACTTGTCGTATGATTTCCTGCTCGCCGAGGGTGAGATCCACAGCTTCCGTGTACTCGATGCACCACATGGCCTCGGTCGATGCATCGGTGAATCCATTGAGCATCTCGGTCGCGTACTCGAGCTTCGACAGATGCCGGAAGTTCTCGGTATCGTCGAATCCGGTCAGGCAAAGCACAGGGGAGCCGCCATTGCCACGCCGGGTACTCATATGTGCAACGAGCCGGACGATGCGGTCCGCGGAAGGGGTCAATTGCAGACGAACGGTGCAATTACGTTTATCGATGCCGAGTTTCAACCCCCGGTCGAGCAGCTGCTGTGCGCTGTCCCTATCCATCAGATCCCAAAGGCTCAGGCTCGTCAGGCTCTCGATCGGGAGGCCCACGGCGGACGCCAATGCTGGGTTACAGGAGACGATACTGCCTGTGAGATCCACGGACAGGCAGAACAACCCGTCGTCGGCTAAGTCCGTCGCAGCATCAACCACGAAACCCCCGATGAATTGGTTTTCCTCGGACGCAACGTGCCATTGCAAGTTCTCGACCAACCCTGCACGAGGAATAAAAACGCCATCAAATCAACTAGTTCGCGACGCTCGACCGCGGGAAGGTTTGGACCTTGATGCATTATTGCATCGTTGATGCTCAAATGCATCAGGCCCGGGCGTCACGCGGTCCATTGGTGAAAATGCGTCCGCGCTGACGCCCCTGCCTCAAGCCCCGTAGAACACCAGCGTCCGCAACTCGATGCTTTCGCGGGGCAGAGCGCCGGGTGGCGTCGTTGGGTCCGTGAACGCCGAGTGCGGCGCGAAACGTGCACGCCCATCATCGGCTGAATCGAAGCACTTGATCAGCATCATTTCGTCCTCGCGCATTGCGGGGGCGTAGAACCACCGATGCGAAGGACTGAACTTCACGTAGTAGATCTCACCGATACGGTCCGGGTACACCAGGTCTGTCGCGACAAGATCCTCACGCTTGACGCTTCGAGCATCGGCGACCGCCAGCGGTGCGTCCTCGATCGGCCCGCGGATGGGCCGCCAGAGGTTGACCACGGAGAAGCGCCTATGCAATAGCTCGCCCGCCTCCTCGCCAAGCAGATCAAGAACACGCTGCGGACCCGATTTCACGGTGTAATCATTGTGCACTCGGGACGCTGGCTGCCGTGGTATCCCATGGGATCTGTCGGTCGCGCCGGGAATTCGTCGACGAATCGTATGGTCGAACACAATCACACGGGAGGCACCGGTCAACTCCTCGAGCAAGGACACGGCTTCGGGGTAGTAGCGAGCCCGGACTGCCTCTTCGTTATAGAAATCATCGATGCTGCTCGCCGCAGTGACGAGCTGGAACCCCTCTCGTTCGAGTGAAAGCGACGACGCGATTGGCCGGACATCAAAAATATTGACCGCGTGCTCCCGGTGAACAGCCGTCGTGCGGGGCACGCCCGGCGGCGGCTCGTATTCCAGCGAGCAGGGCTTGTCGCTCATCGGCTCGATGTAGTTCAGGGTCGCCTCGATGCTTGGCAAGTGTCCGAGCGCTGATGCGTTCATGGAAGTCTCCTCTGCGCGTGCGTCGACAGGCTCATTCATCGACGGATACACTTTGCCCTGGCCCACTCCCTCGAACCAAATAGCATTTGTTGAAGTCGATTAAGTTTCTCTAAAGACCCTCAGCTCGAGGAAATGGAGCGGTTCAGCGAAAGGGTCATGAAACGCAGATCCTTCGGCCCGACCGCGGCGCTCGATCGGGTCAGCCTCTTGATCCAGCGCGGTGAGATCTTCGGATTTGGACGCGGCAATAATCAATACCAACTACGCCCTCCAGGCGCAGCTGCGGCCGGGCACGGATGCAATCGCCATCGAGAGCCGGAAGAACAACCCTTACGGCAATGTGATAGCGGTGCGCGCCCCGGACAAGGATAAACCGGGTCCCGCAATCCCGCTCAAATCGCCAATCAAGTCCTCGGTAAGACCGTTTGCGATTCGGAAACAGCATCCATCTTTTGACTCGTTGTCGGACATCCACAAGTCATGACCCAGAATCGACGATTCGCTCCGTTCCGAGCGAATCGCGGGATGGTTCCGCGCCCCGCGCGGAACCATCCCAACCGTCAAGTTTCAGCGCTTGACGAGCGCGTCGCGAATCTGCTCGAGCAGTACTTCCTGGCGCGGCGGAGGCGCATCGACCGGCGCCGGCGGCGGGGTCTTCAGCTTGTTGATTCCTTTCACAGCAATGAAGATCACGATGGCAATGATGAGAAAATCAAATACCGTCTGCAGGAAGGCACCGTATTTCAACAACACCGGTGCCCCCTTGGGATCGGTGCCCAGGGTGGCCGCGAAATCGCTGAAGTTGACGCCGCCGATGAGCAGTCCGAGCGGCGGCATGATGACATCGCCGACGAAGGACGACACGATCTTGCCAAACGCGGCGCCGACGATCACACCCACCGCCAGATCAACCACATTGCCCTTCATGGCAAATTCTTTGAATTCCGATCCAATGCTCACATTAATTCTCCCAAATGATTTTTGAATCCGACTGCGCAGCGATCAACCGGGCTGCGTGACCCCGCTGGGCGTCAGATGATTGATGGCCTGCGGCAAAGCCTGTGCGAGCTTTTGGGCAAGATCCTGCGGTTGCAGACCGAATTTCGCGGCCAGCCCGGCGATGACCTCCGGGCCGAAGGCCGCATGCACTTGATCGGCCGAAATGGGTTGATTAGCGCCCGTCCCCACCCAAGACCTCACCGTACCACCCAGTCCCTGGCTTTCCATCTGCGCAACGACGCCCTGCACGCCGCCATGCTTCTCGATCAAGCCGCCGACCACAGTGGCCATCTCCCCGCCGACCACGCCTCCCAAAATGCCGTCAAAGATTCCCATGATGATTCCCTTCCCTGATTGACGTTGAGCTAGAACGAATAGACCAGATTGACGGTCTCGAGCGTGTCGATCCTCTTCAAGCCCGCGGGAGGCTTGGTGTTGTCCTGCAGAGCATAGCCAACGGACAACGCGAGCTTGGTGGAAACCTTCACCGCCACCGCCAGCGCGTTGGTCACCAGGGTGTCGGCCGAGCTCGCCGTGACCGCCAGCTTGTCCGTCAGCGTCGTCGTGCTGCTCAATGCTTGGGAGTAGTTGACCGCCGCCGTCTCCGCGATACCGCTCTCCGAGGGTAACAGCGTGCGCCCCAGGACCACGCCATTCGGCTTATCGATGTTCTCCGGCCGCAACACCTGGTACCCGACGCCCACCTGCGCGTCCAATTTCGTGGTGTCGGTCGCGATGAATTTGTACCCCACGCCCGCCGAGGCGCTCGCCTGATAATCAAAACCACTGAACAGGTCGTGCCGGTACGTCAGCAGCCCAAACGTGTACAGATCCTTGGTCAGATCGTAGTTCGACTGCCAGGACGTATCCCAGCGCTCCGCCGCCACGATTCCCGCGCTCTCTCCGTACAAACCGCCCAGGTGAAACGCGTGCTTCCACGCATCGTCCAGATACGCCATGTCGAGGGCCGCATTCGCCGCTTTACCCTCCGAATTGCCCGACGAGGAGGTGTACCCGGCTTGGCCCTTACCAGTCCACACGTCCTGCGGTGGCGGAGGCGGGTCGTCGGCCAGGGCCATGATGGGGGCCAATCCGCAAACCGACAAAAGCAATATGCGCGATTTCATTGGATGTCTCTATGTATGAAGGATGTTTCGGTCGAGGTACGAGAGCGAGGACGTCCCCGCTCTCGCACCGCGTCGTTACTTGCTGCAAGCCTTGCCGTGATCCGCACGGTTGCCCTGGGCAAGCGCGTCCGCCTCCGACATATAGGCGCCGCTCTTGGTCTTGCCGTACCAACGATCCGACGGGCAGTGATAGACCTTGCTCGCGCTGTTCACCCATACCTTGTCGGCCCCACCGCCAGGAGCGGCCGTGACCGCAGGCGCGGGTTTGGACTTGGAGACGGCCGGCGCAGCCGCGGCGGGCGCAGCGGCAGCTGGTGCGGGCGACGGAGCGCTCGCCGGCGCCGTTGCGGCCGGTGTTGCAGCGGATGTCGCGGCCGTGGGCGCTGCAGCCGTTGGGGCGCCTGAACTTGCGTACCAATCCTGCACGCCTTTGTGGCCATGACACGCGCCTTTCTTGGTAGCGCCCGTCCAATAACTGCCATCCCGGCACAGGCCGGTCGATCCGGCGGGCGCACTCGCCGGCGCCTGCGCGAAGGACGCCCCCGCAAGCAGTAATCCTGTCAATAGCGAACTGATCTTGAAATGGTTGAGCATCATGAGTTCCCCGATTTTGGTGTTGATTCGAATGCACGCTTCGAATTTGGATGACCACGAAGCGCTCCATTTGCAGGCGGGGGAGTATTCCAGAAACCGCCAAGCTCATCGTTACGAATGAGTCATACCAACCGCCCATCGGCACTCAACTTGGCCGATGAGGACAAGTCTTGGCCAATTCAGACACAACATGAAATACTAATGGCCCCCATGAGCAAAGTGACCCCAGGCACGATCCGCATCGGCGTCGGCGGGTGGACCTACGAGCCCTGGCGTGGCGCATTTTACCCGGCCGATCTTGCGCACAAGCGTGAGCTTGAATACGCGAGCCGCCGCCTCACGTCGATCGAGATCAACGGCACCTTCTACGGCTCGCAAAAGCCCGAGACCTTCGCCAAGTGGCATGACGAGACGCCGTCGAATTTCGTGTTCTCGTTGAAGGCGCCACGGTACGCAACCAATCGCAAGGTTCTCGCCGAAGCTGGCAAGAGCGTCGAGCGCTTCTATTCTAGCGGCGTGATGCAGCTCAAGGACAAGCTCGGGCCGGTCAACTGGCAGCTGGCGCCCTCGAAGAAATTCGAACCGGAGGATTTCGCTGCGTTCCTAGGCCTTTTGCCCCGCGAAATCGAGGGGCGAAAGCTGCGGCACGTGGTCGAGGTCCGCCACGCGAGCTTCCGCTCGGGCGATTTCGTCGCAATGGCACGCGAGCACGGTGTGGCGGTGGTGATCGCCGGCGATTCCGACTATCCCCAAATAGCCGATCCAACCGCTTCCTTCGTGTATGCGCGAGTCATGGGCACGCGGGAGGGACCCGAGCTTGGTTATGCGGCCGAGGAGCTCGACCGCTGGGCTGCTCGGGCCAAGGCATGGGCATCCGGCAGCTTGCCGGATGGGCTGGAGCTTGCCGGGCCTGCGCGCAGCGACGGAGGACCGCGCGATGTCTACCTCTACGTCATCGGCGGATACAAGGTGCGCAATCCTGGCGCAGCCATGGCATTGATCGAGCGCGTCGCCAACGGTGCCTAAGGCATGGGGCCGCAGGACGGCGGCCCGCTGCTCGGCGGCGGCCCGCCGCTTTGATCTAAGGCGTGATGCGGGCTCGCCGGGTTCAAGCCGCCAAGCGGCCCTCTCGGTAATCGGTCACGGCCTGTTCGATCTCCTCCCGCGTGTTCATCACGAACGGACCGTACTGCACCACCGGCTCGTGCAGCGGCTTTGCAGTGAGCATCAAAAATCGAGCTCCCTGTTGGTTCGCAACGACGCGCACTGAATCGCCGTCGGAGAGCACGCCGGCCGCGCGATGCGGCAGTGCCTTCTCGGCACCATCCGCGCCGACCTGGGCGCTGCCCTCGTAGGCATACAAGAATCCAGTATGCCCCGCGGCAACGGGCGCAAGGAATTCCGCGCCGGCCGGCAGATGCACGTCGAGATAGGAGGCATCGGTGGTGATTCTCGCTCCCGCCCGGTTCACCGGGCCCTCGGTGACGCCTCCGTCATGCGCGAACGCTCCGGCGATGACCTTGACCTTCCCTCCCGAGGGAAGCTCGACCACCGGGATCTCGCTCGACGGGATGTCCCGATACTGCGCAGGCTTCATTTTCTCCTTCGAGGGCAGATTCAGCCAGAGCTGAAAACCGCGCAGTCGGCCCTCGGTCTGCTGGGGCATTTCGGAGTGAATGATGCCGCGCGCGGCGGTCATCCACTGCACATCGCCCGGTCCCAAATCGCCGCGGTTGCCGAGGTGGTCCTCGTGTCGCATGTGCCCGTCCAGCATGTACGTGACGGTTTCAAAACCGCGATGCGGATGAGCCGGGAAACCGGCGAGATAGTCATCCGGATTGTCCGAGTAGAACTCATCGAGCATCAGAAACGGGTCGACGTAGAGCCCACGCTGACTGCCGAGGCTGCGGCGCAGCTTCACGCCGGCGCCGTCGGAAGTGGGCGTCGACTCGATGATGCGGATCAAATGTCGAATGTTCATGAGGTTCTCCTTTCGAAGATCAAGCCGCGAGCCGAGCAATCTCCTCGGCCGCTTTCGCCAGACCCGCCTCTTTGCTCTGCGGGCTGATTGCGAGACCTTCAGCGTAAACGAAATGCACATCGGTCATGCCGAGAAATGCCAGAAAATCGCGCACGTAACTGGTCTGCGTATCCATGGGGGTGCCGACATACTGACCGCCGCGAGCCGCGAATACGTACACCTTCTTGCCCGTCACTCGTCCCACGGGCCCCTTTTCGGTGTATGCGAAGGTGATCCCCGCACGGGCGATATGATCGAAATACGCCTTCAACTGCGACGGCACACCGAAGTTGTACATCGGTAGTCCGAGCACGATCACGTCGGCACGCGTGATCTCCGCGATCAGGGCATCGGAATAGGCGACCACCGCATGCTGCGCTGAAGTGCGCTGCTCCGATTGGGTGATGAAGGCGCCGAAGCGCTCGGCGGTGAGATGAGGGACGGTATCAGCCGCGGCCACGTCGCGTACCACCACCTTGGCATCGGGATGGCTCTTGCGGAACGCCTCCACGAACTGGTTGGCGAGCCGGCTGGATTGGCCGCTGTCGTTGATACTGGCATTGATCTGCAACAGTGTGGTCACGGTGCACTCCTGGGGGGTTTGATGAATTTCCATTGCTCAATCTAATATTGATTAATTAGATAAAAAAGCAGAATATTTAGGGCCTATATATCAGTTGAGTAGATATATGACAGCCAGCCCCCGGATTGCACTGGAGCAATGGCGAGCCCTTCTGGCGGTTGTGGACACGGGCGGATACGCACAGGCCGCCGCCTCACTTCACAAGAGCCAGTCCGCCGTTACCTACGCCGTTCAGAAAATGGAGTCCCTCCTCGGCGTGAAGATCTTCGAGGTGATCGGACGCAAAGCCCGGCTCACCGCCACGGGAGAAGTGCTTTACCGGCGTGCTAAATCGCTCCTGGAAGAGGCCAGGGCGCTGGAGAGCGCGGCGGGCTGCCTTGCGGCGGGTTGGGAGGCGGAATTGCGCCTCGCTGTCGAGATCGTCTTTCCAACCTGGCTGTTGCTCAATTGCTTCGCCCGCTTCGCCGAGCAGCGACCGGAAACGCGCCTCGAGCTCTACGAGACCGTGCTGAGCGGTACCGAGGAAGCGCTTCTGGAGCGGCGAGTCGATCTGGCCGTCTGCTCGGAAATACCGCGCGGATTCATCGGCGATTTTTTGATCCGTTTGCGCTTCATTCCAGTCGCCCACCCGAACCACCCGCTGCACCGACTCGGGCGCGAACTTACCCTGCAGGATCTGCGCAAGCACCGCCATCTCGTGATTCGCGATACCGGCAGTCAGCGCCGCGGCGGTACCTGGCTGGGAGCCGAGCAGATCTGGACGGTCAGCCACAAAGCCACCTCCATTCACGCCGCCGTGATGGGACTCGGTTTCGCCTGGTACCCGGAGGAGATGGTGCGCGGCGAACTCGATTCGGGCACGCTCAAGGCGCTGCCGCTGCGCGAAGGCGCGGAGCGTTGGGGCAACCTCTACCTGGTTTTCGCGGATCGGGATTACGCAGGTCCGGGGGCGCTGCGAATGGCGGAAATCATCCGCGAAGCGGCGCTGCCTTGCCGGAAAGCGGAGGAATCGCCCTCCAATTAACTTATGCCAATGTGAGCTGCGTAACACATCATGAGCCAGAAGTTCGCGTTTGCGTTCGCTGCGCCCAACGAAGAAGCTAAGCCTCGGACGACATCTTGCAGAGGTATCTCGATGAACCGCAGAGCGAAACTCTTACTCGGATTGGGACTGCTGATGGCCGCACCGGCCAGCTTCGCGCAGTACACGCTGGCCCTGACAGGCGTTGGCAACGGGACGGTCGCCGACGGCGTTTACGTGACCCCCTATCAGGGCACCGTGTCCGGCAATGGTGTCAATTTTTCCGGGTACATGATCTGCGACGACTTCAACACCGAGTCCTATCTCAATACGCCCTGGACCGCTACGTCGACCTCCGCCGGCGCGCTCGATGGCAGCGAAAAATTCAACACCTCGGTGATGTTCGGGGGTACCACGTACACCGTTCAGCAGGCTTACAATGCGGCAGGATGGCTGGCAAACGGCCTGCTTGCCAATCTCGGCAACACGAACACTCAGATCAACTATGCGTTCGCGATCTGGGACATTTTCGACGGCCAGACCACGAACCCTTCCGGCGGTGCGACTGCGCTGGAACAGGCGGCTTTCGGCGCTGCGCAGAGCGGCTATGTCGCGAGCAATGTCAGTGTATTCACGCCGAACCCGAAGAACGCGAGTCAGGAATTCCTCGTAGTGCAGCCGGCGCCTGAAATCGATGCGACGGCCGCCAGCGGCGCGTTGACGCTGCTCTTCGGTGGAGTGCTCGTACTCAGCGGTCGCCGCAAACTCCAAGACTGACAGATCCGGACTTTTATTTTGCCCGCTCACTACAGCGGCAGCGTCACCTGCGCCCGGCATCCGCCGCCCACGACACTGGTTAGATCGACGGTGCCTCCGCCGGCACGCACGCGCTCGCGCAGCTGCGCGAGCCCGAAGCGGCCCTTGGAGGCCCACCGCTCCCGCTGAGCGTCGAACCCGATGCCGTCATCGGTCACCGTGACCAGCACCCGCTCGCTCGAGGCCGTGACCTCCACCGAGGCGGCCTGCCGCCCCGAATGCTTGCACGCATTCATCGCCAGTTCCCGGACACAACGATAGACGAGTTGAAGATTTTCGCGGTTGAGCCGCTCGCCGTCCCACACCTGATAGTCGATGGTGAATCCGAAGCGCGTCTTGAAAAGCTCCGCCAGCCACTTGAGCATTTCCTCGAGCGATGCATGCTCGAGCTCGGGTGGACTCAAGTCCTGGATCATCAGCCTGAGACCCTCTTGTGCCTCGCGCGAAGCATCGACCGCCTCCTCGATCAAAGCGGCGAGCCTGGGTTGGTTGGCATGCGCGCGCATGGCCGAGAGCGTCATCCTCTGACCCGCGAGCACCTGGCCGATGCCGTCGTGCAGATCCGCCGCCGTCGCGCGGCGCGCGGCTTCCTCGGCAGAGTCGAGCGCCAGGGCGTATTGACGTAGCTGTGCATGTTCGCGCGCGAGCTCCTCGAGCAGCGCCCGTTGCTTGAACGTCATGAAGTTGACCAGCAGCGCGCCGCCGCAGCCGATGAGCAAGAACACGTCGATCGAGATCAGGACATCGGACCAAGCCGACGTATCCGCCGGCGATGAACCGCCTCCCGCGCGGTACCCCGCGAGCACCGAGATGCCGGCCGCTACCACCGCCACGACGATGCTCGTCGTGCGCTGCGAAAAGCGCAGCGCGAGCCATGCCAGAGGTATCGTGAAAAGCATCGGCTCAACCAGCACATCCTTCGCCGGCCACGTTGCAAACACGAACAGGAAAAACAACGCGAGCACGGCCGCGCCGATTACCCAGCCTTCCCATCGTTTCGCAACCGCCTGTGCGCGCACGGGGAACCCCAACAAGGCGCCGAACATCGCAGGTCCCATCGTTACGATCGCCAGCACGGCGGCGAGCCCCCAGAGACCTGCGTCGGCCGCCGCGATCGGCACGCCCGCAGTGTATGAGCGAGCCGCGGC